>JAEEGJ010012540.1_pt1 | contig 20937 bp, 11 predicted proteins | sample 8958761 | NCBI WGS metagenome assembly JAEEGJ01 (sample SAMN16246546, study PRJNA631951) | gut metagenome | biome: gut microbiome; feature: rumen; material: RS-attached | host: Bos | place: Iran: Karaj | collected 2018-10
GTATATCCGCGCAAGACATTCTCCATGGGAGAGGCATTTGAGAAGCGTTTCTACATGGAGGCAAGGAAGATCACCAGATGACGGAAGGTCTGAATACGGATTTCGATAAGACGGTATGTATCGTGGGCAGCGGCCTGTCGGGCCTGACCTGCGGCATGCGTCTTGCCAAGGCGGGCTTCCACGTATCGATCGTGGAAGAGCTTGCATCTCCCGGCGGACTCCTGGCTTACACCAGGATCGGCAGAGAGTACCTGGAGCTCCTCCCCCATCACCTCAGGAAATCCGATAAGGCACTGTTGTCCCTCGCGAGGGAGATGGGTGTCGAAGATAAGATCCACTGGTACGATTCGACCTGGGCAGGAAGAGCATCCCACCGCAAGGTAGGTTACTTTGACGGAGGTTTCTCATGCCTCGTATCGAGCCTTATGCAGGACATCACGGACTGCGGAGGCCACGTCCTCTTCTCGACGACGGTCGCCGAGATATCAGAGCTCGGCACCGATGACGGCAGCAAGGGCTACCGCACATCCTGCATCCTTACCAACTCCACGAGATACGTCATCGACAGCAGGTATCTGATATTCACGGGTTCATGCAGGACCTTCGTCAACGTCTCGCACGGTCTTCCCATCCCGATCGACCTGAGAGACATCATGATGAACGTTACCTACAAGGCAGGACTGTCGGTCATGCTGGTATCGAAGAAACCTTTCTCCGAGATGTTCTTCCAGCACGCACCGGACTTCATGCCTTTCGACAACATAATCAACCACACGGCAGGATTCGGAGAGCGCGGTTACGGCGGCAATGTCATCTACCTCACCGGAAGATGCTCTACCACGGACAACCTCTGGATAGAATCCGACGCTTCCATCATGACCAGGTATTTTACCGCGCTCAGGAAGCTCTACCCGTCACTTCGCAAGTCCGACATCAAGTCGTGGCGCGTTACCAAGACGCGTTATGCAATATCGGAGAGATACCCCGACATCGATCTTACAAACCCCTGCGAGAACCTCTATATCTGCACATCAAGCCTGACGAGATTCCAGACCAAAGACGCGCCGGTCAACCACATGGACCCCGTCGTGCAGCTCGCCGGCAGCATCTGCTCACAGATAATCGCCAAGGCAAAGGAGACCGAGGAAAAACAGGCGACAGAAGACAACCAGACAGAGATCACCGATCTGGCAGGCCTGGTATAAAGGAAAGATATAAATGGCCAAGACAGTAAGCAGTCTCAAAAATTCATCCGCTAAGTCATCATCCCTGATCGAAGCGCCCGCCAAGGTGCTGTTCCTTCTCATTCCCTTTGCGCTCCTGTTTACGATCGGCGCCCTTACCATGGGAATGACCGACACACTCTATGTCTTAAGATGGGCAGCGATCCTCTTCGCGGCAACACTTATTACCCTTCCCATTGCAACCAAGCTCTTCGGCTCGTTCGGAAGCGGCGGCTTCATGATGTCTCAGACCATGTCGATAGTCTTCGTCAGCCTGTTCGTATGGACTCTGACTTATATGAAGATATATGCGTTCAACTTCGTCCTCGTGCTGGTCGCGGCAGCGGTCATCGCAGGCATCTCATACGGCGTTCCCGTTCTTCGCAAGTCCTTTATGGACAAGCTCTCCGAGCCCAGGTTCATCGAGCGCATCGTGGTCGAAGAGTGCGCATTCTTCCTCATACTCGTACTCATGTGCTACTTCAAGGGCTTCAACCCCATCATCAACGGACAGGAGAAGTACATGGACTACGGCTTCATCATGTCGATGCTGAGGAACCCCGCGCTTCCCGCCAACGATATGTGGCTGTCGGGCAAGCCCATCAACTATTACTATTTCGGTCAGTTCATGTATGCCCTTCTGCTGAAGGTATCATGCATACCTCCGCAGGTCGGATACAACATCGCGATGTGTACCGCGACCGCCATCCCATTCGGAATGAGCTTCTCGCTCGGCATCATGCTGAACGAAGCTGCGGTAAAGTTCGGCCTTCACGAGAATGTCTTCTGCAAGTATCTGGCAGGCATCCTCACGGGATGCGCAGTCTCGCTCTGGGGTAATTCGCACTCCTTCTTCTACGACGAGAACAGCATCGGCAACGGCCTTCTGTCATTCTTCAAAGCCCTGGGATTCGAAGTCGGAGAGACCGACGGATTCTACTATCCGAACAGCACCAGATATATCGGCTGGAACCCCGAGATAACCATAAACGGCGGTGACCATACCATAGAGGAATTCCCTTTCTACTCTTACCTCGTAGGCGACCTTCACGCACATGTCATATCGATGATGGTATCGCTTCTCATCGCATCGCTCATGCTCGCCCTGATCTGCAAGACGGACTTCCCGTCCAAGATCGAGAAGACGGCAAAGAGAACCAAGTTCAACTTCTCGTCTCCGGGCGGAAGGATCGCAGTCGAATACAAGGAGACCTTCTATACCGAGCTCATCCTCGCATCAGTCCTACTTGGCGTTGCGCAGATGACGAGCTACTGGGACTTCCTCATCTACTTCATCGTCTGCTCGATGGCACTTCTTATCGTCAACACCAAGAGATCGCTCAAGTTCGCTAACCTCGTAGGAGTATCGTTCTTCATGTTCAACGTACTGGCGATCCTTGTCCTGTACCTGATGTTCAGCAGCGAGCCTCTGGCGCTGGTCATTTTCGAGGCGGCGCTGGCGTGCGTGGCATATCTGTTCACGCTCTACGATCCCTGCGCGCTGGACAGAACGTCTTTCCAGATGAGCGTTCTCTTTACTCTGGCGCACCTTACGGCGCTCCCGTTCAATCTCAACTTCGACATGATCTCCAACTCGCTCGGAAGAGTAAAGAATACCTCCGATCCGTACCAGCTCTACATCCTGTGGGGCACGCACGTATTGATCGGTCTTGTCTTCGTCATCGTGATCGCAGCCACCAAGAACTACAGGCTCGCTGCGCCGCACACCAAGAAGGGTGCATCTTCGAAGATCGTTCCGATCGGCCCGGAGAAGTCTGAATATACCAATCCGGTGCAGGCTTTCGTCGGAGAGCGCAACATAATCGACGTCTTCGTCTGCGGTATCGTCGTCATCGGCATAATGCTACTGATCGCGCCCGAGATATTCTATGTAAGAGACATCTATACCAGCGGCTATCTCAGGTCCAACACGATGTTCAAGTTCACCTTCGCGGCATTCATACTGCTCTCGATCGCGATGGCATATTCCATCGTCAGGCTCTTCTGGATAGTCAGCAAGAAAGGCATTTTCAGTTCCGGCGCACTTGCCCTGGCACTTGTCGAACTGGCGCTCTGCCTTGTCCCCGCGCACTATACCTACATCGCCCTGAAGCAGAGATGCTATGACGACCTCAGCAAGTCGAACTATAAAGGTCTCGACGGCACGGTATATCTCAAGACCTACAGCTGCAACTTCGATTATGTCGAGGGCGCAGTCAGCATCGGCGACTACTATGCCGCTATCGAATGGTTCAATGCCAACGTCACCGGCAGCCCCGTCATCTGCGAGGCTTACGGCAGCAGCTATTCAGACAAGTGTGTCGTATCCTCTTACACGGGACTTCCCACGGTGTTCGGCTGGACCACTCACGAATGGCTCTGGAGATTCCACGGCATCGTCGACAAGGAGACCGATACCCTGAAGTCAGACCCTCAGAACGACGTGTTCAACAACTACATCACGCCGAGACATAACGACATCGACATCATCTACCTGTCGGGCAACGCGCAGCAGGTACAGTCGATAGTAAACAAGTACGGTATCGAATACATCATCATCGGCAATCTCGAGAAATACTCCTACTACGCCGACAACAACAACACCTTCGCACAGATCGGCGAACTGGTATTCTCTTCGGGAGATCTCAACATCTACAAGGTTACGCCGCACACGGTCTCAGCCGCTGCATCTGCCGTAACTTAAAGGTTTCTTTTTTACTTCGCGAAAAGCTTCCACGGAAACGCATCTTCCGGCTCTACCCTTATCGTCTTCGTCTCACCGGAAGCTGAAGTCTTATAGGTGATCCCCGCGCACATAAGGGCAACAGGACATTTGATGCGGCTTCCGTATTTGCCGTCGCCTGCGAGCGGATGCTTCCTCGAAGCGAACTGCGTCCTTATCTGGTGAGTCCTGCCGGTGCCCAGCACGCAGGATGCCAGCGACAGGTCATTTGCTTCATCGTATCCCAGTATCTTCGCGCTGAGCTTTGCTTCCTTTACGCCTTTCCTCATGCGCTTGACCGGGAATGTACGGTTCGTCCTGGAATCGTGGAAGAGAAGATCCGTCATCTCGATCTCGTCTTCTTCGAACTTGCCCGAGCAGACAAGAAGGTATTCCTTGCCGGTGATCTCGATGCTGCTTCCCTTGGAAGTCAGCACCAGGATGCCCCTTACCGGAACATCGAGCCTGTAGAGCGCGTTATAACCTTCAGCGCCCATCTTCTCGCTGTTCTCGCCGGCTTCCTTAATGACTATGAGATAGTCTTTGCCCTGTTCCAATACCTTCATGCAGATACCTCAGCAGATGATGAGCGAGATATTCTCGGTGCCGCCGTCAAGGAAGAGCTCGACGGTCTCAGTGTCTTCTATCACGCCTATGTCAGGTTCAGCCCTGTACTGCTTGGTGAATAGGGTCCTGCCTTCTATCGAGATCCTTAATGTTCCCTTGTCGAAGTCCACGAACCTGCTCTCCGTCTTAAGTGCGGGCATGAGATCCCTTACCGGCATAAGTGCAGGTCTGCCGTTAAAGTCCAGGAACATCTCTCTCGGGACAGTCAGCATTCCCCTGCCGAGCTTCGTGCTGAACAGCCAGGCGATCACGACCACATTGCCGTCCTCGTCTTCGGCAGGAACGGGATTATAGAACTCGGTCCCCGTCTCCACAGGCCTGAAAGGATCAGCAGGCTCGTCATAAACGAACTTCTCACCGTCGAATTCCCCGCAGGCAATGAGTACTCTCGAAGGCACGTGCTTCTGGCCCTGGATCATGAACACCCAGGTGTCTTCGAGCCTGAATACGGAAGGTGATTCTATCGCCGAACCGAACCTCGTATCCGACAGGAGCTCGGACTTGTAATCCCAGATTGTGAGATCTTCCGACTCATATAACAGGACCTTGGCAACGCCGTCAGAACCGGCGCCCACCGTCATGTAGTATTTATTGCCGTATTCAAACACGTAGGGATCCCTGAAGGTCTGATAATCTTTACCTGCGGGCGGAAGTGCCACAGGGGCCTCTCTCTGCGCGAAAACATATCCGTCGTCGGAGACCGCTTCGAAGATCCCTGCGGAATCTTCCCTGGTATAGAAGAGGCTTAACATGTCTCCTGATACAAGAGCAGATCCTGCGTGAACGCCGGGACCTGCAACTATGCCCTGCTCTTCCCAGTCGATCATGTCACCCGATACGGCGTGCCCCGTGCAGATATTGCCGTAGCGGTCAGCATCGGGGTTCGTGGAATAGAACAGGTGATATCTGTCTCTGAAGAAAACAAGACCGCACGGCGAGCCTTGCCATCCGGTCTTGCATCTGAAATGATACTTCATATTACTCATGCCCTTAACGGGGCCCGTTCAGGATCACTGAAGCTCGAGAAGCGAGACGCGGAGAACGCCTTCGGCACTCGCAAGCTCATTGATTATCTCCTCGGAGATCGGCTGCTCAACAGCAACGAAAGCCTGAGCATGCGGGTTGTCGGAACCGTCCTGGTTCTTCCTTCCCCAGTGCATGGAAGCGATGTTGATATCGTGCTTGCCGAGGATCGTGGCGATCCTTCCGATAACGCCCGGAACGTCATTGTTCTTGATGGCGAGGACTGTGGAAGACAGCGGGCAGTTCATCTCGTAACCGAAGAAGGATACGATGACCTCCGTGTCAGGTCCGAATACGGTACCGTTGATCTTGAGCTCACGGCCGTCCTCTGTGTCGAACTTAACATTGATAAGGTTGTTGTACTTCTGGATGGACTCTGTCTTGGTCTCTACAACCTGGATACCGCACTCGTCGATGCACTCCTGTGCATTAACGTAAGATACGTGATCGTTGCCCATACCCTTGAGAAGACCCATCATGAGCGAGAGTGTGATGATGCCCGTGCCGGAATTCTCTGCAAGCTCGCCTCTGTAGCGCACCTCGACCTTCTTGATCGGAGCTGCTTCAGCCTGGAAGTACATAAGACCGATCTTCTCTGCGAGTGAGCAGTAAGGCTTGATCTCTTCTACGCTGCCGGAGAACTGGGGCATGTTGATCGCTGCAACGAGTTCGCCCTTAAGTGCGCCGTCGATGAGCTCTACGATGCCCTGGCCTACCTTGGCTGTAGCCTCAACAGTGGAAGCACCGAGGTGGGGAGTGATGATGCAGTGCGGAGCGTGGAGAAGAACGTTCTCGAAGTTCTGCTCGCCCGGCTGCTTGTTGTAGGAAGGCTCCTTATCGAATACGTCGATGGCTGCTGCTGCGACCTGGCCTTCAGCGAGAGCATCTGCAAGATCCTGCTCGTTAACGAGTCCGCCTCTTGCGCAGTTGACGATCCTGACGCCTCTCTTGCACTTATAGAGCTGCTCCTTGGAGAGCATGTTGTATGTTTCCTTTGTCTTAGGTGTGTGCAGTGTGATGAGATCTGCTTCAGCGAGGAGCTCGTCCAGAGTCTGGCAGCGCTTTACGCCGAGCTTATCGAACTTCTCTGTAGCTACGTAAGGATCGTATGCGATGACTGTCATGCCTACGCCCTTGAGCTTCCTGGATACGATGGAACCGATCCTTCCGAGACCGATGACACCTGCTGTCTTGCCTTCGAGCTCTACGCCTACCCAGTTGCCTCTTCTGAAGTCGTCGTTGTGGACGCCTTCGTTGGCCTGGATGGTGTTCCTGAAGATGGCGAATGCCTGAGCCACTGCGAGCTCACCTGCTGCCATGTTGTTTGCCGTGGGTGTGTTAAGAGCGATGACGCCATGCTCGGTGCAGGCCTTGACATCGATGTTGTCGATACCTGTTCCGGCTCTTCCTACTGCCTTGAGGCAGGTAGCGTTATTAAGGAGAGTCTCGTTGATCTTGGTTGCAGATCTTACGATGATCGCATCGAAGCCTGCAATGTGCTGCTCGATCTCTTCCTGGGAATGACCGAGGTACTCCTCGACTTCATATCCTCTGTCTCTTAAGTACTGAACTGAATCTTCCGCAATGCTCTCGGTAATAAGAATCTTCATGTGTCTGTGCCCCTTTGCTATATTCGGTATGTTTATGCTTTTGCCTTAAGTTCTGCAATGACCTCGTCAAGGTCCTTCAGCATCTGATTGATCTCATCGACTGTGGTGTCAGCCATGTGAGCAATCCTGAATGTCTTGTCCTTGAGCGGGCCGTAGCCGTTGCTCATGAGGTAACCCCTCTCGCCCATTGCCTTGTTGATGTCGGAGAAGGCGAGGCCTGTCGTATTCGTGATGCAGGTAACCGTAACTGAGAGGTTATCCGGATCGGAGTAGAGCTCACAGTTCTTCCTAGCCCAGTCTCTTACGATCTCAGCCATCTCGCAGTGTCTCTTGTAGCGGTTCTCGATGCCCTCCTCAAGGATCCTATCGAGCTGGTAGTCGAGTGCGAACATGTGTGACTCGGAAGGTGTCGAAGGATACTGATAAGGCTTCTCCTTAACGAACTTTACGAGTTCGAGATAGTCGAAGTAGAGTCCTCTGTTCTCGACTGTCTCCGCCTTGGCGATAGCCTTGTCGGATACGGAAGCGATAGCCAGTCCCGGAGGAAGTCCGAGGCACTTCTGTGAGGAAGTGATGCAGACGTCGATGCCGAGCTCGTCTACGGGGATGAGATCGCCGCCCATTGAGGATACGGCGTCAACGCAGACGATAACGTCGGGATACTTCTTGTATACTTCAGCGAGCCTTGCCATGGGGTTGTGGATACCTGTGGAAGTCTCGTTCTGTGTGATCGTGATAAGGTCATACTTGCCTGTGGAGAGTGCCTGCTCGAGCATCTCGGGTGTTGTGATCTGACCGAGCTCTGACTCGAAGAGGTCTGCCTCGATTCCGTTGGAGGTACACATCTTGTACCATCTCTTGCCGAAAGCACCGATGGAGAAAACAGCAGCGCGTGTCTTGGTAAAGCTCCTTACCGCGCCCTCCATAAGACCTGAGCCTGATGATGTTGACAGAACGATGGTGTTCTTTGTCTGCATTACCTTCTGGAGCTTCTCGGAGATGCCCTGCTGAAGTGCGGATGCGTCCTTTGTCCTGTGTCCGATCATGGGAGTAGCCATCTTCTCGAGAACGTCGGGCCTTACCTCGACCGGTCCCGGAATGTAGAGTCTCTTATGCATTATGAAACCTCTTTTCGCGCGTATTTGACTTAAGCACCGCTATTATATACTTGCGCAAGGTCTTTTTGTAGTTTGCCTTAATGGTACGAATATACAAAAAAGAATCCCCCTGAACCGTTTTTATTGGATTCAGGGGGAATTGTTGCAGAATTGATTTTTATCTGCGGCGCTATCAGTTTACCGTGATCTCGCCTTCGACTGCGTCTGCAGCGGTCGTCTCGCCGGTATCAGCGCCTGCGGCTGCGTCAGCAGCGGTTGCATCAGGTGCTGCGGTCTCAGTGGTGATCTCACCAGAGAAGATGCCTGCAGGAGGCAGGACGATCTTGTCGCCGCTGTTAGGCTTGTATGTAGCCGGATCGAGGTTGTTGTACTGATATGTCAGGATCATCGCGATCCTTGCATCAGTGCTGTCCTCGATATCGATGCCGTATACATAGTGGAAGACATCCCACCATGTTCTGTAGCCGATGTAATCGGAGAATACGAAGTATCCGATAGGTGCATCTGCCGCAGGAGTCGTAGGTGCTGCGGTAGGAAGCGTTACCTCGACCTCGGAAGCAAGCGGGCTCGTTACGGAAGGCTCTGTCTCCTCGACATTAGCCTTGCTGCAGCCCTTGGCGATAAGGACGACCATGATGATAACGCATACGAGGAACACGCCGCAGAAACCGAAGAAGATGTATCCGTTGCGGGTCATCTTGAACTTCCTTCCGCCGCCGTTGCCGCCTCTGCCTGCGCCCGAAGCAGTCTTCGGTGCACCGGGTCTTCCCGCATTGCTCGGGCCTTCGCCTGAAGGTCTGTAAGAAGACTGTCCGGGATTTGTATACTGTGCCTGCTGCTGAGCGCTCGGGATGCCGTCCGCACCGCCCTCGGATGCAGCGTAGCCGTAAGCATCTGCTGCGCCTTCCTGGCCGGTGTAAGGAGCCGAATCGTCAACTCCCAGGATATTGTTGAACCACTCCTCATCAAGTCCGGATGACGAAGAAGCGGATGCCTGTTCAGGTTCAGGTGTGTATGCCTGCTCCTGATAGCTCGTGAACTCTGCAGCGCCTTCTTCAGGCTGAAGTGGTGTGTACGAAGACTCGGGGTCTACGAACTGATTCTGACCGTTGTCTCCGTTGCCGAAATCGACGAAACCGTTATTCTCATCCATTGATGCGCCTCCCTGTGTGTTATATGCCCCATATATCTGCTGATCCTGCTGAGGGAACGCCTCCGTGCCGTAAGGCTGGTAAGGAGGTGTCTGTTCCTGTTCGCTGATCGTCTGGTTGTTGTAATCACCGTAAGCATACGCATCCGGAGCCTGAGTACCCGCAAGCTCTTCGGAATTGATCGCATTCTCCGGTGTATCGAAGTTGCCGCCGTCGTAGACAGGCATGTCCGGGATATCGTCTGACGCCGGAACATCATTGATCGTCTCAACTGCATTGCCGAAGGGCAGAACAAACGGCTGCTCGGCTTCACTTACAGGCTGCGCTTCAGCGGGCGCTTCTTCTGCAGGTGCTGCCGCGGGCTCGGGTTCCTTCGGGAAGTCGACGTTAAGCTTGTCTTCTTCCTTGATCTCGGGCTTCTCCTCTTCGAGCTTGAAGTCCGGGAGCGGAATGTCGGATACTTCCTCGGAAGGTGCCTGCTCGGGCTTGGGTGCATTAGCATCGTCACCGAAAACGAGCGGCGGGGTATCGAGGAGTTCTTCCGAACTTGCCTTGCCGTAAGGATCGAAGGGCTCGGTCATGGCGGGAGCTGCGGCCTCTGCCTCAGGCTCGCCTGCAATGGTACCGGGCGCGAAAACGATCTCTTCTGCCTTATTAACGACTTCAGGTGCCTTAAGAGGCTCAGCCGTTACAATCGGCTCCTGAGGTTCTTCCTTGAGTTCTTCGGGCTTTGTCTCCGTGGCATCGAGCTTATCCTGCTGATCCTGCAGAGCCTTGGCGAGTATGCTGTCGGAGCCCTTCGCGAAGAAGAGCGAATTGAGATCTTCTACAGGCTTCGTGGGAGAGTTCTCATCCTCATCGGGTACGAATGCCGTCTGGGATACTGTCTCCATCTTGACAGGTTCTTCCGCTGCCGGAGCAGGTGCTGCTGCCGGAGCTTCAGGTTCAACGCTCGCCACGAACGGAGAAGACTCAGCTGAGATCACTGCTTCGGGAGCGGGCTGTGATGCGAGATCAGCTGCCGCCTTCGCGGTCTCTGCATCCTGCGCGGAAGATGCCTTCATCTCTCCGAAGATGTTCTTCATGACTTCCTCGGCTGATATCTCCTCGGCAGTCTCCTGCGTCTCGGGGAAATCGACCTTGGGTGCCTCGGGGGCCGGTGCAGCCGCCGAAGCTGCTGCCGCTGCCGCATCACCGAACATAACGCCGCCTGCGCCCTGCGCTGCCGCAGCACCTGCTGCTCCTGCCGCGCCTGCCGCTGCTGCCGTTCCGGCTGCCGCTGCCGCAGTATCTGTTGCAAAATTAACGAATCCCGCCGATGCCGATGCTTCAGCTGCCTTGCCTACGAGGCCGCCGTCAACGGTCGACTGGATCATCTCTTCTTCCTCAGGATCTTTGTCCTTCTTCTTGAAGCCGAACAGACCTCTCTTCTCCTGCTTGGTAACGCCTTCAACGAAGGAGATTGAGAACTGCATGGGTGTGTTGGGCATCCTGGCGGAAGCCTGAGTGATGATCGTACCTGCAGCATCGCACTGGTCTTCGGCATCCGTGAGGATCCTTAAGAGCTCTCTCTGTCCGAGAGAATCGTAGACCGCCTTGTTGCAGAGGATGATGCAGTCATCGGGTGTGAGCGTGAAGAAATTGGACCAGAGCGCATTGGCTGTCTTGGACGAGCAGTAATACTGGAAGTCACCTACCCTGTTGCCGTATGCATCAATGGGTTCCATAGGGATGCCCGCATCAGTGAGCGGAAACAGAGTGTCATCCCTGTAAAGAAAAGCGAGGCCGCTGCCGATAGTAACGGCAAAAGCCTCAGCGTCTTTGACTATAACACCTGAGAAATAGGGATTCCTTGTCTCAGTATCGGAGAGCTTCATATTGCCTGCAACGCCTACTGCAGTTGACAGGAACTTCTCAATGAGTGAATCGATGTCCTTGTTGCCGACCTTAACGTCGTTGCAAAGAGCACGGAGCTGAGGTTCGAACGGGGGCATGTCGCCCGGCTCGAAGCCCTGGATCGCGGGATGTGTGAAGATAGAGAAGAAAAATCCCTTTGCATCCTTATCCATCGTTATGTCGGCAGAACGGGTCTCGCGCTTGCCGCAAAGTCTGCCGTCCATATAGAAAGCGTCAGTCAGCGTCTGCGACGGGAAATATCTTGCCGTCAGCGTACTGGCCAGCCGTGTTAACGTTGCCATCCGGATAGTTCCTCCAAATAATTATTCAGAATGATTATAACATAACCATAAGATTCACAAAGTCTTTTATTATTTTTTAATCGGACTGTCACATTAACGGAAAAGAGGCCGTCCCGAACGGGACAGCCCCTTGTGTGTGATCGTTTTCGCGGTGGCGGATATCAGTTGCCCTGAGGCGGTTCCATCTCGCCGCTGAGCATAGCTGTGAGGTTCTCTTCGAGCTCCTCATAGTTTGTCGTAAGGCAGTTCAGATATGCCGTGTGGATCTCGAGGTCCGTAGCATTCGGGAAGTTCTCGTGAGCTCTCTCCATGATCTGCTTTGTATGGATGAAGCCCATGCCGTACTTAACTGAATAGCAGGGTGTCGTTACGAGCAGCGTGTAGTAATCGCTGAGCGAATCTGCAGTTACTCCGTAGAGGTCGCCCATCGATGTGTTGAAGTAGTCAACACAGTCATCGATGGTCCAGCCTTCAACGTGGATGCCGTAATCAAGAGCAGCGGTTACCATAACGTTGGAAACATCTTCGATGTAGATGAACTTTACGCCGTCAGAATCGGGATCTTCAGCGAAGTAGTTCAGCATCGCATATGTCTCGGAATATACTGCCCATCCTTCCGCATAACCTACGGAATCAGCGAGGTACATGTAAGGATGTGATGTGGCAGACCTTGTGTACAGGGACTGGAACATGTGTCCCGGATAACCCTCGTGAGCGAATGTGATACCAACGTCGGTGCTCGTGCTGCCGTTGTTGATGATGAGCATGTTGGAGTCGTAGTTATCGAGGTGATAGCCGAGGTAAGCCGCAGGGCTGAAATCCTCTTCGAATACTTCGGGAACTTCCATCAGATAGTACTCATGAGCAGGGATAGCAGGGTAATCATCCGCAACGCACTCATAAAGGTAATCAAGGTTATCGAAGACATCGCCCTTGGAGTAATCGTGATCAACGTACTCGGAGTACCAGTCATAGCTTCCGGAACCTACTATGGCAAGAAGATCAGCGGTCATCGCATCCACTTCTTCCTGGCAGAGTGCCATTGATTCTTCTACAGACATGCTGCTGTTGGACTGTACCATGCAGAGCCATGAATAGTAAGCGTCTCCGCCTCTGTACATGCAGAGTCCTGCATCCTGTCCGTTCAACTCTTCAAGAACTCTCAGACGGTCAGCGCAGTCCTGCATCTTGGGGAAAACGACGTTCTTCATTGCATCTTCGTTCTCCTGGATGAGTCTCTCACGGTCTGCATCCGACAGGCCGTCGATGTTATCGAGTCTCTCCTCGAATGTGTCATAGAGGAAGCAGTCATCTGTCTGCTTTACGAGGTTGTCGAAGCTCTCTGCAGCTGCCTCATAGCTTGTGGGTGATGAGATGAAGCCGTATGAGGCACGCTCTTCCTCATAGCTGATCATCTGCTCGTAGTATCTGTCGATATCCTCGAGGAGCTTGATGTAGTTCTCTGCGTCTTCAACAGTCTCAAAGGAGAATACGTCGAGCACGAAGAACAGGTCAGCCTGAGGTCCTACGAGAGGATTGAAGCACATCGTGTAATACTCAAATGAAGTATAGCTGTATGCGTAAGAATAGTTCTCGTAGTCATATACGATCTTGTCGTAGAAGAGCCTGTCGTCAGTACCAAGAGACTCGTAGTCAATGGAATAGAGCTTCTCAAGCTGTTCGTCGTAGTAAGCTTTCTCCGTAGGATAGTCAGCTATATCGGTAATGGCATCGCCCCAGGTTACTTCGTCGAATTCCAGGCCGTAGTTCTCAGGATTCTCGAATACGATGACCGCATCCGCATAGCATGTGATGCTGTGCTTGATGGCATCTGCTTCGATCTCGTTAAGGAGATCAACGGCTTCCTGACCGGTTACGTTTCCGGGAGCCTTAGCAGGGTGAAGCTCATCGTATGTTGCAACAGTGTCAGCATAAGTCAGCTCATCGGAAGTCTCGATGTATTCACCGGGAACATACACGACAGGGTCTGTCTGTACAGGGTCGGTAACATCGGGATCCGATGATGCAGGCTCGCTTGCTTCTGTCTTGAACCAGCTGCCGCCTTCGTCATCGTCATCCTTGTCCTTATCTTTCTTCGAACCCGAACCAAGGAGCGAAGCAAGATTACAACCGGCGAATGACGCACAGACCGATAAAACGAGCACTGCGGCCGTCAAACGTTTTGTAAAGTCTTTCATTTATAAATCCCCCTTATAAATTAAACGCTTTCTGAATGGTCATCCGTAAGAATGACCATAGCATTATAGCATTTACTGAGTGCACTCTCACCTGCGTGCACTTAGTCTTATGGTGATACTTACTGTTGTATGATAGTACACTATTGCTACTATGTCAACACATGGGGACAAATTATTCTATATCCGCCTCGATGTCCGCTTCGTCAATGTCTTCCATCTGCGCATGGATCTCAGTCACGCGCTTGCCCAGTTCCGCATAGTCGAACCTGCCGTTCGAAGACTTGGGAATGGCCGCAAAGAAGCAGATATCAGCAGGGCGCATGGGCTCGGCGAGCATGGAGCTGCACTCGTCGTTGATCCTCTCTTCGAGCTTCTGCATGGCATCGTTGTCGTAGAAATAATCCTCTTCCGGCACGACCGCAGCCGTGAGCACCGGACCTTCGACGGTATCCGTAACAACACACGCGACAGCCTTTACGCCGGCAACGAGTTCTATCACCTTCTCGACCTTGGACGGATAGACCGTGGCGCTCTTGATCTTGAAGCCGCCGCGGACGCTGCCGTAGCGGAAGAACACGCCGCCTTCGTTCTCGATGCCGATGTCTTCCGTGAGAAGCCAGGATCTTCCGTCGGACAGCTTACGGAAAGGACTGTAGTGCGTACCGTCACGCATGAGGAACGATGTGCACATCGCAGGTGAGTGAACCGCGAACTCCCCTTCCCTGCCGGCAGGCATATCGAGGAACGCCGCCCTGTCGACGATCTTGACCAGAACATCAGGCAAGGGTATTCCGACCGCACTCTCACCGTCCAACTCAGGCATGCAGTACAGGAATTCGAAAAGCTCCGAGTTGCCGTAGAACGAATGTATCTCAGGCTTCACCCCGAGATCAGCCATACGGTCAACGATGCCCGCCTTCTGAGCCAGTGTGAGCGGAACCCCGGCACTGAAGAGGAATCTGGCATTTTTCAGGGCCTGAACAGAGCCGGAAGAAGCATTGAGCCTCGCCAGTGTTCCCGAGAAAGCGACCAGTGTGTCCGGTTTGTACAGACGGATCGGCGGCATGATGTTATTGCTCTCGAACCAGGTATAGATAAGCAGAGTCTGTCCCGACAGAAGGACATTATGTATTCCCATCAGGAAGCCGTAAACATAACAGTATTCGTTGAGGCACAGCACCCTGAGAGGCGCGCCTTTCTTCTTCTCGCAGCGGCTGAAGATGATCGAAGAGATATCCGAGGCGGTATTGATCGCCCTGTCATCTGATTCTATCGCCACGACATCACGGTCACGCAGTGTCGAGACGAACCTGACCGATATCTGACCATCCGCTTCCTGAGAAGACTTGTCTCCTGTTCCATCAGCAGGCATCGATTCGCCGGCTGCTTCGAACTCCGTCTTCCACAGCACGGAAGGAGCATCGGCATTGAGCTCGCAAACGCGGTCATACTCAGCTATTCCGCTCATGCGGTATTTGAATGAGATCCCCGCAGGAAGGAAGTCGCGGTACCTGCCGATCAGGACCTTACAGATACCCGTATCCTTGATCACTCCCGACCAGTTGCGGTACTGGTTGAAGGACATCAGCGCATATTTGGCGCCGACGCCCGTGCAGAATTCCGCGAATTCCTCGGCCGTAAAATCCGGGACCAGGAGCGATACTACCGCCCCCAGTTTATTCAAGGCATATATCGAGATTATCACGTCAGGACAGCCGCCCATGCCAAGGCAGACACCGTCGCCCGGTCTGACACCCAGCTTCTGCCACATAACTGCAGCGGTATCTACCTGACTGAGCATATCGGAATATGTAACCTTCAGGGAATAGTACTCGTATGCGGTGCGGTAAGGCTGCTCCTTACAAACGGCCGCAAGGCGCAAATACATCGTGCCGGCAGGCTTTGCATAAGCATCTCCTGTCCATTCGGGATAGTACTTGTTCCATCTGGTTTCCATGCAAAGAGAATAACGCAAAGACAGTTAAAATAAAACAGTAACTCTATAATATAGAGATTGCCTTAACACCAAAAGTTGCTATAATAATACCGCTATGGAGACGTATCGAAGTGGTCATAACGGGGCGCACTCGAAATGCGTTTGCCGGGTTACCGGCACGTGGGTTCGAATCCCACCGTCTCCGCCAACAAAAAGAACCTCTCGAAGCTGTTTGCTCGGGAGGTTTTTTCTTTACCAAAAGCTGGTTCGGTGATAAAAAGCCAAAAATCACAGGGGTTTCGAGGGCATTTTGTAACTCTCCGTCTCCGCCAAAATCTACCCCTGCAGATATTATTTGCGGGGGTTTTTGATTTCTGTAAATCTGGCTTTACGACAATTTTACGACAAATGATGCAAAAAAGAGCCCATACCGCGGTAGTGTCAAACAAGTGATACTACCGCTTTTTTCTATTATTTTCTCCATAATTTCCGCACTATTTTCCATCAAAAAATTATTTATTCTAATTCCCCTAAATCCTCATTTGCTTATTCTGCAAAAAAAGTTACATATTTTATGATAGGGAAAGGGGTATAGAGGGGTACTAAAGATATATTAACGAGAGAAATTCATAGAAAAAAAGAGATGGGTATTTTCAAAAAAAGCGAGAATTCCACTACAATTTGCGGTTTTTTCTTCTCATTTTTGCACCAATAAATATATGTGCCATTTTTAATCGAAATACACTCCGGTTCAAACCTATATTTTGGGAATAATTCGAAAAAAGGGCTACGTGCTATTTAATTGTAATAGATAAACATTTTAGATTTGAAAGGAGAAAATATGATTATTAAGCTTTCTGGCGTAACTCTTTTGACTAAGTGCGAGTATCTGAAGAATTTGGACCTGATTTCTGTTGAACATCCCTGGTTTTGGTTGAGAGATGCAAGTACAGAACAGACTGATTTGGTTGCCGCTGTCTATTACGGTGACATCATAGATTACTATGAGGTTGATTACGATTTTTCTGTAATACCCGTTTTAGTCCTTCTGGATGAATCAATTTCTATAGGTACAAAAATCATCTACGCAGGCGAAGCCTTCACTGTTCTCCGTGATGGAATTGCTTTATGCGATAAGGTAGTTATTAAAATGCCATTTAACACAGATTGGCATTCCAAAAACGCTAATGAATATCGTTTCTCTGATGTTAAGGGTTGGCTTGATGCTTGGTTCAGAAAGAACGGTAATGTGGCTGTGCAATATTAAAATTCCAGATTTGAATGACTTTCACTTTTGATATAGAGCCCATCCGAAGTAATTTCATATCCTTTGGATTTCATCCATATATCGACCAGAAGCTCATTTAGCTTTTCGCACTGTTCTGACCAATGCTCAATTTCGTCACTGGACGTTTCATCAACACCACAAGTAACGAGTAAATTATTTGCACTGAATATAGCCTCTTCAAGCGAAATCTCTCCGTCTTGATACTCTTTTACAATGTTACGAAATTTTCTTCCATAATAATTCCCTCCGAGGCAGTTTTATTGTAATTCTGTTCGGATTTTCGCTGACTTTCAAGCTTTTTCTTTCTATGTGTCGAAAAATGAGACTTTGTTCGTCATTTTGTTACAAAATTGGCTTTTATAATTTGCCGAAAAGTGTTGACGATTAAAGTATAATAGATGGTAATTATATCCTGAAAGGAATAGAGCTATGGCAAATATCAATGAAACCATTTCTGAAGTGCAAAAGCTTAACCCTGAATTGGCTCGCCAAATAACTAAATATGTTAAAGACCATTCATATGGTCTTGTTTTTGAGGAAAATCTTCCCGAAGCAGTTAGACTTTATACAAAGACACCTGCTGTCAATGATATGGTTAATATTCGTCCCCCAAGATTTAAAGAAGAAAAGGAAGAAAACAGGGTTGCTTGGCTTGTAAAGTCTATCACAAACAATGTAGCAACAATTGAGAGGGATGAAGAAACAAAAAAAGTTCCAATCGATGATTTGGTCACAGTTGTCGATTATAAGGCTGTTATATACCCAGGCCTAAAAGAAGTAGACCGTATTGAAAGGGGCAATCCTGACGACCCATTTAGTATGGTTATTAATGCCGAAAACTATCACGCATTAGAAACGCTTGTATATGCATATGCAGGCAAAGTAGATTGTATCTATATTGACCCCCCTTATAACAAAGAGGACTCAAAGGATTGGAAATACAACTGCAATTACATTGAAAGTACGGACAAGTATAGACATAGTAAGTGGCTTTCGTTTATTAAGCGACGCCTACAACTCGCCGATAAACTGCTTAATAAAGATAATTCAGTTCTAATTGTAACTATTGATGAAGTCGAGTATTTGCGTCTTGGTCTTCTTTTGGAACAGATGTTCCCTGATGCTAAGATACAAATGATAAGTAGTGTAATTAATCCAAGTGGTGTTGCACGTGGAGAAGAGTTTTATAGAACCGATGAATATATATATGTTGTTCGTTTCGGAAAGTCATCTCCATCAAGATTACAATTGTCAAATGAATGGATTACATCTAAATCAACAGGAAAAGATAAAGTAAGATGGAGACCAATACGTAGACAGGGTTCTCACGACACAAGAAGTGATGCTGTTAATCAGTTTTATCCGATTTTTTTAAACCCTGAAGGAACTCGAATTATTGGGGCTGGTGAGTCATTATCTCCGACCGAAAGTGCAAATGACTTTGTTTGTCCCTCTGATTGTATGGCTATTTTCCCTATTCGCACTGATGGGACAGACGGATGCTGGCAAATAAGTCAAACTACACTCAAATCTTTAATGGAAAAGGGGTTTGTCAAAGTCTCTTATACGAAAAAATGGGGGTATGTACCTCAATACCTCGCAGAAGGTGAACGTGAAAAAATAGAAAAAGGTCAATTCTCTATTCTCGGTTACGATGAAAACGGCAGTGCATTAATAGAAGGAGCAGACGAAGAAGGAGTTCCTTTTATACCTGGAACACAATGGAGAATACAGAGCCATAGTGCAAGAGATTACGGCTCAACATTATTGAAGAAATTCATATCTTCAAGAAAATTCCCATTCCCCAAATCCATATATGCAGTTCGAGACATTTTACGTTTCTTTTTAACTGATAACCCAAATGCATTAGTAATTGATTTTTTTGCGGGTTCAGGCACAACGCTTCACGCCATCAATTTGTTGAATGCCGAAGATGGTGGCAAACGCAGATGTATCTGTGTCACAAATAACGAGGTCTCCGCTAAAGAAAGTACAGCCTATACCAAAAAAGGAATGAGACAAGGCGATAGTGAGTGGGAAAAATACGGTATTGCAAACTATATTACTTGGCCAAGAACCAAGAGTTCAATTGAAGGCTTAGATGTAAATGGAAAACCCATTAAAGGAAATTATGGTTTTGAAATAGAGGAGTTTGAAGAGATTGACGGTACGGTAATAGATAATGAAACCGGCAAAAAGACAAAAGGTAAATCATATAAAAAGGTAGACGCCTACCTTTATCCTGAATTGGCACACATAAATATGTCAGATGGGTTTAAAGCAAACGCTATTTTCTGCGAACTTACCTACGAAGACGCTTGGAATATCCGCCTTGATAAGGCATTTAATGCTATTGCACCCATATTATGGATGCTTGCAGGATGCCAGGGGGAGATTATTAGAAACATCGGCAAAACATATCTAACAACAGACTACTATGGTGTCTTGTTTGACTATTCACAGGCAAGCAAATTCTGTGAAAAGGTTAAGACAACGCCAAGTATAAAGACGGTCTTTGTGGTTACAGATGACCAAAGACGATACTCCAATATGTGCAAGAGACTACCTAATGTAGAAGTACACCGATTATATGAGTCATTCTTGAAAACATTCGAAATATGCGGTGAAGGAGGCTTAGACTAATATGAAATTTGCGTTATTTGACTTTCAGAAAGAGGCTATTTCTTCACTTTTGAAGAAAATGTTTTCTATGGCCAAAGCATATGAGGATGACGGAGAGTTATCTGCAGTTTCCCTTACTGCTCCGACAGGAGCAGGAAAAACCGTTATATCAGCCGCAATTATTGAAGGATTGTTCTATGGTAACGATACCTTCCCAGGTGATGATAGAGCCTGCATATTGTGGCTTACCGATAGCCCAAGCCTTAACAACCAGACCGTAAAAAGATTTAATTCTGCTACCGATTTGATTAACGGAACAGTAATGGAAACCATTACCAATGAATTTGCCAAAGCACATTCCAAGCTATTACCTGGTCGAGTTTACTTCATAAATCGCCAGTTGCTTGGTACAGGAAAGAAGTTGGAAGGTGAAGCTGAAGGTGGGCGTTCATTCTACGATGTATTAAACAATACTATTGAAGACACGGATACCCATTTGTTTCTCTTCATCGATGAGGCTCATCGAGGTATTGGAACAGGGGCAAATAAAGCTACTTCAGATAAGACAAGTAAAACTATCTATGAAAATATAATAGATGGCCGAGAAGGTATCAATTTGCCAATGCCTTGTGTAGTAGGTATTTCTGCTACTTCTGAACGATTTGATTTTGCTATGAAAGGCAGAAAAGAGCGTACAGTTAAGCCATCTGTTAACGTATCAGTTGAAAGGGTAAGAGCATCTGGGTTGATTAAGGATACGATTGAACTTCGTACTCCTAAAGAAAGCTCTAATACAAAACATCAGGATTTAACACAAGCTTGCATTAAGCTTGCAAAGATGTCGCAAGCTTGGAAGGATTATTGCAGTACGAATGATATTCCTGTAGTAACGCCACTTTTAGTAGTACAAGTTGAGGATAATGTATCAAAAGATACTTTAGGGGCTTTATGTCAGCAGATTACACATACTCTTCCTTGGCTTGATAGGTCAGACTGTTTCGCTAATGTATTTGGTGAACACGAAGATATAATTACAGATTTCGGAAATATTCCATATTTAAGTCCAGAAAACGTTCAAGAGCATACTGAAATCAGAATACTGTTTGCCAAAGATGCTGTTTCAACAGGTTGGGATTGTCCACGTGCGGAGGTTATTTATTCTCGTAGGAAGCGTACCGACTCTACCTATATCGCACAATTAATAGGTCGTATGATTAGAAC
>JAEEGJ010012541.1_pt1 | contig 20937 bp, 22 predicted proteins | sample 8958761 | NCBI WGS metagenome assembly JAEEGJ01 (sample SAMN16246546, study PRJNA631951) | gut metagenome | biome: gut microbiome; feature: rumen; material: RS-attached | host: Bos | place: Iran: Karaj | collected 2018-10
CTTTATATCCTCATCTTCACAAGAATTGAATGCTCCCATGTAATACTGATGGATTGATGGAGCAACTTGTTGTGTCAATCCCCATGTGCCTAAGTCAAAAGCCAACCGTGTAATGGATTCGCCTTGACGTAATATTTGCAGCCATTTCTTAACATACAAATGTTCACGGCCATGACATTGAGGATGGAATATGCCCTCCTCCATCCCTTGCTGCCACATCTGAAACGCATCGGCATGAGTATCATCTCGCTTTAAGGTTTCTGTAAACGGTTCAAAAAAGTAGCGGGTAAAACCACTTTCGCGAATCTTGTCAAACACAGGATTCGCCGATAACGTATTCGCGGTTATCACAGCAGGATGTCCATTTGCATCCTTTACTGATTGAAGCACATCGAAAAGATTCTCAAGGTCATGCTTTGTCGCCATACTATCGTATCGGCAATAAGGATCTCGGCTCACATCTACTCCTCTACGTAAAAACTCGTCATACACCCCCTTCGAAGGCATACGAATAGCCCCCCAATCATCTGATTCAATGACTACTAGATGGCGTTTTGTGCGCCAACCTAGCATATTATATAGTTCTTTCCGTGTTGGAATAATCATGTTCCCCGTTTATTAGTGAAATCTTATCACCTTTCCTTCAAAGCCAGAACCTATTCTTCAAATAATTCCACCTATGCCGCAATTTTGTACGGCTCACTATTCGATATAAACGCCAATTACACAATTGATACAATCTTTTTCGCTCAGCCTTCGGTGCATTCTTAAAAACCACTTGATAATGGTGCGTGATAACGCGATAAACCATTGTTTTGTCAAAACCTTGTTTGGAAAGAAAAAAAGTTGCCAAAGAGTTGGCTATTTCCAAATAATCACGAAGTCGTTTGACATTACTCGTGGTAGTAATACTATTGGCACGAACCCTATAATTATAAAGGCAAGCAGTCACCTGCCTCACTTTTTTAGCATAAAAACAAGCCATGGGCGTATACAAATCATCCTCATGGAATATGCCCACCTTAAACCAAAGATGGTTATCCATCAAAAAACTTCTCTTATAGGCTCTTAGCACCACGCACTCAAAAGCGAAATCACGTGGTTGGAGTGCATTTTCGTTATAGTAATCCATGCCTGTAGTATATGTACAAGCTTTCAGTTGATCCGCTTCGTGATGTTTACCTTCTTTTTCAAAATAACGTCGCCCGCTAAAACAAAGCAAATCCTCATCAGTCAAAGATTCTGAAACCCTCTCCAAGGCATTACCTTCCAACCAATCATCACTGTCCAGAAACAAGACATATTCCCCTGTCGCAGTCTTCAAGCCCGTATTACGAGCAGCAGATAGGCCTCCATTGGGCTGGTTGACAATCTTAAAACGGCCATCTTTATGGCCATATTCTTCCAGTATGGTACCCGAGTTGTCCGTGGACCCATCGTTTACACAAATAGCTTCCCAATCCTCAAACGTCTGATTGAGGGCACTGTCCAAACACTCAATCAAATAAGCCTCTACATTATAAACTGGTATAATAATGGAAAACTTCATTTTCTATTTTTGCTCATTTTATACAAGCGCTTCGCCAACATTTTCTTGTCAAAAAAGCCGTCACGCAGGTTGGCGAAGAATACGGGCCATAGTCTCTTCGGAAAGGCTTCTCTATTTCTATCCGATAGCGACGGCAGGGCTTCCTGCAGATAAGCCATCTGCACCTCGCGGCTCTTGGCGGCAGTTTTATCGGTTTGCACGGTGGCTTGTGCCTCATGGATGCGGTATTCATAAAGCACCTCGGGCAGATTGACCAATTTCAATCCCTTCAGCATCGCTCTCACCCACAAATCATAATCCTCGGCCGGTACCATCTCTTGGCGAAAGCGCAATCCATGTCGCTCAAAAGAATCTTTGCGCCACATGCTGGAAGCATGAAGCACGGGTGAATGGAACAGTGCTTCGATTTTTACTTTTTCGGGGTTTCGTTCTCTAATCCAAACAGACTCTTTTACGCCAAAAAGCTGCATCCCAACAGAAACCAAGTCAATCTCAGAATGCGCTTCCAAATAATCCACCTGTATTTGCAAGCGGTTGGGCAACGATATATCATCACTGTCCATACGAGCAATGTATTTCCCTCGAGCCATTTCAATACCGACATTCAGCACATTCGACAAGCCGACATTGTTCTCACCTTTATATCTAACGATTCTAGAATCGTCATAGGCGTCCAGTATCTCCTCCGCATTATCAGGCGAACAATCATCGAGTACAATCAGCTCATAATCCTTGAAGGTCTGATGCAACATGCTATCCATCGCCTCGCTGAGATAGGGAGCCGTCTTGTAGACAGGCATAAGAACGGAAACGAGAGGATTCATCACCACTTATCAATTTTGTTTACAATTCCAACCCGCAATCTATCATATCGGGACAACTTTTCCAATGCATCGATCAACATAGCGGCCGCTAAACAGATGGCAATCAATACCACAAAAATCAGCACTGAATACTTCGCACCGTATATCACTCCTGGGAACAACTTAACAAACAAGATATGGGTCAAATACATTATGGTAGCATACTTCCCGACAAACTCAAAGACAGAAACCCGTTGATTTCCAAATGACTTATACACAATTATGATGCACAATGCCATGAAAGCCCGAATCATAATAGCCACATAAGGGTCTTTTACCACCATTACATGTAGGACCGCCAATCCGATGCACACCAACAAAACTGCAATAAGGAGCAATGGCCTCCATTTCCTGTCGTTCGACTCTGGAAGTAACCGACAACGAGCAGAGCACATAACATGCCGAGATAAAACGCAGGAAGCCCGCCTTCTACGACAAAAAACAAATTGCTAGGAATGCTTTTGGCAAACAATTGTACAACGACAACCAAGGCCAAGCCGACCCATGACAAATATTTATTACGTACGATTAAGAACAGTACAGGAAAGACCAAATACAATTGGATGATCATCTTATTGAACCACCATGGATTCAAATAAGAATCATAACCCATTTGCCCTGCCACGTCCAATAAAACACATTTTAACGTATTACGACCCGCAGGATAGGCCTCTGAGAAAGAATAACCGCAGACATTGCCCACGACTACCACCAACACAAAACAGAACCAGTAGCTCAGAAAGAAATTGGCATATCTCCGCAACAAAAACTTAATCGTGTTCTTGAAATATGGCTTTTCAAGCTGAGAATACTGCTTCGTCAAGCCATATCCACTGGCAAACAGGAACAAGGCCACACATACTTTAAAGACAACCGCCAAGGAATGTGTCAAGGTCCCATACGCCATTGTGTTCAGGAACAAATGATGCCACAGCATTAAAAGAATAGCGATTCCTTTAATAGCAGTAGTATCCGACCTGCTTAGTTCCATGTGACCTCTGTTTTGACCACCTTAGCCGGGACACCAGCCACCAGACAATGCGGCGGCACGTCCTTAGTAACAACACTACCAGCAGCCACAATAGCGCCTTCGCCTATTGTAACTCCTTTCAATACAATCACATTCATCCCCAACCATACATGGTCTTGTATGACAATCGGAGCCGCAGCAGGTTTTTCATCACTTTTCAACTCACCATTCTCGGTTGAGATGATAGCATGATTATCCGAGTCCCTTATCACAACACGCTCGGAAATCACCACTCCATGCCCGATTGTTATGAAAGAAAAACAATCGATCACGCAATCATGGTTCATGTAACCGCTGCCCAACGATAGTTTTGCTCCAGCGTTCACATTGATTCTACCGCCCGCATACACATCAAATGCCTCAGCCTCCAATGTTGCACCTTTAGCCAAGTATAATGAACCGACCATCTTGTTTCGCAACATCCTCTGGCTGTCCCATTGTCTATTAAAGTTCAAATACTTTTCTATTCTTACATGAGCTTCTGGGTGTACATAACACATGGATGGCTTGAAAACACGAAGCCTTCTTGGCGTTAAAAGTTTCGTATACAGAAAACGCAAGACTTTATCCATCAAACTTTTCATCTTACACAAACAGTTTCTTTACCTTGGGAATATGGACCAACGCAATGGCCAATCCCAACGTCAACACCAATCTCCACACGAACATCAACCACGTTCCCAGTTCAACACCCACGGCAGCCCTAATACGATTGCCCAAATGCGCATACATTTCAAAACAGTGTACACACATAATGGCCAAAGACCAAACGCCTAATGCCGACAAGGCTTTTGAGGTTATCCTCAAGTATTTCTTTATTACCAGGCTCAACAAGTATACACAATACGTGCCTCCACAAGCGCCGAGGACATCCAAAGGATAACACTTCCATGTAAAAGTATACATCTCCATTCTTGAAAAACAGATAGCAGCAATCCAACAGATTACTGCAACTATTTTCAACCACATAGGCACTGGATGGTTCTTCACCCACCAACCGATCGTCACAAAAGGCAAGGCCATCAGCCCCAACGATAGGCACCAAATCGAATAAGGGAATACCTTGTGCAGCATAAATGTCCCAAAAGCCACCACCATCGATACTGGGATTGCCCATTGCTTCAGTTGCGACAATGGAATTAACAATGATTTGGCGACAAACAGTGCCATTAAAAACCAAATCACACCCAAGCTCAGCCTACCCCACGGGGTCCACGGACCAAACACATCCGCCCACACCAAGGAAAACGATTCACGGATCGGCGGATCCAAACCCTCATGCTTTGCCACTGCCAGCAAGATGCCCCATGCCACAATCAAAAGCTGGGTTATGGCAAAAGCCGGATACAGACGAACAAAATAGCGTTTTACATTAGCTTTTGCTGAAGGACCATCAACATACGGTTTGGAAAAAATGCCTGCAACAATAAAAAACAAAGGCATGTGAAACGACAATATGACTTGTGCCAGATAGGGATGATCCCATCCTATCAAATGGCAGACAATCACCAGCAAGATGCCGATACCTTTCATGATGTCGAATGTGACATCACGCTGTTTTGTTGACATATTCTAAACGGGAAGGTTCAATGCTTTTTGCCTTTTCTAATGCTTTTTATCTTCTCATATACTGGTCGAAGCCCCAACTTGTCAAAAAAGTAAGCCCTCTTTTGCGAACGGCTCCATTTTTCCGTGTCCCATGTGGTTGCATTATGATGATATGAGACCTCATAGTTCTTATCGGGACAAAAAGCATGACCGAACAATCCTGTTCTATACACCACCATGTCATTATCGAGATACTGCGTCTCATTTTTATATTTGAAGCCATAATCCACCAGATGACGTGCCACCAAACGGTCATTGTTGACCCATTCACGATAACGCAATGCCCTATCGGCATCCACTTCAACCTTGTTATAATAATCCCTGATTTTACAAATCATTTCATTGCCTGGATTGCATGCCATCGATGAGGTCAGTATTTCCAAATGTGGAATATCGGTGCCGGAGGCTAATGGAGATCCTTCCTCATTCAAATAATGTTCAGCCACATGTTCTTTATTAAACTCTCGATAGAGCTCAATACCTGAAAAGAAATTACAATTTAAAAAACGATCAAAGCGCTGAAAAACCTCAACGTCAGTATCCAGATAAATACCTCCATATTCGGCCAACACATTGTATCGGCACACATCGGAAACGAGGGCGTATTTTTTCACCTCGTATGCATATTTCGAGGCTTCATATTGGTTGTAGTCAAAGTTGGATTCGTCCCAACGCATGATTTGGTAGTCGGGCATCAGTTTCTGCCACCCTTTGATGCAATCTTTCTGCGACTTAGGCATCAAGCCTTTTCCAAACCAACAATAGTGGATAATCTTCGGGATCATAATCGATTATTTTTTATCCAGCCAAAAGGAGAGAGTAAAGCTTTACCCAAATGGTAAGCTTTTGAATTTCGGACTCGTTTTGCTTCATACAGCTGTCTACATAACACATTCACCCTTTCATACACTTCTGGAGACAAAATCAAACCTCTATAAATAGGCAATGACCTCTGCCATTTTTTTGTAAAATCTTCCAAATTTTTCGTAAAAAGCTCAGCACCCTGTTTGGAAAACTGCTTACTCTCCGACCAAGTATGCTCAGCCAACACGTCCCTGCACACACAAACCTTATAACCCGACTGGATCACCTGCATGCAAGTATCCATGTCATAGAGGTGAAATCCTTTGTATGTTTCTTCATCAAATGAGATTCGGTCAAACAAATTCTTCTTTGCAAAAAAGCAGAATCCATCAACTGCAACCACTTCGACGATGTTCGTTTCTCCAAACCAATCCTCATGAAAATGCTCTTCCACCACTCCTTGATCATTGTTCAAATTACGTTGTGAAATGAACGGTGAACTATACCAATACATTGGTGTATCAGGAAGGAAATGCGTTCCAGCAAAACCAACCAAGCCAATTTGTTCATTCGAAGCGAAATGGCTTTCCACGATTCGTCCCCAATCCTTTGTCCTAAACAAGACATCCTCATGCATAAAGCAAAGAAGATTGCCTTTAGCACGGCGAACGCCTTCGTTATACGCCTGAAATATACTGTAATTGTTGGCTGAATTATCAAAAACGACCAACTCATATTCACAACCGATGGTTTCAGCAATGTTTTGCTTCAATTCATCAGGAGTATCTGTTTTTCTAGAACAAATGATTATGGAGATCATAAAACCATCTCTTATTTAACCATGAAAATGGTTTCAGTATAGACTTGCCAATGCGATATGCGCGAGAAGAACGGATTCTATCCTCCACTTCCCAAATATTATCCCTATGAATGGTCTCAATTACTCTTGCCATATAATCATCATGGATATATGACGAAACGACATTGTCAACCAGCCCAAAACGATTCACTAAATAATCATAAGATTTAACTATACCTTCGTCACCATTTATAGCATCAGAATACCCTTTGTCGTTCCCGTCATTGAGACCTTGCATATTGATAAAATACTCTTTCTCTGTTTGAACATATGGATGTCCGTTTTTTGTTGCAAAATAAGTGTACAACATATCGTCACTCGGACAATTGGCTATCGTTTGCGCATCCAATTGATGTAAATAATTTCCAAAAAACTCAGCTTTTGTTAAAGAAGCACAGCCACAATGGCATTGCATGCCAAAATACACCACTCTATTGCCCGAAATAGGATAATTAGGATACTTTTCATGAATCCTCACAAAATCCTCTATCATCCCTTTTGGATACAAGAAATCATCATCAATGCTAATTATACATGCTTCAGGATACTTGATTAAGGTTGGAATTAGTTTTTTATAAACTCGGGTATCCATCACCCTATTGATCTCAACCTTGTGCTCTTCTAAATATTCCGCCACGACATCAGGCACGTTTTCCTCAAAAGCAAGATTAAGCACCACACCATCAGGCAATACCGTTTGAGAAAAAATAGTATCTAATACGACCGGGATATTATTTACCCGATTGCAATAGGAGGTTAATGAAACGATTAGAGCATCCTGCATACTTCCATTATTTTTTCGACTTGCCATCCAACAATTCTATAAAATGCAAACAACCTGAGATTATTTTGCGATAGAACTTTTTCTTCCTGCTGTATTCTATTACTTTTTTCACTCTATCTTGATTCAATTGTGCTTCCATCTCATCCATAAGCCTATAATCTGCCGCCAACATATCGGGGACCACTTGACGAATAACCATTTTTCGTTCACCATCCATCAAAGCCTCATTCTTTGAACTAATCCCATTCATATCAAAACAGCTAATTGCCTCTTCCAAATGTTCAAATCGCCTATTTTTAAGAGCTTGCACCAAAAAAAACTTCCAATCCGATACTATCTTTAAACTCTCATCGTACAATTCTGTTTGAAGTATTTCCCTTTTGATAAAAGATGCAGGATGACCAATTGAATATTTATACAGAAATCTCAAACTCAAATGCTGGGGATAATGGAACAAATCTTTATTATCTCCCGAGCAGAAAAAAAGATCCCCAAAAACAACATCTGCATCAAAATCACGCGAGAAACAACGCTCCAACACCGTCTCATCAGCCAACCAATCTCCACTGTTCAAAAACTGCAAATAATCTCCTTTCGCCACCCTAACACCTTTATTCATGGCATTATAGATGCCTCTATCTGGCTCACTTACCCAATAAGCAAAATGATCAGCATATTGCTCTATCAATTCGCGACTACCATCAATGGAGCCACCATCAATGATTATCCACTCGAAATCACTATAGGTTTGGGCAATAACGCTATCGATGGTCTTTTTAAGCCCATCACGGTTATTAAAGTTAATGGTTATGATAGAGAGTCTCATTTATTGAAGGAGCAACAATCCATTTTGAGTATACATCAGTGAATTACCCGTAGGTGTAATATAATCGGAAAGCACTAACTTGACAGCATTAGGTATAACAGCCAAATACTGTACATTTGGATGGGTTACTTCCAGTTGAAGCCTATATTCCCCGTTCGTCATATTATCAGGTAATGTGATTGTTTCTTTTAACTTAAAACTTCCTTTAGTAGTTTTTGGAACAACTGTCTTAAATAAAACAGGAGCAAATTTTGCCAGCAAAACACTCTCACTATCAAATACTTTTGCTTCAATTGCTGCAGGCATGTCATTCAACAATTCACCTTCAATCTCTACACTTAATGTTCTGTCCGGATAAACCAAGTTAACTATTCTATCCTCCTTACCATTAATCAAAATGCTCTTCAGTTTTATCTCGTTTGACAAACATTTTACTTTAGATAATATTGTCCCATCCTCAACAAACTCATTTCCCTTTAAATACAATCCAATCGCATCGCTTATCAATCCATCATAACAAACGCTTCCGTTTTCCAACAAAACACCTCGACGACACAAAGCTTTCATACTTGCCATATTATGACTAACAAACAGCACCGTCCTCCCCTCTCCTTTACTTACATCCTGCATCTTACCAATAGCCTTCTTTTGAAATTCTGCATCACCTACTGCCAGCACTTCATCCACCACCAGAATCTCAGGATCCAGATGTGCTGCCACTGCAAAACCGAGACGAACCGTCATACCCGAGCTATATCGTTTCACTGGTGTATCTATATATCGCTCACAACCAGAAAAGTCTATAATTTCATCCATTTTACGGCTTATTTCCTGTTTGGTCATGCCTAAAATAGAGCCGTTCATGAATATATTCTCCCGCCCTGTCAATTCAGGATGGAAACCCGTGCCAACCTCCAACAAAGAGCCTATTCTTCCTCTTGCTTTGATTGTCCCCGTAGTAGGACCAGTAACCCTAGACAGGAGTTTTAGCAAAGTACTTTTGCCAGCACCGTTTTTGCCGATGATACCCACCACATCGCCTTGCTCTACTTTGAAGTCAATATCTTTCAAAGCCCAAACATACTCACTATCAGCCGCCTTGGAACGATCATTCACTGAGCCAACTTTCAGAAAAGGATCCTCTTTTCCCAAAACGGACATCTGCCACCATCGTTTCAAATCGCTGCTCAACGTACCGCTAGAAACCAACCCCAAACGGTACAACTTGCTGATATTATTAAATTCTATTGCTACTGGCATAATTTTGGAAAATGTATTTAATATTATGAAAAAAACGCGATATTAACTATTATACATATTTATTTGTTGATTAGTCTACCTGCAATAAGCTTTTTAATTCTACGCTTATTTCTGCGATACCAATATCCCACAAAATAGCCTAAACCCACTTCTTTTAACGCCCTCTGTTTTATCTCAAACGCAATCTGTTTATCCATTTTATCATGCTGTTGCATGTAAGCACGAACCATATAATACCGATTAGCCACCTCACGTCTTGCCACAATTGACAATTTCCTATCCAATTGTGGTAGTTTTTGGATTCTTTGGTTCATCTCAACAACAGCATCAAAACTGGTCAGATATATTGGATTATATGCGACAGCAAGCGACCCCATCGCTCCTGATGAAGTTTGCATGTATTTATAAACTGGCTGCGATATAAAATAAACAGGCTTGCTGATTCGACATAAATAGTTCACCACAAAAAGCGTATCTTCCTTAATCCTAATATGCTCATCAAAATACACTTTATTATCCGAAACAAGGGTCCTCTTGAATAGTTTTCCCCATGGGTATCCCATATAAGGCAAGTCCGCTGAAGGATACATCATGAGTAAAGCCTCATTCCGATCAATTATGCCATCTTTACCAAAACTTGACGTATCTGTCTGGAGTGATTCTCCCTCCAACTCATAATACCCTGCCATCACCATGTCAACTTCATTAGAAATACCATCCACCATGGTTTGCAAACCGCCAGACAGCAATTCGTCATCAGAATCCACAAAACATATCCACTCGCCTTTTGCTTCTTTCACCCCCAGATTCCTTGCCGAACTCACCCCGCCATTCTCTTTATGGAAGACTCGGATGCGTCTATCTCTATCAGCATAGGAATCACAGATTAAGCCACTGCCATCCGTGCTGCCATCGTCAATGAGCAACAACTCTAAATCAGTGAAACTTTGACTTATGATGCTATCGATGCAACGGGGAAGATATTGCTCGGCGTTGTAGACAGGAACAATGATTGACAATAACGCATCCATCACCTTTCAAGACTATATAACTCAAGAGCGTCCTTTATGTATTTATTACTTACATTCTCATCCAACGAATGGTGATTTATCATCCTTTTCGCCAAAAACTTAATGTATTTAATAAATGGGCTATGATCTTTAGCATTTACCCACAACGATTTAGTTCGATAATAATGATACAACTCTGCGTATGGCGAATGGTAATAACGGAAAGACCAAGGTTTGTCTGGTCCACAATAATGAATAATCACTGGATTTATCATGTCTTGAAGGATTTCTTTGCGAAAACTATCATCAAAAAACTCCCATTCATACGCAAGTAATAATCTATTTTGCAAATTATACCTTAATGGCAATCTCCTTTTCTTGTTAAACAACAATGCATTTACCACATCTTGATCCATCCATTTTATCTTATCCCTATTATCCCTAATATAACGAATGGCCTTATCAGAAACATGGTTTTTTCGCCAATAATCCACATTATACAAAGTAACTCCGGCATTAAAATACCCGTATGACTTATCATAACCGAGCCTAATATAGACTTCATCTTCATAGCAGATTGTGTCTTCAACGCCGGCAATGGCAAAATTACTAATATCTGTCTCCCACAAAGGAACTATATCTCCATTTATTATGACATCGCCATCCAAATACAACACTTTATGAACATTCTCTGGCAAAAAAGAAGGAGCCTTCAGCCTATAATATGTCGGTTTTGAAATATGAGTCGTTTGGGGGAAGTTCTCCATCTCACTCGCATCGACAACAAAAACAAAGAAGTTAGAATTATACTTTCCTGTTAGCCTCTCAAATTTCATCGTTTCCTCAACCGTCCATGAACTATCTGTCAAAAGGTAAACATCAAACTGGCTCTCGCGATTATTCATAAACAGCGAAGTTAGCATCACTCCGTAATATGGTGCATAATTGATATCCGAACCTATCAGAATATTTATTCGTTCTTTTGCCATTAAATGATGGATTTAGTCCATTGATAGGTTTTTTGCATGCCGTCTTGTATTGAGCAGAATTTATAATCCCCGATGAGTTGATGAAGTTTTGTCGTATCCAAAGCGAACTGAGAGGCATCGAATTTATCAGCTTCAACATGACGCACGACAAAGGACGGCACCAGCGATCGAACCTCCCCAACTATATCATTTACCGAAAGCAACTGTCCACTTGCAATGTTAATCACTTCACTCGAGACATTAAGCCGCAACAAAGCGAACAAGATGTCCACAAAATCTTCCACATATACATAGTCCTTAAGCCCATCACCAGCCCCCCAAACATCCATTCTCTCACCTTTCAAGGCTTTGGCCAGTGCTACATTGATTACACCCTGCTTCATTCCATAATGATAGGGGCCATATGGATTGCTTAACCTAATGATAAGCGGCTTGACACCAAACAATTGCGCATATTGCATTAGGTATTTTTCGATGGCTAGTTTAACTACCCCATAACTACTAACAGGAAACACATCATCGTTTTCGCTATGAACTCTTCCTGCACATACACCATAAACAGCACCGCCTGATGACATATATACAATGTCACGGACTTCATATTCTACCATTAAATTGAGTACATCTAATGTAGGTAGTAAATTTGTCTCCACATCATACCGCGCATTGTGTGAACTAACTGGGATGGTGGTGCTCAGTGAATGAAATACCAGATCTATCTTGTTCTCTTCAAAAACTTTTTTCAAGATAGCACAATCAACAAAATCTCCCGCATAAGTATTAACAACACTCTGGAATGTTATCCCTCTCGGATGGTCATCATATTTATCAAAAACTATCACCCTAAATTGTTCTCTAAGATGAAGATGAGCATCAATATATTTAATGATATTGGTGCCCAAGAACCCATATCCCCCTAGTAACAAAATAGTTTTCATTTAAATAAAGTAATTGTAGTATTTTCGTAAACGCCTTGCTTGAGTTAACAGCCAATTGTCGAACCATGTATCATATTTCTCAAACTGCCATTCTTGTGCCACCTTTTGATAGATGTCGTCTGAAATATAGAAATGATTGTGCCATTGCCTATGATATGCAAAAACCAAATGCTTACGCCAGCCACGGATAGGCACAAATGAATCTATATAATCCAAAATCCTTTTCACCTCAAAGGGATTGGTTCCATCCATTTCTTTTTGGCTGGTAACAGTTCCACCGTGGCGACAGAAATACGCCAAGGGCTTATTGACAATCGCCACATCGCCTTGACGGGCAATCTCTACCCAGAACAGCATATCTCCAGCGCCTTTATATGACAAATAATCTTTCGACACATTCATCGCCACTTTTTTGTTAAAAACAGCACAGCTGGCATTCTTTACCCAATTAAAAAGGGTAAGATAACGCTTAATATAACGCATCCCGCTCATATACTGGTTTCTACCCTCATAAGGTACACTACTAGTTTTCCCTTCATCGTCCATCATCAATGTCGGAGCATAGGCCAGCACACAATTCTTTTTCTTACCCAAAGCACGAACCAATTCCTCCAGCAACGTCAGTTCGCAATAGTCATCACTCTCAGCGATCCATATCAACTCACCATTTGCAAGTCCGATACCTTTGTCCCATTGTTTAAAAGTCGAACCCGAATTTATCTCATTAACCACAACCTTGCAAAGGTGCGAATTATCCTTATACTGCTCAATAATTTCCAAACTATTGTCATCGGAGCAATCATCCAGAAAAATCACCTCAAAGTTTTGATAGGTTTGGTTGAAAACGCTTTCCATCCGTTTTTCCAAATAGCGAGCATGATTGTAGTTGGGAATTATTACTGAAACTAATGGATTGTTGCCTTTCATATTTATACCATTGGGATGACACATTTTAATCCGTCGATTACTTAACAACCCTAGCCGGATTACCAACCGCTATTGAATATGCGGGCACGTCCTTAGTAACAACTGCATTGGCCGCAATGATAGCGCCATCACCAATTGAAACACCAGGAAGGATAGTTGCCTTATCACCAATCCACACATTATTGCCTATTGTCACATCACCTTTGGAAAACAAAGGCCTAAATCTAGGATCTGTATGCATTGTTTCTATGTCAGTATCTCCATGCCCATTGTCGGTAATTGTGACCCATCGACCTGTAAGCAGGTTACAGCCAATACGCATATGTCCGACTGCGGTAATATGAGAATATTCGCCAATATCTGCACCTTTTTCTATAATCAAATCCGCTTCATGTTCACCAGTAAAATGAGTTTGCCAGACTGTCACTATTACATGATGGTGAAGTCGGCTGCCCTCTCCTATTGATATACATTGAGGATCATGCGTGACAACATCCGACTCAAAAAACACACCTTCCGCCTTGCGAAATTGTCTTCGCAATAATTCTTGATATACATAATCGCGACTATGAGCAACGTGTTTAGCCAACCATGTGTTTGAATACCATCGTTTCAAACCGATGAACAAATTCAATATTTTCTTACGAACTGGATTCATGTGTAATTAGTTACACTAAAATATTTCATTGTTAGCCATACCATTTGCATTTAAGCGGAATCTTTCGGCCGTTTTCTCCATAGACTCCATCCAACACTTTGACAATTGTCTTGAATACAAGACCTCTTTGGGAAACAAACGTTTTCTTCCTCTAAAATTTAACGACAGCAATAACATCAGTTTAAAACGAAACCAAACTTTCTTTCGAATCCATGGTAGTTTTGTTATCTGCCTCAGATGAGATCTGTTCCCCTGCATTAGATTCACAAAAAGCAAAACATTATTCTTTAAATAAAAAGCATAACATTTTGAATGATTTGATACTAATTCCAAAGTTTTATTCAACAAATAAACATGGGAATCATACTGTTGCTCGGAGCGTATCTTTTTTGCCACACCATCATCAATTATCCTATAAAAATAATCAACGAAAACATTAGCATACTCATAATGCATGCCCTTAACCAATGCATGAATATTGAAATCAGAATCTTGCAACGACAACAGATTTTCATCCCATGCCAAACCATAATCAACCAACGATTGACGACAATAGATATTATTCCAAACAACCATCGGTAAATTCCAATTCAACAAGGCTTGTAAATCATCATCAAGGAACCGTATCCCATATACATAGTTTGTATTATCCCAAATATCATTTACAAAGGCTTTGGCGGGAAAAACTCCAAAATCCAGATTGGGATGATTATCCATAAAACAGACTCGTTGCTCAAAACAATAAGTCGCGATTAAATCATCAGCATCAAAAAAGACAACATACCTTGCCCCTTTAGATAAGTCAAAACCGATGTTTCGACATGTTTGAGCGCCTTTGGGGCCCCTATCCCTTAGCACATAGTTAATCCTCGCATCTTCCACGGAAAAACCTTTTATGACGGCAGCGGTCCCATCAGTACATCCATCATCGACCAAAAAAGCTTTCCAATCAGAAAAGGTCTGATTCAATAAACAATCTAACATCTGCCCAATATAGGGTTCACAATTCCAACAAGGAATGATGACGGCCAAAGTATAATCTTTCATAAAAAGTACAAAATGGCAATCAAAACCAAGTAATTACAAAGGCATAACAACTGTGTTTAAGACGTGCCCTTCGACTATCCCCCTTGAAAACCTCGTGAATCAGCCAAGATTTCTTATACCTCATTCTTCGCATACGATTGAAATTCAACACGAATGCTTCTCTATCCTCAGAAAAGAGCAATCTCAAAAAGTTCAATGCCGATTCCTCATCCACCGGATAGGCATGTTCATGCAACACCATTTGGGCACGGAAAAATGCATCCGACCTTATCTGGAGTTCCCCTGGCTTCTTCATGAAGTTGGAAGTCAGCGTATGGTCTGATTCCGTAATGCAATAAAGATTCTTATCACGCACTTCAATCTTTCCAGCACCCACGCCGATCTTGACCGCGAACAGATTGTCATTACTGTATCGAATCTCATCGAAGCGGATGTCCTTTTCCATAATCATTTCACGTCTAATCATCCTGCCACAAATCGAGAAATAGCGGCAACGCAACTCCGTTTCATCGCCAGAAACAAAATACCTATCTATGATGGCATTGTATTGGTCAGCACGTTTCGAAAATGATGACCTATCGTCCAACAACACCGCTGTCGGGCGGAAAAACACCATATCCGCTTCCGTATCTTTTTCCTCATCAAAAACCGCGTTTGCCGAGGGTAACAAATAATCATCAGCTCCAACAAATATGACCCATCTGCCTTTAGCCTGCCCTATTCCGACATTCTCCGCGAACCCAGTTCCGCCACTTTTCTTGGTCAAATAATACTCATAGTTCTCTCCTTTCCAATGAGGAAAATGTTCAAAATCCACCTTGTCAGCATCGCTGTTGTCATCCACCACAATCACTTGCACATCGTCACGGACTGGAATGGAGTCCAAGCAATACTGCAACAGGTCGGGTGTATTCTTGTGAGGAATGACAATTGAATAGTTAATCATATTCAGGAACCTGTTTACAGTTATTCATGAGGGTTGCAAAAGAGCGCGCTGTATCTTTCACTTGTTTCCTTATATACTTGGGGCATCGTTTCATAAAGCAGTTTCCTACGCCTTGGCTTATTGAAAAAACCAACCGCAAACCAAAACGCCAAATTGAACTTGCCTATTCGCAACAAACTGACAAGCAACCGTACGCTCAATCTCTTCACCATGCCTCTATCGGTGGCGTATGGATACACATATTTGACGAAGGAATTCATGCATCTGTATACTTGCAGATCACGAAAAGGGTTGTCAACGGTTTTTAGCGCTTCTGAAACTACAATCCCCATATTGCTCGCCCTATTTTGGTCGTTTAACGTGCCCATAATAGAATTTGATCTAATATAGTGCAAATATGTCGTGTCAGCTATAACAGCCCAATACCTCACTCGTTCATACAGAATAAAGCTCCACAACTCGTCTTCATTAGTGATTCCTTCTTTGAAGGTTAACGCATTCCCCGTCAAAAAAGACTTTTTCAACAATTTGTTAGTGGCATTCACTGGCAATCTCTCACCATATTTGTATGCATTGTAGCGCACCCAGTCATTATCATCAACAAAACGAGGCGTTTTGCACAATTCAAGGTCATAGTATTTTTTATAGGGTATTGACTCCGTAGCACCTTGCACAACTTCAACCTCGGGATGATTTGACACCACTTCAACCATAAGTGCTATACAATCCACACTAATTGCGTCATCACTATCCAGGAAAAAAACATAATCTCCACTTGCCTCCTCTGTTCCCGAGTTACGGGCTGCCGAAAGGCCTCGATTATGCTCATGGTGAAGCACCTTGAATTCAATCGGACCTTCATAATCACCTAACATGTCTTCAACGATGCCCATACTGTTGTCGTTGCCACAATCGTCGACAAGCAAACACTCAATGGAACCCTCATAGGTTTGATCCATCACCGACTGAATACAATGGGCAACGTAAGATTCCACATTGTAGATTGGGATAATAATAGAAATCTTCATGTATGGTTTATCAGTTCTTTCAATCGATCATGAAAACCTACCATCATACGTTCCACCTCTTCCTCTGCCGTAGGCAGCAGCCGAGGTTGTGAAGTGAATTCGTGCCATCGCTTTGCACTGGAATACAAATCAGCGACTTGTTTTACTGCATTTTGTCCGCCATCCTGAAAATCCCAAAAAACGATAGCATCATGATTCAGCACCTTCGGCTCAGGATGGTTGTAGCTGCCCCAATAGATGGGGATGCAGCCTGCATAGATGGCCTCAAAAACCTTTTCGGTCACATAGCCATAGCTGTTGGTATTCTCTGGACATAGATTAAACACATGGCTCCTCAGATACTCCAACTTGTCATCTTTGTATTGTAGTTTCAGACTATCATCATTGTGAAGAATGACAGAGGGACAATCTATCTTTCCTATGGAAGACAGGGATTCATACATCTTAGTCCTAACACCCAACACATCCTTCCTTGCAACAAGGGCGGCAAAAAACTGCCTGTTCTCCAAATCTTGGGGATAACGCAACTGATTGCATCTTTGTTTAATTGCTTCTTTTTCGATAGATGGTTCAAACACATAGGTCAACCAAAGCGGGAACCTCATATAACGTTCATTCTCGAAACAATCAAACCCTAGAGAAAGCTTGCAGCCAGGATCACACAGCAAAGCATCAGCATATTCAGCCCGAAACGGATTGTGAAGATTTTCCCCCGAAAAGAAAATCTTGATATCCGACGAGACAAAGTTCAAAACCTCACGCTGCCCCATAACCGAACAAAAGCGAAGCTTCTTCGACGAATTGTCCAATAGTCGGCAGTTTTCCACAAACCTATACAACCAGAGAGACTCATAAGGAGCATTCCACCAATTGTAGAAACGGATGGGCTTATCCCCGTTTTTTGCCTCTTGAGCCTGATATGCCTGTTTGGATTCAAGCCAGCGCATATTGGCTTTCCTCAAAAAAGAAACCCGTTTCCTCAAATCTCCTAACAGCATCTTGAACAATCATTATAATGTTTACTGTTTCATAAGGTCACCGTTGATCATAACACTCCGAATTTCAATCTGCCATAGAGCAGAACAATGCGTCCCATTTCTTTATCTCCTAATTCCAGCCCCTATCCATAATCGCATGGATGACTCCTTCAGGAATATCAATTCCTGCGGAACGGTAGGCTTCAAGGATAACCGAGCCCAATTCTTCCAAGTTATTGACTGGATAATAAAAGAGCGGATTAAATCTTTCCAGGTCCACATACTTCATCCACGAACCATGGACAATTTTCTTATGACATAAAATATACTGCATCACGCAAGAGGCGCCCGCATCCGTCGTTTGAACATGAACGAACATGTCAGTCGCCATTCTCAACGTATACAAATCCTCCATGTTAAGATACTCTTCAACGAAAACCGCTTTTATGCCCAGCGAAGCGCATTTGTCCTTAATCGACTGCACATATTCCTGAGTTCCCCATCCATACGTAAAAGGAAACAACAATGTCAAATTATCCGGCAATTGGTCTTTAATCGAGTTTACCGCATCAATTATTGCCTCATGACGATGACTAGTTAGAATAAGTCTGCGCAAAAAGGCTTCGAGCGCAACGTTCAATGTATGATTGCACCCCATAAACAGGGACAAGAATGCTAACCTTATACATCAATATTCATCAAATAAACCAATAATCTCACTCCACCTAGCAGCCGACAACACATCTCTTCACAACGCTTACACCGTATCCATAAAACTCTTCTGCACCTTGTTGAAAATCAAGATGCCGATAGCAAGCACCACAAGCATAAAAGCGAAGCTATAGCCCAACCAACCCCAACCGATGAATTCTCCAGCTCCCAAAGCGCCATGCTTAAAGGTCTCAATAACAGGTGTAACAGGATTGATGCACATAATGGTGGCCAAATCCAACCCCAATACTTTTTTCCCTGCCACTTGGCTCAGAGGATATACGATAGGCGTGGCATACATCCATAACGACACAAAGAAAGAAAACAAAATCTGTAAGTCGCGGTACTTAGTCGTCATCGAAGAGATGATGATGCCGAAACCCAGGGCCAAACCCGCCATCATCACCACCAGTAATGGGAAGAGCAGCAAATACCAATTGGGGCTTGGGGCCTGGCCGACAATGACGTAATAGAGGTAAACTATGACAAACAAGCCTAATTGGATGCCAAAACGCACCAGGTTACTGATGACACCCGACAAAGGCATGATAAGTCTTGGAAAATACACTTTTCCAAAGATACCAGCATTGGAGACGAAAGTATTGGAGGTCTTGCCTAAACAGTCAGCAAAATACTGCCACATAGCAACACCACCCAAATAGAACAAAGGCTGCGGGATACCATCCGTTGGGATGCCAGCAATGCCACCAAACACCACCATGTACATGACGACCGTCAGGGCTGGCTGGATGAGCCACCACAAAGGCCCCAGAATGGTCTGCTTGTATTGCACCGTGATCGTGCGCTTCACAAAAAGTGTTAACAAGTCACGGTAATCCCATATTTCTTTCAGATTCACCTCAAAAAGCCCATTCCGAGGCTTGATGACAGTGGTCCAGTTTTCGTTTTCAGTTGTTTGACTCATTTCAAAAAAGTGTAAAGCTTCGCCACTTGACTCACATCAAGAAAGCATAACTATTTGTAAATAAACCACTTGCCTCAAACATAAGAAGCCGTAGTTTTTGTATCATCCAGGCTATAATCCACCTAAATTTACAATCTGCAAAAGTAAGGATTATTTTTCAAATAAAACAAGAAAAAAACGCAACATTTTTCTTGGCCTTTATTTGGAACGCTTCCCCTTGAAAACGATATTACCCACTATTTTCCAAAAATACTTCCAGTCGGTGCGGAAAGGGTGCTTCAAATAAGCCTCAAGATAGCGTCGCTCACTGTCCTGTATTTCATCCAACGATTCGGGCATGTCGACATAGAAGGGAGGCAAAAGACCTGGTTTGGTTTTTATCCTAAGCTGTTGTAAATCTTCAGTGTACAGATCGTAATACTGCTGGCTCAAAGGACGCACCCCGACTAGTTTCATCTGTCCTTTCAGTATATTGAAAAACATGGGCAACTCGTCGAGCCAGGTCTTGCGCAAAAACCTACCCCACTCCGTGACACGGTAGTCGTCGCTGAACTTGCCACCCACATCCAAGTCGTTGTTTTCATAAATGTAGGTCTGCAGATACTCGGAATAGGCATACATAGTCCTGAATTTGAACACGTTGAACTTGTTTCCGTCCTTGCCTATCCTCCTTAACCTGATCAGCATGCCATAGGTGTGTTGTTCCTTGCTAGGCTGACGCTTCTTCTGGGCGATGACACAATAACGATCGTGGATATACCGTTCGCTGACCACATCGAAACCACAATAATACAGCCTTCCCAAAACCTCGGGTCGCGGGAAGACCTTTCTCACCTTTTTCGTGCACCAGTAATAGAAGCGTCTTGTCAAGCCCATCTTAGGGCAGACCCTATGCCACAGAAAATCAAAGAAATAAACGATATATGCAATAAAACGTGGGTACTTGCTGAAAAACTGGGCACGACGCTTTTGCGAGGTATCAAAGGCACAAAGAAAATAGCCGTCTTGTTTCAATTTGGCATTAGCACTGCGGAGATATCGGTTCAGATAACGTATGGCATTCAGGTGTTCTTTGGCGAACAGAACCTCAGCCTCACCATCGGGCACTTGCCATGATTTTTCGGCATAGTCATTGAGCCATTTCGAACGCTCTGGACCTCGAGGTGTCTCTGCCACCTGCACCAATTCACGAAGTTCC
>JAEEGJ010012542.1_pt1 | contig 20937 bp, 12 predicted proteins | sample 8958761 | NCBI WGS metagenome assembly JAEEGJ01 (sample SAMN16246546, study PRJNA631951) | gut metagenome | biome: gut microbiome; feature: rumen; material: RS-attached | host: Bos | place: Iran: Karaj | collected 2018-10
CCAGTTCTTGGGATCCTCCATTCCGTAGAAGGGCATTTCAAGTAAAAGTCCTTCCTTAACAGAGGCAATCATATCCTCGACTTTATCTGTTCCGGGCTCAAAATATGTGTTGGTCATACGTGTGTATGCCTTTCTTTCGTAGCTCTGACGTCTGCCGTTACCGGTGGGCTCTGTTCCCAGTGCCATAGCGGACTGAAGGTCACTTATGCCGGCCACAAGAACACCCTTATCTATGATAACCGTATCATGTGACAGTGTTCCCTCATCGTCAAAGAAATATGTTGCGGTCTGATCTACCGCATTGCCGTCATGCATGGTAACAAGCGGTGAAGCCACATACTCGCCTACGAATTTCTGTGCAAGGGCTCTGTCCTTAACGAACATATCCATCTCAACACCATGACCGAAAGCTTCATGCACAATCATACCTGTTACTTCGGGAGTACATACGCACTCGTATTCGCCGGGCTTAATAGGCTCGCTGTCAAGAAGTTCAATTCCTACTTTGGCTGCCTTTTCAACCATCTCATCAATCGTGTCAAGAATTTCCATACCGCCGAGAATGGAACCCGAATAATAAGAGGTCTTTACTTCACTGCCACGCTTGGTATTAACGGAAGCGGCACAGCTGCTCCACATTACGTTCTGCTCAAGATCCTTATTGCGGGACAGGAAAAGCTTGGAATATCTTTGGAATGCAATTCTGACGTTGCAGTTTAATACTCTCTCGTCGAATGCCATTCCTTTTTTGTGTGCTTCATTAAGCTTTTTAACTATTGCCTCGTCACCAAATTCTTCCGGGTCAATTTCACATTCCGTACTTTTGGAAAAAGAAACCGCCTCATCGGCCGGAATCTTATATTGAGATTTTTCTGCTTTTTTCCCAAGGCCCACCAACTGCTCGGATACTAATTTGACAACTCTGTCAATTTCTTCCTCGGATATTCTGTTACCGGAATATTCCGCATAACATCCACCGTCATAAACCTTTACCACATATCCTCTTGTGGAATAAAGATCGTCCTCGGCAACAGTTGTTCCTGTTTTTGATACGCCATAGTTCTTGCCGATTGAGTCGTTAACAAAAACCGAAGCATACTCATACTTTTTAAGAAGTTCATCAACAAGCTTTCTAAATAAAGGCTTGTTATTTTTTATATAACTGCTCTCCTTAACCTTCATGTCTTCTCCTCCTGATATTTCTTATGAAAAAAGCGTATAACGCCGTCTTCCTTATTTGTCCACTCTGCAAAGTTCCTTGCCCTCAAGGAAGGCCTTAATGTTGTCATAGTTAAGCTTAACACATCTCTCACGAGCCTCAACCGATGCCCACGCAAGGTGAGGAGTGATAATTAGCTTTGTGGAGTCCTGAATCTTCTGAAGCGGATTGTCCTTCGCTATGGGTTCTTTGTCCAAAACGTCCAGTCCCGCTGCCGCAATTTCATCGCTGACAAGCGCGTCATAAAGATCGTTCTGATTAACAACCGGTCCTCTTGCCACGTTAATCAGTATCGCCGATTTCTTCATCTTCTTAAGGGCATCTTTGTTGATGATTCCTCTTGAAAGATCGGAAAGCGGACAGTGCAAAGAAAGATAATCCGATTCCTTTAAAAGAGTGTCAAAATCAACCCTCTCATACTCTGTTACACTCGACTTGCCGGTAACGGAATAGAAAATAACGCGGCAACCGAAAGCCGAAGCAATCCGCGCAACCTTTCTGCCTATATTGCCCATTCCGATTATGCCCCAGGTCTTACCCGACAGTTCATAAAAAGGAAGGTTGAAATAGGAAAAGCTGCTGTGTTCCGCATATTTTCCGTTTTTGACAAACGTGTCATAATGGCTCAATTTCTCACTTAAGAACAGAGCCATTGCAAATGTGTGCTGCGCCACCATATCAGTACTGTAATCTCTTACATTGCAAACGCCTATTCCGCGACTCTTGCAGTATTCTACATCCACATTGTCAAATCCTGTGGCAAATTCGCATATCAGCTTCACATTTTTGGCATCCTTAAGCGTCTCTTCGTTAAGTCTGCTTTTATTGGCCACTACTATGTCGGCGTCCTTGATTCTTTCGGCGATTTCGTCAAAAGAAGTGTTATTGTATGCCGTAACGTTACCAAGCTCATTAAAACTGTCTATGGAGACATCCATTCCGACGCTGCTTCTTTCAAGTACTACAATATTCACGTGTAAGCCCTCCTTATCGGTCGATTTCCCCATAAGTATACAACAACCCCACGGCATTTGTCGTGGGGTCATACATAATATTTTTATAAACTATTATCTTAATCGTCTTTTCTGACTACAGCATTCAGGATAGTCATAATTGCGGCAAAAATCAATCCTGCTATGGGCCATATAATCCAGTTCCTGTTCCACTTGTTGCTTACGAAACCAAGATAAAGAAATATCGCCGTCACAACCAGCCAATAAGTTCCCGCTACCGCACCTACTATCTTGTCTCCCTTTTTGTTCTCTTTTGAGAATTCCTTCTCTTTAAGGAGAATTTTGTAGCTGTCGCTTACGCATCCTACCGCAACAAAGATATAAACCGCCACAGCCACAATTGCCAAAAGAAGAGCTACCATGCTGATAATAACCATGGATGATGCTCCGAGCACTGCCGTAATAACAAGAGGAATAGGGCATGCAACACACAAAAGAACCGCAGCCAATATCAGTTTATTGAAAACTTCTTCGGTCTTGCTTCTTTTTTCTTTGACCATACCGTCTACGCCGTACTCTGTTTCGAAGTCTTCTTTTTCAAGATATTCGAACTTATCTATCTTGGAACCGTATACGACAAATTCAAAAACAGCAAGTACAATACATCCGAACAAAACGCCGAGACCGATTGCTACTCCGGCATTTTCAGGTACCAGTCCAACTTCCGCCAGCCCTGCAAGTACAATAAGCACAATCGGAGAAACAACACATAAAAGAACGCCTAAAGCAATCTTCGGAGAGTTTTCTTTTACCGTATCAATATAGGCGTTGGCCTCCTCCATGGAAACCTTTCTGACATTATATTCTTTGTCTTCTGTATAAACCGGACCATCAACCGGCTCACTGCCGAGTTCATCTTTCAATAAGTAATCGGTTGTTACATTAAAGATTTCTGCCATCTTCAAAATCTTCTGAAGATCGGGTACTGCCTGAGCACCTTCCCATTTGGAAACCGACTGTCTTGAAACAGAAAGTTTCTCTGCAAGTTCTTCCTGGGACCATCCGCATCTTTTTCTTTCGTTAATAATCTTATCTGCAAGTATCATTTTTATATTCCTTTCTGAAACCGTTTTTTGTCTCGCTTAAGCTGGTTACAATTTAACAATTTTAACGGTTGCAGGCTATAAAGTCGTCCCGACAATTTGTCAACCGGCGGTTTACATTTGGCTTAAAATCGCGCAATTTCGGCAGTGACACAATCGTCATATTTATAAACTCATCATAATTATGATACATTGTTTTGATGCCAAAGAAAAGACCCGTATCATAGTGACACGGGTCTGATTTCTAATTATTTAACCTTTATCTTATTTGAAAGGATTCTCTGTAGGATAAGGTAAGGAAGCAGGCTGGTTGTAGTTGATGTCTTCCATGGGAACGCCGATGTACTTGAATACTTCGAAGAGAGCCTTTCCGTAGTGACCGAATGCAACGGCACCGTGGTGAGGATAGTTCTTCTGAATGAGTACGTGACGATAGAAGCGACCCATTTCCTTAATAGCGAATACGCCGATACCACCAAAGGACTTGGTAGCTACAGGAAGTACTTCACCTTCTGCAAGGTAAGCACGAAGCTTAGCATCAGCAGTAGACTGTAAACGATAGAAGGTGATATTGCCGGGAGCGATGTCGCCTTCAAGAGTACCCTGGGTAACTTCGATAGGAAGGTTACGAGCCATGATCTTCTGGTACTTCATCTCATGGAATGCAAGCTTCTTGGTGCAGGTGTTACCGCAGTGGAAGCCCATGAATGTATCGGTGAACTTGTAATCGAATTTGCCTTCGATGGATTCTTTGTACATATCCTTGGGAACGGAGTTGTTGATATCAAGAAGAGTAACAACGTCTTCAGATACACAGGTTCCGATGAACTCGGATAAGCATCCGTAAATATCAACTTCGCAGGATACGGGAATACCCATACCGGTAAGACGGCTGTTTACGTAGCAGGGAACGAAACCAAACTGAGTCTGGAATGCGGGCCAGCACTTACCTGCGATTGCAACGTACTTACGATATCCTCTGTGAGCCTCAACCCAGTCAAGAAGAGTAAGTTCGTACTGAGCAAGTTTAGCAAGAACTTCGGGCTTCTTGTTGCCTGCGCCGAGTTCTTCTTCCATTTCTTTAACCTTTGCGGGGATTCTTGCATCACCTGCATGCTTGTTGAAAGCTTCGAAAAGGTCAAGTTCGGAGTTCTCTTCGATTTCTACGCCGAGGTTGTAAAGCTGCTGAATAGGAGCGTTACAAGCAAGGAAGTTAAGAGGTCTGGGACCGAAAGAAATAATCTTTAATTCAGAAAGACCCTTTACCGCACGAGCGATGGGAAGGAAGTCGTGAATCATATCAGCGCAGTCCTCAGCATCACCAACGGGATACTCGGGAATGTAAGCACCAACGCTTCTGAGCTTTAAGTTGTAGCTTGCGTTAAGCATACCGCAGTAAGCATCGCCACGTCCGTCCATAAGGTCTCCCTGGCTTTCTTCTGCTGCTGCACAGAACATCTTGGGTCCATCAAAGTGCTTAGCAAGTAATGTCTCGGAAATTTCGGGACCGAAGTTACCAAGATATACGCAAAGAGCGTTACATCCTGCCTTCTTAATATCTTCAAGAGCCTGAACCATGTGGATTTCGCTCTCTACGATACAAACGGGACACTCGTAAATGTCGGATGCATCGTATTTCTTGGTGTAGGCAGCTACCAATGCTTTACGTCTGTTGACGGAAAGGCTTTCAGGGAAACAGTCACGGCTGACTGCAACAATACCTAACTTAATCTTGGGAATGTTATTCATTTTAAGTCCTCCTTAAATATTTAAATGCAATAAACCTTTGGTTTAATACATATATTTACTCGTTAATGTTTAAGTTCTTACCTTTAAGTCCGAGGAAGGAACCTGCATCGAGGCCGCCTTCTTTGTGACCGATAAGCCACTTGTTAACTGCAGTAATAAGAGCATCCTCGCTGGGAGCTGTGCCATCGGCATTAACCTTGGCATGAGGGGTGGTAAGGGGAAGGTTGGTTCCCTTGGGAAGAACGATTGATACCTGGAATCCCTTTCCGTCTACGCCGCAGGGAGCATAGTGAAGTGTAGTAGCGTATACTTCAACAGCAGTACCTGCAGGTACAAAGAAAGCCTTAACCTTGGAAGTATCGTAAGTGAAGTCCTTCTCAACTTCTCTCATAAGACCGAGCATTAAAATAGCGTCGGTAGCTGCTACGTTAATCTCTGAATCTCTGTGGTATTCAAGAGCGTTTAACATGCAGTTGTGACCATTGCAGTAGCCAATCTGTACGGGCATCTCACCGTAAACTACGTTGGAGATTTCCTTGGCAACGGCAAGGCTTTCGAGTTCCTTGATGCCGGGTTCGTAAACTACGCCTTCGGGAACGGGGGTCTTCTTCATAGCTTCTACAAGCTCAGAGAAATCCACGTTGTCAACTACACGGCCGTATTCTTTGAATTCAGCATCGTTAACAGACCAAATCTTCATTTCTTTTCTCCTTATTTGATAATATCAAAAACAGGCTTTAAGGCAGGATAAATCTCCTTAAACTGTTTATATCTCTCGTCGTATTTGGCTGCAAGCTCGGGATCGGGCTCAACAGTATCTACCACATGAACGAATTTGGAAGCGATTTCTTCAACGGAAGAATACTCACCGGCTGCTACAGCCGCAAGCATCGCGCCACCCATGCTGGGACCTTCTTCGCTCTCGATAACGTCAACCTTGATGTTAAGGATATTGGCAATCATCTTCTTCCAAAGAGGGCTCTTGGCTCCGCCGCCGCAGATCTTGGTACGCTCAATCTTGATACCAAGGGATTTGGCAACTTCAAAAGAATCACGAAGTGCAAAAGCAACACCTTCCAAAACTGCCTGAGTCATATCTTCTCTTGTGGTATCCATTGTCATACCTACAAAAGTACCTCTTGCATTGGGGTTGTTGTGAGGTGAACGCTCACCCATGAGGTAAGGAAGGAAGTAAACGTGGTTCTCACCAAGCTTGGTGATGCCCTTCTGCTCAGCGCCGTAATCCTTGGTGCCGATGATTTCGTCCATCCACCACTTGTTACAGGAAGCTGCGGAAAGCATGCATCCCATAAGGTGATATGTTCCGTCTGCGTGTGCAAAAGAATGTAATGCGTTGTTCTTGTCAACGCCGAAGTTCTTGGATGAAATAAAGATGGTACCGCTGGTACCGAGGGAGATGTTACATCTTCCGTCACCGACTGTTCCGGTTCCTACTGCTGCTGCCGCATTGTCGCCTGCACCTGCAGCTACGATGGTATCCTCGGGGAATCCAAGTTCAGCTGCAATAGCGGGAAGAAGAGTTCCAACCTTCTCATAGCTTTCGTAAATCTTGGCAAGCCAGGATTCCTTAACGGAACAGATTTCGCACATTTCCTTGCTCCATGTACGGTTCTTTACGTCGAAAAGAAGCATACCGGATGCATCGGATACATCTGTGCAGTGAACGCCTGTAAGCTTGTATGCAAGATAATCCTTGGGAAGCATCATCTTGTCAATCTTTGCAAAATTCTCGGGTTCTTTGTTCTTAACCCATAATACCTTGGGTGCGGTAAAACCGGTAAAAGAAATATTTGCCGTATACTGAGAAAGCTTGTCCTTACCGATTACATTGTTAAGATAATCGCACTCTTCGGTGGTACGTCCGTCATTCCAAAGAATAGCGGGTCTGATTACGTTGTCATCCTTGTCAAGAATTACAAGTCCGTGCATCTGACCGCCGAAGCTGATGCCGCGAACCTTGGACTTGTCGATATCCTTGGTAAGCTCTTTTAAGCCTTCCATGCTCTTTTCGTACCAGTCCTCGGGCTTTTGCTCACTCCAGCCGGGATTGGGGAAATATAAAGGATATTCTTTGGATACTACGTTACAAATTTTACCCTCGGAGTCCATCAAAAGAAGCTTAACTGCAGATGTACCGAGGTCAATGCCGATATAATACATACTCTTACCTCCATTTTATCTCTATTGTAGCCTTAAAACCCCTAAGTTACAATTCATTTTTGGTTAAATCTTATTCATTTGTTGCTATTCTGACCGCTATTATAAGTGTAAAAAAAGGGTGGACAAAAGTCCACCCAAATTTTAAGTAAAACATACAACTTTTTACTGTTTTTCGTTGATGTATATATTAACTCGGCTCTGAATTACCTTGGCAACCTCTTCCGCAGACTTCTGTCCTGCAAAGAAAGGCTCTGCATCTTCGGTAATAATCTTTTCGATTTCCTCATTGTAGCTGCTGATTCTGTCCACTGTCATGATGAAATCTTTAATATCCTTGACTTCCTCGGCAGTAAAAGGCTTGATAACAACTTCCTGACCGTTAATGTAGTAAGTATCATCGTATTCAACCTTGTTACCGTTTTCATCCATGTAGTAAGGTCTCTGCTGTGCTTCCAAAGCTCTTTCGTCAAAAACCTTCATGGAAGCGGGAATGCCCCAGCCTCTGTCTTTTTGATAATCCTGAGTAAGATAGCTTCTTACAAAACTCCATGCGGCATCCTTGTAGGCGCTCTTGGATGAGATTGCTATGGAACTCATGGGAATAATGGCGGAACCGTTTCCTTCTTTGCAGGGATATCCGATAAATGTAACCGCCTCACCAAAAGTACCTCTGATGAGATATTTGGTCTCTCTGATATCATAAATCGATGTGGGGCTGAGCACTACCTTGTTCTCTCTGTAAGCAGACTCCGCTGACTCGTAATCGTAATTCTCCCAGTAAGTTTCGTTGTAAAGATCCTCAGACTTGGGGAACTCTTTCATATACTCAAGAAGCGAAACGAATTCGGGAGTGTCAAAATAACATTTTCCTTTTCCGAAATCCATATAATCGCCGACGTTAACACTGAGCATACTGTAAAGAATGCTTTCCCTTGTGGTATCTGCAAACATGCTCATACCGGGCTGAAGAGAATTCTTAAACTGAAGGAACTCCTCCATAGTCCATGACTTTCTGTCTCCGAGAACAGATTTTTTACCTGCCAGAGAAATAACGGAGAAGTAAGGAACTATCTCATAAAGCTTGTCATTGTAAGAACATGCCTTAATGAGGTTGGGGAATATGTCGTCATAATCAATATCGGGATCGTTCTTGATGTAATCGGTCAAATCAACGAAGAGACCCTTGGTAATATAGTTATGAATGGTATCCGAATCATTGGATATTACAATGTCGGGAGCCTGTCCGGAAGCGATATCGCTGTTAAACTTGGTAACGCCCGCATTCCAGTCCTCTTCGCTCTCGTACTGCGAATAGTCGGTAATAACTATTCTATACTCTTCGCTGGTCTTATTAAAGTCAATAACTCTCTTTCTTACCTCATTGTCAACCCAGAGGCAGCCAAGAGAAATAAGCTTCTTCTCGGGAATGCTGTCGGGATCGACCTTGGTGTACTTACCGAACTTGGCGCTGCTTGAGCCATCTTCCATCTCATCGTAATAGTTGTAGAATCCGTAAATAGTCGTGTCATCCACAGGTAAAATCGATGCAAAGTTGGCAGCCATAAGATCGGAGTTAACAAAGTTCATAATTGGAGTAATTGAAGCATCTCCGATATTGTATCCGTATAACTGTGTAGAATCGGTCAAAAGAAAGTCATATCTTCCGCCGCCTTCTCTGAGACCATAACCCGTCATGCTAAAAGGAAGCTGAATCTCTTCCCCGCGTTCAAACTTATCACTGTCAAATTTAAAGAGCTTGTAACCGGACTCGTCCCAGCTTGTGCATACCAGCGAACCGTCTTTGATGGTGTAGAGCATTCCGTCAAAGCTTTCCAACGCCTTGCTCTTTATTTCTTTTAAATCCTTATCAAGAATCACGACTTTGTCGCCTGTCATCAAAAGAAGCTTTCCTTCGGAAAGAAGCTTAATTTCTCTGACCCAGTCGGCATCGTACTTTTCTTTGAGGTTTACGCTTGCAAGTTCCTTGCCGGATGCATCGGCCTTTTTAAGATAGTACGATGATTCGTATATATAGTTGTCGGGATCGGAATCATCTTCTTTTGTCTCGGAATAAACCAAATAAATATTTCCGTCATCGTCAACCATTATTCTGTCTATCCAGGAATTCTGGGACTCAAGATTATTAATCTTTAAATCGGAACCGTCAAGCTTAACCGTTCCCCAGGCGTATCCGCCTTCTCCCGTAGACTGATTGTAAGTATAGCCGCAAAAATAAGCCTTATCGTTTTTGAAAACACAATTGTTTACTTCAAAACCTGAGGGAAGCTTAATGTTAAGAAGCTCCTCCTTGTAAACAGTGTTCTTGTCAATCGTTGCCGTTTCCTTGCCTTTCTTCTGGCAGGCAGTAAGAGGAAGCACCATGGTAAGCACCAGTATGATGCATAAAACTGCTTTTCTAATCCTCTTCATATACTTCAAAATCTCCTTCCTTAATCTTCCTTTTTTTCTCCCTTTGTTTCTCAATAAAATATTCGATGTACTTTTTCACATCCTTACCACGGATTGTACGCTTTTTCCACATTCTTATCAACACTATCACCAAAAGAACTATGGGATATGCAAAAAGAAGAACTGCCACTGCCGCCACGGGAACAAGGTAATCCTCCATTCCTCTGGCCATATTTTCCCAGAAAGGATAAATAACGCCTCTGGAATTCATGCCGCGCGTTCCAAACCTGGGAATAAACTTCAAAAGATTGGTCCACTTAAAGCGACCCGAATTCTCTATTATTTCGTAGCGCTTATCGTCTGTTGAGAGACATTCTTTTACAAGATTAAGGGCAAAAGAAGAAACGGGGTTGGGAACAAGTGCTTCGTAAGTATTTATGTAAGAGATAGTTCCGTTTTTGGCCAAAGCCTCATAAGACATATAAATAGTGGGCTCGTCGTTGCCCGCAAGCTTGTCGAGTCGGCTCTCTCTGTTTTTGTATACACCGGACACAATATGTGTGGTGCCGCCTACTTCAACAACCTGACCCACAATATCGTTTGAACCGAAAAGATTAAATGCCGTGTATTCATCCAAAAGAACCAGGTCCTTCATGACGTAATCGCTGTCAAAATAAGAACCGCTCACAATCTCAAGCGGATGAAAGTCAAAATAATCGCCCTCGACACCGATAGCCTTAACGTCAACCGAATTGCGCTTTGACGCAACCAGCACCTTACCGTTTGCAGAATAGGCTCCGAGCCACGTTTTGGCACCTTCCGACTCATTCGTAATAGAGGCTTCCATGAGTTTTTTATCAATATTATGTTTTAGCTGTTCGGCTCCTTCTTCTTTAAAGCCCGCAAGTTCGGAAAAGAAAACGCTTATCTGGGCAAAATCTTTTTTCTCGCCCCATCTTTCACAAATTTGCTGGTCCGTTAACTTTGAGGAACAATGAACCCCCACGGCGACAAGTATCAGCCCCGCGACGACACAAATTCCCGCAGCAATAAGAAGCCTTATATAAACCTTCGTAAATACAGTTTTTAAGTACTCCATTATAATCCTCTATATTAAATTACTGCTTAAGTCTTACAAGTGTTCCGTCGGAAAGAGGCTTGGAAGCCGTAGTTATAACGTAGTTGTTCCATCCGTCAAAAGCACCGTTGACAGCACTTCTGGTCTCGTCTTCCGCAAGAACCTGAACATCGATTCTTTCAACGGAATATCTGGAACCGAGAGGTGAACTCTTCTCAACCAGGCGATATACATAGTCACCCTTGTTGTCATGTTTGATGGCACTGTTGGGCACAACATAGTCATAATTTGAAGACTTTCTGCTGGTAATAACCAAAGAAAGTTCCGTTCCGTTAGAAACGCTTTCTCCTTCGATGTTGAAGGTTACGATTTTCTTTCTGCCCTGGCTGTCCTTGTCGGGACGAATTGAATCAACGATTGCGTGAACATCGGAGAAGTACCATGAGTTACTTACCTCTGCCTCGTCGCCCTTACTGATCATAGCTGCCTGCTCGTTGGTAAGTGACATGGTAAGAGTAAATCCCTTGCCGGCTATCTGAATGGTAGCAACGGTTTCTTCGGCAGTTGTGGTTTCGCCCGCAACTTTTGCCAAAGAAAGAATGGTTCCTGAAACAGGTGCTACAACTTCATTGTCTCCCTGCTCCGTCTGAAGTTTTTCAATTTCGGCTTCTTTTGCACGAATTTCGGCGAGAGAAGCATTTAAATCTATTCTTGCTGTGATGCCGTCAACCAATTCTTTGAGAGCATTCTCGGCTGCTTCTTTGTTGGCCTTGGCAAGTTCAAGCTTTTTGTTTAAATCAGCAAGGTTATTGGTAACAACCTGCTGGTTGGCATCTTTTGTATAGGTTAACTTTGCAATCTGATCGACTGCAATCTGTAAAAGATTTTGAGCATCGGCCAATTCTTTGTTTGCTTTTTTCAAAGCTTCTTCGGCCTTTTGTCTGGCCTCCAAAGTTGCTTCATTTCCGCTTATGGCATTTCCGGAAACATCTGTATATTGGTCATATTCATCCTGAGCTTTTTTCTGAGCAGCAGTAGCAGATTCTACTCTTGCCGTTCTGGCTTCTTTTTCAATTCCCCAGGCGGTTAAGCTTTTTGCAGCATCATCGGCATTATTGATTTCTCCGATATCTCCGCTTGGATTATATGTCCAGCGATTGATTTCTTTTGTAAGATTCTCGATTTCTTTATCATACTGGTCCACTTTTCTCTGAGCCGCATCAATCTTGGCCTGATTCTGCTCGATGGAACCGATGTTGCCGTTTTCAACAGCTTTTCTGTCACTTGAGGATACCTGACCGGTGATAAGTGCCTTTTCGTATGTAGCCTGAAGTGTGGCAAGTTCGGCCTGAGCCTTCTTAAGCTCTTCGGAATCGCCTTCTTCAAGAACGTAAATAACCTGACCCTTTTCAATCTGGTCGCCGACTCTTACCTTTACGCTGTCGATTTTACGTGACTGTTTGAGCACTACATTGTAAGGGTCCTGAGACGAAACCGTTCCCGATCCTCTTATTTTGGTGGAAAGATTGTCCGGGCCCACATACTGGGTTGCCACCTCGGGAAGCGAATAGTTTCTTATGGTGTTTGCAAAAAACGTAAGCACCAGCATTACGGAAAGAAAGATAATCGCTATTGTTTTAATCCATTCTTTTCTTGATTTCTTGTCCTGCATCTTAATGTCTCCTTTAACCCTTAATACCGCCCTGGTACATAATACCTTCCACGAGGTAATCTTCTCCGTATAGGAACACCAAAAGTCCCGGTATCATATATATCGTGGCAACCGCAAATGCCAGTCCCGTCTCTCCCGTATTAATCTGCGAAAGAAAGACCGAAAGAGGATGCATTTCCGTATCCGACAAAAGGATAAGCGGCTGCTCAACCATGTTCCAATAATCGATAAATACCAGAATTGCTACAGAGTACAAACAACTCTTACAAAGCGGTACACAAATCTTTCTGAAAATCTGCCACTCACCGGCTCCGTCTATCTGAGCCGCCTCAATATAGGAAGTGGGGATTCGTCTCATAAACTTCGTAAGCAGATACACCGCAAAGGGCGATGCTATGCCCGGAAGCCAGATGGCCCATCTGGTGTCGATAAGGTGAAGCCATTTCGATACAAGATAGTTGGGCACCAAAGTTACCTGATAAGGCATCAGCATAAGGATGATATATGAAAAGAAAACAATTTCCTTAAGCTTTCCTTTGGCTCTGGTAAAACCATAGGCGGCAAACAGCGCCACCAATAACTGAAATACCACAATAGGTGCAACAAGTATTACTGAGTTCCAGAATTTAAACAAATACTCGGGACTCTTAAAAAGCACCGTAATGTACTGTGAAAAAGAAACCATATCCGGGAAGAACTTCAAATGAACCGCCTCGGATATAAATATTTTTCCCCCCTTATCGTTGCGCGCAAAGATAGCGCCGTAATTGGCATTAATCTCTGTCTGGGACATAAAGGAGTTGGTAATGGTAAGAACAATCGGTGTTAAAAATATCACCGCGAAGACTGCTGCCACTATTGTGATAAGCGCAATCTTAATAAGTTCTTTTTTCTTTCTTGCGGATATGGTCGCATGCTTTTTACTCATTCTTCCACATCCTTTCCGAAGTGATTCTCCACAAGGAACAGCGCACCGATAATCACTATCATGGCAAGAGCCATAATAATGGCGGCAGTGGAGAGCTTCTGATAATCAAGAGAGCCAAACATGTTATTCATAAACGTCTGTAAGAAATACAGCGGGTCATAAGGATATCCGCTGGTTAAAAGGAATACTTCACGGAATACCTTAAAGGAATTTATAAGTGAAAGAATGGTGACAAACAAAATGGTAGGAGAAAGATATCTTATCTTAATGTTCCAGAATATCTGCCAGTTATTGGCACTCTCCATCTCAGCCACTTCTATAATGTCTCTGGGAATGGATTCAAGAGCCGAAAGGAAAAGAATCATATTATAACCGAGATTCTTCCATAAAAACAAAATTACAACAACCCATTGCGCATAGTCTGACTTAAACCAGTCAATGGCTCTGACTCCGAATCGTGACAAAAACTCATTGACGGAACCGTTCATATCGACCATAACCTGAACGATAAGCACGATAGATGCAACCGGTACCATCATGGGAGTTAAGAAAAAGGTTCTGAACTGACTTCTGAAGGGAATCTTCTTATCCAGCATCGCCGCCAGTATCAAAGAAAGCACCACGGCAAGGGGCACCGCAATAAAGGAAAAATGCAGCGTATTGCCTGCAGCAAGCTTAAAGGCTCCGTTATTAAATACTTTTACAAAGTTTTCAAAACCAACAAAATTAGCCGTTATGGGGTTGTCCACTACGGAATAATATATAACCACAAAAAACGGCAGTATAAAAAAGGTGAAAACGCCAATAAGGCTCGGAGCCAGGAATAATCCTGCTCCGACCCTCTGACGTCTGTTTCTTTGTTGAAGTTTACTCTTATTCTTTTTTGGCTTCTTTTCTTTTGTTAATTTCATTACTAAAAATAACCCACTGTTTATTCATTCTCACTTTTGAGAGATAAACCTTTCGATTACTCCTGTTCTGAGAGGTATATCTTCATACGGCTCTGTAAAACGTTTGCGGTTTCTTCGGCCGTCTTTTTGCCTTCAAAGAAAGGCTGAATTTCTTCCATAAAAATTTCGGAAAACTTTTCATCAATACTAATGGTGTCCTTGGCATTTACCATAAGGTCTTCGATAACGTCCACGTCACCCTGATTGGCTATTCTGATATCTATTGTGCCGCTATCGGTGCCGATTGTGTAAGAGCTCTCAATTGTCTGAGTTGCTCCGTTTTCATCCACGTAGGTCTGAGGAGTTATCTCTTTTTTCATAGTATCATAAAATGCTTTCTTTTGCACGGGTAAACCATAATCACTTGCACCTAATTCTTCATCGTCTTTTTCAAGAGACTTAAGGAATTGATAGCATCCTTCTTTGGCCTCTGTTTTGGAGGAAATTGCAAACATGGTTGTAGGAATGACCTGTGCTCTGATTCCTTCATCATTGGGGGGTCCGATTATTACTGCATCTTCGCCCATAATCTGACGATACAATGCAACGTCACGGCAGTTCATTGCCATGAGCTCTGCTACGATGATGTCGCCGCTTGCAATCTTTCCGTATACATCATAATCTTCGTAATTTACTTCCTTGGGGAAAGTATTTGCAAAGTTTAACAAATCATAAAATCTCTGATTGCAGAAATCAACGGTTCCCTTTTCATAATTTATGAATGTATTGAGAGAGAAAACAACCATGGTAGAAATAGCACTCTCTTTTGATGCATACTCTATGAATTCTTTGTCAGGGAATTGCTTTCTGAGTTCCAAAAGGTCATTTGTAGTCCAGCTTGTCTTACCCTTAAAGACTTCAGCGTTACCGATCATGGAAATCAGGCCGACTTTGCTTATTGCAAAATAATCTTTATCGTCTATCTTAAAAATGTCCAAAATGTTTTCAAAGTAATCCGCTCTGTTGGCAACAGTTGAATAATATTCGGAAAGGTCTAAAAATGCTCCTTTCTTTGCAAGCTGAACAGCTGAATAGTCTGTGGCATCCACGCTCATTAAGTCAATTCCACCGCTAGCTATGTCTGCTTTGTAGCGGGCAAGCTGGTTATTGTATTCCTCCTGATTCCAATCACCGTTCATATCTATATAAGTCTTAACACGAATTCTGTATTCGCTCTGACTCTTGTTAAAATCTGTGATTTTCTGTCTTAAATCCCAGTCAAGATAAGTACATCCGTAAATAATATCTTTTCTTGCGTTCTCTCCCGAAATTGCCTGCTTTAAAACCTTTATATACTCAACGCGAGGTTTTTCTCCTCTGTACTGGTAACTGATTAATGAATAAGTATCATCGGGATTGACTTCAAAAGATTCTGTGTTCACATCAGTAACGTCAATGTTAATCCAATCCCAAAGCTTTGTTTTTTCTTTTGTCTCGGTATTGTATTCGTAAACCGATTCATAACCGGCAATAATGTATGTGGTATCGCTCTTCTTAATGAGTTTTCCGTCATAATAAGGCATGTCTAAGTCTTCTGTAAAAGTACCTGCCGAAAAGTCGGCTTTTTTGCAGACCTGTCCATTCTGTCCATAGTATGTTGCGTAGCAGTCGCCCTTTTCATCAACGATAATATTGTTAATCCAGGAACCGCTGTCAACAGAACCCACCTTTTTACCGGTGTTGTCGATACTTACAAGTCTGGATTCAACAGTGACATATAAGCCGCCGTCTTCCTTGATATACATGTTGCCGATACCTTCATTCTCTGACGCTATATCGTCCAAAGAATACAGTTTTTCAACTTTACCGTCTGTTGATACCTTACATACTGCACGTCTGGTGGTATCTCCGTCCCACTTGACGAGAATAACGAAAATGGTCCCGTCCGAGCTGACGCTCATTTCACTGACATTACCATAGTCGCTTCCTTCGTAGACAATATAGTCACCTCTGCCTTCAACACCGTCAATCACCATATCGTCACCGGCGAACTCTCCTTCATCGGGAATTTCACCTTCGTTTACTTCTTCGGTAATAACTGTTTTTCCCTGTTCTTCTTCGGTAGTAGCTTCATTTTCTTCAGCCTCTCCGCTTATATCATCTGCGGGAGTAGCCTCTGTGGTGTTCTCTGTTGCAGGGAACACATTGGAAAAATCAACTTCAGCCGCTTTATCTTCCAAAGTTTCAAGGTCGGCTACATGCAAAATAGTCTTACCATCAGATATTTCAAAGGCATATGCTTTTCCGTCCTTAACCTTAACTCGGTCAACACTGCCTTTAATATCGATTAAGTCGCTTAAGTCCTTGCTAACGGATACAAATTCATAGCCTTCTCCCGCACCGTCTAAGGCAACGGATGTTTTTGTTTCTTCTTCTTTTTTACCGCAACCGGCAAGGCCGATACCAAGGGCCACCACCAAAACTGCGGAAACTATTCTGACTAACTTTTTCGTCATAACTCTCCTCCTCGTTATTTTAACGAACTGTACTAATCGAATGCATACACTTCTTACGAGTCATAATGATAGCAAAGGCAAAAAAAGAATGTACTGTTAAATTGCTTAAGGTTTTCTTAACCCATGCAAAAGTTTTCCCAAAAATCGGGGATTTTGGGGATAGACCGCGTTAAAAAAATGTCGTAACATTACTTTTAGTAATAATAATTACTTCGGGGGAATCATGATTAAAACACTCTTTAATACCGGCTGGACCTTTTCTGAATTTAACCTCGGCTCTTCTTTTGAAGAAATGGCCGGCTCTTCTTTACTTAAATCTGTCGATATTCCGCACGACTATATGATTTGGCACGTCAAGGATTTGTACAAATCCGAAATAGGCTTTTATCAAAAATCCTTCTGTATAAAGAAAGAACCGCTCCACACATATCTCCTTCGTTTTGAAGGTGTATATATGGATTCCGAAATATACTGCAACGGTGTCAAAATCTGTGAATGGAAGTACGGATACTCTACTTTTGATGCAGATATGACCTCTGTTCTTAAGGACGGAGACAATACTGTCTGTGTGGTTACCCATTACGAGGAGCCCAACACCAGATGGTATTCCGGCGCAGGTATTTACAGAAATGTGTGGCTTATTGATATGGGTGACACCTATATTCCCTGCGACGGAGTCTATCTTAATGCTGTTGAAAGCGGAACGGGCTTTACCCTTAATATTTCTACGGAAGCGGTTTCTTTGTGCCCGGGAGAGTATACTGTGCAGAATACCCTCCTTGATAAAGACGACAAAGAAATCGTAATCTTAACAACCGATGTAAATCTTTTTGAAAATAAATCCGTAATAACCCAAAATCATTTTGTGGACAAGCCCCATCTTTGGGACATTGATGACCCTTATCTGTATCGCGTAAGAACCCGCATTCTTTCGGGCAGCACTGTAAAAGAAGAAATCATTAATACCTTCGGCTTCAGGACCATCAGGTTTGACTGCGACAAAGGTTTCTTTTTAAACGGTCGCAATGTAAAGATTCAGGGTGCCTGCCAGCATCATGATCTGGGTGCTCTCGGTGCCGCCATGAATAAGTCGGCGCTTCGCAGACAGTTTGAAAAACTCCGGGCCATGGGTGTCAATTCAGTCAGGACTTCTCACAACATGCCGGCAGCAGAAGTAATGGAGCTTGCGGATGAAATGGGTATTCTGATTTATTCCGAAAGCTTTGATATGTGGGAGCTTCCCAAGACTGCCCACGACTACGGCAATTTCTTTCCCGAATGGTGGGAGCGTGATGTGACGAGCTGGATCCGTCGCGACAGAAATCATCCTTCGGTAATCATCTGGGGAATCGGCAATGAAATATACGATACCCACCTTGAGAGCGGACTTAAATGGACCCGCCTTCTTCGTGACAAGGTACGTGAGCTGGACCCTTGGCACAACGCTTACATAGGCATCGGCTCCAACTATATTGCATGGGAAAATGCCCAGAAGTGCTCCGACGAGCTTGAACTTTCAGGCTACAACTACGGCGAAAGGCTCTACGACGAGAATCACAAAAAATATCCCCACTGGTGCATTTTCGGAAGCGAAACAGGCTCCACCGTCCAAAGTCGCGGAATCTACCATTTCCCCTATGAAACTTCGCTTTTAACCCACATGGATGCACAATGCTCCTGCCTCGGTAACTGTACTACAAACTGGGGTTCAAAAAGTGTGGATCAGGTAGTCTCTGACCATCGCGACAGAGATTATGTATTCGGCCAGTACATTTGGACCGGCTGGGATTATATCGGAGAACCCACACCGTATCATTCCAAGAATTCTTTCTTTGGCCAGATTGATACTGCAGGCTTTGAAAAAGATACTTACTACCACTATCAGGCCGAATGGACCGATTACAAAAAAGCCCCCATGGCACATCTGCTGCCTTACTGGGATTTTAACGAAGGTCAGATTATCGATGTAATCGGCTACTCTAATGCGCCTGTTGTCGAGCTTTTCTTTAACGGGACCTCTCTGGGCAGAAGAGAAATCGACCACCTTCACGGAACCAAACTTTTCGGTCACTGGAAGGTTCCTTACAAAAAAGGCGAATTGGTTCTTAATGCCTACGATGAAACCGGCAAAGAAGTTGCAAGAGACACCGTTCGTTCTTTTGACGACCCTGCAAAAATCCTTCTTACGAGCAGCAAGTCTTCTGTTATGGCCAATGGCGAAGACCTGGCTTTTGTGGAAATATCACTTGCTGATGCAAACGGAACTTTTGTGGCCAATGCACGAAATCGTATAACCGTTTCGGTTACGGGTCCCGGAAGACTCATGGGTCTTGATAACGGTGACAGCACCGACTATGAAGAGTACAAGGGTACCTCAAGAAAACTCTTCTCCGGAAAGCTTCTTGCTGCCGTCGCTCCCACGGATGAGCCCGGCACCATAACCGTTACTGCCGAATCTGTCGGTCTTCCTTGCGAAAGCATTTCTATCGAAAGTGTTGGTTTTGACGGAACCGTAGAGGGATGCTTCAGCGACTCCTGCTTTGAAAGCCCTGTTCTTTCGGATGTTCCCGTGAGAAAGATTGAACTCACAAGATTGTCGGGAGATACTTTGACAAAAGAAAATCCTGTTGCCAAAGTTTCCTATAAAGTCTACCCGACCAATTCGACTTTTACGGATATAAGATTCATCGCCCTTACCGCAAATGCCGTAGCGGCCGATTATGTCTCAGTAGAAGTTGATGGTAACATTGCTACCATAAGAGCTCTGGGGGACGGAGAATTTACATTGATGGCGTATTGCTGCAACGGAAGCGACCATCCCGAAGTAATCTCTACTCTCGATTTCAAAATTACGGGCATGGGTCTTGCCAAAAAAGATGCTTATTCCATGATTCCCGGAATTAATTTTGAAAGTGCTTATTCGGAGGATTGCTCCTTAAGTTTCCTCGGCGGCGTATTCCTTCCCGCGGGACCGGACGATACCTGTTACGTTACATATGAAAAGGTTGACCTGGGTGATGTGGGCTCTTCGGAAATACATGTTCCGATTTTCTCCTTCAGAGATTCCCTGAAGCTTGAGATACTGGACGGAACTTACGACAGCGGCGAGTGTCTGTTTAAAGGTGAGTACGCTGCCAAGAGTATTTACAACACCTATCAGGAAAATGTATTTACTCTTTCAAAAACCCTTACCGGCGTGCATACACTTACCTTTGTCTTCCATACCGATGACAGAATTTCTTTCGAAGGTTTTTATTTTACGAAAAATCTGCGAGCCTATTCTCTCATCCCCGCCACAGCTTTTTCCAACATCGCAGGTGACAGCTATAACGTGGAAAAAGAAGCCATTACCGCCATCGGCAATAACGTGGCAATCGAATACAGCGACATGGATTTTAAAAACGGTTTAAGTGCCGTAAGAATCTGCGGCCGTTCTCACAATGAAAAGACTTCCATCCATATTCTTTTTGTGGAAGAAGAAGTTAAGCATCGCGAGATGGTGGAGATTCCTTTCGACACGGAATACGGTACTTTCGAGTTTAAGCTTCCTGACATTCGTACCACAGGAAAAATAAATCTGGTCTTCCTGCCCGGCAGCAATTTTGACCTGAAGGAATTTGAATTCATACCGGTTAAATAACGAAGAGGCTAAGGATTAAATCCTTAGCCTCTGTTTTATTACCTTATTAGTTGTTGCTCTTTAACTCAAGTAACTTCTGCTTTAACTCGCCTTCGATACGGCCAAGTTCTGCTTCAGCTTCTTTACGCTTCTGAGCGCCTTCGGTCTGAATCTTCATAACCTCATCAAGAGTGGTAATGAGCTGTTCATTGGTGTGCTTAAGAGTTTCAATATCAACAACGGATCTCTCTGCTTCTTTGGCAGTTTCAATGGTAGCCATCTTGAGGGTGTCTGCGTTCTTCTTAAGAAGGTCGTTGGTCATCTGGGTAACTGCTGACTGAGCTGCGGTAGCCTGACGACCGTGTTCGATACCGAGTGCAAGTACCATCTGGCTCTTCCAAAGAGGAATGGTGTTGATGAGGGAAGACTGAATCTTCTCAAGCATCTGAGTATCGTTGTTCTGAAGAAGTCTGGTCTGAGGTCCCATCTGAATGGAAATCATACGGGTAAGCTCAAGGTCGTGAAGCTTCTTCTCGAAACGGTTGCAAAGGTTAGCGAAGTCGTTATATGCCTGAGCATCTTCCTGAGCGCCGGTCTCTTCTGCTTTCTTGCGAAGCTCT
>JAEEGJ010012543.1_pt1 | contig 20931 bp, 18 predicted proteins | sample 8958761 | NCBI WGS metagenome assembly JAEEGJ01 (sample SAMN16246546, study PRJNA631951) | gut metagenome | biome: gut microbiome; feature: rumen; material: RS-attached | host: Bos | place: Iran: Karaj | collected 2018-10
ACTATTTGAATTTATTTACATAAATTCATTCTCTCATAACATATTTCACTCACTTTTCAGTGAAATCACTTAGACTAAGCAAAAGCCATAATTACCTTAAAGGTTATTATGGATCGTTTACTATTTGTCAATTCATTATACTGGACTGTTCTCTGAACAGTCCGGGCACAAGTACGAACAGCGGGAAAGCCTCGTGCATCGCCGTACATTTTATCACATATAATGATGCCCATACACTTACCTACCGGCTCATACCTACACAGCTAGCTTGATAACATAACACTCCATCAAATCATCATCTGATAATCCCTCGCCGATAATAATAGATGAAGCAATCCCCTTCAGTCTAACAAAATAGCTGTCATTCTCAGTCAAAATATTCTTGCAGCCGCACGCTGTATATTCAACATCATTTGATGTAAGTTTGGCATCCTTGAACGGGTAGTTCAATGTTGATCTTTCAGGAAGCATTCCTTTATTTCCCACGGCCTGAAAATCCATCGTAGCCATCTGTTCCTGAGAAGCCCCGCATAGAATTCCATTCCACGTTCCTTTCGCAGGACCAACCTCCAACCAGAATCCAACTCCTGCCTGGTTATGCGCACAAATTCTGAAATCCTCGGCCGGCCAGTTTTTCTTTATGGCAGTTTTTGCTGCTAGTTTGGCACCAATGGTGATGATACTGCAAAATTCAGCGTATGAAAGCAGAGGCGGCAATTCCTGCTGTTCACCGATGATTAGAATCGGAACTCTGACCTTTGAGAAATTTTTCAAAGTTAATATTGTCAAAGACAGACCGATCATTGCCCTAGGTTCAATCTTATTGGATGCAACGATTACCCATGCAGCCGAAGATTCTAGCTCAACACTCGGGATCTCCTTCGTCAATTCTTTCTCATCATAGTTCCAAAAATGTCCGTCAACGGCAAAGCCGTAGCTAGAGATCTTGTCGAATATGGCTTTTACCTGTGCCTCATCATGTTCCATCGCCGTTACAAATACTTTTTTCTTTTCCACCTATACTCTCCTATGAAGGGTATGAGTTCTGTCTCAACGAGACAGAACTCGGGGTTAACTTAAATCCATTGCAAATTCGTTATTCTCATCAAGTTTCAAATGAATTCCCTCAGGAATATTTCCGTCACTCATGGTAGATAATACGAATGATGACAGTTTAGGCAGCAGATTAACATTGATAATCAGATCAATGTTACGCGCACCAGTCTCCGCATCAGTGCATCGTTCGACAATTGCATCAAGAATATTTTCATCATAGGTAAGCTTGATACCGTTATTGTTCTTAAGCTGCTTCTGTAATTTACCAAGTTTAATAATGGCAATATCATGTAAAGCCTCCTTGGTAAGAGCCTTATACGGAAGAACCGTCATTCTGGCAAGTAAAGCAGGTTTGAAGTGATTGTTAAGTATCGGTCTGACAGCTTCTGTAATCGCTTCCACTGTACAGTCAGGATCATTGCACATTTCACTTATTACATCACTGGCAAGATTACTGGTTAACAGTATTACCGTATTAGAAAAGTTTATTTCTTTGCCTTCACCGTCACTCAATACACCTTTATCAAACACCTGATAGAAAATATTCAATATATCCGGGTGTGCCTTTTCAACTTCATCGAGTAACACCACACTGTAAGGTTGCTGTCTGACAGCTTCCGTCAAAACACCGCCTTCACCATAACCAACGTATCCCGGAGGAGAACCGACCAATCTGCTAACAGTATGTTTCTCCTGGTACTCGCTCATATTGACAGATACTAGATTTTTTTCACTGCCAAACAGCTGAATGGCCAAATTGATAGCAGTTTCTGTTTTTCCCACGCCGGAAGGACCGACCAACAAGAATACACCTAGCGGCTGCTGTGGGTTTCTCAAGCCGGACTTGGCATTTTTAAGAACTGTGGTAAGAGTCTTGATTCCAAAATCCTGCCCTTTAACATTCTCTGATAAGATCTTATCAAGATTCAGCACTGTATTAACCTCATCTCGAGCCATACGACCGAGAGGAATACCCGTCCAATCCGACACGACCTGCGCAACCAGATCTGGTGTAACCTCATAGAATATTGTAGGATTATCACCCTGCAATTCTGTAAGTTCTGAAGATTTTGCTTTTAGTTCATCAAGAACAGCCTTGTATTCATCAGAATCAACATCATGCCCCTCCTTCTTGACGTCCTGAAGTTTTATTCTCTGCTCTACAACAGCATTGACAGCATGCAGTTCCTTCTGCCATTTTTCTTCAGCCACACGGTATTTTTCTTCGTTATCCTTCAAATCAGCACGAAGCTGTTCAAGTTTTTCAAGATCAACGGGAGTATCGTTTTCAAGATCACGTTCAATACTACTTATCTGACGTTCCAACGCCTGTGATTTTCTGTGCAAATCCTCAACATTGCCAGGGGTAGATCTCAAGTTAACCTTTACGCGTGCGCATGCTGTATCTAGTAAATCTATCGCCTTGTCAGGTAGGAATCGCGCAGTTATATAGCGATCAGCGTAATTTGCAGCAACTTCAAGAGCGTCATCCCTGATTACAACTCCATGGGATTTTTCATAACTAGCTCTGAGTCCACGAAGAATTAGAGCAGCTGTATCCACCGACGGTTCCGCCAGTTTGACAAGCTGGAACCTGCGTGCCAAAGCCGGATCTTTTTCAAAATATTTCTTGTACTCGCCCCAGGTAGTGGCGGCACAGGTCTTAAGTTCTCCGCGTGCCAAAGCAGGTTTCAGCAGATTTGCAGCATCACTGGTACCGGCAGAACCACCAGCGCCGATCAGAGTGTGAGCCTCATCGATAAACAAAATTATAGGTCGCGGTGAACTCTGAATTTCCTGAATAACACCTTTAAGTCGATTCTCGAATTCACCTTTCACTCCGGCTCCAGCTTCAAGTAATCCCATATCCAGCCCGATCAATCTTACATTCTTAAGCAAATCCGGAACATCACCCTGAACAATTCTAAGAGCAAGACCTTCTAAGACAGCAGTTTTACCAACACCTGGCTCACCAACTAGAATCGGGTTGTTTTTTCTACGTCGGGCTAAAATATCCACCATCTGCCGAATCTCGTTGTCACGACCAAAAACAGGATCCAGTTTTCCATCCCTTGCTTTCTGCGTGAAATCCTGGCAGAACCTTTCAATAAACCCATTGGCAGCATTGGAATTAGCTGATGAAGCGGATTTAGCTTCACCTGTCGACTCCTCCTCTGCCGGAGTTATCGCATTTTCTGAACTCTTTGCCAAAAACGTACCTATATTGGCCTTGATCTTATCTGAGTTTAATGTTTTTAAAGGAGTGTACCAGCCATACTGTCCCCATTTCATTGGATGTTCTAGAATAGCAAGGATAACGGCAGCAGAGCGTATTTTGGAAACTCCCAAATCGACGGACGAGATTAACCATGCATCTGACAGCAGCGAAATAAGTTCCGGAGAAAAACTAGGTTTACCTCCGTTTCCGGATGCTATTGAATCCAGACTGCGGTTCAATTCCTTTATCATAACACCAATCACTTCCTGCTTATTATCAAGAAGCGCAGGAAGATCGCCGTCTCTGCTCTCAAGCATTTTTATCAACCAGTGCTCAATCGTAATTTCATAATTCGTTCTCGATACGCACAGACCGGCCGCATTATTCAGCGTATTGGTGCAATAAAAATTCAGTTTGTTGCATAATTGCCTTAAATCTACGTTAACCAATCTTGGCCTCCTAGTTTGTTTAATGTTCTAATAATCCAACATATACTTAAAATGAATCACGTCATCGGAAATTTTCCCATAGACGTAAGAATTTATTCCCAGTAAAGACTCATCACCGAGTCTTACATAATTCTCCTGAATATTTGACAGTTCTACATCCAGCTTGATATCAATACGATCCATCATATACAACCCAAGTATACCACTCAATTTATTGTAACTTTGCTGATTAGGTAGCAACATTCTATATTCGTCCCAACTGTCACAGCTGATATGTATTATTATCATATTGTCAGTTGATCTAATCGTGGTGCCAAGATATGCGTTCTCTCCCAATTCTGAGTTTTTCATACCAAGGCACATCAACTGTTCCTTTGGAATATCAAAGGTCTCCGAAACAAATTCTTCCACCCAGACTCTGTTATGAAATTCACCCTTCAGAATCGTCATCAGGCCTTCTCTGCTCCTCGGGATCATACTGAAGACGCCGATATACGGAAGAATATCGTAAACATTAAGATTGGCATCCCTGATGTCCTTGATGGCAAGTCCCGCAAATGCCATGACTCGTTCCAACAGAGGTTCATCATTATCCTGCACCAATCTAGTAAACAGTTTGTATTTTTTTACACTTAAGTTGTACTGTTCGTATATCGGTTCATTCAAAAATCCTAAAAAATCAGTAGTACTGTCATTATCGTCAGCCTGATCTCGTATCAAATCCTCACTGTAGTAAATCGGTAACGGAGAGGAGGAACCGTAAAGGCCGAGGAAATTAACCATAATAAAGATATCCACACGGTAATTTTCCGATGTAAACACCTCATTGTTCTGTAAAGACTGATTATGGATAAAAAGAAGTTCTTCAGATGAAATCTCACGATACTGAATCTGCAAACCGTCCTCATGCTTTATTACCTGACGGCGATCATAAAATTCTAGATTTTGAACATCACTGGCATTAAAAGAGAGATTGAGTGCCGGTCTAGTTACAATGCGAGCAAAGCTACCAAAATAATTCATCAGAAGTTTACGTATCATTACGTAGTCATATAAATGAGGAAATGACAGAACGTTCTCAATTAGAGATTCACCCTGCTTCCGAACTGGAGTTCCTTGCACTTAAATATTTCTCCGTTGCTCAAATCAGTGAAATTTACCACTGTATAACTGTTTATGGCCGTATAGGCTCCAAGTACCGATTGGATCACGTTTGCAAAAATATACATATCTCCGCTTGAAGCAAAGCCCTCTGATAGGAATGAAATATCAATCTGAGAGCCACGGACAAGATTTTCGTGGATCAATCTGATCGTATCATTCATAACGACAGACTTAATACTTTCAATCTTTTTAGTATTCAGCTGAACCTGCATCTTATTTGACGTATCGGTAAAAACATAGAGTTTTAGCAGTGAAGCCAAAGCATTTGTATTGGTTATTGATTTCTGATTAAGATAAATATGGGACAACAAACGCCAAAGGAGATTTTCACCAAGCGGGCAGTCTATCGGCGCGGTAGGATGGGTTATGTTACTATACTCAACAAACAAAGGGATTTTATCACTGATCACACATATATCACCGAGCCTGAGTTTCTCTGTAGCACTTCCGTTCGTACAGGATATGCTTATAACCAGCGTTTCAGGAACAAAGTTTGCGCTGTTGTTTGGGGTAGAAACACTTATGTAAACATCAGAGCCGGATGTAAGCTTGGCCTTTCTTCTGTTCACATTGTACAGAGGGATCTGTTCCGACTGCGGGTTAAAATGAACAAACGGTTTGTACTCTCTCTCTTCGACACTTCCCTGGAGAAAACCGACAACACGATCAATTGAATAAACCTTAAGAGCGTTGTTGCGGTAAGGCATTACCCTATATTCACTTTTCTTGTAATCCACAACAACGGTTTCAGCCTCATGCTTGAAGACATTGACAGCAGGTATGCAGAACAGTCTGATCCCAATTTGGGAGTTTTTAGTAAATCCTGCAGTTTTTCTTACTTTAAAATTGAATGTAACAGAAAAATTACTGTCCATCGAATCTAACATGTCAAGATTGTTAAGGTTAAAAAAACAGAAAATTTCTGGAAGCTGAAAATAAGACTGAAGGTCCCTGAACGCACCCATCATATCGTATTCATATGGAACAACGGTAAGATTGGTCGGAACAAGAACTTCTATCGCCTTTGCAGCCGGAAGTTCAACAGTTCTATAGCCGCAACTGAAGGTAACAGACTCCAGTGTCTGTGCTAAATCAAAGATAAAATCAGCTGCCGAACCGTAATTTCCGGATACAAACAGCCTTAACTTCTTAACATTGAATTCTTTCAAAGATCCGGAAGAAAAACTAAAATCAAGTTTCAGCAGATTCTGACCGTCTTCCGCTACAGCAACAGTCAGTGGATAAACCACTGTTTCATCAGTAGTGGTATATCTGCAACACTCTCCGTCTATCTCCCTGCTCAGTAACTCCGTTCCCTTGCTGATTGTCTGATAATTTTTCAAATCACCACTTGGTCTGAACTGAATAATCGTCGAGGAAGGTATAGGAAACAGATAGTACGGGAACATAAGTTGCGTAATACCATGAACAAGCTCGGGGAAATCATCATCAAGACGTTCCTGTACCAAACCTGTTAGGAAGGCAGAACCTTCCAGAATACGCTCAACATCAGGATCTGCATTCTGCCCTGCCAGCATAGGCGCCAAAGCTGGATATTTTTTGCTGAATTCAGAGCCGAGATCTCTAAGCAAAGATATCTGTTGCTGATAATATTTGTTAATCACTTCTAAAGTAAACGCTCCATAATAACCTTTGATGCTACTTAAGAATGCTAATCGGAGAATAAAAAAGCATTATGTATTCGATGCTGAAGAATGCACGTATATAACCCCATCCATTCCCATGACTGTTTCAAAAACCAGAGGGATAAGGAGTCTGCCGTTTCTTACCGACATACTGATCTTGAATGACAACTGAAGCGGATTTTTTTCATCCTGAATATATTCCGCCCTAACATCATTGGCTCGGGGTTCAAATTTGGTTATACACTGCTCTATAACCTTTCCCATACCATAGATATTCTGCAATCCATCACCAAAGCGAGCTGAATTAAAATCGGGTAGTCCTAGTTCAACAGCGGCAAGTGCACCACCCTGCTGATGATTTAGAATTTTATCAAGATTTCTGGTTATTGACGCAATCAGACGTTCCTCTTCGGTTCCTCGCGGAGTTTTGGAGTTGTATTGATTTCTTATTCTTTCCAGTAAAGTTTCGCAATACATGACTTATGCCTAAAAGAGTTGCTATAAAAATAGCAACTCTTCAACAGAAAATATCTGAAAAGATATTTATTATTTCTTGTCCAGTTTACCAACCAGAGACAGAGTGAAAGAAGCTCCCATATATTTGAAATGAGGACGTACTTTCATTGAAACCTGGTACCAACCAGGATCTCCTTCAACATCAGAAACTGTAATCTCACATGCTCTTAAAGGTCTTCTGCTACGTACACTCGGTTCAGGATTGTCCATTTCAGTAACATACTGACTTGCCCATTTATTAAGTTCACTTTCCAACTCCCCTCTGTTCTTCCATGAACCGATATTCTCCCGCTGCAACACTTTAATGTAGTGAGCCAAACGATCTATCACCATCATGTAAGGTAACTGGGTTGAAAGACGATAGTTCATTTCTGCCTCTTTACCCTCTGGTGTGTTTCCGAAAGTCTTAGGTTTTTGTGCACTGTTGGCACTGAAGAAAGTGGCATTATCAGAACCTTTACGCATAGTCAGCGCAATAAAGCCTTCCTCAGCCAATTCGTATTCTCTTCTTTCTGAAATAAGCACCTGAGTCGGGATCTTGTTTTTAATCTCACCGTTTTCTTCATATTGGAATAAAGGAAGATCCTCTACCGCTCCACCGCTCTGAGGTCCGATAATGTTTGCACACCAGCGATATTTAGCAAAGCTGTCTGTCAGGCGACTTGCGAATGCAAATGCGGTATTACCCCAGCAGAAATCAGAATCTCCTCTAGAAGTACTTTCGGAGAAATTAAATGTTTTGCAAGGAATGGTATCTTTTCCGTATGGAAGTCTCAGCAAGAATCTTGGTAATGTAAGCGCTACATACCTAGCATCCTCACTTTCCCTGAATGAATTCCATTTTGCATACTGAGGGCCCTCAAATACGGAATGCAAATCTTTTAATTTAGGCAATTCATCCCATGATTCAATACCGAAAAATGAAGTTCCAGCAGCAGTAATGAACGGTGTATGGCTCATGGCAGCCACTGAAGCCACATCCTTGAGGAGTTTTAAATCCTGAGCACCGCAACCAAAATCATAGTCTGCTACAATAGCTCCGAATGGCTGACCACCGAACTGACCATATTCTGAAGTATAAACTGTCTGATACAGACCACTCTTCATAATTTCAGGAGCATCTTCAAAATCATCCAACAAATCCTGCTTGGCTGCATTCACCATTTCAATTTTTACATTTTCACGGAAATCAGTACGATCAACGAGGAACTTCAAACCTCTCCATGTACTTTCCAAAGCCTTGAAATCTTCGTTGTGTATAATTTCATTAACCTGGTTTGACAACTTGGCATCAAGTTCGGCTATCATCATATCAACGAGATCACCGTTAATCTTAGCACCTTGGTATTGCGGTTTTACCAAATCCTTTAATAAAGTCTTTAGACCTTCCTTTGCTACGTCATAAGCCTCATCTTCAGGTTTTAATCTAGTTGTCTCTACAATCTCATCTAGAAAATTTACAGTTGCTTGAGCACCATTCTGTTGTAATTCTTCAGCCATTATCATAACCTCTTCTACTTATCTTCTTCACCCAAGCCCAACTCTTTCATCAGCGCAGCTCTCTGTTCAGGATCAGAAACAAGTTCCTGAATTTTCTTTCTAAAATCCGGAACATTACTCAGTGGATTCTTAAGAGCCTTCAAAGCCTCTCTTAATTCCAACAGTTTGGCTAGTTCAGGAACCTGTTTAATGATCTGATCTGGTTCAAAATCTTTAATGTTGCTAATTTTTAAATTAACAGCCATTGTTCCTGCATCTTCCCCTTCCTTAGGTTCAGACAATTTATTTTTAACACTCATATCTAACGATATATTCTGAGCACCGAGAACATCATTAAAGTTATCTTTATTTATATTTATAGGCTTACGATCTTCTATGGCCCTCTCATCCTCAGCATGAGTAAAATCTGCCATTACCAAAACCTTCAATGGAAGTTCAACTTCTTCCTTTGCATCTCCTGTTGCCGGCCTGTATACAATATTAACTCTCTCTTTTGGGGCGATTGATCCCTCTTGTCCTGCCATAATTTACACTCCTAATATAAATCAAACACTAGCACTACTCATCGACATAAGACTTGGTAACAGCTATCGTCGGACTAATTTTTGCCAGTTTAGTTAAAACCATCTGAGCACTATCAATTTTTTCACATAATTTGAAAACATCAAAAGAATAGCTGTAAATTTCCGTAGCTATATCCGTATTCCACTCAGCTAGACGGTTATCAGCCAATGTTTTCAAAATTTCCTGAACTATACCTAAGGCAAGTTCCGTCCTTTTATTCTTAGCAAAAATATAAGCAAGAACCGTCTCATACCTGAGTTTATCAATACCATGCGAACTCTTTATGTAATTTTCAAGAATCTGCAAAGCATCCTCAAATCTAGACATACTTTCATTGATAACATTACTTATGTTACTCTTTATAACATCTATATTTTGGCGATTTGTATCACAATTTTCACTTAAACCCAAAATCCAGGCCTTTGTTTCATTACTGCTCATCGGAGTACCATCATCGAAACAAAGATTCTCAACCCCTTTGATTCTCTTGGATAAGGAGGAAACAGCTACCGAAACCTCATTGGCAGCAGCTTCTTTTTTCAGTTCAATCAATGACTTCCACGAATAATATGATAAATCAAGCCAGTATAGGTAAACAGTCACTCTAGGTTCAACCATTTTCAAGACCAATTCGAACTGATTACTGAGAAATAGTTTTTCAATAGAATTCTTGATTTCCTGATTCGGAGAAGGAATTCGGGTAACATTATTTTCATTGTATGGAATACTTTTTATAGAAATCCACGCAGCTCTTCTCCTAAGTCTGTAACACAATGGATCAAAAACATCATTCTTAAATATATCATCAGCCACTTCACCAATTAGACGGGAGGCAACCTTCAGTTTCTGTTCATTGCTAGCATTATCTGGAATATCAACTTTTACAGGAATGTTGCTCGAAGAACTAGAAGTGGCAGGTGCAACAGGAACAGGATTTTGCTGCGCCTGCACTGCAGGCGGCAACTGTTGAATCTGAGGCTCGGTTTTAGAAACACTGCTTCCTTGGTTTTGTGCAGTATCCTGCATGACTGCCCCAGATTCTGCATTATCAGGCTGAACAGCCTCAGGTTCAGAATATTTTACCGGCAGACCTTTAATCAAGTTTATAATATATCGAAGATTGGGGGCGTTTTCCTCGTCAATCTCATATAGCGTACTGTCGAGTGCAGTCATCATCTCCACAGCTTCATCCACTGTTTCTTGAGGGATGTCACCCCCGTCGTAGGATTCAAGGTACTGTGATACCTGTTCCACCCAGAAATTAATGGAATTAAAACGACCTTTCTTCCTTTTTGCGGAAGGAAGGGCATCCTGCCAGAAATTTTTACAGATACCGTCAAAAACACATGCTCCGGCCGCAATACCCTGCAGTCCCAAACCGGTTTTAATCAGACTCTGACCGTAATAACATGCCACCTGGAAGTGTTTTACATAATCTCTCAGAATAACCCTTGAACACTGTTCAACCAGAGTCCAATTGGCATCCTTATGATTGGTAACGGAAGAAAGATTACTAATTTCGTCTGTTAACTTCGTCATTTCAGGCGTGTCATCAAGATCCTTTCCTTCTAGTCCCAAAAGCGGAGCCTTTGTTCCTAGTTCAACAATACTTGAATTAATCATTAATTATCCCAAATTAATTTTTTTGCCATCTATATCCACATGTCCATTGGCATCAAGTTTTACAAAATCCGCCGCCAATGAATAAGTTTTATCAACCTTTATATTACTGTTGGCGTGATGAGCGTCATAAATACCGGAAATTTCACTTTTTTGGATATTCATGTACTGAACATTAGTCTGAATATTTTCTTCCAGTAACTTGGCATTAATATCTGCTCTTTCCGCCTTCAGACTATAATTTTGAGAACTGCTACTGATATGATGCGCTATGGTATTCACAATCTGAGCCTTACATGAAACACTGTCAGCAGCCAATGCCAGGTTTCCGCAACTTCGAATTCCTGCATCCATCGGAAGAACAAATTCACACATCCTGCGATTTTTCGAAAATGACAGAATGTTTAAAATAAAAATTGAATCCTCTATGATTTCGTATAGGACTTCATCCCCGTTTTCAAGGGAAATGAAAATATCCGATGCTGCCGAAGCCTTAAAATCTATATTTTTTCCATTTACCGACTTCCGCAGCAGATATTCTTCTCGAATTAAACCAATCACTACAGCCTTTCCTTTTACAGGAATGTTTGCTGTTAAATCATCAATTTGATAATCATGATGCTCTGCATCAGTATTTTTCTTTATCTTTTCTAAAACAGTATCCATGTTAACTCACATCAACAAGGCTTTGTGACGGAACCATAACAGAACCCATGGCATTCGGATTACTCTTTCCGTTATGTCCAGTCTGACAAGTCACATGAACAGCAGGCTTACCACCGAATTTAACCTTCTGGCTTGATGTCTTGAAAGTGCACGGACCCATTATCTTGTTGGAGACAACCCCCATATTAACCCCAGCCTCATCGCCGTTGGAAAGAGTGGTTTCTGTTTTGACATTGCAGGCTGGCATTCCAAGTACAACAACCTTTTTAACCGTAGTACTCGGATTTGCCATATTAAGCATTGCGATATTTGGGTATGGCATAGGAACAGGGCCTCCAGGAGTAGGTGTTTTGCAAACATCCGTTACCGCTATAGCTTGAGCCACACCATTCATAGAAGTACACGCAAACATAATTCCTCCCTAGTAGAAGTGCTCAGCATCATAAAGATCCTGATCTTTATCCAACACATTTTTCAACGAACATGATTCAAAAAAAGATTTTTCGCCTTTAAAATCATGTCTGGTCATACCGTTCATACTGCAATTGCGAAAGTTGCACCCCATCAGTTGTGCATAAGAAAGATCCATGTAATCCAAATTACTCTGTAGGAAATCACATCCCTTCATTACAGATTTCTGCGCAAATATTCCAGTTCCATCGATTTTTACAAAACGGACATTGGATAACGTAGCTTCGTTCATTTTTGCACCGTACATATTACAACCATCAAACAGACAATCCTTTATATTACAACCATCAAACCACACTTTGGATAAATTCTGTCCCTTAAATTCCATTTTATTAAAATCACTTCCGCTAAAAACAGTTCGATCTAGAACTGTATTCTGGAAGGCATTTTCGAAGAAATGGGATTTTTCAAAATTGGTAGTAGCAAGAACCGCATTATCAAACCTTACCTTTGTCTCTCCACCTGCAGAAATTCCGCTTAATACAGCAGAAGTAAGTTCTGAACCGGAGAAATCAACATCAACGAATTCAGCACAGTCTAGCAGATGAATTCTTGGAATCGAACTTTTTGAAAAATTAATCCCAGTAAAACTGCATTTCTGAAAAACATTCTTACAATCCTGCCGTATTTTTTCAAAACTGCAACGTTCAAGTATACATTCGGAAAAATTACAGGAGGAAATTTCACTAGAAGCAAAGCTCACATCCTCAAATTTACATCCATAAAAGGATAGGTTCTCCACATTCGAACCGGAAAAATCCATATTCTTAAATTGGCAGTTATTGACAGTTATCCGTTCTAAATCCTTTGGAAACAGACAATCTTCGAAATAGCACGAATAGAATGATGCCGATCTAAGATGCCACTTTCTCAGATCCATACTTTTGAAAACACACTTATCAAAAACATGCTCTCCAAAATCGAGTTCTTCATTAAAAAAATCACAGACAGATCCCGAAACGTTGTATTCGTGAAAAGCCTCCGGAAAGCAATCCTTTCCATCAAATGTTATATCATCTAAATAGGTGCGTCCGGATATTCCTTTCAAGACATCATTTTTAGTTATCTTTATTTCAGATTTATCCATTTTTTATTACCCTAATATTTACTAAGTATTTCATTTGGAGGTGTACCAAGAACTCTATATCCGTATCCATTTTTGATAAGATAGAAATAATCATCATTAGGTAAATCTCCTAGCACCATCAGATTTCCTGCAGGAGTTCTTATCATATTACAATAGCTGTTCGAGCTGTTCACAATACTTCCACTTTTATCCTGTATAGTTCCAGCAATATACGGTCTATCAACATTACCCTCAACAAATCCAATCAGAACCTGAGCATCCTTGAGCAACGGAAAGTGAAAACCAGTTGAAGCATCACTACCACCGTATGGTGTCATAAGTTTTACCCAGCATGATGATTGTCCGCTTTCTCTAGATGCGTCATCGTAAGGCAGCTTAATCTTGTAGCGTCCTAGTTCGTCAAGGTACGCCATTGTGGCTCCATCAGCCCCTTCAACGGTAGCAGGAAGTACCCCGTAGAATTTTGGCACCTTCGTTTTTAGCGGTGTTCTATACTGAACATCTGCAGGAATTGCCAAAATATGGTTTTCATAAAAGCTTTTTCCTACCTCACCGTCTACACCGAGCCCAGCAACAATGTAACTAGCCTGAACCCCTACGTGTTCTAAACATACCGCAAACCAATTTTTTTCCTTTATATAACGGTTAGGGAGTACAGTAAATAATCGACCGCTGGCCATAGTAGGATTTGCACATACACCAGTGCAGGTTTCTGCCAATGCAGTATTCCTCTGAGCCGCCACATTAGTATACAAATCAACGTTACCGCTCAGAAAAGAACTGTCAAAATGCTCCATTACAGTGTTGGCAACATCTTTGAATAAATCAGAGGATGAATCCGAAAACAGCGCTTCATGCTGGGATTTAGGTTTAACTTTCTGTGTTCTTGTAGTATCCCAGTCATAGCCTCTCCCCACAACATTTGCACAAACCCTGCTGAAATTCATCTCAAAATTATGGATACATCTTATATCATCAACATTTTCATGATTAACGGAGAAATCCTTTTCCATCAGAAACTGTTCAAACATCAAATTATCCATCATTATCATAGTCTCATACATAGCAAAACTGTTTGCCGGTCCTTGAGGCTGTTCAAAATAATAATAGATACCTACCTTCTCCATAAGTCTGTTAACGAAGTCCCAATTAGATTCATTAAACTGAGTAACAATTTCCTCCTTTGGATAACCAGACATGTCCAACAACTGAGTTTTAAAAAGAACAGGACCGTATTTTCTAGTTTCTTCCTGGAAAACTTGGTTTATGATTTCAGGAACAGATTTGTTAAGAAAAACCCTTGAACGGGCATCATGTTTTAATACACTTATAGCAGGAACAATCCTAACATTAACATAAAGCCGTTCATGACTTTCACCGATAACAGCAACATTTTCACAGATACCGCAAATATTGCGATCAAAATTCATTTTGTAATGCAGAGTCAATACGACACGACTTTTAAGCAGAAGATTGACCAATTGCTGGTAATCATCCACATTATGAACCGCTAACAAAACATTAAAATGATATAGTTCTGAAATGTGTTCATGGCCGTCAAATTTAACAACGTCAAACTTATAGTCACTATTGTTGCCATCATTATTCTGTACTGCCGATGTTAGCAATCTAAAATCAAATAAATTTTCCATAATGACTCCATTCTCAGTATGTATTAATCTCCCTAATTCTATAACGAAAAATTAGAGAAAAAGTTACATCTGGCTTTCTAAATCGTTATAATCCTCAATAATTTTCTCTGTCCGATAGTTGCTTTTTTCTTCATTTTTTTCGTACAGCATGAACTGCTCTCCTTTTCTCAAATCCTGAATCCGTTTAGATCCTACGAATACCCGCATATTAAGCTGAGAGACAGAAAATTCTTCATCTTTAAAAATAACACCGACTTTAGCATATTTAATCGGTACATCACGTACAATCACATTTTCAATAGAAAGGTTGTCGTTATAGCCGGCAACAAGGGCAACATGTTTAACATCCTTCTCACGATCAAAATATCTAACTTTATGTTGTTTTGTTGTAACAAAGATACGCTGTACAGTTACAACACTTTCATCAATCTTCTGACAACTCAGCAGTTTCTGCATTGCAGATACATCCCCTGAACTTATCAGCGAAATCATATTGTTAAACATATTCAAATCAGCGAGCTGATACATGCAGATCATAAGATTGTGGGATTTACCATCATACAAATTCAAATCACTTGTGCTGTAGGTCTCCAGCCCTATTGCAGCACGCTCCCATACGTACTTAACCCCTTCAAGAGTAGGAGAAGGAGCAATGGGGAAATTCTCCGGGAGATTAACCGTTTCATCACTCGGTTTCTTTGGTAAATCACTGTCGCTTGGTCCATCATTCTTGCTACTGCAGCCCATAACAAGAAAGCACAAGAATAACAACCCAGTAAAAACCAATTTTTTATACATAACCTAAATAATCAATAATTCGCAAACTTAAGAACATACAATAAACAACATCGTTTGATTATATCTTGTTTTAGAACCATTATTACACCCTGCAAAAAACAAAATTGTGATAGATATCCACAGTTGAAGGATTCCAGAAACAAACCAAGGAACTGTCACAAAATTAATCATACGTTTGGTCGGATGATATAATTCCATTTTTTATTCGGCCCTAAAAATTCAATATTGAGATTTTCCTTCTGTTCCTCAGTGATTTTTTTACCTGGTTCATAATGGTTTTCATCAACACGGCAGATGACGGATAGTCCCTTTTCAGTCGTTGTGGAACCAATCAGATTAACAACGGTTTCAACGTCAATAAGCGGCTGTCCTTGCCAGTTTTTAGAAATATAGCAAAACAAACGATGCTCGATCTTGTTCCATTTTGATGTGCCGGTTGGAAAATGAGACACATGGATCTCCATCTGTGTTTCATTCGCGAGTTCCTGCACATAGTGCTTCCACAGCCATATTCTACAACCGTTGCTTCCGCCGCTGTCACATGTGATGTAGAGGCGCTTTGCGTCAGGGAATGTATGCTTTCCGACACATCTCCACCACTGAGCAACACTCTCACCTGCAAACTCCGGTGTATCATGCCTCAGTCCAAGATTAACAAAGCCTGTATTGTTATTCAGTACATACACGCCATATGGTGATACTTTCCCTAATTCCGGAAGTGGAAAGTCGTGATCAAGAACTTTCCTCGGGTCTTTCACAGGACGGTATTCCGCACCGTTATTTTTGAAATTGCCTATGTTCTCCTTCTTTTTTGTATCGATGGAGATCACTGGTTCCCCTTTATCAAGAAATTCCGAAGATGTTTGATTTATAAAGCTGAACTGGGCATCCCTGTCCGGGTGTTGTTCCCCAACCTGATACATCTTCTGATTTTGCTGTTTACTATAGCCGAGTGCGTCAAGTGCCCGTGAAACGATATTTTGGCTGACTTTGATCCCGGATTTTAACAGCTCACCGGCAATTTTTCGAAGGCTCCATGTTGTCCACCGTAAAGGCTTTTCGGGATTACCGTATGTATCCCCGTTTTGTGTGATGATCTCCTCTATCTTTTCATTCAGAAGAGGATTTTTCTCGAGAGCCGTCTTTCGTCCGGCACCGGGCCTGCGGATTCGAGTTGATTCTACACTGCCGGAAACTGCGTCTGTGTTTTCCGGCTCGGCAACTTCCTTCATGCCGGAAGTGATTGTGTTTCGTGCAGAGCCAGTAACTTCATTGACAAAAACTATACCCCCGTGTCCGAGGACAGTGGCAGCACTCCCATAAAGGATACGTCGCTGTTTTTCATCAAGATGCGGGATCATATCAAGCAATATTTGTTTGACTGCGGTTCTCGTTTCTAAACTTGCAACCATCTGTAACACTCCTCAATTTTGGCTACAGCTAGTATAGCATATTGTCACAAAATAAGATAGTCATTTCGTTACAATATGTTTAATTTATTTTGTGACAATTCCTAAATGACACTACAACAGTAAGATTTCCATTCTTTCAAATCCGCACAGATAATAATGACCATCCCAGCCTCAAAAATTTACAAAAAATACGTCCCAAACAAATCATAGTTTGTTCTTTATGTGACAGCAGATACCTCTCTGCTTACCACTTTCGCTGTATTGATATATCATTAAATAACCAGTCGACATGGTTATTTCCATATTCAAATTTCTTCAGTTTAGCGGTTGACTCACAAGGGTTACATGATTCTGATTCGACAAATTTATTCTGCAATATTTATCATCTATTATTTCAACAAATATGACCTTTTATGGTAAAATTCACACATTGAATTTATCGGTTTTGTAATTGATTTAGAGATGTAAATGAAAAGAGAGTTAGCACTTGAATTTTCCTGCGTTACAGAAGCAGCTGCACTTGCAGGGTATAAATGGCTTGGTCGTGGTGATAAGAACAAGGCAGACAATGCAGCCGTTGAGGCAATGAGAATAGTTCTTAATCAAACTAATATCGATGGAGAAATAGCAATCGGCGAAGGAGAAATCGATGAAGCTCCTATGCTTTATATCGGTGAACACGTTGGTCTTGGCGGAGATCCTGTTGATATAGCCGTTGATCCGATAGACGGAACAAGAATGACAGCAATGGGTCAGGCAAATGCTGTTGCCGTTCTTGCTGCCGCTGACAAAGGCGGTTTCCTTCGTGCACCTGATATGTATATGGAAAAACTAATCGTAGGCAACCAGGCAAAAGGTATAATCGATTTAGAACGCTCTCTTGAAAAAAACATCATATCCGTTGCCAAAGTGCTCGATAAGAAAATATCCGATTTAACAGTTGTAACACTGGCAAAACCTCGCCACAAAAAAGCAATTGAAACCATGCAGGATATGGGTGTCAGAGTTTTTGCAATCCCAGATGGTGATGTTGCTGCATCCGTACTTACTTGTCTACCCGACAATAACATAGATATGCTCTACGCAATCGGCGGTGCTCCTGAAGGAATTATATCCGCCGCACTAGTAAGAGCAATGAACGGTGATATGCAAGCAAGACTTATTCCAAGAAATAAAGTGGAAGGCAAAGGTGGAGATACACCTGAGAATTTGAAAATCGCAGAGACAGAAATAACACGTTGCAACAAGATGGGCGTTGAAGTTGAAAAAACTCTAGAACTGCATGATATGGTTAGAACAGACCATCTAATAGTTTCCATCACCGGAGTTACAAAGGGCGATTTGTTGAACGGAGTGGTAAGAAACGGTGACCTTGCAACCACAGAGACACTTCTAATCAGAGGTCACACAAGGACAATACGACGAATAAATTCTACACACTTCATCAAATACAGATCCCCAGAGATGCAGAAGTTGATTCTTTAGGATCAAAAGTGGAAAACCTGGAGCAAGTTAGAATAGACAAATGGCTATGGGCAGCTCGATTTTACAAAACTAGAAACATAGCCAAGCAAATGATCGAAAGCGGGAAAGTTGAGTACAATGGACAGCGGTGCAAAACTTCCCGCATCGTTGAAATCGGGGCTACAATTAGGATAAGACAAGGCTTCGACTACAAGACGGTAATTGTCAAAAATATTTCTGATCAGCGAAGAGGACACAAAGAGGCAATCCTTCTGTATGAGGAGACAGCCGAAAGCATTGAGCAAAGAAAACTAGACGAGGAGAAAAGAAAGTTAAACTGTTTTTTCTCGCCTCACCCGGATGAAAAACCTAATAAAAAGCAACGCAGAGAGTTATTAAGAGTAAAATCTGAATTCTACTAATTCAAGGAGAAAAAATGGTCTCTTCAACTCATGACCAATTATACAAGTTTATTTTTGATGATTTGGAAGTACGCGGAGAAATCGTGCAACTGCATGATGTTTATGACAATATTTTTGCAAATAAATCTTACCCTAAATCAATCAAAAAAATTCTCGCACAACTGGTATTAATCTCCAATTTAATTACCGCAAGCACTAAAATTGACGGCGAAACAACAGTAGAAATAAGAGGAGACGGTCTCTTAAGGTACGCTTCCGTCAACAGCGATAGCAAACTTAATGTGAGAGGCATAGCACGCCATAATATAACCCAGTTTGATGAAGATTATTCATTTAGAGATATTGTTGGTTCAAATGCAATTCTTCTTATAACAGTGCATCCAAAAGATTCTGAACCGTATCAGGGAGTTGTAGAAGTTACGGGCTATAATCTATCCGATACCCTAGAAAACTACTTCCTGCGTTCAGAACAAATTAAAACTAAAATAATGCTAGAAATATCACTAACAGATAATGACAGTACAGCTGCAGGTCTGTTGGTTCAGGAACTGCCAACGGAAGATCCTAATCATGAGGATGATTTTAATACAGTTGCCCATTTGGTCAATACATTAACAAAAGATGAATTAATTAATTTAGAAGCAGACGAAGTTCTATTTAGACTCTTTAATCAGTTTAAAGTAAGACGATTTGATGCAATAAACGTTAATTTCAAATGCGGCTGCAGTCGAAGAAAATGTTTGGATACAATCCATCAACTGGGGAAAGAGGAAGTTTACGGAGTTATAAATTCGTCAGCAGATCCTGAACACGTCGAATCACTTGTAATGACATGTTCACAGTGCGGTAAAAAATATATATTCAAAAAAGAGGACATTGATAAGCTTTTCAAAAATGAAAAATAGCATCAATGCCCACATTTGTTATCTTCAATGTGAAGACAAAGTAGTGCTATTTAGAACGGGATGTCGTCATCATCTTCCATTGAACCGTCAGGTGCATCAATTGCCTTTGCACTTGACGCAAAATCAGCACTTTGATTTGCGCTGTTTTTAGTTCCGAACTCAGGTCCTCCAGCGAAGTTTGAACCATTATTGCCCGCAAACGGTTCGACAGACGGATTAAATCCGCTGTTGTTCAAACTGTTATTGTTTTGAGTACTGCCAAAACCGGAAGCATTGGGCTGATGCACTCCACCATATGATTGATTCTGTCTTTGGAATCCTCCAGGTTGATTTGAATTACCTTGTACAGCAGAGAAGCCTGGTACAGAATTCATATCCTCATACCCTACAGCGGTGTTATTAAAAGGTCTGCTGTTTCTAGGATTGTTCTGAGGCATATACGGATCAGCTTCGCCGCTAAAATTATTATTTCCAAAATTTCCGTTGCTATAGCCCATATTAGCGTTTCCATTGAATTCCTGCGGGTTATTACCATATCTTGCCGCATTTGATCCAAGCATGGTCAATTCACTGACAACGACTTCTGTTACTGATCTTTGAACATTATTTTTGTCAACGTACTGCCTAGTCTGTAATTTCCCTTCAACATAGACAGAACTGCCCTTATGAAGCCAATCTTGTACAATTTTGGCTAAATTATTGAATAATACGCATCTGACCCATTCTACTTTATTTATATAATTTCCAGTATTTGGATCTTTTCTACTCTCACTAACAGCTAAACTTATATTTGCAATTAAAACACCGTTAGTTGTAGTGCTAATTGTTGGTTCTTGTCCTAAATTTCCAATTAAAATAACTTTATTTACGCCCTTACTCATAATCTACCTTTTAAATATCTATCTTTTCTTTTGAAATTGTTCTCTTCTAATCTTACACCTAACGTTTTCACTAAAATCATTCTCATTAAAAATAAATTTAAGCTCAACACAGTAAGTATATTATAAATGCAATCGTTCGAAAATGATCAAACAAAAGATAAAAAGAAAATGTGAATAGAATCAGTCATGATTAAGATTAAGATTAAGATCTAACTTAAATAAGGAAAAAGAAATAGAGTAAAGTTCAATAAAATAATACGCTCAGATTTATACATCAAAAAAGGGGGCACAAGCCCCCTTAAAATAAACAAATAACGAATATAGACTATTATTCGATAATCTTAGCTACAACACCAGCACCAACAGTGTGACCACCTTCACGGATAGCAAAACGTAACTGTTCGTTCATTGCTACTGGGTGAATCAGGGTTACATTCATG
>JAEEGJ010012544.1_pt1 | contig 20929 bp, 18 predicted proteins | sample 8958761 | NCBI WGS metagenome assembly JAEEGJ01 (sample SAMN16246546, study PRJNA631951) | gut metagenome | biome: gut microbiome; feature: rumen; material: RS-attached | host: Bos | place: Iran: Karaj | collected 2018-10
CCAGCAAAACGTAGTTTAATAAAAGTATCAATTACAGATGCTGCTTTAGCCGAAAAAAGAGTATCTGTCCTTATGGGGGATAAAGTTGAACCACGTAAAGAGTGGATCGAAGAAAATGTCGACTTTACCTTAGAAGACAACTTTAAGAGGTGATAGTTATGGCAAGAAGAAAAACAGAAGAACAATCAATTATTGAAAAAATATATGACTATACCTTAGAAGATATAATGGGTGATCGTTTTGGTAGATATGCCAAATCAATTATTCAAGATCGTGCTTTACCAGATGTAAGAGATGGTTTAAAACCAGTTCAAAGAAGAATCCTATATACAATGTGGGAAGATCGTAATACTGCTGATAAACCATATCGTAAATGTGCCAAAGCTGTTGGAGATGTAATGGGTAAATACCATCCACATGGTGACTCATCAATCTACGGAGCTATGGTATATCTATCTCAAGATTGGAAAATGCGTGATCCACTTGTTGATATCCATGGTAATAATGGTTCTATCGATGGTTATGGACCAGCAGCTGCTCGTTATACAGAATGTCGTTTAACAAAACTTGCTGAGGTAATGTTAAGAGATATTAACAAAAATACTGTTGAAATGGCTCTTAACTACGCTGATGAAGATTACGAACCAACTGTATTACCAGCTAATTTTCCAAATATCTTAGTTAATGGCTCTACTGGTATTTCAGCTGGTTATGCAACAAATATTCCTCCTCATAATTTAGGAGAAGTAATAGATGCAACTATTAAACGTATTGAAAATCCTAATTGTCGTTTAGAGACAATTCTAGATATTATTAAAGGACCAGATTTTCCAACTGGTGGTGTAATTGAAGGTAAAGAAGGATTAATCCAAGCTTATAATACTGGTCGTGGAAGAGTAGTAGTAAAAGCTAAAACTGAAATAGTTGAAGAAAAATCTAAAAAACAAATCATTGTTCATGAAATACCATATGATGTATTAAAAGAACAATTACGTAAAAAAATTGAAGATATTAAAATAGATAAAAAAGTAGATGGTATTGTTGATGTCTTTGATGTATCTGATGAAGAACATATGGCTAAACTTATCATCGAACTTAAAAAAGATGCTAATGCTGAAGTAATTCTAAATTACTTACTAAAAAATACTGATTTACAAGTTAACTATAACTTCAATGTTGTAGCTATTGTAAATAGAAGACCAAAACAACTAAGTATTTTAGAAATCTTAGATGCCTTTATAGCTCATCAAAAAGAAGTCGTAACAAGACGTACTCAGTTTGACCTAGATCATGCTAAAGCAAGATATCATATCTTAGAAGGTTTAGTTAAAGCTATATCAATTCTAGATGATGTTATTAGAGTAATTAGAGCATCTAAAAATAAAAGCGATGCTATTGATAACTTAGTAAAAGAATTTGAATTTACTCCAGAACAAGCTAAAGCTATCGTTGAATTACAATTATATCGTTTAACAAACACTGATATTGTTGATATAGAAAACGAAATGAAAGATTTAGAGAATAAGATTAATATCTGGACTCAAATTCTAAATAACGAAGAAGCTCTAAAACATGTTATGAAAATTGAGTTAAAACAAATCAAGAAAGAATTTGCTAATCCTCGTCGTACTGAAATTAAAGATGAGATTACAGAGATTAAACTTGATACAACTGACTTAATTCAAAAAGAAAATGTTATCGTTGTTGCAACTAATGATGGTTACGTTAAACGTATACCTCTAAAATCATATATGAGTTCTAACGGTGAACCAACAGTTCTGAAACCAGGTGACTTCATTAGAGGATTCTATTCAACAACAACATTAGATAAATTATTAATGTTTACTAACTTAGGTCATTACTTATATGTACCAGTTCATGAAATAGTTGAAACTAAATGGAAAGAATTAGGTAAACATATTAGTAACATTATTCCATTAAGTGCTGAAGAACAAGTAATATCAGCTATGATATTTGATAATAAAGATGATAACATCATTCTTACAACTAAAGGTGGTATTACTAAACGTACTAAGTTAGAAGACTTAATCGTAAGTCGTTGGACTAAACCAGTAAATGCTATGAAGTTAAAAGATGACGATGAAGTAGTATCTGTTGTTAAAGATAATGGAAGAGCTATCTTTATTACTGAACAAGGTCGTTATATTAATATCGATTCTAACGAAATATCTTTAGTAGGAGCAAAAGCTCAAGGTGTTAAAGGTATTAGTGTTAAAGATGATAAAGTAGTAGCTTGCTTATCACCAAAACCAACAGATGAATATATTGCAATATTCACTAATAAGAATACTTCTAAGAGAGTTAAGATATCTGAATTAGATACTATGACTAGAGGTAAAAAAGGAGCTACTATCATTAAGAAAGTTAAATCTACTAACTATGAAGTAACTAATGCGGTTTCTATTGAAACTAAAGCAATCATTGGTTTAAAAATAGATGGTGAATTTAAAGGTATCAAAGCTGCTGATTTACCAATCATGGATTTAGCTTCTACAGGTAGTTCAATATCTAAAAAGAAAATTGAAACATCATTTGTTGTAGCAGAACTTACTGAAACGAAAATGGAAGATCCTAAAGAGGCTGCTCCTAAAGTAGAAGAAGTAAAAGAAACACCAAAAGAAGACCCAGAAGAATTAACAATTGATGATTTCATAGATGATTTCAAACTATAAAAAGAGTCACTAAGTGATTCTTTTTTTATATTTTATGCTATAATTATAATAGGATGTGATAAGATGGAAAAAGAAAAAAAGAATACTAAAGAAGAGAAATTAACTTTCTCTACTATTGAAATAATATTAATGGTTGTAATGGTTTCCTTAGTTATCGTTTCTGCTATAACAGTAGTATCTATTACAACTAGAAAACAAAATGTATCAAATCTAAAGAAAGATGCTGAAGCAATTATATCTCAAGCTAAAAATGCCTATGCTGCCTTTAATTTATCAGGTAATAGTGAATATATCGTTGAAGCCGATGATGGTTTATCAAGAGGTATGTGTATTACTTTAGATGGTTTATATGAAAATGGTTATGCTACTAAAGAATATGAAGGTAAAGATGGTTATGTTGTAATCGAAGAAGGCCAAAACCATGATTATCATTATAGTATTTGGTATACTGATAAAAAACTAGTTATTGATGGTTATGATTCAAATAAAATTAAAGAACTAGATATTAATAAAGGTATAACTAAATTTAATGATGACTCCTTTGTTACTAAAGTAAGAACATCATTTACTGGTACAACTAAAGAAAAAGGTGGAACTGGTTCAGATAAAACAGCTAAACGTTATGAAGCAGCTTGCATCAACGAAAAAATAGAACAATAGAAGATTTATAATCTTCTTTTTTTATGCTAAAATAATTAAGTAGAAATGAGTGATAATATGTTAATAATTGGTAGTCATGTATCATTTGGAAATAATCAATTACTAGGAGCAGCTGAAGAAGCAGTTAGTTATGGTTCTAATACTTTTATGTTTTATACCGGAGCTCCTACTAATACTATTAGAAAAGATATTGATAAAGATATTACAGCTAAAGCTTTAGAATATATTAAAGAAAATAATATTAATATTGATGATGTAGTTTGTCACGCTCCATACATTGTTAATTTAGGTAATAAAAAAGATGAATCTAAATATGAATTCAGTATTGAATTTATTCGTAATGAACTAAAAAGATGTGATGAAATGCATATTAATAAAATGGTCTTACATCCAGGTAATGCTGTTGGTATTGAACCAAGTGAAGGACTAGAAAATATTGTTAATGCTTTAAATACTATTTTAGACGGTACTACTAAATGTAAAATATTACTTGAAACTATGGCTGGTAAGGGTAGTGAATTAGGTCGTACCATTGATGAAATGTCTTATCTAATTAAGAATGTAAAAAAACAAGATCAAATTGGTGTATGTGTCGATACTTGTCATATTTTTGATGGTGGTTATGATTTAAATGATTTTGATAATTATCTAAAAGAATTTGATGAAAAAATAGGAATAGATAAAATAGGATGTCTTCATATTAATGATTCTAAAAATGAATTAGGTTCTCATAAAGATCGACATGCTAATATTGGGGTAGGTAATATTGGCTTTGATACCTTAATTAATATTATTTATCATCCAAAATTAGAGAATCTACCTAAAATATTAGAGACTCCATATATTGGTAATACTGATGAAGATAAAGAAAGATTATATCCACCATATAAATACGAAATAGATATGATCAGAAATAAAAAATATGATGCAGAATTTAGAGATAAAATAAGAAAAGAGTATCAAAAATAGAGCTCTTTTTTCTTTGCAAACAAATGTTTATATAGTATAATATGTCTAGGTGGTTCTATGAAAGATTTATTTGATACCGAAGAAAATACAATTTATAAACCATTAGCAGATAAACTTCGTCCTAAGACTTTGGATGAGTTTGTTGGTCAAGAAGATATAGTTGGTAAAAAAAGTCCTTTATATCAAATGATTGAAAGTGACAATATTACTTCTATGATATTCTGGGGTCCTCCCGGAGTAGGTAAAACTACTCTTGCCAAAATAATAGCTGAAAAAACTAATTCAGTATTTAGAAATCTTAGTGCTGTAACTAGTGGTGTTAAAGATATCAAAGCTATTATGGATGAAGCTGACTTTAATAAACTTAATGGTCAAAAAACGATTCTTTTTGTTGATGAAATCCATCGATTTAATAAAGCTCAACAAGATGCTTTTCTACCATATGTAGAAAACGGTAGTATCATCCTTATTGGTGCTACTACAGAAAATCCTTCATTTGAAGTTAATTCCGCTTTATTATCTCGTTGTAAGGTTTATGTATTAAATTCCCTTACTGAAGAGAATATCAAACAAATCATTAATAGAGCTATTGAAGTAATTAATACAGAACATGATTATGAAGTTACAATCGATGAAGAAAGTTTAAATATCTTAGCTAATCTAAGCAATGGAGATGCTCGTTCTGCTTTAAATACTTTAGAAAACATTTTAAATATTGTAAAAGTAACTAAAAAGAAAAAAAGTATTACCAAAAAGAGTTTAGAACAATTCTTTAAAGGTAAGATGTATATATATGATAAAAATGGTGAAGAACACTATAACTTAATATCAGCCTTACATAAATCAATGCGTAATAGTGATCCTGATGCTGCTGTTTATTATTTAGCTCGTATGTTAGAAGCTGGTGAAGACCCTTTGTATGTTGCTAGACGTCTTATAAGATTTTCTTCAGAAGATGTTGGTCTTGCTAATCCTCAAGCTTTATCAATAGCTAATGCAGCTTATGAAGCAGCTCATTACATTGGTATGCCTGAATGTACAGTTAATCTAACTGAAGCAGTAGTTTATTTAAGTGTTTCTCCAAAATCTAATTCCTTAGATGTTGCTTATATGAAAGCTGCATCTGATGCTAAAAAAACAGCTCATTTAGGTGTACCATTACATTTACGTAATGCTCCAACTAAATTAATGAGTGAAATAGGTTATGGTGAAAACTACGAGTATTCGCAAAACTATGATCAAAAAATGACTGATATGGATTGTTTACCAGAAGAATTAATTGGAACAAAATATTATAATCCATCTCGTTTTGGTAAAGAAAAAGCTATTAGTGATGAATTAGAAAGAATAAAAGAAGTTAAAAAAAGAATAAGAAATAGTAAAAGGAAGTGATTGTATGCAAACAGCACTAGTCTTAGAAGGTGGAGGTTTAAGAGGAATCTATACAGCAGGTTTTTTAGATGCCATGTTAGATTCTAAAATAAATTATACCAATATTTATGGTGTCTCAGCAGGTGCTGTATTTGGCATCAATTACTTATCTAAGCAAAAAGGAAGAGTCCTACGTTATAACAAAAACTATGCTGGTGATAAAAGATATATGAGTTTTAGATCTTTATTTAAAACTGGTAATTACATTAATAAAGAATTTGCTTACTACGAATTACCATTTAAATTAGATCCATTTGATGAAGAAACATATTCTAAAAGTAAAACCAACTTCTATGCTGTTACAACTAATATGGAAACTGGCAAAGCAGAATATCCTAAAATAATTAATTGTTCAGTTCAAATTGAAGAATTACGTGCATCAAGTAGTTTACCATTTGTTTCTAAACCAGTTATTATCAATAATAAAAAATACCTAGATGGTGGCATAGCTGATTCAATTCCTATTGAAAAAGCTTTAAAAGATAAAAATGATAAAGTAGTTCTTGTTTTAACAAGACCAACAGATTATCGTAAAAAAGTTAAAAAAAGTATTATTCCTAAAATATTTTATTCTAAATATCCTAAACTAGTAGAACTAATAAATACTAGATCTGCAAGATATAATAAAACCTTAGACAAAATTGAAAAGTTAGAAAAAGAAGGAAAAATCTTTGTAATTAGACCTTCTAAGTTAATAAAAATAAGTCGAGTAGAAAAAAATAAAGATAAAATACAAGAAATGTATGACTTAGGAGTAGAAGATTTTAATAGAGTAAAAAAAGACTTAAAAGCTTATTTACAACAATAATATTTGAAAAATCAAAAAAGTATGGTACAATATTACCGGATTAAAAAAGGAGGGCAGTACTATGGCAAAAAACGAAAATAGACCTAACATTACATTAGTTTGCTCAGAATGTAAACATGAAAACTATGTAACAGTTAAAAATAAAAAGAATACTACTGAGAAGTTAGAAATTAAAAAATTCTGTAAGTGGTGTAATAAATCAACTGTTCATAAAGAAAAGAAATAGTTTAAGAAGGTGTAAGTATGAATGGCTTAATTAATATTAATGACATAAAAAATGGAATGACTATCATTTATGATGGAAAACTATATTTAGTTCAAAGTTTCCAACATGTTAAACCTGGTAAAGGAGCTGCCTTCATGAAGGTTAAAATGCGTAACCTTAAAACTGGAGCTAATATTGAAGAAACTATTAACAGTTCAGTTAAAGTAGAAAAAGCTCATGTAGATAAAAAGAAAATGACTTATATCTATAACAGTGGTACTGGTTATGTATTCATGGATAGTGAAACATATGAACAATTAGAAGTTCCTGGGGAAAAGATTCAAGAAGAAGAAAAATTCTTAAAGGAAAATCTAGAAGTTCAATTAGATTTCTATCAAGGAGAAATAATTGGTTGTACATTACCTGAAAAAATAGAATATGAAGTAGTAGAAACTACTGATGCTGTTAAAGGTAATACTACAAACAATGCTCAAAAAGATGCAACATTAGAAAATGGATACGTTGTTAAAGTTCCTCTATTTATTACTCAAGGAGAAAAAATCATCGTATCAACAATTGATGGTAAATATTCAAGTAGAGCTTAATAAAGCTCTTTTTTTATGCTATAATTTAATAAGAATAGAATAGGTGATTAATATGTTAGAAAAGATAGCAGAATTAATGTCTAGAAAAGATTTCACTCAAGCTGATGTTTATGCACTATTAACACCAGAAGAAAGAAGAACAATAGCTACTGAAACTCTTTATGAAAGTGCTGTTTTTCTACAAAAATGTAATAAGAAAGGAATAAAAATCCTTTCTCCTGAAGAAGCTTGGAAAGAAATTAAGAACCTAAATCCAGAAGATTACGAAGTTTTAGTATCAATACTTGCCGAATATTTAACTCAAGAACAAATATATAGATATATCTTAGAAAAAGGATTTAGTAATATCGCTTATAAACTAAGAGAAACTAAGCTTATGACAGACCTAGTTGATCGTGGATTAATTCCTCAAGATAGTTTATCATCTTTTATATCTGATATTCCTGATGATGATACTAAAGTTTACTATATGAAAAAACATTTAAAGAGAGATGAATATTACGAAGTTCTATTTAGAATAGAATCAGACGAAAAGAAACTTGAATATTTAAGATTTTGTCCATTCGGAGAAAAAATTGATTTTATTGCTTCTTTAGAAAGTGATGAATATAAAAAACAATTCATTAGTACTTTTTCTAGAGGTAAAGGAACTATAATATCTTCTTTAGAATCGGATGAGTTAAAAGAATATTATTTTAATAAATACTTTAATACTTTAAGTGGATATGATAAAGGTGTAATAGTAGCTTCTTTTGATGATATTACTTATGTTCAAAAATATTATCCACTTCTAAAATCAGGCTCTGCCATAACTGAATATTTCATACACACTTATAGCGGTAGAAGAGATGATATTGATATTAAGAAAAAACTTATTGAAGTTTTAACTAAAGAAAAAGACATTGTCTTTGTATTAGATTATGTTCGTAATAGGGAATTAAGATTATTATTGCTTAAAAAGATTCGTTCACCTAAAGCTATAAAAGAAGTAATTAGTAATTCTCGTACTCAAGATACCGACATTGAATACATAATTGATAAAGTAGATGAAAAAACTAGAGAATCATTATTAAGAAAAATAAGAAGTCCATATATTTTATTTCGTTTATTAAATAAAATAAGTAATGAAAATACAATTTTAAATATAATTGCTCATCAAGATGATTATCCTACTTATAGTGATGAGTATGAATATCTTGTAGATATTTATGTTGAAAGATATAACCTTAATAAAGAACATACAATAAAACTATTAAAAGTAGTGGGCTGTACTTTATTTAGTCAAATCGGAAATAAAAACATAGTAGCAGCTATCAATTTAGATGAAGAATCATTTACTAATTATTTAAAAATAATTTCTGAACAAAATATGACTGTAACTGAATCATCACAAAATGATGTATTAAATTCCTTTATTCAAAGAGAGTTTAGAATAAAAGAAAAAGCTACATATGAAATATTTCCAACTATTGTTCATGCTATTGAAGATAAAGATTATCAAAGAGTATCAAAGTTGTTAGAACAAATAAGTAAGTATGTAAATTTAGATGAATATGGTACTACTTTTGAAAAATTATTTAATTCATTAATGTTTAAACCAACCGATGAAGTAATGGATACTTTAAGAAAAATAACTACTAAATATCTTGTTTTAAAAAGAAATGAATTCTTAAAAAAAGAGATAATTGATGGTAAAGAAAAATCTTGTAGAAAAAAATATGAAAAGAATACTTTTGTTAATTATTTAATGAAAAATGTTGATCCTTATTTCTTCGCTGAATCACTGGAAAATGAAGACCAATCAATTTTTACCGAAGAAGAAAAAGAATTAATTGATAAACCAGATATAATAATTAAATTAATTGAATTTAAAAAGAACCCTCAAGAAGCTCCAGAGTTAACTCTTGAAGAGAAGAAAATGCTACCAATCTTAGTAAATATTATTGATAAAACAGAAAATACAAGAGTTAATAGATATATTGATTTACCAATAAAATATGAAATAATTCCAACTAAGATGTCTGAAGTAGTTAACATTATGGCTTCCATAAATCCAACTCAATTACAAGAAACTGTTTTTAATAATCCTCAAATATTTGCTGAATTACTTGAATTTTTAAAAAAATATCGTGTTCTTGGTTGGGGTGGTAAATACGAAAAAGTAGCTTTAGAAGCTGATGTTGATTTTACAGCAACAAGTATTGCTGAATTAATAAATAACTTCCCAGCTATTATTGAAGGTATTGAAAGAGATGCTGTTAAAAATAATACAGATCCTCAAAAAACTTTAACTAGAATAATGGATAGAGCTAGTTTATTTGATACATTATCAAGAAGATATTCAATTATATTTGGTAAAGATAATACTTTCTTCTTAAAAGCTAATCCTGGGCCAAATAGTAGTGGCTTAGAAAGAAATAAAAGAATAGCTATTGCTTTAGAATATGTTAAAAAAATGTATAAAAGAAAATCAATTCCTGTTCCACCAGTTGATAAAGATTTCACTTTAAGTAATAACAAAAAATTAAATGTTATTGTTGGTAATACAACTGATATGATAAATCTTACATATGGTGAAAGAACTGGTGCTTGTATGCGTATTGGTGGAGCCGGAGCATCATTATTTGATTATTGCTTAAATGGTAAGAATGGTTTCCATATTCGTTTTAGTGATCCGGAAACTAACGAATTTGTAAGTAGAGTATCTTGTTTTAGAAATGGAAGTACTGTCTTTATGAATCAATTAAGAAATAGTGTTTCTATTAAATATAAAGATGAAGACTTAATTGAAGCAGCTCAAATGATTGGTAAAGAATTAATTGAATTAACCAAAGATAGTGAAAGTCCTATTAAGAATGTTGTTATAAATCAAAGATATGCTATGTATTCATCTAAAAAGCATTCAACTAATCTTGGAGTAGAAGATGTAAAAAAAGGATTAGGTAGCTTCTATTCTGATGTTGATGAAGTAGCTATTGTCTTAGCAACGGCTAATAAAGATGATTCTTTAATACCAATCGATTTAAATGCTAAAGTTCCTGAGTACCAGCCTCAAAGAGGTCGAATCAATTACTACGAAGGTGAAAAAGCACAAGAAATGGTTGAACACTATCATATGTTAAATAGTTTACTAAATGATAAGAGTATTGAAAGTGGCGAAATCGTTTTAAATGAAAATATTGTTGCTTGTATTAGTGGTGATGATTGGTATATATCAGTAGATAATAAAGGTAAAATAGAACAATTCATCTTAAGTACTACTATTCGTAAGAATGATGCACTAAAAGAAATGCAAGCTTCATTAGAAGTATTAAAGAAAAAAATAGCAACTATGGATAAACAAGAAGAAAGAAAACTAGCATAGGAGGGTAAAATGAGAACATTTGGTAAAGTAAAAGAATACAATGGCTATAATGGTTATATCAAAGGTATAGATGGTAAAGACTATGTCATTATACCTAACGAAGTCAATCCAGTAGATAAATTAAAGATAAATGATAATGTTCATTTTGAACCAGAAACATTTGAAACTCCTGAAACTAAAGCTGAAGTTGCTAGATTCATTAAAAAACTAGAAAAGAAGAGAGAATAGCTCTCTTTTTTATTTTGTAAAGATAATTAGTAAAATATGCAATTTTACACCAAATTACACTTAATGTGGTAAAATATATGTTAGAAATGGCGTTTTTTGTGTGCCTTTCTAAGGTGATTTTATGTTTGAATATCAAAATCTTAAAATTAACTATAAAGACTATGGAAATAAAGAGGGTAAAGCTATCGTTTATCTACATGGTTGGGGACAGAATATTGAGATGATGGAACCAATAGCCAATCCTTTTGAAAAGAGTCATCACTTAATAATTCTTGACTTACCTGGTTTTGGTAAATCAGAAGAACCAAAATATCCATGGTCAATAGATGATTATGTGGAAATGGTTCATTCATTATTACAAGAACTACATATTGAAAAACCTATTCTAGTAGGTCATTCTTTCGGTGGTAAAATAAGCTTAATGTATGCTATTAAATATGATGTGGAAAAACTAGTAGTTTTAGCTAGTCCTTATAAAGTAAAAATCAAAGAACCATCTAAGAAAGTTAAATTCTTAAAGAAATTTAAAAATGTTCCTGTTTTAAATAAAGTAGCTGATCGTATAAAAAGACATATGGGATCAACTGATTATAGAAATGCTACGCCAATAATGAGAGATATCTTAGTTAAACATGTTAATACAGATATAACTAACGAATTAAATAAAATAAAATGTCCTACATTAGCTATCTGGGGAACTTTAGATACAGCTGTTCCTTATGAAGATGGTGTTGAACTAGAACACTTAATTAATAATTGTGGTTTAGTAACTTACGAAGGTAACACTCATTATGCTTACCTTGAAAGACTAAATCAAACAATCAAAGTATTAGAATCATTCTTTAAATAAGGAGGAATAATATGAATATAATATTTATCTTATCTATTGTTGTATATATTGCTTATTACAATATTATTAGTACTAGATCATTACATATGTTACAACAAAATAGATACAATAGAGGATATCGATACATCAAATGGATATTAAGAAATTTTAAAGATAACTTTATTAATTTAAACTTAATGTTTCTAATCTTTATTCTTACATCTTTTAATGAGACATTAAACAATCTAAGCTCTTTAATATTCATTGTTATCTATGTCTTCTTAGGATATGTATATATTGATAAAAAAAGAGGAGAAAATGCTAAATTACCATTAAAATATACAGCTCGTATTAAAAGATTAATTGTAACTAATAATATAGTTCATTTAATACCAGTTATTATTATCCTTCTTACTTTTACCGAAGAGGGAATGAGTAGTTACTATATTTTATTAGGGTTAATAGCTTATCTAAATTACTTTATATTAATCTTAGATAACTTCTTAAATAGACCTGCTGAAAAACTAGTAGGCTTACATTTTGAACAAATGGCTAAAGATAAATTAGCATCTATGAATAACATGGATGTAATTGGTGTAACTGGTTCCTATGGAAAAACAAGTACTAAAAATATTCTTTATGATATTCTAAGTATTAAATATAATGTTTTCAAGACTCCGTCAAACTACAATACACCATATGGTTTAATGATTACTATTAATAATTACTTAGATAAATATAATGATTATTTTATTGCTGAAATGGGTGCATGTAAGCAAGGTGAGATAAAAGAACTATGTGATTTAGTTCATCCTAAATATGGAATTCTAACTCGTATCGGTTTAGCTCATTTAGAAACATTTGGTTCTGAAGAAATAATTCAAAGTACTAAATTTGAACTTATTGAAAGTTTACCACATGATGGCTTAGGTATTCTAAATGGTGATGATGAAAAACAATTATCATATAAAATCAAAAATGATTGTAAAATCAAATGGATAGGTATCGATAATCAAAAAGTAGATTGCTATGCTAAAGATATTGAATTATCATATAAAGGAACCAAATTTAAGGTTAAATTTAAAAATGATGATAAAGAGTATCCATTTGAAACCAAACTATTAGGACGTAATAATATCTATAATATTTTAGGTGGTATTGTCTTAGGAGTAGAATTAGGTATTAAAATATCTGATTTACAACAAGCAGTTAAACGTATCGCCCCAATTGAACATCGTCTATCACAAACTAAGTACTTTGATATCAATATTATTGATGATGCTTACAACTCTAATCCAATGGGTTGTAAAATGGCTCTAGAAGTACTTAATATGATGCCTGGTAAACATATTGTTGTTACTCCAGGTATGATAGAAGTAGGAGAAAAAGAAGACGAAGTAAATAGAGAGTTTGGTCGCGAGATTGCTCATAATAGTGATGAAGTAATATTAATTGGTGAAGAAAAAACTAAACCAATCTATGAAGGCTTAATGGATGAAAAATATGATAAAGAAAAAATTCATATTCTAAATGATGTAATGGATGCCTTCCCATTAATGTTAAAACTAAAAGAAAAAGATACATATGTTTTATTAGAAAATGATCTTCCAGATTCATTTAATGAAAAAATTAGGAGTGATAAAAAATGAAAAAAATAGGAGTAATATTTGGTGGTGAATCAGTTGAACACGAAGTAAGTATTATTACTGCTGTTCAAGCTATGTCATTCATGGATAAAGAAAAGTATGAAGCTGTTCCAATATATATTAGCAAAGAAAGAAACTGGTATACAGGTGAATGCTTAAAAGATATGGCTACATATAAAGATTTAGAAAATGTTCCAAATCTAGCTACTGAAGTAACTTTAACTAAAAATGGTAATGATTATGTTCTTCAAAAGAAGAAAGGCTTATTCAATAAAGTAGTTAATACTATTGATGTAGCTTTCCCAATAGTACATGGTAAAGGAGTAGAAGATGGTTCTCTAGCAGGTTATATTGAAACCCTAGGAATGCCTTTAATAGCTCCATCAGTACTTGGTGCTGCTTTAGGGCAAGATAAAGTAGTTCAAAAACAAGTTATGGCTGCTTGTGGTATCCCAGTTGTTGAATATACTTGGTTCTTTGATACAGAATATCAAGATGATGAGGATAAATACCTAAAAGAAATTGAGAAACTAGGATATCCTGTTATTGTTAAACCTGCTAACTTAGGAAGTAGTGTAGGTATTGAAGTAGCTCATAATGAAGAAGAAGTAAAAACTGCTATTGAAGAAGCTATTAAATATGATCAAAAAATAGTAGTTGAAAAACTTGTTGAAAACCTAAAAGAAGTAGATTGTGCTGTTCTAGGTACTTATAACAACATGGAAACAAGTTTAATCGGTGAAATGTTTACTGATAACGAATTACTAACCTTTGAAGATAAATACCTTGGTAGTGGTGGAAAAGGTGGTAAAAAAGGGCCTGCTAAAGGTCGTGGAGGAGCTATTACAACTGGTGGATTTAAAATACCAGCTGAACTAGATAAACAAATAGAAGATGATATCTATAAATATGCTAAATTAGCTTATCGTGCTCTTAACCTAAGTGGTGTAACTAGATTTGATTTCTTGGTAGATATGAAGAAAAAACAAGTATATGTTAATGAACCAAATACTATACCTGGTTGCTTAGCATTTTTCTTCTATACACCTAAAGGTAAGAACTATACCACTTTATTAGACGAAATGATTACTAATGGTATTAAAGAATATAAAGATGGTAAAAGAAAAGTAACTAGCTTCGAATCAAATGTCTTAAGTACATATGATGGTAAGACTGGTGCTAAGAACAAAATTCAATAAGACTCGTATGAGTCTTTTTTTATTGGAAGAATTTACGTCAATTGACATAAATTAAACGACACTCCAAATAAAAAGTGTTTACAAAAATAGTATTTAAGGGTAATATTATTATAGACAGTGGTACATTGTGGAGGAAAGTGGGGGATTTAAAAATGTTCATGGGCGAATATCATCATAATATTGATGAAAAAGGACGACTTATAATTCCTGCTAAGTTTCGTGAGGAACTTGGAGATCGTTTCATAGTGACTCGTGGTTTAGAGAAATGTCTCTACGTATATTCTGAATCCGAGTGGAATAATATAGTTGCCAAAATAAAAACTCTACCTTTTACCAAAAAAGACGTCCGTACTTTCGTAAGATCCTTCTTTTCTGGTGCCACTGAATGTGAACTTGATCGTCAAGGTCGAGTTAACATTACCTCCCCATTGGTTAGTTACGCCGATATCAAAAAAGAATGTGTTGTTATCGGCGCAAACGACCGTATTGAAATATGGTCAGAGCAAAGCTGGGATAACTTCTTCTTAGAAAATCAAGATAAGATAGAAGATATAGCAGAACACCTATTCGAAGGGAGTGGGTTAAATGAAACATTATAGTGTAATGTTAAATGAGTCAATAAATGGTTTGGATATAAAAAGCGATGGAATATATGTTGATGCAACACTAGGTTATGGTGGTCACAGCGAGGCAATTTTAAAACAATTGACTACTGGACACCTATACTGTTTTGATCAAGATAAAGAAGCTATTGAATATTCTAAAAAGAGATTATCTAAAGTAAGTGATAATTTCACCATTATAAAGAGCAATTTCGTTGATTTAGTTAAAAAATTAAAAGAACAAGGAATTGATCGAATAGATGGAATCATCTTTGATTTAGGATTATCAAGTCCTCAAATAGATGATCCAAAAAGAGGTTTCACATTTATGCAAGATGCACCATTAGATATGCGTATGGATACCTCTAATACATTAACTGCTGCTGAAGTAGTTAATAACTATAGCATCGAAGAATTAACTAACATCTTCTACATTTATGGAGAAGAAAAATTAGCAAAACCAATTGCAAAACAAATTGTTGCTGAAAGACTAAACAAAGAAATAAAAACAACTAGCACATTAGTTAAAATAATTGAAAAAGCTGTCGGAGCTAAATACTTTAATAAAAATCATCCTGAAAGACAGATTTTTCAAGCAATAAGAATTGAAGTAAATAGAGAATTATCAGTATTAAGTAGTGTTCTACCAGATGCTATCAATATGCTTAATAGAAACGGTAGAATAGTAGTTATTTCCTTCCATTCTTTAGAAGATAGAATAGTAAAACAAATCTTCAAAAGGAACAGTGAAGTTGATGACTTAGTAAAAGGACTACCTGATATACCAGATAACTATTTACCAAAACTAAAATTAGTAAATAAAAAACCACTTCTTCCTAGTGAAGATGAAATAAAAGAAAACACTCGTAGTAAGAGTGCCAAATTACGTATCGCAGAAAGGATATGATTTACATGAGTACAAACGTAGTAAAAAAACGTAAAAAAAGAACAGGAATTAAGCTTATTTATCTAGCATTAGCACTTGTACTACTTGCAATTCCTGTTTGTAATGTTTATACTAAAGCTATACTATCTGAAAGTAATATTGCTCTAGAAGAAATGAAAAGTGATATCAAAAATCAGGAAGTAATTAATGAGTCATTAGAAATGCAAATCAGTGAATTAGCTTCTCTTGATAAAGTTCAAGAAATAGCTGATGAAAATGGTCTTACTTATGTAAATGGAAATATAACAGTAGTATCTAATGGCTAAGACAAGGAGTTAATACTATGAAAAGAAAGAATCATACAATAAATGTTAGTAAGTTATTATTTGGCATTTTGGTTCTTTCTTTTTTAATTGCCATAATAAAACTATCAATGATTGCTTTAGCACCTAAAACAGATGGTATTGATTTGAAAGCATTCATGGATAATCGTAATACTGAAAAAGAGACACTTAAAGCCAACAGAGGAACAATTTATTCAGCTGATGGTGAAACCTTAGCTAGAAGTATCAATTCCTATACTGTTATAGCTTATTTAGATGCTTCTCGTACTAAAGATGAAGCACATCCTCACCATGTAGTAGATAAAGAAAAAACTGCTAAAGCTTTATCACCAATCTTAAAGATGAGTGAAGAATCAATATTAAATTTATTAAATCAAAAATTATATCAAGTAGAATTAGGTCCAGGTGGAAGAGGTATTACAACTAATACTAAATTACAAATAGAAGCCTTAAATCTTCCTGGAATTGACTTTATTGAAACTCAAAAAAGATATTATCCATTAGGTTCTGTAGCTTCTCAAACAGTCGGTTATGCGCAACAAGATGATGAAGATGATAATATTGTTGGAAAAATGGGAATAGAATCTTATTTAGATGAAGAATTATCAGGAATTGATGGCTATACAATTTATCAAAAAGATGCTTATGGCTATACAATGCCTAATACAACAACTGTAACTGAACCAGCTGTTCCTGGATCAGATGTTTATTTAACAATTGATAGTAAAATTCAATTATTTGTTGAAAATGGTATTGCTGAAATAACTAAAGATAATAATGCCGACTGGATTACATTTAATGTAATGGATGCTAAAACCGGAGCTATTGTAGCTACTAGTTCCAACTTAAGTTTTAACTTAAATACTAGAGATAATATTCAAAGTTATCTAGATCCTTTAACAACATTCCAATATGAACCAGGAAGTACTATGAAAATATTCTCTTTCCTAGCTGCTATGGAAAATGGTATCTATAAAGGAGATTCAACATATAAATCAGGAACTATTAGAGTAGATGATTATACTATTAAAGACTTTAATGGTGTAGGATGGGGAACTATTACATTTGATAGCGGCTTCTCTTATTCATCAAATGTTGCTGCTACTAACTTAGCATTAGAATTAGGAAGAGAAAATCTACATGCTTATTATGATTCATTAGGTTTTGGTAAAAAAACAGGTATTAAACTTCCTAATGAAGGATCTGGTGATATTAGTTTCAAATACCGTGTTGAATTAGCAACTGCCTCATTTGGTCAAGGTATAACAACAACACCAGTTCAAAACTTACAAGCTTTATCATTACTTGCTAATGAAGGAGTAGAGCTACAACCATATGTTGTTGAAAGAATCGTAAATAGTGAAAATGGTGAAGTAACTTATGCTCATGAAAGAACAGAATTAGGTCAAAAAGCTAGTAAAGAGCATGCTAAAAAAATGCTAAATTTAATGTATGACGTTGTTTATACAGGAAAAACAGATGCAACCTTCTTTAAACCAAAAACAGTTACAATGGCTGGTAAAACAGGTACAGCCCAAATTCCAGATAGTCGTGGTAAATACATGAATGGTCCATATGACTACATTCGTAGTTTTGCTGGTGTCTTCCCATATGAAGATCCTCAATACATTATTTATGTATCTGCTAGACGTTTTGATGGTAACTTTTATGACTTTGCTAAAATGGTAGCTAAAGTAGTAGATGAAATAGCTAAGTATAAAAACATTACTGAATTAGTATCTGAAATAGATAAAACAAAAATAATACCAATTGAAAACTATGTATCTCAAGATGTTTCAAGTATTGAAGATAAACTAAAGAAAGAAAATATTGATGTTATAACAATTGGTTCTGGTAAAAAAGTAATTAAACAATATCCACCAAAAGGTCAAACAACATTAAGTGGTAATAAAGTATTTATTGTTTCTAATAAAAATGATTACAAAATGCCAGATATGACTGGATGGAGTTACAATGATGCCACTGCCTTCTGCCGTTTAATAGGTTTAAAATATAAAACTAGTGGATTTGGCTTTGTAAAATCTCAATCCATTGAAAAAGATTCTGATATTACCGAAACATCAGAATTAGAATTAACATTAGAATAAAAAAATGTAGTTAACACTACATTTTTTATTTTTCTAAATACTTTTTATAATTTTCTGGATCTGTAACAATATCTTCAGGATCTAATTCTACATCTCTTCTAGTTAATATTTCATAACCATCTTTTGTAACTAATACCGTATGTTCAAAGTGAGCACTATTAGAATCATCATTCGTTACAATTGTCCAATCATCATTTAACATAAATATATCAGCATCACCAAGATTTAACATTGGTTCAACAGCTATAACATTACCAGCATGAAGTATTGGTCCTTTTCTTTCTTTTCCATAATTTGGAACATCTGGATCCATATGAACCTTATCGCCAACACCATGACCAACTAACTCTTTAACAATACCTAAATTATACTTATGAGCTACTTTTTCAACGGCATGACTAATATCACCAACATAACATCCATCATGAATAGCACTAAGTCCAGCCATTAAAGCTTCTTCAGTTTCTTTAAGTAATTTTACATCTTTTTCAGATTTAGGTTTTCCAACTATATAACTCCATGCTGAATCACCATGATAACCTTTATAGCAAGCACCAATATCACACTTAACGATATCGCCTTCTTTTAGCTTTCTAGGGCCTGGTATTCCATGAACAACTTCATTGTTAATACTTACACAGTTTGCTCCAGGGAATCCATATAAACCTTCAAAAGAGCATGTACAACCTTTACTTTCAATAAATTTCTTCATTAACATATCTAATTCTTTAGTTGTAATACCTGGTTGAATAAATTGTTGAATATATTTATGAGTAAGACCAACAATTTTACCAGCTTCTCTTAATTTATTTATTTCATCTTCAGTTCTTGTTACTATCATAAAAAATCACTCCAGGAACATTATACCACAAAAAAAGGGATTAATTACTTATAATCCCTTATTTCTTCGTCAAATAATCGCCATGCTATACGCCAATTTTCGTATTCCGGATCATTACGATGATCTTTAACTAAGTTTTGTTCTTTTAAATAATTACCTATATAAGTCGTTGTTTTTTTCGCACCACGATAATTTAAATGTTCTCCATGATCTTTAGTATCTGTATTCCAATCAATATGGACAGGATCATTTAAATTCATCTCTAAATATGGAACACCAAGTTTTTCAGCTGTTTCTTTAGCAGCTAGATATCTACCATAATGCCAACTCTTACCATTAGGAGCACTCATTAGAATAAAGGTAATATTATTATCATCACATAACTTTTTAATCTTTAATAATACTTCGTAATTACCTTCAGGTATCTTAGCTGGACCATCTACATCATTTACCATGTAGTCGCCAACATCACCAGGTTTAGTTTTATAAATATATAATAAACCTTTATATGGATCTATCCAGTTATATCCTAATGAATCTTTTACATTAGTAAATAATACTTTTTTCCAGTTATTATGGAATGTAATAATAGGTAAATAAGAATCTTGTTGTTTCATAGCTGCATAACGTTTAGGAGATTTAGCAGGATCTCTCATTAATACATTAGCCTCCATCATAACTACTTTAGGATGTTGAGTATCAATTGCTATTTTCAAATCTTCATATGAAGTAGTAATTTTTTGTGCAGGATATCCATAATCAAATGATGTATATCCGAATTCATGCCATAAGTCAATAGGAGAGATACCAGAGTAAGTTAATGAATCACCTAAGAAGATAATATCTATAGTATCTTTTTCTTCCCATAATAATTTATTACCTGAAACTGTAAAAATATCATATTTATCTAAATTATATTTAGGCGTTAATATATAAGATATTCCTAATGCTAAAAGTAAGAATATTACTCCGAACAAGAAACTTTTTAAACCATTTTTTAATATATCTTTTATCATATTCATCACCCCTAAAAATCAGCATATATTGGATCTACTGGAATATATTCTGATCCATATGCACCTAATAATATGACAGAGAATATTAATAAATAATAAATTAGCCATCTAACATAAATAGGTTTTTCTGCTATTTTTTCTCTAATATTTATATTCTTTTCTCTTAAAATACCTACAACAAATAAAACGATAATTGAAATAAATAATACAATATAATCTTTACCATCTAAACCATATCTTAATAATTCATGTGGGAACATTCCTTTAAATGAAAGCATATTTCCTAACATACCAAATGCTACAGACATAGAAGGTGCTCTAAAGAATAATTCACCTAAGAAGATAAAGAACCAAGTTTTAACAATTCTAAATACTATATAAGGTTTACTTTCTCTCTTAATATGTAATAAACCACATAACTTAACAATCCATGGTTCAAATATATTACCAAGTAATATACAAACAAAATGATGCATACCATAGAAGATAAATGTC
>JAEEGJ010012550.1_pt1 | contig 20916 bp, 13 predicted proteins | sample 8958761 | NCBI WGS metagenome assembly JAEEGJ01 (sample SAMN16246546, study PRJNA631951) | gut metagenome | biome: gut microbiome; feature: rumen; material: RS-attached | host: Bos | place: Iran: Karaj | collected 2018-10
CGTTCAACGACCCCGGCACGGGCAACTTCTACGGCTCCACCCGTTGGGAGAGCGGTATCGAGATTCCCGCCAAGGACAAGGACTTCTACGCCATGAAGAACGTGCCTCACGGCAAGGTGTCGCAGGTGCTCTTCTGGAGCGAGAGCACCAAGCAGTGCCGCCGTGCCTTCGTCTATACCCCGCCGACCTATGACAAGGACCAGAAGACCAAGTACCCCGTGCTCTATCTGCAGCACGGCTGGGGTGAGGACGAGACGGCCTGGATGACTCAGGGCCATGCCAACCTCATCATGGACAACCTCATTGCCGAGGGTAAGATCAAGCCCTTCATCGTGGTCTGCACCTACGGTATGACGAATAACATCCAGTTCGGTGGCCTCGGCGGCTTCACCGCCCAGGACTTCGAGAAGGTGCTCTGCGACGAGCTGGTGCCATACGTCGATGCCAACTTCCGCACCATCGCCAAGAAAGAGAGCCGCGCCATGGCCGGCCTCAGCATGGGTGGCATGGAGACCCACACCATCACCCTTCGCCGTCCCGAGATGTTTAACTACTACGGACTGCTCAGCGGTGGTGTCTACACTCCCGACGAGATTAAGGACAAGAATCAGGTGAAGTACATCTTCCTGAGCTGTGGCTCGAAGGAAGGTCCCGACCGCATCAAGGAAGCTGTGGATAATCTGAAGAAAGCCGGCTTCAACGCAGAGGGCCATGTCTCCGAGGGCACTGCCCATGAGTTCCTGACCTGGCGCCGCGCGCTCCGTCAGATGGCTCTGAGCCTGTTCAAATAGCAGTATGTAACATTATTATAAGTTAACGATACAAAATGCGGCACTTGTTGCCGCATTTTTTTATTACCTTTGCACCGTAAAACTGTAAATATGAGGAAAAGTCTACTCTTGCTGGCTTCTTTGCTGCTGTCGCTGACGCTGTCGGCGCAGCGTGCTACGGTGCGCATCAACGCTCAGACCAAGTATCAACACATCACGGGCTTCGGCGGCTTCGTCTGCTCGCCACAGTTCACCTACAACCACATGTCGACCGCCGAGATCAAGAAGGTGTGGGGCGAGACGAGCACCGTGGGCTGCAACATCATGCGACTCTACATCCCCATCGGCAAGAACTCCTGGGGACAGTCCTTGGCTACGGCGAAGCTGGCCAAGCAGATGGGGCTCATCGTCTTCGCCTCACCGTGGGGACAGCCTGCCGAATGGAAGACCAACGGCACCAGCAATGCCAAAAACTCGGACGGCACCCAGGGTTACCTGAAGAAGGAGAACTGGGCCGACTACGCCCAGTATCTGGAGGACTACGTGCAGTACCTGCGCAAGAACGGCGTCGAGCTGGACGCCATCTCCATCCAGAACGAGCCCGACTGGCCTGCCGACTACGCCGGCTGCCTGTGGTCGGCCACCGACATCGCCTCGTTCGTCAAGACCTACGGGCGCACCATCAGCTGTAAGATCATGGCTCCCGAGACACTGGCCGTCAGCGACAGCTACGTCAACGCGCTGAACAAGACCGACATCCTGCCGTGCTTCGACATCTACGGCGGCCACCAGTACGGCGGCATACAGTCGGCCTACAAGAACCTCGCCTCAAAGGGTAAGGAGATCTGGATGACGGAGTACCTCATCAACTGGAACGAGGGCCAGTCATCCACCCGCAACTTCGACTTCACGAAGGACTTCTTCAACTTCTTCCGGGCCATCAACACGTGTATGCTCGGCAACTTCAACGCCTGGATTCACTATGCCGCCAAGCGCTACTACGCCATGATGGGCGACGGCCAGAACGGTGCAGGCAGCAGCGGCACCATCACCAAGCGAGGCTACGTGATGGCTCACTTTGCACGCTTCGTGACAGGCATGGACCGCATCGGCGCCACGTTCGGAGGCGGCCTTGAGGGCTCGGCCTACCAGTCGCAAACGGGCGACACCGTGGCCGTCGTGATGGCCAATGCCACCGACAAGGATGTGGAACTGACCCTTGATCTGCCTTTCTACACCAAGGGCACGTCCCTCTATACGACAACGAAGTCAAAGAACTTCACTGCCAAGCAATCGTCGCTCGACGAGGAGACCTGCCGCCCCGTCGTCACCATCCCGGCGCAGAGCGTAGCCACCGTCTGCACCATTCGCAGCCGCGACCGTCAGCCCTCGAACATGAAGGGCACGGCCACCCGCTTCGACCGCATTGATGACATGGCAATCACCAAGACAAACTTCGGCACAACCTACAAGCTGTCGGGAAAGAACAAGACCTTCGACAGCAGCAACCCGCTCATATCCAGCCGTAAGAACACCAACTACGGCTACGTGGCACTCAGCGACCGCTATTCGCAGTTAGTGATGCACATCAAGAAGGTGACGACGACCAGCGGACTGACCGCCGGCGGCACCAAACTGCTCTATGTCAACGCCAAGGGACAGGTGGCCACCCACGACTATGGCCGTCTGGACCTGAGTCAGGCCCAGGACTTCGACCTCGTCTTCGACCTCTCGCCCGCCACCCTTGAGGACGGCTGCATCGGTCTGCTGTCGCTGACCTGCGACAACACCCAGTCGCACCTGAGCATCACCTTCGGCGATGTCTACTTCGGCAACGACTATGCCGGCAAGCTCAGCGGTGCCTACGTGGCCGACGACTCGAACGTGATGGACTACAGCGGCGACGCAGCCTGCACCAGCATCGACGTGAGCGGCGTCACCGGCCTGCCGACCCAGCTGCCGTGGCTTGCAGGCACCAACCGCGTGGTCTTCGCTGCCGAGGACAGTCCGCTGACGGGCGACAACATCGTGACGGGAACCACCTGCCGCAGTCTTGTGCTGCGGGCCGACGGCGGCGACTTCCGTCCCGCCAAGGCCTTCACGGCTGACAAGGCCACGTTCACCTGCACCGTCGACGGCTACCGCCTGCTGGTGCTGCCCTTCTCGGCCAATGCGCCTGAGGGCGTCAGGATATACACTATCGACCATGGACTTTCACTGGTTGAGATGCGCTCCGTACCGGCCCACCAGCCCGTACTCATCGAGGCACAGGGCGAAGTGACCTTTACCGGCCAGGGCGAGGTGTCCTACGCGGTCAGTCCGCTCGACAACGTGCTCCGTGGCACATACTCCAGTGCGCCGCTGTTTGCCGGCGACTTCGTGCTCGACAGCCAGGATGGCCAAATAGGGCTGCGCCGCTTAGAAGCAGCCTCCACGCTGCAGCCGTTCGGCGTCTATGCCCGTCCTGACTACGACGGTGCCTTTGTCCCCATGGGCTTAGAACCCAACGGCATAGTTAACGTTAACCTTAACCCTAACGCTAACCTTAATGACGCATACGACCTGACGGGACGCCGTGTCAGCCCGCAGACCAAGGGACTGGTCATCAGCCGCAATAAAGAAGGAAAACCAATCAAACTATTCATAAGATGAAAAGAACAGCATTAGCATTGACAATGGCGCTGGCCCTGACAGCGCCGACGGCCGCAACGGCCCAAGACAGTACAATGATCCACAACCCGATGCTCTGGGCCGACACCCCCGACCCCGACGTCATCCGCGTCGGCGACACCTTCTACTTGGTCACCACCACGATGCACCTGATGCCCGGTGCGCCGGTGATGGCCTCGAAGGACCTGAAGAACTGGGAGACCGTGGGCTATATCTTCGACCGGCTGACCGACTCGCCGAAGTACGACCTGCAGGAGGGTACGGTCTACGGCCGCGGCCAGTGGGCCACGTCGCTGAAGTATCACGACGGCAAGTTCTGGGCACTCCTGGCCCCCAACGAGGGCGGCCCCATGGGCGACACCTATATCTTTACCGCCCCGAAGGCTGAGGGGCCGTGGACCATCCACGCCCGTCTGCGCCACTTCCACGACGCCACGCTCTTCTTCGACGACGACGGCACGCCCTACGTATTCTTCGGGACAGGCGAGATGTGCCAGCTGACGCGCGACCTGAAGGGCGTCGTCGAGGGCTCGCTCCGTCACTACTTCCAGCGCGAGGCCGACGAGCGCGGTCTGCTCGAAGGCACGCGCGTCATCAAGCATAACGGCACCTACTATGCCCAGCTCATCAGCCACGTCTATGCTCCCGGCCGTCACCGCCGCGAGGTGTGCTACCGCACGAAGGACCTGAAGGGCACGTGGGAGAAGAACGTCATTCTCGAGAGCGACTTCGGCGGCTTCTCCTATCTGGCTCAGGGCACCATCGTCGATACCGAGGACGGCGACTGGTACGGCATCATGTTCCAGGACCGTGGCGGCGTGGGCCGCGTGCTGACGCTGTCGCCTGTGCGCTGGATTGACGGCTGGCCGATGCTTGGCGACGAGCGCGGCAAGGTGCCCGACGTGGTGCGCCCCTACCGCAGCGGTCAGCCCAAGAAGGAAATCGTCTGCGCCGACGATTTCTCTTCGACGAAGTTAGGTCTGCACTGGCAGTGGAACCACAACCCCATCGACGCGGCATGGAGCCTCAGCGAGCGCCCCGGATTCCTGCGTCTGAAGACCAACCGCGTGGTGCCTAACCTCTATCTGGCTCCCAACACGCTGACGCAGCGTATGTTTGGCCCGACGTGCAGCGGTGTGGTCTGCATCGACTTCTCGAAGATGAAGGACGGCGACTGCGCCGGCTTCTGTGCCTTTAACGGCGATTCGGGCGTGCTCACCCTGAAGAAGAACGGCAAGACCGTCTTCCTCGAGATGAGCGAGCAGAAGGTCAGCCTCTCCGACCGCGAGAAGGCCGTCACCAACGTCGACGACAAGATGATTGAAGGCGTGTCGCTGACGAAGCTGGCACCAAAGGCCAAGCAGGTCTGGCTGCGCATCGACGGCGACTTCCAGCCCGGCCACAACGATGCCGCCAACTTCTACTACAGCCTCGACGGACAGGAGTGGAAGCAGATTGGGTCGAAGAACTACCGCTGCAACTTCGACTACCGCCGCTTCTTCATGGGCTCGAAGTTTGCCATCTTCAACTACGCCACCAAGAAGGCCGGCGGCTACATCGACGTCGACGAATTTAAATTACTGTAACCACAAACCATTACCACCAAGATGATGAAACGACACTTTCTGTTCTGCACAGTCTTTATTGCACTGAGCGCTACGGCAGCCCTGCCCACGCGGGTTGAGACATTCCCCATCAGCAGCGTCCGCCTGGGCGACAGCCAGTTCCTCAAGAACCAGCAGGCCGACATCCACTACCTGCTCGGACTCGATGCCGACCGACTGTTGGCGCCCTATCTGAAGGGAGCCGGGCTGACACCCAAGGCCGAGAACTACACCAACTGGGAGAACACGGGACTCGACGGCCACATCGGCGGCCACTACCTGTCGGCGCTGAGCTATATGTATGCAGCCACGGGCAACAAGGAGGTTGAGGCCCGCATGGACTACTTCCTGAGCGAACTGCGGCGCTGTCAGGAGGCCAGCGGCGACGGCTACCTGAGCGGTGTACCCAATCCGAAACAGATATGGGGCGAGCTGGCACGGGGCGACATCCGCGCCAACTCCTTCGGACTGAACGACCGCTGGGTGCCTCTTTATAATATTCACAAGATTTACGCCGGTCTGCGCGATGCCTACCTCATTGCCGGACGGAAGGAAGCCCGCGAGATGCTGGTGAAGCTTACCGACTGGATGATTCAGGAGGTGAGCCAGCTCAGCGACGAGCAGATACAGCAGATGCTCATCAGCGAGCAGGGCGGACTGAACGAGACCTTTGCCGACGTCTATGGCATCACTGGCGACCAGAAGTACCTGAGGCTGGCCCACCAGTTCAGCGACCAGCGCATGCTGCAGCCGCTGCTGAAGGGCGAGGACAACCTGACGGGCAAGCACGCCAACACGCAGATTCCGAAGGTCATCGGCTACAAGCGCATTGCCGACCTCGAAGGCCTGGACGACTGGGACCGCGCCGCCCGCTTCTTCTGGGACGTGGTCATCGGCCAGCGCAGCGTCAGCATCGGCGGCAACTCCTTGCGCGAGCACTTCAATCCCACCGACGACTTCAGCGGGCTGTTGGCCTCAGAGCAGGGACCTGAGAGCTGCAACACCTACAACATGCTGCGCCTGACGAAGATGCTCTACCAGACCTCGGCCGACAAGAGCTACATCGACTACTACGAGCGCGCACTCTACAACCACATCCTATCGATTTTCAACCCCGTGCAGGGCGGCTTCGTCTATTTCACACCGATGCGCTCGGGCCACTACCGCGTCTACTCACAGCCGCAGACATCGATGTGGTGCTGCGTAGGAACCGGCATCGAGAACCCCGCCCGCTATGGCGAGATGATCTATGCCCACGAGGGCAGCGACCTGCTGGTGAATCTCTTCATCCCGTCGACGCTGACGTGGAATGACCTGACCGTCATTCAGGAGAACCGCTTCCCACAGGAACCCTCCACCAAGCTGACGCTGAAGATGAAGAAAGCCCGCCAGTTTGACCTGAAGATACGCCAGCCCCGGTGGACTGAGAACATGACGGCTTCCGTCAACGGCTCACCTGTTTCTTCCAAGTCCGAGGGTGGCTACATGGTCATCAACCGCAAGTGGCAGGATGGCGATGTCGTCAGCATTGAGATTCCCATGCACCTGACCGCCGAGACTACGCCCGACAAGAAAGCCCAGTACTCATTCCTCTACGGTCCCATCGTGCTCGCCGCCAAGACAGGCACCGACCGTCAGGACGGAATGTATGCCGACGACAGCCGTGGCGGCCACATCGCCAACGGTCCGAAGATTCCGCTCACCCAGATGCCCGCAATCATCGGCTCTGCCAATGAAATCCTCACCCATCTCGCACCTGTCGACGGCAAGCCCCTGAACTTCAAGCTCAGCGGCCTTACCATCCCCTCGTTCGAGGGCATGACGCTCCAGCCGTTCTACCAGCTCTACGAGTGCCGCTACCAGATTTATTTCCCGCTCTACACGCAACAGGAGTGGACGGCCCGCCAGCAGGAGATGGCTGCCGAGGAGCAGGCACGCATGGCCCTGGAGGCCCAGACGGTCGACAAGGTGTTCTGCGGCGAGCAGCAGTCGGAGAGCGACCACTTCTTCAGCGGCAACGGCTCGTGGAACGGCTCCGACGAGGGCATCCACTGGCGCCGTACCCGCAGCCAGTTCACCTACAATGTGAAGGCCGACGGCGCCAAGACGCTCCTTCTGAAAGGCTTTGCCGAACGTGAGGGCTTCGTCGTGACCATTGCCGATAAACCGCTCGGCACCCTGCGCTTCAACCGTCAGGGCATCGCCACGGCTGAACTGCCCGCCGGAATCGGGGGCACCGTCACGCTCGCCATCGCCGCCGAGCAGGGACGACAGACGCCGCGCATCAGCGAAATCAGATTGTGTAAGTAACAAAACAAACAAATAAACGAAATATGGCAAGAGTACTAATGATTGGCGCCGGAGGCGTCGCTACGGTGGCTGCGTTCAAGATTGCGCAGAATGCCGACGTGTTTACTGAGTTTATGATTGCAAGCCGCCGCAAGGTGAAGTGCGACCAGATTGTGGAGGCCATCCACCGCAAGGGCTACACGCTGCCCATCCAGACGGCACAGGTGGATGCCGACGACGTGGAGCAGCTGAAGGCGCTCTTCGCTGACTACAAGCCCGAACTGGTCATCAACCTCGCCCTGCCCTATCAGGACCTGACTATCATGGATGCCTGCCTGGCTTGCGGCTGCTCGTATCTCGACACGGCCAACTACGAGCCGAAGGACGAGGCCCACTTTGAATATTCGTGGCAGTGGGCCTACCGCGACCGCTTCCGCGAGGCCGGGCTGACGGCCATCCTCGGCTGCGGCTTCGACCCGGGCGTGACGAGCATCTTCACCGCCTACGCTGCCAAGCACCACTTCCAGGAGATGCAGTATCTCGACATCGTCGACTGCAACGCCGGCGACCACCACAAGGCCTTCGCCACCAACTTCAACCCCGAAATCAACATCCGCGAGATTACCCAGAAGGGCCTCTACTGGGAAGACGGCAAGTGGGTGGAGACCGAACCGCTGGAGATTCACAAGGACCTGACTTATCCCAACATCGGACCGCGCGACAGCTACCTGCTCCACCACGAGGAGATTGAGTCGCTGGTCATCAACTACCCGACGATCCGCCGCGCCCGCTTCTGGATGACCTTCGGACAGCAGTATCTGAAGCACCTCGAGGTGATTCAGAACATCGGCATGAGCCGCATCGACGAGGTTGTCTACGAGGCTCCGCTGGCCGACGGCTCGGGAGTGGCAAAGGTGAAGATCGTCCCGCTACAGTTCCTGAAGGCCGTGCTGCCCAACCCGCAGGACCTCGGCGAGAACTACGAGGGCGAGACCTCAATCGGCTGCCGCATACGCGGTATCGGCAACGACGGCCAGGAGCACACCTATTATGTATATAACAACTGCTCGCACCGCGCCGCCTACGAGGAAACTGGCATGCAGGGCGTCAGCTACACCACCGGCGTGCCGGCCATGATCGGTGCCATGATGTTCTGCAAGGGTCTGTGGCGCAAGCCCGGCGTCTACAATGTCGAGGAGTTCGATCCCGATCCTTTCATGGAGCAACTCAACAAGCAGGGACTGCCCTGGCACGAAATCCACGACGGCGACCTGGAACTGTAGTCATCTCAAACTGTTTTTTAATCCGTCACATCCGTCACCTCGCCAAAAGCGCCTGACAGTCAGACAGATGCGCGGTGACGGATGAAGGTGACGGGTGACGGATACATTCACGGGCGGTGAACAATTGTTCACCGCCCGTGAATATCTGTGAGTAACCACGTCAGCCAACCAGCTCTCATCATGACCGAAGCCGGCAAAGGCCATCCGTCACCCGTCACCCATATCCGTCACCCCGTAACCGTCTTATTATGAGTACGATAGGAGGAAAGTGACGGAATGACGGATTTTTTTCTTTCTTAATCTATTGATTCAACAGCAAACCCCAACTCCTGCGCCATCTCTTTGATGACGCTCAGGTCGACAGTGTCGGCATCCTGCTTGTCGTAGATAGTGAGCAGGGCTATACGCCCGCTGCTCTCGTCGACGATGGCCATGGCGGTAATGACGCGAGCACTACCCGACTTGCCACGACCCTTCGAAGCGATGGCCATACGGATCTTGCGGATGCCGGGGCAGAGTTCGGCTCCCTGGTAGGGATTCTTCTGAAGGCTGTCCTTGAAATTCTCAAGGTCGTCCTCGAAACTGCGGTAACGTTTCTTCAGCTTCTTGGCCTCTGCAAGGAAGTCACGGGTAGGACTAATCTCGAAGTTCATGCATCATTTCCTCCCAAGTCAGCATTTTTGTCTTGTCGCCATCTAAATAGGCACGAAAGTCTTGCAGCCCCCTGCATACCTCTTCGGTTACATTGCGCCGGGGCTTGGCGCCTTTCTTTTCGGCGGTCTTTACTGGCTTCAGGCTGTAGCTGCCTTGGCGCGACCGCACGACGACGTGCTCGCCGCTGTCAGCCAAGGCGAAGAACTTTGTCATGTTGGCACGGAAGTCGGTTGTTGATACTACTGTCATGATTACGCAATATTGGTTATCGGTGCAAAGGTACGAAAAAACAATCAGAGAACAAAATAAAAGAGAATAAACTTCGAAACGCCTACCTTTTTTCGTCAATAACAATCCGGAGGGTGTCGCCATCGACGGTGATGTCGCGGCTATAGTTGCGCAGGATGGTGGCGGCAATGTTCTGGTCGTCGGCATTGAACGCATCAGGATTGATGGGCTGCGGACTGTTGACGGTCATCTGCAGCATGTCATCCTGCTCGGCGTAGGCCAGCGTGAGGCGGGTGCCAGGGGCCGTGCCGAGGATGGTCAGCGACTCGTCAATGACATGGCAGACGCTGTCAATCTGCTGGCGCGACAGGTTGTAGTGCTGGCAGAACTGCTCCATCTGCGCCACCATGGCAAACCAGTCGAAATGGTCGCTCTCGATGAGGAACGTCGTCTCGTGGATCTGCCTGATGAACTTCTGGGTGCGTTCGCGCTGCGGATGGTCGAAGAGCTGGTCGGGCGTACCGTCCTCGTAGACCACGCCGTCGGCGAAGAACAGTACACGGCTGCTCACCTGACGGGCAAAGCGCATCTCGTGGGTGACGACAATCATGGTCATGCCCTTCCGGGCCAGCCGCGTCATCACGCCTAACACCTCGCTCACCATCGTGGGGTCGAGGGCGGAGGTGGGCTCGTCGAAGAGCAGAATCTCTGGCTCCATGGCGAGGGCACGGGCAATGGCGACGCGCTGCTTCTGTCCGCCGGAGAGCTGGTCGGGCATGGCATCGGCACGCTCGGCCAGTCCCACCATGTCGAGCAGCTGGCGCGCCTTCTGCTCGGCCTCCTCACGGCTCTTGCCAAGCAGCTGCATGGGCGAGAAGGTGATGTTGTCGAGCACCGACATACCATTGAACAGGTTGAACGACTGGAACACCATGCCCATGTGCCGGCGAAGCAGGGGCACGTCGGCATCGGGAGCCAGGATGTCCTGTCCGTCGATGAGGATGCTGCCGCTGGTGGGATGCTCCAACAGGTTCAGGCAGCGCAGGAAGGTGCTCTTACCGGTGCCTGAAGGCCCGATAATGGAGATGACCTCACCCCGGTGTACGTCGAGGTTGATGTCGCGCAGCACATCGAACGTGTCGAAGCTCTTCTTCAGATGTGATATGCGTATGAGGTCGGCCCCCTGCCCCGCCCCAGCGGTGGTAAGGTTGGGTTGCGACGTTGGGCGGCGTTTGCGACGCAGTATGAACCAGGCGCCGCTACCTATTAAAATAAGAAGGAGAACCACGGCCCCGCAGAGCATACCACTCCCCTCACCCTCAGGCAGGGGCTGGGAGTGAGTATCCTGCGTAAGTAGCCCCGCTTCGCCTTTCCGCGTGATGAGCACTATGTGGGAGTCAATATATCCGTCGGAGAAGAGCACTTGCTTCTGCCGCTCCTCGGTGATGCTGATAGCGCCCATGGCCATGTCGGCCTTACCCGTCTGCACAGCAGGTATCTGCGAGGCGAAGTCCATCACGAGGTACTCCAACTGCCAGTTGCGCCGGTTGGCCCACTCGGTCATGATGTCGATTTCCAGTCCTGACGGTTTCCCTGAGCTGATGAAGTTGAAGGGAGGCATGGCCGGATAGGTGGCTATGCGCACCGTGCGCCCCGTGCCGTGCTGCTGGGGAACGGCCATTTCCGAAGGGCTTTCGGCATTAGTCCAGCGGTCAAGTATCTGCTGGTAGGTGCCGTCGCGCCGGATGTCGGCCAGGAAACTGTTAAAGTCCTGCTGCAGCTGGGTATTGTCGGGCCGGAAGCAGGCACCTATCGGAATAGGTGTCAGCCCGGTGCCTACCGAGTCGACCTTTGCTGCTATCTCCTTGCTGAATATCAGCGTCAGGCTTTCGCTGCCCGCCACATCAACCTTGCCGGTCTCTAAGGCAGCCAGCAAGTCGGTGGTGGAGGCCACGCGCAGAATATTGGCATCGGGCGACATATCGGTGACGGCAATGTCCTGTATGCTACCGATGATGACGCCGACATTCTTGCCCGACAGAGCCTTGAAGACGGGAGGCGTCGATGACTGTCGGGCAGCAGCGTCAGCCGTCGGGCCGGTCTCACCGCCTGACACCAGCGCTGGCACGTAGCCCGCCACACCGAGAAGCATCACCGCGAGAGCTGCAACTACGGCCTTCGCACGCTGCCGCTGCACCAGTGACATCAGCAGCAGTCCGATGAGCCACGCCACGAGGAAATAGATGATGGCCGTCACGAGAAGGGGGAAGAAGGCGTCGAAGGTGCGCGAGCGTATCAGGTCGGAGGCGCGCGTCATGTCAGCCACGGCAATGTAGCCCACGATGCTGGTACCCTTCAGCAGGCTCACCACCTCGCCCTGATAGACGGGCATGACGGCCCTGACGACCTGCGGCATCACGATCTTGAAGAACGTCTGCCGCTGCGTGAAGCCTAAGGCGAGGCCCGCCTCGGTCTGTCCGCGCTCGATGCCCTGGATGGTGGTGCGCAGCATCTCGCTGATATAGGCTGCCGTGTTCATGGCAAAGGTGACGATGGCCACCACGATGCCCGTAGCGTCGAGCGGAGCCATCACCACATAGTACATCAGCATGAGCAGCACCAGCACGGGCGTTCCGCGCATGAGGTCGATATAGACACTGGCAACACGCCGGAGCCACTTCCGCCGGTTCATGCGCATCCAGCACACCAGGCCACCCAGCACCGTGCCTAACAGCACAGCGCAGAGGGTGATGAGCAGCGTAACCTGAAGACCGTCGAGAATCATTCTGTAACGGTCCTCCACGATGAGGTTGTTGGTAAAACTCTCAATTATCTGTTTCATGGTCTTTTCTGTGATTTCTTTGTAAACACCCGGTTGACGAGTTCTTCAAACTCCTTGTAGGCAACTGTGTCGTGAAGCTCACGAAGGGCATCGGCCAGTCCCCGATAGTGCCACTCATGCTCGCGGGGGTCGTTGGTACGGAAGAGGTTCCAGAGAGCATCGCCCTGCACGGCATAGTCACGGGCGATGGCCCGCATATTGGAGAGCTTGTCGCCCAGGGCCACAATCTTGGCATCGCGCGAGGCACGAGCCAGACGGTCGATGGCGGCCTGCTTGCGGGCATGCCACCTGTCCTCCTCGCTCACGCCCTTCTGGAAGGTGTCAGTCTCAGAGGCTACCAGTGAGGCAACACGGTCGCCGAACTCCACGCGCAGCTGCTCGATGCTGACGCTGGTATCCTCCACTGTGTCGTGCAGGGCGGCAGCTGCCAGCAGTTCCTGGTCGGAAGTCATCGTGGCTACGATTCCGACGGCCTCTAAGGGATGAACGATATAGGGAAACCCCTTGCCGCGCCGCTCTGTCCCGGCATGGGCGCGGACAGCGAAAATGATGGCGCGGTCCAGCAGTTCGGTATCTAACGGTCTGTTTGCCATTTACACTAACTCGAAGATATTGCTGAAGCCTGTGATGGCAAAGATGGTGCGGACTTTGTCATTGACGTTCTTGATATAGACGTGTCCGCCCTTCTCCTGGGCATTTTGCAGAATGCCAAGGAAGATGCGCAGCCCCGCCGACGAAATGTACTCAAGACCTGTGCAGTCTATAATAATGTCCTTCCCCTCAACGTCGTTCAGTGGGCTCATCGCCTTTTCAGCTTCGGGGGCAGCAGCCGTGTCGAGACTGCCCTCCAGAATGGCAACAATGTTACCGTCTTGCTCTCGAATTATTGTTTTCATCTTATCTTTTCTTTTCTCATTTAATTAACGGTTTTTATTGACATTTATTGCGGGAGGAATCAAAAACCTCCGATTCTTGCCAAACATTGCCGCCGTTTTATCATCCGTTGGCGCAAAACTTCTTGAAGACATCAAGTTGTTCATGCTCTCTGCTCCACAGGGAGGCAACAAAGGTGGTACTCTCTCGCAAAACTCTGCCGCTACATATTTCTCTATTGTAAAGGCAGGTTTGCATCGTGCATTCATTGACGAGTACCTTACTGTTGACATCGCAGCCAAGGTGAAAGGCATTCCTGATGTGAAAGTCAAGCGAGAGACATTGACATCAAAGACCTTCATAAGCATGTCAGAGAATGGTGTCTGGATAGAGAGGCAGGAACCTTCACTTGAACCGACACCTAAATGATTATCGTTGAACGCGGATGATTCGGATTGCACGGACGAGAAAGGCGGTGGGTTTCGGCTGAAACGTGGCGGGTTTTGAACGAAAGGCGGCGGGTTTTGAACGAAACCCACCGCCTTTTCACATGATATACATGTGTTGTTGTTTTACAGATCATTATACTATTTCAGCTCCGGCCACCCGTCAGCCGTCCACGAGATGGGACGCTGAATGAGCATCGCGGCTCCGTTTTGGGTGGCGCTATAGCCGTGGCAGACGAAGATGTCCTCGCCGTCGAAGGTGTAGGCGGCACAGTGACCGGCTGCCTCCCACTGCTTCTTGTCACCCTCCAAGAAGAGGGTGCCGCCGCCGTTGGCCATGTCCTTGCCCGTGCGGTCGAGGTAGGGGCCGCTGACGTTCTTGCTGCGGCCTACGGCTACACGGTAGTTGCTCTGGGCACCGCGACAGCAGTAGTCCCACGACACAAAGAGATAGTAGTAGCCGCCGTGCTTGAAGATGAACGGGGCCTCAATGGCGTTTGTGCCGGCATACTTGGATGTGGGGTTGGGTTCCGATGGCTTGAAGCTTGTGTCGTAGCGGCGGGCGATGGTGCGTGGCACCTCTCCTTTGGCGATGTGCATCGTAGAGTCGAGCCGCACCAGCTGGATGCCGTCCCAGAACGAGCCCCAGACGAGCCAGGGCTTGTCCTGGTCGTCGATGACGAAGTTCGGGTCGATGGCGTTCCAGTTGTCGCCCGTCCACTTGCCGTCGGCATCGCGTTTCCGCTCGTGCGACGTGACGATGCAGCCCTCGTCCTTCCACATATTAGAGCGCAGCGAGCGGCTGCTGAGCAGTCCGATGGCCGAGCCGTTCTTGCCGAACGTCGAGCAACTGTAAGCCATCCACCACTGTCCGTGCCACTGGATGACGTCGGGAGCCCAGACGTGGTTGCCGAAGCCCGGTACGGAGTCGGTGGTCCAGCTCGGTATGACGGTCATCACGGGCTGGCGGGAGACGGTCCACGTCTTGCGGTCGCGCGAGGTCAACTGCTGGATACCCATACCCGTGGCATAGATGTAATATGTGTCGCCGTCACGGGCCATCACGGGGTCGTGGACCATGGGCGTCTCAGTAGTGTAGTTATCGCGTTGGAAGCCACGGCGACGCTCCTGCTGTCCGGTAGGCTGAACAGAGGCAGAAAGACCCTCCACCTTCACGCGCATGATGGTGAACGACATGGGGGCGAACTCGTAGTCGAACTGACGGCCGAACTTGCCGTAGAGGTCGGTGCGTGGTGAAAGCTTCGTGGGTTGCTCGAAGGTGTTCTCGTCGTTGGCATCGCCACTGAGGGTGATGACCTTGCCAGTGGGCATAATGGTTCTTGCACCGTCGATGATGAACGAACGGCGGTAGGACTGGTTGGTGCCGTTGACCACCTTGATGACAAGCTCAGAGGTAGCTTGGTCGAAACCTGTCTGACAGAAGTGGCGGGTCTGGGCGGCCGGCTCGGCTGAGAGTATCTCTTGGCCGTCCATGAAGAGGGTAACGAGTTGGGGTGTGACGACAATCTTCACGTCATACCACTTGTCGCTCTCAATCGTCTGTGGCACCTGACGCCCCAACACATCGTTGGTGCGGCCACGGCGCATAGGCTGGATGGCCGATGTGCGGTTGTTCCATCCACCGATGTTCACGGCGTAGCCGTTGCGCCCGCGTTCGTCCATGCCGTAGTAGATGAAGAAACCTTCCAGCCCCCCCGTCTTGCGGGCCTGCAGCTCCAGGGTGTAGTTGTTGCTGCTGAACGAGGGGAGCAGCGATAGCGTCAGTCGCTCGTCGCTGGTCTGGGCGAGGGCATCGCCCGTTACCGTCCATTCACCGCGCTGCTTCTGAAATTGGTCAGGGCTACAGCTGGTGGTCTTTCCGTCGGCAGTGGTCACCTTGATGTTGCGATACTCGCACTGTGTGGCATAGCTGCCTAAACCGATCGTGCCGGCGGCGAAGGGAGTAACTTCTCCGGCGGTCGCTGTCTCGCTGACAAACACGTTATAGGTAGGACGGTTCTCCGCGGCCATCTGCTGTACGTAATAGGAGGCGCGGCCATAGACCTCGGAACTGTTGATGTGGATGAGGTTGCAGGGCCAGTCGCGGCGGTTCTCGTTCTCGAAGAGTGGTGCGTAGGAGGTCATCTTCACCACATCGCTGTTGCGCTCCATGCCCATGATGAAGGCGGCCTCACTCAGTGCGGCCAGCAGGTTTCCTGCACCCACGCCGCCGTTGCAGGCATATTCGCCCACGTAGATGTCGTGCGTGCGTGGCGCATCATCGAAGAGATGGTTGTTGGCAAAGAAGAAGTTGGGGTCGCGATACCAGTGGGGATCCACCATGTATTCACCGGGAATCTGCTCCAGCAGACGGTCGGTGTGGCCGAGAGTGTTGATAAAGGTGATCTGCGGATATTCGGCCTTCAGTTTTTTGAAGATGTAGTTGAAGTGAGTAACATACTCCGGCCCCACATTCTCGTTGCCGATCTCCACATACTTCAGCGGAAATGGTCTGGGGTGTCCTGCATCGGCACGCATCTTGGCCCAGCGGTTCTTGGAAGGGTCGGCCAGGGCGTAGTCGATGGCATCACGGAAGTCCTGCACGACGGCATCCATATCTTTGTCGCTGCTCACGAAGTCACCATTGCGCACCGAGCACGACATACCGGCATTATTGACGAACATGGCGTCCATCTGCAGATCCTCGCAGAACTGTAGAAACTCGTGGTAGCCCATGCCCCAGGTGGCGCGGTAGCCCCACACGTCCCACTCGCCGCGGCGGGTCATTGGGTCGCCCAGCGTCTCCTTCCATTTCACACGGTTCTCATAGGTGGCTCCCTCCACGATGCAGCCGCCGGGCCATCGCATGAACTTCGGGTGTAGGTCGACCAGCATCTGTGCAACGTCAGCTCGCTGTCCGTTCTTGCGTCCCTTGAAAGTGGCCTGAGGGAAGAGCGACACGTAATCGATGAGCACCGTGCCCGTCTTGTCGAATTCCAATGCCAGTTCGCCCTTGGCTGCTGTTCCCTCTGAGGTCAGTGTGGCGGTCAGTTCGGTCCAGTCCTTCAGCTGCTTGTTGGTGAAGGTGGCGGAGCCGAGTGAGGCGCCCGTCTCGCTGTTGCGTAGTCGGGCGGTGATGGTGCCTTTGTAGTTGGCCGACTTCACATAGAAGCGTAGATCGTACTTTTCCCCAGCCTTGAGGCCCATGCCCCAGTAGCCGGTATTGGTCAGCACTGCCTTGCCACCCTTCTGCACCTTCTTTATCGTGAGCTGCATGGCATGGGGTGTATTCTTGTGTAGCGGAGCGGAGGGCTCAACCACTTCCTCCGTGACAGTGGCTTTCTCGCCCGTTACGCGCCAACCAATCATCTTCTTCTCCTCCAGATTCCAGGGGATGTTCCAGTTGCGGTTGTTGCGGTGCTCATAGTTCATGGCGTCGGGGGCATATGCCTTGCCGTCCTTGTAGGTCATGCCTGAGGGCAGCACGTGCTCCTCGAAGCCACGGTTCTGCACCAGCTCGGCATAGAGGCCGCCGTCGCCAGCGTGACTGATCTCCTCGAAGAAGATACCATAAAGATTGGGCGATACGACGGCTCCTTTCTGGCCGAGGTCGATGCGTATAGGCTCCGTTTGTGCCATAGCGGTGAACGTAAGGCTCAAAGCAAAGCATAAAGCCGATTGTTTATACATCGTCATTTTGTATTGAGTTGTCAGTATTAGGATGATTAATAAAAACTGCCTCAGTCGGTCATACACAAATGCGTATGACCGACATCTGGCAGTTATGATAAGTGTCTTTTTCCTTGGTCGCTATTTGGTTATTTGTATAAGACCTTACGTCCGTTCTTGATATAAATACCTTTATGCAACGGAAGGGTGACACGACGGCCCAGAAGGTCATACCAAGGTGTGTCTTTCCCGTCGGTTTCCTCTGCCAGCACATCTTGTATCGCTGTTGGATCATCACCAGAACGGTAGCCCCAGATGGTGACACCTGTCTTGGCCAATGCGGTAAAGGCCGCCACACGTTTCGTCTGACTTGGTTCCATGGTCTGCTCCACCATCACACCTTTATACAAAACACCATCTATCAACAGGTTGATGTATGATGTTCCTTCGGTCAGACTCCATGAGCCGCTCTTCGAGCCGCTGATAGTGCCGTTGGCATTTATGGTGATTTCGATGGGTGACACATACTCTTTTTTGCGGTGATCCAGTCCGTACTTGTGGATGAGCAATTGATACTTGCCTGCTATCAGGCTCCTCTCCACTTGTTGAGTGGCGGCGATGTCGTCACTGGTCACTTGTTCGCCAGTGTATTCAAACGGTGCGGCGACAAGCCAGCCGTCTTGATTTTGGAACACCTGGTGCACGCGTACCTGATGCATCTCGCCGTTGTTTTGGAAACGGGTGTGATAGACCAGATAGGTGCGGCCATCGGGAGCGGCGATGATGGAATTGTGACCCTGCGAGCGTTCAGCATTGCTCTTGAGGGCGTCTCCCCAGAGGCCATAGGCTCCGAAGATGTTGACTCCCCGGTTGACACTGCCGGGTCCGAAGTTCAGCTCATAGGCGGTGAGTACGGCACTCTTGCCATTGCTGTCGAGGTATGTGCCGTTGGGATTTTTCGAGCGGAACACGCGCATCTGGTAGCCGCCGTTGTTGAAGTCGTTGGCGTTGCCGCCGGCAGCAAGTCCTCCATTGGAGATGAAGAGGTAGTAATATCCCCCGATATACTCAATATACGAGCCTTCACCCGAGGAATAGTAACCGCCGGCAATTTTCTTTCCGAAGTAAGGATCGCTGGTCACTCCGTCGGTGGTGCCGCCTGTCGAGGGATAGGTGACATCGTAGTCGCGCAGACCGGTTTCCTCGTTGAGCTCCAGTATCCAGATGCCGCCGCTCCAAGAGCCGTAGCTCATCCACAGACGGCCCTCCTCATCGTAGAATACGCAGGGGTCGATGCAGTGGGGCCAGCGACGTCCCCAGTAGGCGCTGTAGCGCGAGGGGAGCGAATTCTGTGTGCCGATGGCCAGTTCCAGATCGGTGTTCTTATAGCTCAGCGAGGCAGGTGCACCGCTGATGTTGAATCCGCTGATGATGACGGGACCCTGATAGACATAGGGACCGGTAATCTTGTTGGCTGTGAGCAGGATGATGCTCGAGTTCCACTGTGGCCCGTTGATGCTCATGTACATGCACCATTTCTGCATCGCCTTGTTGTAGATGACGTCGGGTGCCCACATGTTGCCGCCAATATTGTAGTTTCCGTAGGCTGCCGACCAGTCGAGGGCATTGAAGTCGGGGAATGCGACTTCCACGCCACCCTTCATGACGGTCTTCGTGTTGCAGCTTTTGAAAGCTTCCTCGTTGCTGATGCCGCTCATGGCTACACCATTGTTCATCCGTCCCCACGACCAATTCGTTGCTTCCCACGATATCATGTCCTTTGACCGTGCTGCAGCGTGATGACTGCCGAAGATATAATAATACTTGCTCGTTGGTTCCCAGACCACGCTGGGGTCGTGCACCGATACATGGTTGAGCTGATAGGCGTACGTGGTGGATGAGGTGGTCAAAAAGGCCAACACGAGACAGGCCGTTAAAGCCCGCCTCGTGTTTTTAAGAGATGATAAAATGTCCATTTTATTCAAATATCAAGTGACAGTTGTCTACGGTGAAGTGGAAGTAGAGGTCATTGGGGTCGGTGACCGTGTTGAGTCCGATGTAGTCCTGTGTGTAGGTCAGTCCATCGTTGCCCTGCATGACGCAGCGCACGTCGGCAGTACCGTTGCCGTTGTTGGTGACAGACACGGTGACGGTAGCCTCGTCCATGGCGGCGAGCCATGAGCTCCAGTCGAGCTGTCCGCCGCTTGGCATACACTTCGATGCCAGCTCCTCGCCAGCCCAGCCGGTTCCCCAGCCCCAGTTGTCGGCACGCAGCACGCCATACTCGGTGGAGCCGTCCTGTGAGGACAGCACGATGACGAAGTTGTTCCAGTTGCCTTTGCCGTTGGTGTAGTTGGTGAAGGTGGTGACGACAGTCTCGCCAGGAACCACTCTGACGGCTTCGGAGTGAGCACCCCAGAAGGCGGTGCTGTTATCGGTGGCGCCGATGCTGGTATACATCTTGTCGACCACCTCAAACTGTGCGGAGGCCACAACGGCACTGCAGTTCTCGCCCTTGTAGCTCTTGTTGTATACGGCGACGAGGGTCTTGGTGCCCAGTGTGTACATATCGGGCACGGCCTGGAGAGTCAATTCTGCTGCCGGGATGGTCTTTGTCACAGACTGTTCAAACTCCACAGTGGCAGAGATGTTGGCAAATGCCTCAGACATTTCGGTGCCTTGCAGCACCTTCCGGGGCACGCCGTTGAGTTTCATCGACAGTGGCAGCTTGTCCTCGGCTGAGGTGCATCCGCCAATAGGTTCGATATTGGTGGTCAGGAAGCCGATGTAGGAGCCTTCAGGCACGAGGAAGGCACGGATGGTGGTGTTGGCCGGGTCGGCATTGAGATTGGTGAGTGCCGATTTGTGGGTGTAGGTCTTTGTCACCACGCCGTTGGTCATCCTGACGATGAAGTTGTTGGCATCAGAGCGGTCAATGGTGAGTGTCACCTTTCCGCCGAGTTTGTCTACGCCCTCATCAGTGTCGCTACTGAAGGTAAGGGTGCTCTCCACATTGTCGCGGTTGATGTGGTCGCCCCATTCCGAGTTACCGCCGTTGCTTGCCGGCTGGTGGTCGAAGCGGATGGCGCCATATTCCTTGTAGTTGGCAGCACCGCGATCCTCGTCGTTGCAGATGATGAGTGCGAAGTTCTTATAAGTGTTCGTCGCACTGGGGTTGATGTTGAGGTTGAACTCAGCGTTCCACACCTGCCCGTCGGGAATCTGGTAATACTTGGAGAATGCGGCCCACCAGCCTGTGCTGTAGTCGGTGGCGCCAATGGTATAGACGTCTTCCATCATTCCCTCCAGTTCCACGGGAACTTTGGAAGCGGCGATGGAGTCGGCCTTGGACGAAATCCAGTCGGGAGCAAAGACTTTGTAGAGGTCACCGTCCTCGCAGCCAGTCAGTGCCAGCATACCTAAAGCGGCAGCACAGCAGACAGATGCAAATTTTTTGAGATGTATCATGATGATTTCTGTTTTTACTTATTTGCGATTATCGATTTGTATAAATAGTGGTCGCGTTGTTAAAGTTCCACTACGGGGTGTATCGACCATCCTTTTTCTGTGAAGATGGTAGAGTTGTTG
>JAEEGJ010012555.1_pt1 | contig 20910 bp, 14 predicted proteins | sample 8958761 | NCBI WGS metagenome assembly JAEEGJ01 (sample SAMN16246546, study PRJNA631951) | gut metagenome | biome: gut microbiome; feature: rumen; material: RS-attached | host: Bos | place: Iran: Karaj | collected 2018-10
AAGTTAATCTCTGTGAATGTCTATTTTTCGTTAGACGTTGCAAATATAATAACTTTTATTCGAAAAGCGTTATTTTAGATGGAAAAATAATGCTTTTCATCGTTTTTTTTATTAAAATCGTAATGTAGAGTGAAAAAAAACGGTAAAAAGTTTGGAGGTTTTAAAAGTTTGCCTTATCTTTGCCCCGGTTTTTTTCAAGAATTATGAACAATTTATTTGGCCGATTTTACTTTTACTACTATTATTACTTTGCTGAAGGTAAGGTCGGGTCAACGTGTGCATAAATGCATGCGATGAATAAAAGAATAGACTAAAAATCCCGACCATGTACATTGGCCGGGATTTTTTACATTAATAATATTATATGCAACAGAGATTACGTGTGGCCATTCAGGGCCAGGAGGGTTGTTACCACGAGATGGCGGCCCGCGAGTACTTCAAGGATCGTGACGTTGAGATTGTTCCATGCCAATCGTTTCAGTCCGAGTTTGACACGATGGCAGCCGATCCGCGTGTCCTGGGTGTGATAGCTATCGAGAACACCATCGCCGGCAACCTGCTGGGCAACCACGAGTTGCTGCGCCAGTCGCAGCGTCAGGTGATCGGGGAGCAGCGCCTCCACATCAGTCACGTACTCTGCTGCGTGCCGGGCCAGACGATGGAAGACATCGTTGAGGTCAATTCCCATCCGATTGCCCTGCTGCAATGCGAAGTCTTCCTGCATGCGCAGTTGCCGAAGGCCAAGATTGTGGAGATGGCCGATACTGCTGGTTCGGCAAAGATTATCAGGGACAACAAGATGATGGGGCATGCTGCCATCTGTTCGGAATATGCTGCCAACCTCTATGGCATGCAGATCCTGGCGCGAGCTATCGAGACCAACAAGCGCAATTTCACCCGTTTCCTGATTCTGCAGGACAAGTATTCGGTGCTCATCGAGAACGACCGCATGCGCGTCAACAAGTCCAGCATCGAGTTCTGCGTGAGGCACACACAGGGTTCGCTCACCAAGGTGCTCACCATCCTGTCGTTCTACGACATGAACCTCACCAAGATACAGTCGATGCCCATCATCGGGCGTGAGTGGGAGTATCGCTTCTTCGTCGATATGACATTCACCGACTACATGGCCTATCGCAATGCGCTCGATGCCATCATGCCCTTCACCACCGACTTCATGATTCTGGGTGAATATACCGAAAACCTAATGGAAATAGACGTATGAAAGAGATCAAGCCTGCCGACCGTATCAGCCACGTCGAAGAATACTACTTCAGCCGCAAGCTCAAGGAAGTGGCCCGAATGAATGCCGATGGAGGACTGCCCGTCATTAGTCTTGGCATCGGAGGTCCCGACTTCATGCCTTCGCAGCAGACCATTTTTGCGCTGATGGAGGACGTGATGAAGCCCGATGCCCACAGCTACCAGTCATATGTGGGACTGCCAGCCTTGCGCAAGGCCTGGAGCGACTTCTACCATCGCTGGTATGATGTCGATCTGGATCCTGCCACGGAGATGATTCCGCTCATCGGCTCAAAGGAAGGCATCATGCACGTTTCGATGGCGCTGCTCAATCCAGGCGATAAGGTGCTCGTCCCCGATCCGGGTTATCCAACCTATTCGTCGGTGAGCAAATTGGTCGGTGCTGAAATCATCAAATATGATCTCAAATACGAAAACGATTGGGAGCCTGACTTCGCCGCTCTCGAGAACACCCCAGGCATAGATGACGTGAAAGTGATGTGGGTCAATTATCCCCATATGCCGACCGGACATTGTGCATCGCTCGAACTCTTGACGCGCATCGTCGATTTCGGACGTCGTCACGGCATCGTCATCATCAACGACAATCCTTATTCGTTCATCCTCAACGACCAACCCTTGTCGATCATGCAGGTCGAGGGAGCGAAGGATGTTTGCCTGGAATTCAACTCGATGTCGAAGAGCCACTCGATGGCCGGCTGGCGACAGGGCATCGTGGTGGGCAAGAAGGAATACATCGACTGGGTGCTACGCGTGAAGTCGAACGTCGATTCGGGCATGTTCCGCCCCGTGATGAAGGCCGCCATCGCCGCCCTTGGCGCTCCGCAGGAATACTTCACCCAACTCAACGAAGCCTATCGCGTGCGCCGCATCGCTGCCGAACAGATTATGCACTACCTTGGTTGCGAATTCGACCCTGCGCAACGCGGACTCTTCCTGTGGGGGCGCATCCCCGACAAATATGACCACTGTGAGGAGTTGACTGAGCCTGTACTCCACAAGGCGCGTGTCTTCCTGACCCCAGGCTTCATCTTTGGCCGCAATGGTGAGCGCTTTGTGCGCATCAGCCTCTGCGCCCCCTTCGAGAAGATGCAGGAGGCCCTGCTCCGCATCAAGGCGGCGGGACTATAGGAAATATTAACTCTTTATCACTATATATTATGGAAATGACATTCTCTCCGCTGCTGCCGCAGCTCGACGTTGAACGTCCTCTCGTCATCGCAGGCCCTTGTAGCGCCGAAAGTGAAGAACAGGTTTTGACCACTGGCCACGCTCTCGCCCGACAGGGCATCAAACTATTTCGCGCAGGTATCTGGAAACCCCGCACCAAGCCAGGAGGCTTTGAAGGCGTAGGCGTCATCGGTCTGCCCTGGCTCCAGAAACTCAAGGCCGAGACGGGATTGCTCACCTGTGTCGAAGTGGCTACCAAGGCGCACGTCGATGCTGCCCTGGCCTTTGGCGTGGATGTGCTGTGGATCGGTGCGCGAACCACTGCCAATCCCTTTGCCGTACAGGAACTTGCCGATGCCTTGGCAGGAAAGGACGTGCCCGTCTTGATCAAGAATCCGGTCAATCCCGACATCGAGCTTTGGATTGGTGCCATCGAACGCATCTATCGTGCAGGCATTCGCCGCATCGGTGCTATTCATCGCGGCTTCTCGAGTGCCGACAAGACCATCTACCGCAATGTCCCCCAGTGGCATCTGCCCATCGAACTGCGTCGTCGTCTGCCCCAGTTGCCCATCATTTGCGATCCTTCGCACATTGCCGGACGTCGCGATCTTATCCAGCCCCTTTCGCAGCAAGCTATGGACCTTGGTTTCGATGGACTTATCATCGAGAGTCACTGCAATCCTGATGCGGCCTGGAGTGATGCCAAGCAGCAGGTCACCCCAGAACGATTGGAGGAGATTCTTGGCAACCTGATTATCCGTAACAATATTGTGCATACCGAAGATTTACGCGACCTGCGTGGACAAATAGACGAGATCGACGATCAAATCATTGCCATCCTTTCGAAGCGTATGCGCATCTCGCGCGAAATTGCCCTCTACAAGAAGGAACATTCAATGCCTGTGTTGCAGGCTACCCGTTATGATGAGATTCTCACCAAACGCAGCGAGCAGGGCGCTACCCTCGAGATGGCACCCGAGTTCATCAAGGAGGTCTTTGAGGCCATCCACGCAGAATCGGTACGCAAACAAATGGAAATCCTGAACCAATGAAGATCTGTATAATGGGTGCCGGCAAGATGGGCATGTTTATGGCCGACACACTTTGCATGGACCACGATGTGGCCGTTTATGCCCGCCGACCCGAGAAACTGCGCTATTGCCTGAATACGCGTCGATTCACATCGATGGAGGAGATTCGGGAATTCGACCCCGACCTGCTCATCAATGCGGTGACCATCAAGAATACGCTCTCAGCCTTCGAAGAGGTACTGCCCAACCTGCGCCCCTCGTGCATGCTCTCCGACATTGCGTCGGTCAAGACAGGTTTGCCAGAATTCTATGCCAAGTGTGGACATCCTTTTGTCTCGACTCACCCGATGTTCGGCCCGACTTTTGCCAATCTGAACGACTTGAGACAGAACTACACCGTGATCATCAAGGAGTCTGACCCCTTCGGCAAGGCATTCTTCCGTGAAGTGTATGCTGGCTTGCGCCTCAACATCTATGACTACACTTTCGAGGAGCACGACGAGACAATCGCCTATTCGCTGTCCATCCCCTTCGTCTCGACACTCGCCTTCACAGGTGTGATGAAGCCGCAGGATGCGCCGGGAACGACTTTCAAGAAACACATGGCTATCGCCCGTGGGCTTTTAAGCGAGGACGATTACTTGCTTACTGAAATTCTGTTCAATCCGTATAGCCCTGGACAGATCGACAAAATCTGTGCTCGACTGGCGGAACTTTCCGACATCATCAAACAGCACGATAGTGAACGTTTGCTCGCCTACATCAACGAGTGTCGCAACAATATCAAGGACCAGCGATAATGCTGGCCCTTTTTTGTGGATAGATATTTTTTTGTGTTAAAAAACATATTTTTAGGTGCCAAACGTATCGAAAAAGTGATATAATTCAAGAAAATGAACAAAAATTGAATATTTTTTGTACATCTTTGAATTATTTTTTGTATCTTTGCGCCCGTATTATCTCTTTTTATCACCATTAATGAGCAAATAACGGCAATATTATAATCATTATAAACATTAAATATGAAAAAACTTCTATCCTTCATTGTGACTCTGGTTATGAGCTTCGCGGTGATGATGGCGCAGAGACAGGTGACAGGTACTGTCATTGCAGCCGAGGACAACGAGCCCGTTATCGGTGCTTCGATTGTCGTCAAGGGCACGCAGACGGGTACCACGACCGACATCGATGGCAAGTTCAGCCTTCGTGTTCCTGACAACGCCAAGACGCTGCAGATTTCGTACATCGGTATGAGGACACAGGAGGTTTCCCTCAAGGGGAAGTCGAACTTCTCGATTACGCTCGAGTCGGACGAACAGGTCATCGATGAGGTGGTCGTCACCGGTATGGGCAAGGTCGATAAGCGAATGTTTACCGGCGCATCGACCAATCTGAAGGCCGATGCCATGATGCAGTCCGGCGCTAACGACGTGAGTCGTTCGCTCGAAGGCCGCGTGGCCGGTGTGCAAGTGACTAACGTGAGCGGTACGTTCGGTACGGCTCCAAAGATTCGTATCCGTGGTGCAACATCCATCTATGGCAACTCGAAGCCTCTGTGGGTCATCGACGGTGTGATTTATGAGGACAATGTGGATGTGACCTCCGACGAACTTTCGTCGGGCGACGCCAAGACGCTGATTTCGTCGGCTGTAGCTGGTCTGAACTCGGACGATATCGAGTCGTTCACTGTGCTCAAGGACGGATCCGCAACATCTATTTATGGTTCGCGCGCGATGGCAGGTGTGATTGTTATCACCACCAAGAAGGGTCAGAAGGGCCGTGCTACGCTTAACTATATGGGCGAGTTCACCACTCGTCTGAAGCCCTCGTATCGCGACTACAACATCATGAACTCGCAGGAGATGATGGGCGTCTATAAGGAGATGGCCGACAAGGGTTGGCTCCAGCTCGAGAACCTGGCCAATGCCTCGAACACGGGTGTATATGGCTACATGTTCCAGCAGCTGCGCAACTACACGTCGTCGGGCACCTTCGGCTTGGAGAACACCGAGGCCGCTCGCAACGCCTACCTGCAGCAGGCCGAGTTCCGCAACACTGACTGGTTCGACCTCCTCTTCTCGAACTCCGTCAGCCAGTCGCACTCGGTGAGCATGTCGGCCGGTACCGACAAGTCGCAGAGCTACTTCTCGATGTCGCTCATGAACGACCCCGGCCAGTACATCAACCGCAGCAAGGTGCGCCGCTATACGTTCAATGCCAACACCTCGTACGACATTCTGAAGAACCTCACCGTCCGCTTTGCCGCTTCGGGCACCCATCGTGACCAGGAGGCTCCCGGTTCGCTCAACCAGACCACCGACGTGGTGACGGGCGAGGTGAAGCGTGACTTCGATATTAACCCCTTCAGCTACGCGATGAACACCAGCCGCTGTCTGGATCCCAACATCAGCTACACGCGTTTCTATACGCGCTTCAACATCTTCGACGAGCTGGAGAACAACTACAACGACATCAACGTCAACGAACTCATGTTCCGTGGCGAATTGGAGTTCAAGCCCTTCCGCGGCATGACCCTCAACGGCTTCGTGTCGGCACGTATGGCCAACATCAAGCGCGTGCAGAACGTTATGGACGACTCCAACCAGGCCAATGCCTACCGCGCCGGTACTGACGCAACGGACGACAACTCGACCATCCGCAGCAGCAACTCGCTGCTCTATACCGACCCCGACAACGACCTGGCCCTGCCTGAGTCGGTGCTCCCCGTGGGCGGTATCCGCTACCAGTACGACGATGCCATGCGTTCGTTCGTCTATCGTATGAACGCTGATTATCGTAACGTCTTCAAGGAGGTACACACCGTCAATGCCATGATCGGTTCGGAGCTCTTGACCGTACGCCGTACGTCGGCCAACTTTACCGGTTGGGGCTACCAGTACAACAACGGCGGCATCACCTACACTCCTTACCTCTGGCTGAAGCAGGCCAACGAGGAGAACACCGAGTACTTCGGCGAGTCGTTCACGCAGACCAACACTCTGGCCTACTTCGCCACAGCCACCTATAGCTACGACCAGCGCTACACCCTGTCGGGCACCTATCGCTACGAGGGTACCAACCGCCTGGGCAAGGCTACGAGCAGCCGCTGGCTGCCTACGTGGAATGTGTCGGGTAGCTACGACCTTGCTGCCGAACCTTGGATGGAGCGTTTCAACAGCTGGTTCTCGATGTTCAAGATCCGTCTGTCGTACTCGCTGACCGCCGATACGGGCCCAGCCTACGTGACCAACGCTACGCCTATCTACCATACGGCCAACGTATGGCGTCCCACCACTTCGGCAGCCGAGTCGATGATCTACCTTTCGGACATCGCTAACTCGGAGCTCACCTACGAGAAGAAGCACGAGTTCAACGTGGGTATCGATATGGGCTTCTTCGACGACCGTATCGCCATCATCACCGACTACTATCGTCGTAATAACTTCGACCTCATCGGTACTGCCTACACGCAGGGTGCCGGTGGTGTGATCTCAAAGATGGCCAACGTAGCCGATATGAAGTCGAGCGGCTTCGAGTTCTCGCTCTCCACCGTTCCTGTCAAGACCAACCGCTTCTCGTGGAACCTTGACTTCAACTACACGTATGCCACCAACGAGATTACGAAGCTCAACACCGCCGACCGTGCCGTTGACCTCGTGACAGGTGTGGGCTATGGTATCCAGGGCTATCCCCAGCGTGCACTCTTCAGCTACCAGTTCGCTGGTTTGAACAGCGAGGGTCTCCCCATGGTAATCAACGAGGCTGGCAACGTCACCGTAGGCGACCTCAACTTCCAGGAGACCGAGAACCTGACCGACTTCCTCATCTATGAGGGTCCGGGTGAACCCACCTGGAACGGTTCGTTGGGCAACACGTTCAACTACGACTTCGGCAAGGGTGGCAAGGTGTCGCTCAACGTCTATATCACCTATTCGGGTGGTAACAAGGTGCGCCTCGATCCCGTGTTCCGTTCGGGCTACAGCGACCTGACTTCGCTGCCACGCGAATACAAGAATCGTTGGATGACGGCAGGCGACGAGACGGTAACCAACATCCCGACCATCGCTTCGCGCAACCAGCTCGACCGCTACGGTTCGACAGCCCTCAGCACGGCCTACAATGCCTACAACTATTCGACGGCACGCGTAGCCAAGGGTGACTTCGTGCGTATGAAGGAGATTGCCATCACCTACTCGCTGCCCAACGACATAGTTCGCAAATCGCGCGTCTTGAGCAGCGCCTCGCTCAAGCTGGCAGGCACCAACCTCTTCCTGATTTACGCCGACGATGCCCTCAACGGTCAGGACCCCGAGTATGTCAATGCCGGTGGTGTGGCTTCGCCTATCTCCAAGCAGTTCACTGCTACACTTCGTCTCGGATTCTAATCAACAATACGCAATCAAAACGATATGAATACACCTTTTAAATATATATATAGGAGCATGATGCTGGCTGCTGCCGCCCTGACGGTGGCTTCGTGCCAGGACAAGCTTGACGAGGTGCCAGACAACCGTACCGAGATTGACAGCCCCACAAAGGTGGCTTCCCTGCTCACTTCGGGTTATCCCGATGCCTCTCCAGCCGTCATCCTCGAGCTTTCGGGCGACAACTATGTGGACGACAATGTGGTGGTTCCCGCTACGCACAACGATGCCTATCAGGACTTCCACGAGGAGGCTTACAAGTGGCTTGACATCAACAACTATTCGATGGGTGCCCAGGATACTCCCTACTCCGTATGGCAGGCCTACTATGGCGGCATCGCCGTCTGCAACCATGCCATCACGGCCATGAAGGAGATGTGCCCAGGCATCGAGACCATGTCGGCTGCCGACATCGCCCTCAATTTCCCCGAGGTCTCGGCCTCATGGGGCGAGGCTATGGTGCTGCGTGCCTACCTCCACTTCATGCTTGTCAACATCTTTGCCGAGGCTTACAAGAACGACCAGCTCAGCCTTAATGATGTGGGCATCCCCTACGTCGTTGAGCCCGAATCGACCGTCTATGTCGATTATGGCGACTCGCAGTATCTCCACAACGTCAAGGAGACCTACGACTTCATCGAGCGTGACCTCTTGGCTGGCCTGCCTCTGATCAACGATGCCCAGTACAAGGTCGGTGCCTATCACTTCAACCGCAATGCGGCCAATGCCTTTGCTGCCCGCTTCTATCTCTTCAAGCGCGACTATGCCAAGTGCATCCAGTATGCCGACGTGGCGCTGGGCAGCAATCCTTCGTCGATGCTGCGCAAGTGGTCGTCGCTCAACACCAACACCATCGAGTCGCGTCTGCTTGACTACAACGACGAGACGGCCCCCTGCAACTTCATGATCCAGTCCACCTACTCGGTGCAGGACCGCATGCTTTCGGCTTGCCGTTATGCCATCAATTCGGGCTCTACGTTCACGCAGGACGGACAGACCTGGACCGTTCCTTCCACGCTCGACATCATTTACGAAGGTGGCGGCCCCAACTGGACGGGTTATGTGCCTGCTTATTCGGGCAACCTCTTCATCTTCGGTGGTCAGCAGTACGGCGTATGGCTCTTTACCGTCTATGAGTATTTCGAATACACCGACAAGATTGCAGGTATCGGCTACGTGCACATGCTCTATCACCCCTTCACCGCCGAGGAGACCCTGCTCTGCCGTGCTGAGGCTAAACTCTACATGGGCGACCGTACCGGTGCCATCCAGGACCTCGGGTTCTGGACCAACAGCAAGCTCGTTACCGGCGAACTCACCCTGGCCGGCATCCAGCGTAAGTATTCGCGTGCCGGCCGCAACCAGTGGTGCAGCCCCCTGCATCCTGCCGAGATGGGCTTCGAGAAGGTGCTGACGGGCGATGATCTCGCCGTGCTCGACTGCGTGCTCCACTTCCGCCGCATCGAGACGATGTTCGAGGGCATGCGTTGGTTCGACATCAAGCGCTACGGCATCACTGTTTATCACCACTATCGTGGTGCTAACGAGGATACTATCCACACCGATTCCCTGACTTACAACGACACCCGTCGTGCGCTCCAGTTGCCTAAGAACGTCATCGATGCCGGCTATCCTGCCAATCGTGGCACCTCGGGTGCTATGGGTGGTGGCGGCAGTTCGTCGAGCATGGTTCACGACCAGTCTATGGGAAATTTTTTAAATCCCATGCTGCTTCAAAACAAGTAAATGTCGAAGCCTAATAACATCTGAAGAATGAAAAAGATATTCCAAATGATAATGGTGCTGTCAGCCATGCTGATGGTTACCGCCTGCGGTGAGGACGACGACTTCACCGAGTCGATCTTCGACACCAACATCTCGGCCGTCGATCAGAATGCCGCTACGGCACCCTTCGACCAGTGGCTATACGACAACTTCGTGGTGCCCTACAACACCGAGATCCAGTATCGCTTCAACTTCACGGCCTCCGACCTTGGCTATCAGCTGGCTCCAGCCGACTACAAGAAGTCGCAGCTCCTCTCGCACTTCATCAAGTACCTCTTCTATGAGGTATATGACAAGTATGGCGAGAAGGATGCCAGTGGCAACGCCATCTTCATGAAGAAGTACGGCCCCCGTATCTTCCACTTCATCGGCTCGTCGGCTTATAGCCCCACTACGGGCACTGAGACCTTGGGTTACGCTTCGGCAGGTGTGAAGATCACGCTGATCAACGTCAACGAGATGCGCGAAGTGACCAACGGCATGACGTTCAACCAGGACGACATCTTCGTGCTCAACGAGCGTCAGTTCCACACCATGCACCATGAGTTCTCGCACATCCTGCATCAGACTAAGTCGTACCCCACGTCGTTCGGCATCGTCACCTCTGGCACCTACGACCCACGTTCGTGGCAGGAGCGCGACTCTTGTGACAGCCATTCGCTGGGTTATGTCACCCAGTACGGCTCGTCGGCAAACTACGAGGACTTCGTCGAGACCCTCTCGTGCACCATCACCGACACCGACGGCCGCTGGATGAACACCATCATCGAGGGCTGCCTCAATGGTGGCGTGAAGGCCGGCGACAAGGAGCAGATCTACACCCTTATCGATAGCCTCGAAATCGAGAACTTCGACGACCCCAAGATGCATTGGAACAACTTCACCATCTACGAGGAGACGAAGACCGACGAGACGGGAGAGAATATCCATACTCGCTATATCTTGGACGATCATCTCAATGATTCAAGGACCCATCTGCAGTCCAATGAAACCAATACCGAGTATTCGAAATACAGTTGGAAGCCCTACAAGACCTTCACCTCGTTCCGCGAATTCCTTGATGAATGGGTTCCTTACGACACCAGCGATGAGACCAAGGGCATCAATGCAATACTTAAAAAGATTGATATCGCTACAAAGTGGTACACCGAAAGCTGGGGGCTCCATCTCTTCACTGTCCGTCGCGAAGTCGATTATCGTCAGAAGCATGTTAATGACTATGTGAACAGCGATGCCTGTGTGATTTATGATTATCAGTAATTGCTAAGAACGTTAAGCTATGAAAGATTATAAAAAGTTTTGTCGTGTGATGTTGCTTGGAGCAGCATCGATCGCTATGTTCTCGGCATGTACTTTCGAACAGGAAGATTACTTCGACGAGTCTGCAGCCCTTCGCATCCAGCATGTCAATCAAGATATCAAATCCATACTCTGTGCTCCGAGCTCGGAGAACGGTTGGCTTATCCAGTATTATGTGGCTGGTACCGATGATTATGACTTCGAGGGCTTCAATCTCTATGGCAAGTTCTATGAATCGGGCAAGGTAACTCTTGCCAGCGACCATCGTTACCTGCGAAACTCAAAAGCCGGCAAATATTACGAATTCTCCAGCTATTACGAAATGTTGGCTGAAGAAGGTCCCGTGTTGGCGTTCAATTCCTGGAATGACGTACTGTCGGTATTCGTTGATCCTGTCGACCCATCCTCTGCGCCCGGCACCATTATTGACGATGGTGAAGGCATGAACGGCGATGACCGCCTTGTCGTGCTTTCCTACAACAGTGATGAAGTCCTGTTGCGTGGCGAGCGTCATTCTGCTCCCGTCCGTTTTGTCCGCCTCGATCGTAGTGCTGAGGAGTACATCGCGCAGACGGCCGCGCTCAAAGATTATATTTGTAATGAGAAATTGGCTCAGTACTATGTGAGCAATGGCACCGTTACTCGATTCTTTGATGGCCTTTATAAGGGTTATTTCGATTATGTCGACCGCCTCATTGACCCCTTGGATAAGCAGGTGAAAAGTTGTGTGTTCACCCCCAATGGTTTCCGTCTGCGTGACCCCATTGTCTTAGGCTCGGATACTTGCCAGGAGTTTGTGCTTAATGATGAGCGCACTGCCCTCATTTCGGGTAATATAACAGTTGAGCCCTGTTGGTTGCTGGCAGTCAACAATCTTTGCCAGAATACAAATGGTGCCAAGATTACAGGCGAGGGAGCTTGTGAGAGTTTCGCAGCTCTTTACAACAAGTTAAACGAAGACATTGTTTCCAACTTCTCGTCTCAGACCTTCAATGGCATTACATTCGGTAAGTCATCGGAGTCGGGCTCCAGCAGTCGTGTGGGTGTCGTCTTTAGCTGTAGCAGCGGAACAAAGAAATATCTGACTGGATTCAAGGGTACTGTAACCGTTGACCCTGAGACTGGTATTGGTATCATTCAGGCCGATCCCAACGATGCATCCTCCAATTTCTCCAGCTATAGTCGCAAAGGCATAGGCGAATCCTTCACCAATATCGTCAATGCCTTGAATGGCACTTATAAGCTTACGGCTGCCAATCATTTCAAGCCTACCGAAGTGGTATGGACCAAGGTCGATGACCCTACGTTCTATTTCGTAACGCGTTTTGATTTCTCTAGCTCTGGAACGATCAACTAAACTATCAATATCCATTATTACTTTTCATCATTATGAAAGCATTTTATTTACTTTCTGCTGCAGCCCTTCTTAGCGCTTCAGCTTTGGCAGGCCCTCAGTTTGAGGGTGCTGTAAGTCGTCACATCAGTCTTCCCAATCAGCCTGCAAAGATCGAACGGGCTCTTCCTACGGCTATTCGTCCTATCGAACTCCGTTCGGGCGAGAATCTCAAGCCTGGTCGTTTTGAGGCAATGGGAGAAACTTCCTCAGCTGCTCGTCGCGCTAAGGCTACCACCTATGGTGCTTACTATTCGTTCGGTGAAGGCACATTGAAGTCTTCACTCGTTTGGGATGGTGGTTTCTATGGCTATTCGTATGCTGTGGCTCATGCATTCCCCTATTCTGCAAAGTTCAATGCTCAGCTTGGCAACTCTTGGACGATGATTACTGCCTCCGAGACTCTTGACCTGAGCGAGAATGTAGATTCTGATGGCAACCTCTTTATGGATAATCTGGGCATCGGTAACTACTATATGCCTACTATCAATGCTCGCGATGCGCAATATACTTGGAGCACCAGGGATACAAAAGGCCAGATTCTCAATTATGCTCTTTTTCAGGACAGCTGGGGAATGGGCACATTTGATGCTTTCGAGGTTGAAGCATTCTATAGCGGTTATTCTGATGGCTATGGCTATGGCTCTTCTACTCCTTATGGCCCATCCAATCTTACACTTGTAGATATTGGTCAAGTGGGTGGCCCATTGGTTGTCGATGATGTTTGCATTTGGCTTGTTACCGAGACTCAGCTTTTTGCTACTGAAGATGACTATATCCTCGTAAGTCTTTATGACATCCATCCGAATGATACCATTATCTACAATGCCTATATTCGTCCCGAGAACATCGAAACATCTTCCAATGGTGCTACCTGTGGTGTCGGCAAGTTTGTAGAGATTGATGAGGATGGCTTTGAGAGTGAGGTTTCTCCAGTGGTTACTGGTGAAGTTCAAATTCTCATCACTGGTACAGAAGGTACAGACTATGGTATTATCATGGCTTATTCCGATATGGAGGACGAGGATAGTGAGGGCTATAAGTACTACGACTCTCACACCTATTGGTGGAACGAAGTCGCAGATGGAGGAATGCAGCAGCGTTTCTATCGTTGGACAGCTATCGATGCTGCTGTGATTCTTGATGCACGTTTCAATGCACTCACCACTTATGGCACACCTGAGCGTGAGGCTGTTGGTATTGTTCCCAACGATGCTACTTATTATCAGGCAGAGGATGGCACCTCTTACACTTGGGCTGTTTCCAATGTTTCTGTTACTGGTGACACACTCTATAATGATTTTGACGTCGAGACTACCTTCAATCTTGATAACTTCACTGTAGAATATGACCCAGAAGTAGTGGTTGGTCTTGACTTCGACACCACCTATTATGCCGATTATAATCTTGTCATGCTCTATGTCGCTGTAAAGGAGCTCCCACAGGATGTTGAAACTCGCACCACTACTGTAACCTTCACATCTAATGAGGAAGTAGTGTATCCTATCACCATCACTCAGTTTGGCGCTGGTGCAGGCATCAACAACGTTGCCAAGGATGCAGAGAAGGAGGACAACGAGGTTTACAACCTCCAGGGCGTGAAGGTCAGCAAGTCGGAGGCCGATCTCCCCGCTGGCGTTTATGTGAAGAATGGCAAGAAGTTCGTGAAGTAAGTAGCGGCTTTTTACCTGTATGATAATTAGGCCGATTCCTTTGGGAATCGGTCTTTTCGTAAAAAAGTCAAATCTATGAAGAAACTTTTCACTTTACTGGCAGCTTCTATGCTTGCCATCTCATCGGTTTCTGCCGAAGATTATACGCCTTGGGGGTATTACCTCGGCAATATGGAAACTGATAACCTCGGCCTTATAGGTGCTGGTGTGGCTACTCTTCGTATCGCTATCTTTGTGCCTGGCGATGGAATTCTAGCAGGTGGAACCGTTGCGGGCGTTAACGTTCCAGTGGCCGATGCATCGGCTGTGACTGCACTCAGTGCTTGGGTCACTCCAACACTTTCCTCCGATGAGACATATACTCAGCAGGTTGACCTGACTAGTTATGCCAACGGGTTCAATCAGGCTATCTTTGATGAGCCTTATACTGTAACCGAATCGGGTTGTTTCGTAGGTTATACCATTACGGTCAATACTGCCCTCAATACGCAAGGAAGCAAGTATCCTGCTGTTTATGATCCTTCGACCCAGGTTCCAAATAGCTTTTGGATTTGGTACAGTGCCCAGTATGGCTGGCAGGACATCGGAAACGATTATGGACAGTCGTGTCTGCAGGCGCTGTTCAAGGATCTCCAGTTGCCTGAGACAGCTGCACACTTCGGAACAATCAAGAATGCTGTCACCGGTGTAAATACAGAGACCGAATGGCCAGTCACGGTTTATTCGGATGCTTCGGAGGCCGTCAATAGCATCGAATATACGATTGAAGTAAATGGTGTCAAGGAAACTCGTACAGCTGATGTCTCCATCGAGTCAGGCTTCAACAAGTCGGGCGAAATCATGGTCAAGGTAGCTTCGCCTGCTGAACTTGGTGTATATGATGTAACCCTCGCCATCACGAAGGTCAATGGAAAAGATAATTCTTTGGCTGATGATCAGACGGTAATCAGCTTCAAGAACCTTAGCCGCATCGTACAGCGCAATACTGTTGTTGAGGAATTCACTGGTACAGGCTGCGGATGGTGCCCACGTGGTATGCAGGGTATGGCCAATTTGCGTGCAGAATTCGGTGAGCGTTTCATTGGCTTGGCCTTCCATGCCTATAATACTTCCGACCCGATGTATCCCAACTACTACATCTCGGCTTCCAAACTCGGCATCTCAGGTGCTCCAAGCTGTGTTATGGATCGTAAGGAAGTGATGGATCCCTATTATGGAACACAGAAGAATGAGCGTTATGTGCTTCAGGACTTCGAGGATTATAGTTCTATTCCAGCCGAAGTGGATATTGACTTGAAGGCTGAGTGGGCAGACAATGACAAAGTGCAGCTTGATGCAAAAATAGAGCCTTTGGTAGATGACAAGTACGAAGTTGTCTATGTTCTTACTGCAGATAGCCTCACTGGTACATCTACTGCATGGCGTCAGTCCAATTATTATAACCAGTATTCGGCTGCCGAAGTTGGAGATGCAGATCTTGCCAAGTTCTGTAAAGGTGGCGAATATGGCACAAGCCGTTTCGCTTGGAACTTCGATGATGTGGTGATTGCAAGCTCTTATAATTCTCTGGGCAACAATCAGGCTGCGTCGTTGGGCTCTCTTGCTGCTGGCCAAAGCGTTGAGGATAGCTATACACTTTCTTTGCCTGCCAAGGCTACTCTTCGTACTGCTGTAGATGCAAGCATTGATAAGGTTTATGCTGTCGCTTTTGTCCTCAATTCCGAGGGCGCAATTGCGCAGGCCGTGAAGGTGGCTATCGCTAAATCATCGGGCGAAGGCATCGAATCAGTTCGTGAGGACGTGAATGTTTCCGAGACTCCTACCTATGACCTCCAGGGCCGTCAGATCTCCACTCCTCGTCGTGGTCAGCTCTTCATCCGCGATGGCAAGAAGATGATTGTTGAGTAAAGATTTTATGGCCTCTTAAAATAATATGCCCCCGAAAGTAGGATATGCACTTTCGGGGGCATTGATTATTTGTGCGATATTTGATTTTCTTTTGCGATGCGCTGCAAAGTAGGAGCCGCATATAGGAACTTGCGTAGCACGGGGCTTTCGGTGTGCAGGATGTTATCCTTGTTGCCTTGCCAGTTCACCACGCCGCCCGCGAGAAAGGTAATATGGTCACCGATACCGAGCACGGAATTCATATCGTGGGTGTTGACGACGGTGGTGATGTTATACTCGCGGGTGATGTCGTCGATGAGCTGGTCGATGAGAATGGAGGTCTGCGGATCGAGACCCGAGTTGGGCTCGTCGCAGAAGAGGTATTTGGGATTGAGCGAGATGGCACGGGCAATGGCGACACGTTTCTGCATACCGCCAGAGAGTTCGGAGGGCATCTTCTGATGAGCTCCCTTGAGGCCTACACGTTCCAGGCAGAAATCCACGCGTTCGCGTATCTCAGCCACTGTCTTGTCGCTGAACATACGGAGGGGAAAGGCAACGTTTTCTTCCACCGACATCGAGTCGAAGAGGGCGGAGCCTTGGAAGAGCACGCCGATTTCCTTGCGGATCTCCTTCATCTCCTTGTCCTTCAGTTTTGTGATGTCGCGTCCGTCGTAGAGGATTTCCCCCTGCTCGGGCTTATGAAGGCCGATGAGGCATTTGAGCAGCACGGTCTTGCCCGAACCGGATTGCCCGATGATGAGGTTATTGACGCCTGGCTCGAAGATGCAGTTGATGCCGTTGAGCACTGTCTGCTCGCCAAAAGACTTATATAGGTTCTTTACTTCAATCATGATTGCGATTTTTGCGGTGCAAATATAGTGATTTTTTTGATAAGTAAGTTGATAATTCCCGACAATTAACAATTATTGATTGCAGTTTTTGGTTATTTCGGAAATTTTGCGTATCTTTGCGCCGCAATTTCCGTTGCTGCGGTCAAGTCAACAAAAGCTGAAAGTAATGTTTGACAATCTATCGGAGCGTCTTGAGCGCTCGTTCAAAATCCTCAAGGGTGAAGGCAAGATCACCGAAATCAATGTTGCAGAGACTCTCAAGGACGTGCGTCGTGCGCTGCTCGATGCCGATGTAAACTATAAGGTTGCCAAGAACTTCACCGACGAGGTGAAGAAGAAAGCCTTAGGAATGGACGTGCTGACAGCCGTCAAGCCTGGTCAGTTGATGGTCAAGATCGTTCACGACGAACTGGCACAGCTGATGGGCGGCGAGGCCGTTGATCTGAACCTGAAGGCCAATCCCACCATCATCTTGATGGCAGGCCTGCAGGGTTCTGGTAAGACTACCCACACTGGTAAGTTGGCCCTGATGCTGAAGACGAAGAAAGGCAAGCGTCCGTTGCTTGCAGCTTGCGACGTCTATCGTCCTGCAGCCATCGATCAGTTGGAAGTCGTGGCAGGTCAGGTAGGTGTGCCCGTCTATACCAATCGTGACTCAAAGGATCCCGTCAAGATAGCCAAGGATGCCATCGCACAGGCCAAGCACGACGGCAATGATGTGGTCATCATCGATACCGCTGGTCGTTTGGCTGTGGATGAGCAGATGATGCGTGAGATCAAGAATATCAAGGATGCCGTTGATCCACACGAGATCCTCTTCGTTGTCGATTCGATGACTGGCCAGGATGCTGTCAATACTGCCAAGGAGTTCAACGATCGTCTCGACTTCACTGGCGTCATTCTCACCAAACTCGATGGTGACACACGTGGTGGTGCTGCCCTTTCCATTCGCACGGTGGTGCAGAAGCCAATCAAGTTCATCGGTACGGGTGAGAAGATGGAGGCACTCGACGTGTTCTATCCCGAACGTATGGCTGGCCGTATCCTCGGCATGGGAGATGTGGTTTCGCTCGTCGAACGTGCCCAGCAGCAGTACGACGAAGAGGAGGCCAAGAAGCTGCAAAAGAAGATTGCGAAGAACAAGTTCGACTTCAACGACTTCTTCGAGCAGATTCAGCAGATCAAGAAGATGGGCAACATCAAGGATCTCGCTTCGATGATTCCTGGTGTGGGCAAGGCCATCAAGGATGTGGACATCGACAACAACTCTTTCAAGAGTGTTGAGGCCATCATCCAGTCGATGACACCTTTTGAGCGTGAGCATCCCGAGGTGATGAACCAGAGCCGTAAGATGCGCATCGCCAAGGGTTCGGGCACCAACATCCAGGAAGTGAACCGCCTTGTTAAGCAGTTCGATGATATGCGCAAGGTGATGAAGAAGATGAACGACCTGAAGGGTAATCCTCGTGCGCTGATGCAGATGCAGCAGATGGCCTCCAAGATGCGAGGCAAGGGCTTCGGAATGTAAGACAAATAAAAAAAGTTGGGCTGTTGCTCAACTTTTTTTATTACTGAATAGTACATCCTAGTGCAAATGACATCTGCTCGGCCTCGAAACCATTGCCTTTGGTGTAGAATCCTATGTAAGGAGATATGGTTTTATGGCGGAACATCACGTATTTGTATCCGACATTTTCATAGATTCGCGCGGTTCCTTTATATTTTATAGGGCGTTTGCCGTTTAAATAGGAGCCGACCTGTACATGGATGACAAAGGGACCGAACCATCGGTCGTATTTGATGCCCGCTCCAATATAATCTTTTCGGTCGGTTCGGTCGGGATTATCGTTGTGATAGTAGTCCAGACCCACACCAATGCCATTGTTTGGGTCGATTTTATACATCGCATCAGCCATCATGGTGATTTGTACGGCAGAATTCGGGTCTTCGAAATACACTTTACCATATCCCGCCATTACGCTGCCATAAAAGTGTGATTGGAACTTCCTGCCATCTTTCTCGATGAGGGCTTCCTCGGGCTTGCATTTCTGTATTTCCTTTAAAGTCTTGTGCCTGTAGCGCAGCGAAAGCGAGAAGTTGTTGATGCCTGTGTTGTAGTTCGCAAGTCCACTGTTGCTGAGATGTGTGAATTGCGGACCGAAGGCTATTTCCCCTCCTTTGACCTCGTAGGCGAAGAACCACCCAAATCCCACAAAGATTTGCCAAGGCTTGGAGAGAGTGACCCAACTGGGGACTTCATAGACGGGATTGAAGACGTAGGCAGCTCCCGTTTCCTGATTCAGGTATCCGCGCCATCTGCCGCTTGTCCAGCAGTACTGGTGCAAGGTAATGCCAAACGTGGCTATCTGTCCGTAATCGGCGGTCTTGCTTTTGGGAAAGATGGGTTCCACACCCTGAATCTTCAGATGACTATAGTCCAGCCATTGGAAAAACATGCCGAGAGTAGGGTAATAATAACCTTTGGGCGCAGCTCCATAATCTTTCGAAGAGAACTGGTGCCCGATATTCAGCTGCCACATCTGGCTGAACTTCTGAGTGAACTCAGAGTTCTTGACCGAACGCCATTCCGTGGCTCCAAATGGCGAACCGGCACCATAGCCAATTCCCCATTCGTTGATCAGAGGTTCACGCTTGGCCTCTTTCCTAAGCTGCGAATAAGCATCTCCTTCTGCCAGCAGCAGAACGAAAGACAGTGTCAATAATCGGAGGAAGAACATTGTATTCCTAAGGGTGTGGAACTTGCGCCATTTCATATTGCAAAGATAATTTGTATCGAACAAAAAACGCTATTTCTGCAGAAAAAACGGGGATAAAGTCTTTTATTGTCTTCGAAATTTGGCCAATTGAATAATTTGCATTACATTTGCAAACCTAAATTCAGACAATTATGACATTGATAGATGGAAAGGCTACTGCTGCGGCCATTAAGCAAGAGATAGCAGCAGAAGTCCAGCAGATGCTGGCCGAAGGCAAACGTGCTCCTCATCTGGCTGCTGTCCTGGTGGGCCATGATGGCGGCTCGGAGACTTATGTGGCAGCCAAGGTTAAGGCTTGTGCCGAGTGTGGATTTACTTCTTCGCTGATTCGTTTCGAGAGTGATGTCACCGAGGAGGAGCTTCTCGCCAAGGTGGACGAACTGAATAAGAATCCTGAAATTGACGGCTTCATTGTGCAGCTTCCTTTGCCGAAGCATATTAACAGCCAGAAGATCATTGAGGCTATCGATTACCGCAAGGACGTGGACGGATTCCATCCAGTCAACGTGGGACGTCTTTCCATTGGTCTCCCATGCTTCGTGAGCGCTACGCCAATGGGCATTATGGATCTGCTCGAGCGCTATAATATTCCTACCAAGGGCAAGCATTGCGTGGTTCTCGGACGTTCGAACATCGTGGGCAAGCCTGTAGCTACGCTGATGATGCAGAAGGCCTATCCTGGCAACTCGACGGTGACCGTCTGCCATAGCGCTTCTGAGAACCTCAAGGAGATCTGTGCTTCGGCTGATATCCTTATTGCAGCCATTGGTCAGCCTGAGTTCGTCACCGCCGACATGGTGAAGGAGGGTGCCACGGTCATCGATGTGGGCACCACCCGCGTTCCCGATGCCACCAAGAAGTCGGGCTTCAAGCTGAAAGGCGACGTCAAGTTCGACGAAGTGGCTCCCAAGTGCGCTTTCATCACACCTGTTCCCGGCGGCGTCGGCCCTATGACCATCTGCTCGCTGATGAAGAATACACTTAAGGCAGGAAAGGGAATCAACTGGTAATTTTTCAGGAATGGGAATAAAAAAAGGTTCGAAGGGTATATTTGCCTTCCGAACCTTTTTATCTTTTAGAACCCTTCAGAACCTTTCGACCCTTCTTAAGCAGTCACCACCTTGTTCATTCTTACATCCCATTCGTCGCAAGGAACCATTCGTTGCAGCTGACAGGTGAAGCAGACGCCCCACTTCGGACAATCCAATGCAGGCAACAACTTGTCGTAGTAGCCTTTGCCGCGTCCCATGCGGTGCCCTTTTCGGCTAAAAGCTCGACCGGGAATGATGGCAAGGTCAATCGATGTCAAATCGGTCAGCTCCTCGCAGGCTTCGGTGGGTTCTTCAATGTG
>JAEEGJ010012556.1_pt1 | contig 20909 bp, 25 predicted proteins | sample 8958761 | NCBI WGS metagenome assembly JAEEGJ01 (sample SAMN16246546, study PRJNA631951) | gut metagenome | biome: gut microbiome; feature: rumen; material: RS-attached | host: Bos | place: Iran: Karaj | collected 2018-10
CATCACTAATCATAATGGCTGGTATCTTATATTCACTTCCTTATACAATAAAGACAGCATTTACCACACTTGTTGATGTAGGTGGTGATAGTGCTGCGATAATATCAGGTAGTGCTAAGTTTGCTCTATTTATGATAGTTTGTATTTTAGTAGTTATTGCAGTAATTTTTGTTGAAGGTGCTGCAAGACGAATAAGTATTCAATATGCTAATAAAAGTACTGCAAATTTAGGAAAACAAACTTATATGCCAATTAAGATTAACTCTGCAGGTGTTATACCAGTTATCTTTGCATCAAGTTTGTTAGCTGTACCTGTTACGGTAGCACAATTTATACATAATCAATCTGTTACAGATTTTATTAATAAGTACATAAGTTATACTACTCCAGTAGGGCTTGTACTTTATATAGTATTCATCATATTCTTTGATTATTTTTATACATTTATTCAAATGAAACCAGATCAAATGGCTAAGAATTTAAAAGATAATGGTGGATATGTTCCAGGAATAAGACCTGGTAAAGACACTGAAGATTATTTCTCAAAAATGTTGATTAAATTGACTACAGCAGGATCTGTATTCTTAGCTGTAATCGCAGCTTTCCCAATTTTACTTAATATGCTTACTTCATTACCATCATCTGTATCTATTGGTGGTACAAGTTTATTAATCGTTGTTGGTGTTTCTGTTGAAACATATAAGCAACTAGAAAGCTCATTACTTGCAAGAGAATATACAGGAACTACTACCAGTACTAGAAGCAAAAGGAGAGCGAGAAGATAGTGCGAAATGTTGTACTAATTGCGCCTCCTGCTGCTGGTAAGGGGACATTAGCTAATTATCTATGTGATAAATATGGTTATGTTTCTATATCTACTGGTGATTTGTTAAGGGAAGAGGCTAAAAAGAATAAAGAATTAAGGGAAATAATGGAAAGTGGTAAACTTGTAGATGATAATATGGTTTTTGACTGTTTAAAGGCTAAGCTAAATAAATTAGGAAATACTCCATATATTTTGGATGGCTTTCCTAGAACAGTTAATCAAGCTGTAATGTATGATGAGTTACTTCAAAATATGAATAAAGATCTTGGAGTTGTAATTTATTTAGATGTAGATAAAGAAGAATTAAAAAATCGTGTTACATCTAGGATAATATGTCCAAATTGTAAAACTACATATTCTACTAGGGAAGAAAAATTCTTTCCTAAAAACGCAGGAATGTGTGATAACTGTAATGTAGAGTTAATACAAAGAGATGATGATAAGGAAGAAGTCTTTTATCAAAGATATGAAGAGTTTTTAGAAAAAACTAATCCATTAATTGATTATTATGAAAAAAGTAATGTTCTTGTTAGGATTAGTAATCTTGAAGCAAATGATGTTTTTGCAAAAGCTTCTTTAGCGGTGGAAGATAATGATTAGTATAAAAAGTGAAAGAGAAATTGATCTTTTAAGAATTGCTGGTAATATCGTTTATCAAACTCATCAGTATTTAAAAGATTACATAAAACCTGGTATTACTACAGGAGAACTTGATAAGTTAGCAGAAGAGTTTATTCGCTCTAAAAATGCTTATCCTTCATTTAAAGGTTATGATGGTTTTCCAGGTAGTATTTGTACTAGTGTTAATCATCAAGTTGTTCATGGTATTCCTGGTAAATATAAATTAAAAGCTGGAGATATAATTTCTATTGATATTGGAGCTTGTTATAAAGGATATCATGGTGATAGTGCTTGGACTTATGCTGTTGGTGAAATATCTGAAGAAAAACAGTATTTAATGGAGCATACAGAAAAGGCTTTATTTGCTGGGCTTGCAAATATTAAACCAGGTAATAGAATTGGTGATATATCTCATGCAGTAGAAGAATATGCAACAGAATTTGGCTTAGGTATTGTAAAAGAATTAGTAGGGCACGGTGTTGGGACAAGCGTGCACGAAGATCCAGATATTCCAAATTATGGAGAAGCTGGAGTTGGTCCTAGAATAAAAAAGGGTATGGTGTTTGCAGTTGAACCAATGCTTAATCTAGGAACAGCAAATATTGTTATGCTAGATGATAATTGGACAATTGAAACAGAAGATTACAGTCCATCAGCACACTTTGAACATACAGTAGTAGTTACTGATGATGGATATGAAATATTGACAGGAGTGATGCAAAATGGCAAAGAATGATGTAATTGAAGTGGAAGGGAAAGTTTTAGAAGTTATACCTGGAGGTAACTTTAAGGTAGAACTATCTAATGGTCATGTTATAGAAGCTCATATTTCTGGGAAAATGAGAATGAATTACATTCGTATTTCTCCTGGGGATAAAGTTATGATTGAACTTTCTCCATATGATTTAACGCGTGGGCGTATAACCTATAGAAAGTAGGAGGGATAAAATATGAAAGTTAGTGCTTCAGTAAAGAAGATGTGTCCTAAATGTAGGATAATAAGACGTAAAGGAAAAGTAATGGTAATTTGTGATAATCCAAAACACAAACAAACTCAAGGTTAGTAAGGAGGAAAATTAATGGCTCGTATTAAAGGTGTTGAAATACCAAACGAAAAGAAAATAGTTGTATCTTTAACTTATATTTATGGAGTTGGTCCAACTACTGCGAAAAAAGTTCTTGAAGCAGTTAAGATTGATGAAAATAAAAAGACTAAAGATTTAACTAATGAAGAACTTGGTAAAATTCGTGAAGAATTAAACAAGTATGTCACTGAAGGTGATTTGAGACGTGAAGTTTCTATGAATATTAAGAACATGATGGAAATGGGTTCTTATAAAGGAATTAGACACAGAAAAGGATTACCTGTAAGAGGACAAAGAACTAATAGAAATGCTCGTACTCGTAAAGGTAAGGGTAAAGTAGTTGCTAATAAGAAAAAATAATTGAAAGTATAAGGAGGTTATTTGTATGGCTTATAAAGCAAGAAAACGTAAGACTAAAAAGAATGTACCTATGGGTAAAGCTTTTATTCATTCAACATTCAATAACACTATTGTTACAATAAGTGATATGGATGGTAATGCAATTAGCTGGGCTTCAGCTGGTACTTTAGGTTTTAAAGGAAGTAAAAAATCAACACCATATGCAGCTGGTATGTCAGCAGAAGCTGCAGGTAAAGCTGCTGTAGATATGGGAATGAAAAAAGTTGAAGTATATGTAAAAGGACTTGGTTCAGGTCGTGAAACTGCAATTAGATCATTACAAACTGCAGGATTAGAAATTACTTCAATTTCTGATGTAACACCTATACCACATAATGGATGTCGTCCACCAAAACGCCCACGTGGATAATAAGAAAAGGAGTGTGTAAATGTGTTAAACTTTGAAAAACCAATATTTAAAATTACTGACTATGTAGAAAGCAGTAACTATGGAAAATTTGAAATCGAACCACTTGAAAGAGGATTCGGAATTACAATCGGTAATGCTCTAAGAAGAACAATGTTAGAAAACTTACCTGGTAGTGCTATCGTAGCTATCAAAATTGATGGTGTTATGCATGAATTCCAAACTATTGAAGGTGTAGTAGAAGATGTTACTACAATCATTCTTAACTTAAAGAATGTTGTAATCAAAAAGAACTGTGAAGAGGATAAAATTGTTCACTTATCAGTTCATGAAGAAAGAACAGTAACAGCAGCTGATATTGAAACTGATGCAGATGTTGAAATCATCAATAAAGATCAAGAAATTGCAACATTAGCTAAAGGTGGAAAATTAGATATTGAAATGATTATTAGTTCTGGTAGAGGTTATGTACCAAGTACTGATAACAAAAAATATATTGATAATACAAAATTAGGATATATTCCTATTGATGCATTATACTCACCAATTGAAAATATCAGTTATGAAGTTGAACCAGCTCGTGTTGGACAAAATGATAACTATGATAAATTAATCATGCAAATCTATACTAACGGATCAATTCGTCCAGAAGAAGCAATGGCTTTAGGTTCACAAATATTAATTGAACATTTTAACATTATAACTAATTTAAGTGATATTTCAGATATGACTGGAATTATGAATGCTAAACAAGAAGATAGCAAGATTAAGAAATTAGAAACTCCAATCGATGATTTAGATTTCTCAGTAAGAGCGTATAACTGCTTAAAGAGAGCTAATATTAATACATTAGGTGATTTAACTGAAAAATCAGAATTAGAAATGATGAAGATACGTAATTTAGGTAAAAAATCTTTAAAAGAAGTTATGGATAAAATTAAAGATATGGGACTTAGATTCCGTGACGAAGATTAGTAGTTAAGGAGGATTATTATGGCTTATAGAAAATTAGGACGTACTAATAAACACAGAAGAAGTATGCTTGCCAATCTAACTAAAGATTTAATTATGAACGAAAAAATCGAAACAACTGAAACAAGAGCGAAAGAAGCTCGTAAATTTGTTGATAAGATGATTACTTATGGTAAAGATGGTTCTTTAGTAGCTCGTAGAAAAGCACTTGCTTTCCTAGAAAACGATACTGCAGCTGTTAAAAAAGTATTTGATGACTTAGCTGTTCGTTATGCTAAAAGAAATGGTGGCTATACTAGAATATTAAAATTAACTGAACGTCGTGGAGATGACGCATTAATGGTTATTTTAGAATTAGTTGAGGAAGATGCTAAATAAGCATCTTTTTTATTGAAATAAAGTAGCAAAATGGTATAATATTTATAGAACTAAACAGGAGGTTTGTTTATGGATTTAGAAAAATTAAAAAGTTTAAAAACACTTGATCTTGATGAAAAAACTAAAAAGATGATTAAACTTACTCTTATAATAATTGTTGTATTAATTTCATTCTTGTTATTAGTATCAATTGTTAAAAAGGGTTCAGCAAAATTATCTGATAAACAATTAAAAAATACTGTGCTAAGAGCTTCTAAAAGTTATATAGCAGATCATAAAGATGAAGTTGATGATGTATATGGAGTTATAGAACTTACTGATACTAAGTTATTTGATGGTGGATATATGAAACCAATGACTAAGTTAAAAGGTAAAAATACTTCATGTAAGGCTACTGCTTATGTACATCATAATGATAAAAACTTTAGTTATAATGTTAAATTAACAAACTGCGATTCAGAATATGATGATAAAACATTAGCTGAAGTTATTACAGATTCAAGTAAAGTAGTAACTGAAGGTGCTGGTTTATATTTTGATGAAGCAAATAATGAATACTATTTTAAAGGTGAATATGTTGATAACTATGTAACATTTGCTGGTGTTACATGGAGAATCCTAGGTGTAGATAATAATGGTAATGTTAAATTATTACAAGAACAAGGTACTATTAAATCTAAATGGGATGATAGACATAACACTGAAGGTAAATATGAAAATCAAATGGGAATTAACTTATTTGAAGGAATTGCTAATAGTAGAATCAAAGATGCTTTAATTAACGAATACAATACTAGTTCAATGTATTCTGAGACTGTTAAATCAGTTATTGTACCAACTAGCTACTGTATAGGTAAAAGAAAAGAAAATGATACTGATAAAACTAGTGCTGGTGAATGCAAAGTTAAATCAGAATTAATGCCAATTGGTGCACTTACAGTATCCGATTTCTTAAAAGTATCTTTAGATAATAACTGTAATAGAATTGATGCTGCATCATGTAAAAACTATAATTATATTTCAAATTTAAATTCCACATGGACAATTACTGCATCATCTGAAAATACACATCAAGCTTATTATATTAATGAAACAGTTGAATATTCAAATGCTTCAGTTGAAAGAAGAGTTCTTGCTGTTGTTTATTTAGCAGGAGATATTGAATATAGTTCAGGAACAGGTACTGAAAAAGACCCTTATGTTATTAAATTAGAAGGATAGTTAACTATCCTTTTTATTTTGCTTTTTTAAATAATTAATGTATACTTATCTTAGGTGATAATATGAAAGCTTTAATTACTGGAGCATCTTCTGGAATAGGAAGAGATATGGCTATTATTCTTGATAAATTAGGATATGACTTAATATTAGTAGCAAGAAGAAAGGATAGATTAGTTGAACTTCAAAAACAACTTACTAATATAGTGGAAATCTATACATATGATTTATCTAGTACTTTTAACTGTGTAAAACTATATAATAAAGTTAAAAAAGAAGATATTGAGATACTTGTAAATAATGCCGGATTTGGTGTATTTGGAGATTTTACTAGTACAAATATGGATAAAGAACTTGATATGATAGATACTAATATTAAAGCAGTACATGTACTTACTAAGTTATTCCTTGGTAAGTTTAAGGAAAAAGATAGAGGATATATTTTAAATGTTGCTTCATCTGCAGCATTCCAACCAGGACCACTTATGGCTTCCTACTATGCTTCTAAATCATATGTTTACTATTTATCATGTGCTTTATATGAAGAGTTAAGAAGAGAAGAAAGTAATGTACATATAAGTGTACTTTGTCCAGGACCTGTTGATACAGAATTTAATGATGTAGCAGGTGTTACTTTTGGAGTAAAACCTCTTACAAGTAAATATGTCGCAAATTATGCAATAAAGAAAATGTTTAAAAATAAACTAGTTATAATACCAGGTACTGGTTTAAAATTAGCTAAATTCTTTGGTAGATTTGCTCCATTAAAACTTTTATTAAAAATTATTTATAATGTTCAAAAAAAGAAAGTAAATTAAAGGAAAAATAACTAGTTATTTTCCTTTTTTAAATTGTAAATTAATACTTTCTATAATATAATAATATTTGTACGGTGGTGATAATATGGATAATATAATATTCATTGACAACATTAGTTTTAAATATGGAGAAAGACAGATATATAAAGATTTTTCTCTCAAAGTAGATAAAGGAGATTTCTTATCTATAATTGGTCCTAATGGATCAGGTAAATCTACTTTAATAAGAATACTTCTTGGTTTATATGTCGCTACCGGTAAAATTACTGTTTGTGGTTTAGAAATGAATGGTAAAAATGTTAGAGAAATCATGAAAAAAGTAGGAGTAGTTTTAGAAAATCCTGATGATCAGTTTGTTGCTGAAACTGTTATGCATGATATTGCATTTTCACTAGAAAACCTAAGAGTACCTGCTAAAGAAATACGTTCTAAAGTATTTGAAGTAGCTAAGTATTTAGGTATAGAAGATATACTAGATAAAGAACCACATTCCATTTCTGGAGGACAAAAACAGTTAGTCGCACTTGCATGTGCACTTGTTACTGATCCAGAAATACTTATATTAGATGAAGCATTCTCTATGATAGATATTGATACTAGAGATAAAATATATGATATTCTTAAAGACTTAAACGTGAATAAGAATATTACTATCATAAATGTTACTCATGATGAAGAAGATTTATTACATGGTAATAAGATCCTTATTCTAAATGAAGGACAAATAGTTAAATATGGTCTTAATAAAGAAGTCTTAAGTGATGAAAAAGCATTTACTAAATATAATCTAAAGCTTCCTTTTATGGTGGATTTATCTACTAAACTTAAATATTACGGATTAGTAGATGATATTATTTTAGATATGGATGAAATGGTGGATTTATTATGGAAATAAAATTAAATGAAGTTAGTTTTTCATATAATCCTAGGTCACAAATTGAAACAAAAGCTTTAGATAAAGTTAGTATTAATTTTCCAGAAGGAAAAATAACTAGTATCATTGGTAGAAGTGGTAGTGGTAAAACCACTATTGCTGAACTTATAAATGCTTTATTATTTCCTAGCGAAGGTACAATAGAATATGGTAGTTTCCTATTATCTTCTAAAGGAATTCAAAATAATCATGAAATAAACAATCTTAGAGTTAATATTGGTTTAATATTTCAATTTCCAGAAGAACAGTTCTTTAATATGACAGTAAAAGATGAAATCTCTTTTGGAATGAAGTACTTTAAGTATAAAACTAAAGATATTGATAATAGAGTTAAGAATTCTTTAAAACTAGTCGGACTTTCCGAAGAATATGAAAGCAGAAATCCTTTTACACTTAGTAGTGGTGAAAAAAGAAAAGTAGCTATTGCTTCAATTCTTGCTTTTAATCCAAAAGTAATAATATTAGATGAACCTACTATTGGACTTGATGCACTTGGTAAAAAGAATCTAATTCAGTTAATAAGAAAACTAAAAATGAGACTTAATAAAACAATAATAATTATTAGTCATGATATAGATTTAGTACATGCCGTAAGTGATAATGTTATACTTTTAGATAAAGGTAAAGTTATTACTGAAGGTGATAAATATACTGTATTTAAGAATGAAGAATTATTTAAAGAATATGGAATGCATATTCCAAAGATGATTGAGTTTTCAAATTTGGTTTTCCGTAAAAAGGGTATAAAAATAGGGTATAGAGATGAAATAAATGATTTAATAAAGGATATATATCGCTATGTTAAATAATATAGTTATTGGTAGTTACTATCCAGTAAAATCAAAAATTCACTTTATGAACCCTGTTAATAAAATGTTATGTACTATATTATTTATAGTTACTTCCTTTTTATGTAAAGATCCTAAGATAATGCTACTTCTTACATTTTTATGTGTACTTATGGCAGAATTAGGACATTTACCAAAGAGTATATATTTTAAGACATTTAAGAATCTTAGACTTTTAATAGTACTACTTGCTATTTTATATTACTTTATGGGAGTAGATTTAGATACAGTAATATGTGTTATATTAAGACTACTTAATATCGTACTATATACAACAGTACTAACACTTACTACTGCTCCTACAGAACTTACTTATGGACTTCAAAAAGTATTAGGTATATTTAAGATAGTAGGACTTCCAGTTAATAAGATGGCACTATCTTTATCACTTGCTTTAAGATTTATTCCTACTATTATTGATCAAGGTAATAAAATATTAAAGTCTCAAGCAAGCCGTGGTATTGATTATTATGCATCTAGATTTGGCGGAAAAGTTATGGCTATTAAGTCTATGATTATACCAATGTTTATTTTAACAATTAGAAGAGCAGATATATTATCTGAATCTATGCAGTTTAGATTATATGATATAAATGCTAAAAGAACTAATTTTAAAGTATCTAAAATTAGTTTCTTTGATATATTTATTTTTGTAATTCATGCTGGTATATTAGGAGTTATTATTGCAAGGATGGTGATAAAATGAAATATTTAATGACTTTTTCTTATGATGGTTCTAAGTTTTTTGGATATCAAAAACAACCTGATAAGACTTCAGTTCAAGAAGTTATTGAAAGTAAACTTGCTCAAATTAATTCTAATAATGACGTAGTAATTAGTGCTAGTGGAAGAACTGATGCAGGAGTACATGCTATTAATCAAAAAGCACACTTTACTCTTGATAGTGAAATAGAACCAAGTAGATTAAAACATTCATTAAATGAAATGTTACCACCAAGTATCTATATTAAAGATATTAAAGTAGTAGATGATAATTTCCATGCTAGATTTAATGTTAAAGAAAAAATATACCAATATAAAATTAATGTAGGAGAGTATAATCCTATAGAAGCTGAATATATTTATCAGTACTGTAAAGAACTTGATGTAAATAAGATGATAGAAGCTAGTAAACATCTTTTAGGTGAACATAACTTCAAATCATTTACTAAACCATCTAGTGAAGAAAAGTCATATATTCGTAAGATATATGATATTGACATTAAAAAAGACAAAGATATAATATACCTTACATTTAAAGGTAATGGTTTTATGAGATATATGGTTAGAAACTTAGTTGGAACACTAATTGAAGTAGGTAGTGGTAAGATTACTTCTGATGATGTTGCTAGAATTATAAATGCTGAAGATAGAAGAGATGCAGGAATATGTGCTCCTGCATGTGGGTTATATTTATATGATGTTATATATTAAAAAACACTCTTTTGTTTTGCTAATAGTTTTATTATTCCTGGTAGTCATATATTCTATTACTTATGGAAAATATAATAGTTTAGTTAACAAACATAATAATAGTGGTAATCTTATTAGAAAGAGTAGTTCTGGTAATATAGAATTAAGTGTTGATAAAGCTCTTAATTATGTTAACGAATATAAACTTGATTATTTAGATATTCTTAAAATAACATTTGATGATGTTAAAACTCTAACAAATCAGGATAAACTTAAGCTAGCTTATTACTATAATAAGAGTCAGTATGATTTAACTAGTGGAATTAGTTCTTCAAAGTATAATGAATATCTTACAAACTTATTTGGAAAGATAAGTGTTTCAAATGAAGATGTTATAGATAACAAAATTACTCTATTAAAATATAATAGTGATAGTGATACTTATAGATTTCTTTCTTCATCTAACAAAGATGAATCATTATCCACATATATTAGTGTTATAAGTTTCAATTATAGTGGAAAGTTATACACATTAAAAGTAAACAAATTCTATGTTAAAGATAGTAATGTTTATTCTTCATATGAAGATTATTTAAATAATAAAAATGTATTATTTAGTATTCCAAATGATGAAGAAATAGTTAATTATATTAAGAATAGAATTATTATAGATTATGACACTTTTAGTGATAAGTTATATACATATATTTATAACTTTTCTACTACTAAAACATCTATATTCTTAAAATCGTATAATATAGTAAAATAATGGCTTAAAACCCTAAAAAAGTCTTGACTTTATTAGGGTTTTTTAGTACTATTTATATTGGTACATTATTTATATCCCATTAAGTAAGACGTGGGAAATCTTACTTAGAATTTTTTATTTAAAGAAAGGGAAGAAAATTATGAAAAATACTTACATGCAAAAAAAGGAAGACTTAGTTCGTAATTGGTATGTAATTGATGCTGAAGGTCTACCTGTTGGACGTGTTGCAGTTAAAGCTGCTCATGTTTTAAGAGGTAAACACAAACCAACTTACACTCCAAATGTTGACTGTGGAGATTTCGTTATCGTTGTAAATGCTGATAAAGCAATTTTAACTGGTAACAAAGATACACAAAAGATTTATTACAATCACAGTGGTTACACTGGTGGTTTAAGAGAAAGAACTGGAAAAGAAATGCTTGAAAAATACCCAACAGAAATGATCGAAAGAGCTGTTAAAGGTATGCTTCCAAATGGTCGTTTAGGACGTCAAATGTATAAAAAACTTTTTGTTTACACTGGAGCTGAACACAAACACGCTGCTCAAAAACCAGTTGAATTAAAGGTTAAATAAGGAGGATTTTAAATGAATAAAGTTTTTATTGGTACTGGTAGAAGAAAATCTTCAGTTGCTCAAGTTAAAATGGTTCCTGGTAAAGGAAAAATTACTGTTAATGGTAGAGACGTTGAAGAATACTTTCCATATGCTACAAACGTTATGGATTTAAAACAACCTTTAGTTGCTACAAACAACGAAAATACATTTGATATTGAAGTAAAAGTTAATGGTGGAGGATTCACTGGTCAAGCTGGTGCTATCCGTTTAGGTATTACAAGAGCATTATTAGAATACGATTCAGCTAATGAAGGTAAAGAAGATAGTTATAGAACTACTTTAAAAAGAGCTGGATTTGTTACTAGAGATCCTAGAGCAAAAGAACGTAAAAAACCAGGTCTTAAAGCTGCTCGTAGAGCTCCACAATTCTCAAAACGTTAATATTCTTTCTTGTATGTATAAGAAGTATATTGAAAAATATACTTCTTTTTTCTTGGTAATATAGTATAATTAATATAGATAAAAGGGACGTGAAGTATGAGATTAAGTAGTGATTGGAAAGACTATGAATGTATAAGCGCAGGTAATGGTGAAAAGTTAGAAAGATGGAATGATGTAATCTTAAGAAGACCAGATCCTCAAGCTATGTGGATAATTGAAAATGATAAATCTTGGAAGAATCCAGATGGTTTTTATCATAGATCTAATAAAGGTGGAGGATACTGGGATTTTAATAAGAAATTACCTGAATACTGGACAGTTTCTTATAAAGATTTAACATTTAAAGTTAGTCCAACTAACTTTAAACATACTGGATTATTTCCAGAGCAAGCTGTTAACTGGGATTTTATGATGGATAAAATTAAAAACGCATGTAGACCTATAAAAGTGCTTAATTTATTTGCTTATACAGGTGGTGCTACTATGGCTTGCTCTAAAGCGGGTGCTGTAGAAGTAGTACATGTTGATGCTTCAAAAGGTATGACTGAGTGGGCTAAAGAAAATATGCATTTATGTAATCTAGACGATCATAAAATACGTTTTATAGTTGACGACTGTTTAAAGTTTGTTGAAAGAGAAGCAAGACGTGGAAATAAGTATGATGCTATAGTAATGGATCCTCCAAGTTATGGTAGAGGACCTAATGGAGAGGTATGGAAGTTTGAAAAAAATCTTGATACTTTAATAAAGGCTTGTCTTAAGATAGTAAGTGATAAACCCTTATTTTTCCTTATAAATTCATATACTACTGGTATTTCAGGTACTGTTTTATATAACATTTTAAAGACTACTTTAGAACCAGTTTATGGTGGAAAAGTGGATTCTGGTGAAGTAGGACTTCCTATTACTCAAAATGGTTTAGTCTTACCTTGCGGAATATATGGAAGATGGCAATCTAATGATTAATGTTATTTATGAAGATAATCATTTACTTGTAGTAGAAAAACCTATTAATATTCCTGTTCAAGCTGATGATAGTAATGATAAAGATTTACTTTCTATGCTTAAAGAGTATATTAAAGATAAATATAATAAACCAGGTAATGTATATCTAGGTTTAGTACATAGACTTGATAGACCAGTAGGCGGAATAATGGTTTTTGCTAAAACTAGTAAAGCTGCAGGTAGACTTAGTGTTGAAATAAAAAATAATACTGTTAATAAAACATACTATGCAGTAGTATGTGGAAAAGCAAAAGATAAAGATCATCTAGAAGACTATTTACTAAAAGATAGTAAGACTAATATTACTAAAGTAGATAAAAATGGTAAGCTTGCTATACTAGACTATGAACTAGTGGATTATAAAGATGGATATAGTCTTGTTAAGATAAATTTAAAGACAGGTAGATCTCATCAAATAAGAGTACAATTTTCTAGTAGAAATTTACCTTTATACGGAGATCAAAGATATAATAAAAATGCCAAACCAGGTGAACAAATTGCTTTATTTTCAAAGGAATTATCTTTTGTTCACCCAACTACAAAAGAAGAACTTTCTTTTAAAATATCTTTACCTAAAAAATATCCTTGGATTTTGTTTAATGTGGATTAAAAATAATCCACATTTTTCTTTACAAAAATTTGTAATATTTTACAATCTATAATTTGTTTTTTAGTATGGTTTATGCTATAATTTAAAGTGATAAATTATATCTTTTAGGAGGATAATATGGGAGAACAAAAAAGTTATTATGATGAGGAAGAAAGAAGAAATCCTTTAATCAAAATTATTGCTATTATTTTATTAGTTTTATTACTACTAGTAGCAGTGTTTATTATCTATAACAAGAATAATAGTTCACTAGAAAAAGTATTAATTAAAACTACTAAAAAGTATTATGAAGATAATGGAGCTGCATTACCTGCTTATGAATCAGAATGTGAAACAATTACTCTATCTTACTTAATTAAAGAAAATAAAATTACAAATGCTAAGAAGTATGATAATTGTGATGCTGATTCAACACTTGTTAAAGTATGTAAGTTACCAAGTGGTAATTATCAGTACACTCCATTTATTTCATGTAATAATAATGAAGATACAGTATTTGATGATTTCGTTGTTGGTGATGAAAAAGATTTAGTTGTTGATAAATCAGATGTTCGTTTTAAATATATTCCAAGAGTATATACTTCAAATGAAAAAGTTTACTATCCAGGAGATAAGAAAAACGCTAATGAAGTAAAAGAATCTTATATATCTGCACCTAAGTCAGAATATAGTATTAGAGGAGAAGCTGTTAAAGGAGCTGCTAAGTGGTATAAAGAATCAACTGGTACTACTTACTGGAATAATGGAAGTTATTCTTCAGTAGCACCAAGTGGATATCCATCAAAAGGAGCTGAAGGTACTTCTGTAGTTAAACTAAGTTTAACAATTCCAGCAACTGCTGAGTATAGAACCATAGAAGAAGTTAAACTTTATAGAACAAGAAGTGTAACTACTCCAACTCCATATAAATGGGTATGTTCTGATGGCTCAGGTAATACTGGTGGAACAATCGTAACTGATTCTCCATGTACATTTAGAACTGATAAATTTAAGACAACTCAAAATATTTACTATACTTGTGATAAAGAAGTTACAAGTGAATCTAATCCAGTAAATCAAAAAAGCAAATGTCCTACATCTGATTGGGCAGCATGGACAACTGATAAATGTTCTGATAGTAATACTACAGAATGTGAAGCAACAAACGGATATAAATACACAGATAAAACATGGAAATGGTATGTAACAGGTACATATAGATCATATTATCCAAGTGGTAGTGCTACTGCACAAGGAGAAAATACTTATTATGCAAGTTCTCCTGCATCTGGCTATGTTAAAGATAGTTCAACAGAGACTACTGCTTATAAATATTATAAATTAGTTGAATCTAAAAATAACAATGGTGAAGGTGAGTGGGTTAAACTTACTGAAGACTATGTTGAATTAGATGAAATGATTAAAGTATTTACAGATAAGAAATACGAAGTATCAGAAATTGCTGATATTATAAAAAATAAAGAGATTAGTTTCGTTACTCAAATTGAGTACGCTAATAGAAAGTAGGGGATTGAAATGAATATACAAGATATTCTAAATAGAATTGAAGAATTAAATAACAAATTTGGTATTAGTGAAGAAACTAGAGCTGCTAAACAAGCAGAACTTGAAGCAAACATTAAAGCTGAACAAAAAGCGCTTGATGCATTAAATGAAAAATTATCTCATGAAGAAAATTATTATGATAGAAGAGATTATAAATTTGCACAACAATATGATGATGCTGTTAAAGAATACGCTAAGATTAATAGTAGTTTAACTGATAAAAAATTAGAAAAAATTGAATCAGAAAAATTACAATCTCATTATGATTCACTAATTGTTAACTATCAAAATCGTATTGCTGATTTAAAGAAAGAAAAAGACGAACTATTTATTAAAAATAAATTTGGTCATTTCTCTAATGATTTAATTGGTGAGTACGGTAGTATTGAAGCAGTTAAACAACATAATCTAGAAACTATTAATAAGAATTTAGCTGAAATTGATGGATTAACTACTGCTATAGCTCAAACAAGAGAACAAATGGCAGCAAATGATGAAACATTAAAATCATTTGATGGTGAACTTGCTGAATTAGAAGCTCAATTAGAGGAAGCTAGAAAAAATAAAGTATTCTTATACGAAAAACAAGAAAATGAAATTCATGGAATTCCTGAAATAGATGTAGCTCAAAAAGAAGCTGATCAAGAACAAGTTGCTGTTTTAAATAACAGTATTAACTTTAGTAAAGATAACTTAGCATTACAAACTTTCTTTGGCGAATTAAATGCTAGTGCTGCTGAATTAAAAGCAGGAAATATTACTCCTGAACAATTAGCAGCTAGATTAGAAGAAATATCTGTAGATTTACCAGTTATTTATTCTACTAATGAAGAAGCTAGAAAAGCTGCTCTTGATGAAAATGCATTATATCAAACACAAGTTAAAGAAAAAATAGAAGTATTAACTACTAGACTTGCTGATGATAGTAATTATCCAATGGATGCATTATATACTAACTATTTAAATGAGCAAAAAACTGCTGCTAAGAATTCTTCAGCATCAGCTTTAAAACATTTAAGAGTTTTAAGTGAAGAACTAGATTCTATTAGAGCAGTACAAAGAAATATTGATGAAATTAAAGCTAATTTAAAATCTGGTAACTTCTATGCTAGTAGCGAAGAAGAACTTGCTGCTTTAAAAGATCAACATACTTATGAAACATATTTCTCTGAAATAGATAAAATGGTAAGTGATTATGATTCTGAAATTGCTAGATTAGAACAAGAAATGTCAAAATTAGAATCAATAGTTGATTTCTCAACTCAAAGATCAATAGATATTGAAGAACAACTTGAAAAACGTCCAGATGTTAATTTAATGAAGAAACATATGGATGAAAGAAATTTAGCTAAAGCTAAAGAAGAATTAAATATTTTAATGGTTCAAGAAACAGAAATATCTGATAACTTATCAGATTCTATTGGTAAGTTAGTTGAATCAATTAGAACTAAAAAAGAAGAAGAAAAAGCTGAAGGACTTCCATTTGATATGGGGCCACTTCCAGAAGAACCAAAAGAACAAACTGAAACTGAAACTATTACTGCTGATCAAGTACCTTCATTTGGTGATGATAATGTAAGCTTATTTGGTGGTGCTCCAGCAGCAAGTAATGTAATAGATCCTGAAACAGGATTACCAATTCCACAAAGCGGAAGCGTATATGATGATAACGAAGCTACTAATGTAGCTGCTGCTCCACTTCCTGGAACTGAAAATATTGATATGTCACGTTACTCAGGTGATGTTACATTAAATAACATTAAAGAAAAAGAAAATGGTAAAGAAAATACTGAATTAGCTGTTGCAGATGAAAATACAGCATTAATTCCAGTTGTACCATGTAGAGTTATTTCTACAGAAGAAGCTAAACCAGGATTTATAGCTAGAGTTAAAGATCATGTTAACAAAGCTAAAGAATGGTTAAAGAAGAACTGGAAGAAAATAGTTCTACCAGTTGCTGGCCTTGCAGCTCTTGGAATGTTTGGTAAAGCTGTTTATGACACTTGGCCATCAAAATTAGAAAAAGAATCTAAAGAAGATGAAAATCTTAAAAATGATACTACAATTGAAGCACAAGTAGAGGCTCAAAATACTGAAGCAGATGAAATGATTAATCAATATATTCCACAAGAAGCTATAAACAACACAGTTGTAGGTGCAGGTCTTGCACTTGGTGGAGATGCAGTTGCTAATATTGGTAAAGATGCTGATACAGTTGATACTGGTAAAACAGTTAAAAAGGAATCAACTACTGAAACAGTAGTAGAAACTCCTGCTGAAGTACAAGAAGAAGTAACTCCTACTCCAGCCCCAGCACCAGCTCCATCAGATAGTGGATCAAACTATGTTCCAACTCCACCACAAGAACCACTTCCTGCTGATATCGTAATTGAACCAGAAGGAAAAGAACCAACTTGGTCTGAAAATGAAAAACATGATGCTGATGAAAACACTAATCCAAGTGATAATGGTCAAACAGAACAAACTGAAGAAAAGAAAGAAGAAACTGAAGTAACTCCAGATAATGGAGAACCAACTTGGACTGAAGATGAAAAACATGATGTTGATGAAGAAGAACTTGGAAATGAAGATGATCATACACTTCCACTTCCAACACCTGTTCCTACTCCAGAAGATACAATGATTTTACAACCTGGTGATGTTTTCCAAGGTGAAAAAAGTCAAAATGTTATCTCTAATAATGGTGAAGCAAATAAAGCATTTATAGAACAACAAACTGGTCAAGAAGTAAATGATATTACTTCAGAAGTTAATACTCAGCAAGTAGGAGATTCATTAGTTGTTGATACTTCTAAACTTGCTGCCCCTGTAGAAACTCCAACACCACAAGTTGATAATAATGAAGTAATTACTGCAAACCTAGAATACTTATTAATGCACCAAGATATAGATGCAGCAACTGCTTACTTACAAAGTAATGAACAAGCAATTTCACAAGATCAAGAATTAAGATCTTCTCTTGAAAATGTAATTGCTAAATATAATCAATCAGATACAATTACATTAAACGAACAGGCAGGGCCAACAATGGTTCGATAGATAATAAGGAGGTAAAAAGGGATGAAAAATAAAATTAATAAAATTATCACATTAGAGACTGGTAATAAATACTTCGTTATGAAGCAAGCTATTTACAAGTCAGAAAATTATTATCTAGTTGCTGAAGTTAATGAAGATGGAACTGACATTAAAGATAAATTTGCAATGGTTCATGAATTTGAAAAAGACGGTGAAGAATACATTGAAATGGTAAAAGATCAAAAAACTATGCAAGTATTATTAAGCCATTTAAATTTTGAAGAGGAATAAAATTCCTCTTCTTTTTATTTATCTTCATTTCAAAATATGATAAAATTATAATAGGTGATAGTATGAGGCATGACAAGATATTTAAATCTTTGGATGAACAAATAGATATCCTTAAAGATAAAGGCCTAACAATTGAAGATTATGACAAAGCAAAGAATATTCTATTTAGAGAAAACTACTTCTTTGTCAGTGGTTATAGACATCTTTTCATGTCTGATAAAAAGCAAAGTCGATTTATTGAAGGAACTACATTTGATGAATTATATGCAATGCTTACTTTTGATAGGAAAGTTCGTAATATATTTTTCTCATTCATACTTATCATTGAAAATAATATGAAATCTATTATTAGTTATCAATTATCTAAGAAATATGGTTTTAAAGAAAAAGATTATTTAAATCCAGCTAACTTTACTCAGGATTCTATGAAGACTAGACAAGTTAGGGATATTATTAATAAAATGAAAAGACAAATTAGAGTTAATGGTGTAGAACATGAAGCTACTCACCATTATCTAGATAATTATGGATATGTACCACTATGGATCTTAGTTAAAGTATTATCCTTTGGCATAGTATCTGAATTATATGGAATACTTAAGTATGAAGACCAAGTAGCTATAGCAGATATATATGATATAGATGCTGAAACACTAACTATTTTCTTAAGTATTCTAGCTAATTATCGTAATATATGTGCTCATGAAGAAGTTTTATATTCTCATAGATCTCAAAGGTATATACCTGATTGTAGATATCATAGAGAGATGGAACTTGAAAAAGATGAGTACGATGAATATAAATATGGTAAAAATGATTTATTTGCAGTAGTATTAATTTTTAAGAAACTTCTTACAGAAGAAGAATTTAGAGATTGTATGAACCAACTTAACTATGAAGTAGATTTTCTAGAAGGTAAAGTTAAAACAATACCTATTAATACAATTTTAAATAAATGTGGATTCCCAGATAACTGGAGTTCTATAGTATCTATAGATAAGTAAATTTCTTTTAATTTTCACATTTATATAGTATAATATAAAAGGAAACAAATTATTGGGAGGTTTTAAAATGAAAAAATTATTTATATATTTAATGATTACAGCTGCACTTTTATTTCCAGTAGTAGCTCATGCTGAAGTAAAGGTAGATGGATTTAAAGATACAGTTGATTATGAAATAAGTATTTATGGAGAAAACGAAAACTACGCTGAAGAAGTAGAAAAACTTAAAAATGCTAAAATAAGTGAAACTCCAGCTGAAAATGCAGTTAATGTTTATATCTTTAGAGGTGCAACTTGTAGTCACTGTTTAGAAGCAGTTGCATATTTTGCAAGTATTTCTGAAGAATATGGAAAATACTTCGATTTAAAAACATATGAAGTATGGTATAACGAAGATAATGCTAACTTAATGAAAAGAGTAGCAAGAAAACTTGGAGTATCTGATGTTGGTGGAGTTCCATTCATCGTTATTGGTAATAAGAAATTTGAAGGATTCTCTGAAACAATGGCTGAAGATATGGTAGCTACTATCATGGATGAATATGAAAAAGAAGAAAGATATGATGTTATAGAAAAACTAGATGAAAATAATAGTACTCTTGTAGTACTTGCTAGTACTTGTATCTTTGCTGTTTTCGTAGGTGGACTTGCAGTAGCAAAAAATAAAAACAAATAAAAAGATGATTTAAATCATCTTTTTTTGTTATCTTATTGTATTTACTTATTATTTGTGTTATAATCTAGTCATATCGCTTAGGGGTATAGTTCAATGGTAGAATAACGGTCTCCAAAACCGCTGATGTGAGTTCGACTCTTGCTACCCCTGCCATTTAGAATATTAAAACACTAACTTAATTGTTAGTGTTTTTTTGTATTTAAACCGACAAGTTCTAAAGTTTCTTTAGTAAATATATCTATATGATTAGTAGGTTCATCTAATATTATAAAGTTACATTTATCTTGAATAAGTGAAAATAACATTAGTCTTACTTTTTCTCCTCCGGATAGTTTATTTGTTTTCTTATAGACGTTTTCTTTATGAAAATAGAATTTATCAAGTGCGCTTCTAAGATGTGATTCTTCTCCTATATAGTGTTTTCTAGCATAATCTAGTACTGTTTCATTATCATTAAAGTTTATTTGCTGGGGAATATATCCTATTTTTATATTAGTTCCTTTTCTTATATAGTCATTACCTTTAATAATGTTTTTTATAAGGGTAGTTTTACCACACCCATTATCTCCAATCAAACATATTTTATCTTGATAAAGGATATTTATATTTATATCTTTTATTAGTAGTTTATTTTCAATATATAAATCATAATCTTTTATAGTAAGAGCATCTTTTCCTGATCTATTTTCCATTTCAAAGTTAATCGGTAAGTTATCCTTTATAACTGGTTTATCTTTTACTTCTATTCTTTCAAGTCTCTTTCTTATGTTTTCGGCTCTTCTAAAAAAACCTTCTCCTAGAGGATAAGCAAGTCTTCCAAATTCTTCTAGCTGCTTTATCTTTTTCTTTAAAGCTAGTATTAGTTTTTGCTGATCTTTATATTATCTAAATTCTCTTTCAAGTCTTTCTTCGTTTTCTTTTAAAAAGTAGGAGTAGTTACCATTAAACGTTATTGCTTTTCCATTTTCAATAAGTACTACCTTATTTACTACTTTATCTAGAAAATATCGATCATGTGATACTAATAATATGGTTCCGTTATATTTATTTAGAAAGTCTTCTAACCATTCTATAGTATTTATGTCCAAATGATT
>JAEEGJ010012559.1_pt1 | contig 20904 bp, 18 predicted proteins | sample 8958761 | NCBI WGS metagenome assembly JAEEGJ01 (sample SAMN16246546, study PRJNA631951) | gut metagenome | biome: gut microbiome; feature: rumen; material: RS-attached | host: Bos | place: Iran: Karaj | collected 2018-10
TCTTAATGCCTCCGTTCGCTTCTGTGAGTTTCTGCACGTAATCCTGCTTTTCGGCGTCAGATGCGTACAAGAAAAATTTACCCCACATCTGCGCTTTCGTCAACCTTGCAATGTCATCATCCAGCTTTTTAATCTTCGGCAGCTCCATAAAAATGACATTGAGCGTGTCCGAAATCGTCCGACCATCCTTGTTACGCAAAACATAGTGGTTTATAGATTTCTCTGCATCCGCATCAAAAATGAAGTTAAGTACTGAAATCTGGAAAACCTGGGGGATTTTATCCCAGTCCATTCCTTTCGGCGTGTAATGGTTCAGGACGTGCGCCGCATGATATTCTGCCCGCTTCCCGTATGATTGCTTGTCGTTCTCGCCCTGCATCTCCACATTGGCGATTTTGCCGTCTATCTTGCAGTTTATGTCGAACTCGCTCTGTTTGTCAGAGTCAGATTCGCCCGAAAGCTCGTTGGGCTGCAGGACAACATCGGTGACGGTTTTTCCCAGAATGTCGGAGAGAAAGCTGGTGAGCGCCTGATGGGCCTCATCCGACTCATCAGTGAAAAGGATTTTGAAAATCGGGTCGGCGCAGGGGTTAAGAAGCGCGCCGGGGTACGGACGAAAAGATTTTTGAAGCATGAGGTACATCCTTGAAAAAGTTTTGGAAGCAGTCCGCGAAGCCTGCAATATGAGCAGGACATAATTTGCTAAAACTGCCTGTATAGTTCTTATACGAAAGCAGAAGGCTCTTTTTTCATTTTTTAAGGAATTATGATAAACAATAGCGTAATTTTGTGCTAAAAATAGTAATAAAATACGGTTGTACTGTCTGTTGATTGTGAGCACATAAGCGTAAGGGGGTGTAGCGCCTTTAGTTCCGGCGGTGGCGAAGCTGCCGACGGAATGGAGCGCGGTTAGCGCGGAAGCGCGAAACACCCGACCGCGACGGCGATTCAGCCGGCGCGGGTACGCCCGCAATTCTCAGGTTCATTTTTTGGGATATTTTGCCTGAAATGGTACATTGCGGTCTGAAAATTCCCGTTTTATACTTCTAATATCAGCCCGAAAACGGGCGGGAAACGCACAAGCGTTCCAAAAATAGGAGGAAATAATGAAGAAACTTTTAAGTGTTCTGCTCTGCCTGCTCATTGTATGTTCAGTTTTTGCAGGTGGCAAAAAAGAAACAGTAAAGGATGCCGGAGAACTCGTTGTTTACGGCTCATGTGAGGAAGAATATCTTTCTGCAGTATGCGCTCAGTTCGAGAAGCAGACAGGTATTAAGACGACATATCAGCGTCTTTCAACAGGCGAAGTTCTTACAAAGATTGAGGAAGAGAACGGAAATCCTTCCGCTGACGTATGGTTCGGAGGTACAACAGATCCTTACAACGAAGCAGCTGGAAAAGGCCTTCTTCTTCCTTATGAGGCAAAGAACGCTTCTCACCTTGTAGGACCTCAGTTCAAGGATGCTGACAACAACTGGTACGGTATTTACCGCGGTATCCTCGGCTTCTTCTGGAACACAGAAGAGCTCGCACGCCTTGGACTTCAGCCACCGAAGGACTGGGACGACCTTGCAAAACCAGAGTACAAAGGTCTTGTTTCTTTCTCTAACCCGAACACAGCTGGAACAGGAAAGCTCATCGTTAACACAATGGTTCAGATGAAGGGCGAAGCTGCTGCTATGGAGTACTTCAAGGCAGTTGATAAGAACATCTGTCAGTACACAAAATCTGGTTCAGGTCCTTCAAAGCTTGTTCCAACAGGTGAAATCGTTATCGGTGTTGGATTCCTTCACGACGTAGTTTATCAGATTGTAGACAACGGTTACGACAACCTTGGTATGTGTGCTCCTGCTTCCGGAACATCATACGAGATTGGTGCAACAGCTATTTTCAAGGGATGCAAGAACCTTGAAAACGCAAAGAAGTTCATTGAGTTCGCTCTTTCACCAGACTGCGTAAACATGGCTCAGGACAACGGTTCTTACCAGTTCCTCGTAATCGATAATGCAAAGCCTGTTGAGGCTGCTGTTAAGGCTGGTCTTGATAAGATTGAGACAATCGTTTACGACTTTGACGACGCAAAGGTTAACGGACCTAAATACTACGCAGAGTTCTTTGAGGTTATCGCTAACGATGACCGCGTAAAGACAAAGTAAGTTAAGCTTTTTAGGCTGGCATCTGCCCCTGGTTTTTCGGGCGATTCGAAAGATTCGTGAGAATCATTTCGTCCGGATGGGGCAGGGCAGTCTGTTTTGCAAAGCGTCCGCCTATATATTTTACGGACGCTTTTTTTATAACAAACAAAAATAGGAATAAAAATGGCTAACGCTCAAGGTAAATCCCTGGACAGAAAAAAGCTTTTCGCTGACCCGATTCTTATAACGGCAATAATCGGTATATTTCTGTTCCTGCTGCTTTTTATTGTTTATCCGCTCGCTATCCTGCTGACTGACAGTGCCGTTGTGGAGACAACCGTCGGCGATGTTACAAAAAAAACGATCGGATTTGAAAACTTTATCCGCATTTTTAAGATGCCAACATTCAGGCAGGCAATTTCAAACACGCTCTTTTTGGGGCTTGTTTCCGGCCTTGGGGCGACTTTGCTCGGCTTTTTGTTCGCTTATGTAGACTCTTACGTTGACGTAGGCTCAAAAATCGTCCGCAAGCTGTTCGGAATGGTTTCCGTTCTGCCGGTCGTCTCGCCGCCATTCGTGCTTTCTCTTTCCGCGATCCTGCTTTTCGGACGCACCGGCGTTATAACACGCAACTTGCTCGGATTAAGCACCACAAGCTTGTACGGCTGGCGCGGTATCGCCCTTGTACAGACGCTCACGTTCTTCCCGGTCTGCTACCTTATGCTTAAAGGTCTTCTTAAGAACATAGACCCGTCACTGGAAGAAGCTGCCCGCAACATGGGCGCGTCACGCTGGAAGGTGTTCACGACCGTTACGCTGCCGCTTCTGCTTCCCGGACTTGGAAACGCTTTCCTTGTTTCGTTCATCGAGTCGGTAGCAGACTTCGCAAACCCGATGATTATCGGCGGTAACTTCGATACTCTCGCAACGTCAATCTACCTGCAGCTGACCGGCGCATACGACAAGAGTGGAGCGACGGCAATGGCAGTCGTTCTTCTGTGCGTTTCTATGGGTCTTTTTATACTTGAAAAATACTGGTTGGAGCGGAAATCCGTCGCGACCCTTACGGGAAAAGCTTCCCGCGGCCGCACCCCGATGACGGATAAAAGCGTCCGCATCCCGCTTGTTTCAATATGTACGCTCGTTACGATATTCGTACTCGTTATGTACGCGCTCGTTCCGCTTGGATCGCTCTTCAAAATTTGGGGCCGCGACTACAGCCTTTCTTTCAAATGGTACGAGTACGTCTTTAAGAACAACGGTTACCGCGTCTTTACGGACTCGATAATGCTTTCGCTCATTGCCGCGCCAATAACGGCTCTGCTTTCGATGATAATAGCGTATCTTGTTGTAAAGAGGAAATTCCACGGAAAAGGCTTTATGGAGTTCGTCGCAATGCTGGCGATGGCTGTTCCGGGAACGGTTCTTGGTGTCGGATTTATCCGCGGCTACAACTCCGGCTTGTTCCATTCCGGCTTTATGCAGGGACTTTACGGAACAGGCGCGATTCTCGTCATAGTGTTCATCGTGCGCTCGCTGCCAATCGGTACGCGAAGCGGTATCGCCGCATTGCGCCAGATAGACAAGTCTATTGAGGAAGCCGCCTACGACATGGGCGCGGACAGCGGAAAGGTTTTCGTTTCCGTCACGCTGCCGCTCATAAAAGAGTCGTTCTTTTCAGGACTTGTTACGACGTTCGTCCGCTCGATAACCGCAATTTCGGCGATTATCCTGCTCGTTACGCCTAAGTTCCTGCTTATCACGGTGCGCATCAACGAGCACGCCGAAAAAGGTAACTACGGAATTGCGTGTGCCTACGCGACGATCCTTATCATCATCACGTATGCAGCAATCTCGATTATGAACGCGCTTCTTAAACGGTTCGGTACAAGCCGCCCCGCGCGCATCGAAGAAGAATAGTTTCGCGGGTTTTCGGCAAATGTGCGATGCGCGGAAGCCAAGTTTGTGGCGCGCGGATCAAGAGATGCGCGGTTGCAATTGCAACGTAGCGCGCCTGTGAGCACTGCGAAAACCTCGCGAAAAGGAGATTTTATGGAAAACAATAAAGCGCCAAAGGGCGTAAGACTTGAAAATATAACGAAGATTTATCAGGATCCAAAGACGAAAAAAGATTTCGCCGCCGTAGACAACGTTTCGCTCGACATAAAGCCGGGCAGCTTTGTCACGCTGCTGGGACCTTCCGGCTGCGGAAAAACGACGACGCTTCGTATGATAGCCGGCTTTGAAAGCCCAGACAAAGGAGAGATTTACCTTGGCGACGAAGCTATTAACGAGCTGACACCGAACAAACGCGACACCGCAATGGTGTTCCAAAGCTACGCTCTTCTTCCGCACTACAACGTGTTCGACAACATTGCTTACGGATTAAAACTCCGCAAGCTCCCGAAAGCGGAAATCAAAGAGAAAGTCATGAACATGCTCGACCTTGTTGAACTTTCAGGCATGGAAGAACGCATGACAAACCAGCTTTCCGGTGGTCAGCAGCAGCGCGTCGCCCTTGCGCGTGCGCTCGTGATGCAGCCTGGCGTTCTTCTTTTTGACGAACCTCTGTCAAACTTGGACGCCAAGCTCCGCGTCACGATGCGCACGGAGATCCGCAAGATTCAGCAGCGGCTCGGCATTACGGCAATTTACGTAACGCACGACCAGTCCGAGGCAATGAGCCTTTCAGACGAGATTATCCTTATGCACAAAGGAAAAATCGCGCAGAAAGGAACGCCGCAGGACATCTACTACAGACCGCAGAGCGAGTTCGTAGCCGACTTCATCGGTGAGGTTAACTTCCTTGACGGCGAGGCAAAGGCTGTTGAAGGCGAAATTGTTCGCGTAAAAGTTGACGGTGCGGAAATTGAGGCTGGCGGAAACCCAGGCATCAAGCCCGGCGACAACTGCAAAATCGTTCTTCGTCCGGAATCCGTAACACTTGCAGACGAGGGTAAAATCCCGTGCGAGGTTATCCTCTCAACGTTCATGGGCGCGTACCAGTACTATCAGGTAATGGTCGGCGGCACGATGGTTAAAATCACGGAGTACAACCCGAAGAGCCGCAAACTCTACAAAATTGGCGACAAGGCGTTCCTGTCGTTCGACAACAAGAACCTGCATATACTGTAGTTGGTTAATAGGGATGGGGGAGTCCCCCTCGCCCGCACATGGTTGCGGGCTACCCCCACTGCGGGGCGCGGTTATCAGTTTTTGCCCCGCAACGCCCCGGCTTTCTTACTGCGCCTGTACTGCTGTCATCGCGACTGTGTTGACAATATCTTCCACAGAGCAGCCGCGCGAAAGGTCGTTGCAAGGCTTTGCCAATCCCTGAAGAACTGCGAAACACTCCGCCCCGCCTATGCGCTGCGTAATCTTGTAGCCGATATTACCAGCCTGCAAATCTGGGAAAATCAGGACGTTCGCGCGGCCTGCGACAGGACTTCCCGGAGCTTTAGACGCTCCGATTTCCGGTATAAGAGCCGCATCAAACTGCATTTCACCGTCCAAAAGCAAATCAGGCGCAAGCTGGTGCGCAATAGCCGTCGCTTCCTGCACTTTGTTTACAAGCTCGTGTTTCGCGCTGCCTTTCGTCGAGAATGAAAGCAGAGCGACCCTCGGCTCTTTAATGCCGCACAGAACCCTCGCTGTTTCCGCAGCCGACACCGCTATATGAGCAAGCTCTTCCGCTGTAGGGCAGGGCATGACAACGCAGTCCGCGTACACAAGAAGTCCGTCTTCTCCCAGCGATTTGTTGGGGCAGTCCATAAGGAAGCTGCTCGAAACAACTTTCATGCCGGGTTTTGTTTTTATAAGCTGCAGTGCCGGGCGGAGCATATCTCCAGTTGTATGGACTGCGCCTGAAACAAGACCGTCTGCATCCTCAAGCTTGACCATCATTATGCCGTAATACATTGGGTCGGTTACGAGTTTTTTCGCATCATCTTCCGTCACGCCCTTTGCTTTACGAAGCTCGTACAAAGCCTTTGCATAATCTGCGGCTTTGTCGCTCGTCAATGGGTTAACAATCTCTATGCCGGAGATATCAACGCCCTGTTCTGCCGCGACTTTCGCAATCTCATCTGGATTTCCGAGCAGAACCGGAATTGCCAATCCTTCTTTCGTTATATCTACCGCCGCTTTAACTGTGCGCGGCTCATCGCCTTCCGGAAGCACTATGCGCTTCTTGTTTTCTTTTGCCTTGCTCTTTATCTTCTCTATCATGCTCATGGCCGTGTCCTCCTTAAAACTCTATACCTTCAAAACCCTGCCATACATCTTTTCCTGAATATGTAAGCGGGGTAAGTTTTCCTTGCATAACTTTCAGGGCAGGTAGCGCAAGTGCTTCCTGCTCCATCTCTCCCGGATACGCGAAAATCGGTGCAATCCATCCGCATCTCTTTTCAATAGTTGATTTTACGTCAGCGAACCGCAGAAGCCCGCCTGTAAGAAGAATACCGTCCACTTTTCCGCAAAGAACGCAGCTCATCTCGCCAATCATCTTGCAAATCTGGTAAAGCATCGTGTTCCAGACCAAATCGGCTTTTTTGTCGCCTTTTTCAAGCATTCCGTGGATTGTGTCAGCGTTCGCCGTTCCAAAAAGGTCTACAAAACCGCCCGCACGAGAGCATCTCAGGCGTACATCGGCAACAGAATGTGCCTCTATGTAGTCAAGAAGCGCCAAAACAGGCACGCTTCCGATTCTTGTGGGAGTAAACGCGCCTTCTCCGTCCGCACCCATGTTTCCGTCAATCATCTTGCCGTGGTCGTGCGCGCTTACAGTAATGCCACCGTCGATATGCGCCACTACGAAATTGCAGTCCTCGTAACGCTTGTTAAGAACGTGCTCCGCGTGATACTCTGCGACAGCTTTCTGATTCAGAACGTGCGAGTGCGAAACCCTGTAAATCCCCTTGATACCGGTGAGCCTTGCGTAGTCGCAGTATTCATCTACGTTCGTCGGGTTCAGCGTAAAAGCCGGTTTGTTGAACTCCTGCGCGAATTTCCATGCGAGCATAACCCCGAGTTTTGCCGGATGCTCGCTGCCGCCTACAGCAGCAACAGTGTCGTCGTAGAGCTTCTTGTCAATTTTCGTAATGCCGCCCGGCTGTGTGCAGGCCGAACCGCCACGTCCGACAAAAACATCGATTTCAGATGCGTTGTGACCTTCTTCCTTCAGCATATCAAGGATAACCTGGTAGCGGAAAAGCAGCTGGTCGTTCACGTGTGGGTATGAAAGAAGCTTGTCCGCGTCGTGGAAAAGACTTTTCTCGAAAACGGATTTCTCGTTCTCAAAAAGGCTCACTTTTGTTGAAGTTGAGCCCGGATTTATTATAAGCAGCTTATATTTCTTGTCGTTCGAGTCCATTAAATTTATCTCCTCATAAAGATTTAACTTTAAAAATGCGCGGCAGTGGCGGTACTTTGATACTACGCATAGTATTCTATATTGCAAAGGAAAAGAATTCAATCAATACCCCGACGAGATTCTCGGCGAAACTGAAAGCGGTAACCCTTATGCGGCTGGTAAAGTTTGGCGCTTGCGTCTTCTGTTCAAAAGGCGTTCCCTCATCCATGCGGTCACACCGCTAAGAATCCATACTAAACCTGATGAAACCCAGATACCTGTTTCGCCCATGCCCATGTATTTTGTAAGAAGAATCGGGACTGTGAAGCGTCCAATAACTTCGACAATGCCGTTGAAAAGCGCGAAAAAAGCGTCTCCCATGCCGGTAAGAACGCCACGGACGACGTAAATCAAGCCAAGCGCAGGATAGAACCAGCTTGTTATACGCAAACCGAGCGTTCCAAGGTCAATGACGATCGGGTCTTCAACGAACATACTTGTAATTGCCCTGCCGAAAACTTGCATAACAAACGTCATAACAGCGGTGATGACAATCATTATAAGAAGACCTTTCCTGTAGCCCATGTACACGCGGTCCATCTTTTTTGCGCCGTAGTTTTGTCCGCAGTATGTTGAAAGCGAAGCTCCGAGCGTTGAATAAGGCTGGTGGATAAGCTGCTCTATTCGGCATGTTGCTGTAAAAGCCGCAACAACGACTGTTCCGTAAGAGTTGACGACGCGCTGCAAAGCCATTGATGAAATTGAGATAAGCGCGAATTGAAGCGATATCGGAACGCCGAGCCTGATGATTTTGTACGACATTTGCGCCGAAATAGTGAAATCGCTTTTTTTAAGCTTAAAGAACGCGTTCGTCTTGCAAGCGTAGATGGCGCAGCTTATAGCCGCCGTAAACTGAGCGATTATTGTCGCGATGGCGGCTCCTGATATACCCCAGCCAAGATTGTAAACAAAGATGATGTCGAGCACGATGTTCAGTATCGTTGATAATATAAGGAAATAAAGCGGAGATTTGGAGTCGCCGAGCGCGCGGAGCATTGAGGCAAGATAATTGTAAAGCGAAACGAAAAGAAGGCTGACGCTCATGTAGCGAATGTACATAGCCGCATCCTGCAGAATATCTTCGGGAGTGTTGAGCAGGCGTAAAAGCGCGGGCGCGAAGATGAATGCTATTGTTCCGAACAGAACTGGAACGACAAGCATGATAAGACCGGTATTGACGATGCAGTTCTTAACTTTGTCGTTATCGTGCGCGCCGTAGAACTGCGAGCAGATTATACCGCCGCCGCTGCCTATTCCGTTGCAGAGCGCGAAAAACAAAAAGGTTATTGATGAAGTTGAACCGACAGCTGCCAGCGCGTCCGCGCCGATGAACCGACCGACGATAATAGAGTCAGCAAGGTTGTATATCTGCTGAAAAATATTTCCAATAAGAGCAGGAACTGCGAATACTATTAAGTGCCGTACCGGGCTTCCTACCGTCATATCTGTCATGTTATCTTTCATAAAATACCCCTAGAGCAGATACGATAAATATACTTCTGTTTTGTTAAATAATCTTCTTAAAAAACGACTTTTATATTATCAGTTTTTGTCGTGTTTTTGCTTTTTTCGTTTCTTATAGCGAAGCGCGGAATTTCGCAGCGAGCAATACGTGCTGGGCTTCAAGCAAGCCGTTTCTCGTTTCACAATTCCAGCTACGCAACTGTTTGGTTTATGTATCATTTATGAGCTATTTATAAATAGAAAATCCACAAAAAAAATCATTTTTTCGACAAAATTTGATATTTAATATAACGAAATATAAGAAGCGGATTCAAATTTTATGTGATAATATGAAAATAGCCGTGTGGTATGCGAAGCGTTGCGGCAAAAAAAGGACGGATTATGAACAATTTTGAATTCTATTCACCAACATGTTTTGTGTTCGGAAAGGACACCGAGAAAAAAGCCGGAGAGTACGTTAAAAGGTTCGGAGGAACAAAGGTGCTCATTCATTTTGGTGGCGGAAGTGTTGTGCGCTCAGGTCTCCTTGATCGCGTAAAAGCTTCTCTTAAAGAAGCGGCAATTCCTTTTGTGGAGCTTGGCGGAGTAAAACCGAACCCAAGAAGCGGACTTGTATATGAAGGAATAGAGCTTTGCAAAAAAGAGAAAGTTGATTTTATCCTTGCTGTAGGCGGCGGAAGCGTAATCGATTCTTCAAAGGCGATTGCAGCCGGTGCTGTTTATGACGGCGACTTTTGGGATTATTATAGAGGAAAACGCATAGAAAAAGCGTTGAGTGTTGGAACAGTGCTTACGATCGCCGCGGCAGGAAGCGAGGGCAGCCCCGATTCAGTAATAACAAAGGAAGAAGGCATGTTCAAGCGCGGTGCGAGCGGCGACGCTATACGCCCTAAGTTCAGTATCCTTAACCCGGCACTTACACAAACGCTGCCGGCATTCCAGACCGCCGCAGGAATCACTGATATTATGGCTCACCTTTACGAGCGTTATCTTACGAATACGGAAGAAGTTGAAGTCACAGACAGGCTTATAGAAGCTTTGCTTCTGACAATGGTACATGAAGGACCAAGAGTCATTGCTGACCCGAACAACTACGAGGCACGCGCGAACATTATGTGGGCGGGAACGATGGCTCACAACAATTCCTGTGGCGTCGGCAGAAGCCAGGACTGGAACAGCCATACAATAGAGCATGAGCTTTCTGCGCTTTACGACTGTGCGCACGGTGCGGGGCTTGCCGTTACAATGCCAGCTGTGTTCACCTACCAGATGTCGCATAACGTAATGCGCTTCGCACAGGTCGCCACCCGCGTCTGGGGCTGCCAAATGGACTTCGCTCATCCTGAAGTTACTGCAAAAGCCGGTATTGAAGCATTAAGAAGTTTCCTTATTTCTATTGGTATGCCAAGGAACTTTGCGGAACTTGGCGCGAAAGAAGAGGATATACCTAAGCTTGTGAACGTTCTCTGCCGCGGCGACGGACGGGACGGAACAATCTCCGGATTTGTCACGCTCAACGAGGACGATTGTACAAAGATTTATAAGATGATGGTCTAAATATGGATTACAGCCAGTACGAATCGTTTGACTTTAACAGAATAAGTGCCTTCAACATGGCAACGGGTTTCAAAGAGCGGAGCTATCAGGTTCATTGGCATTCCTATGGCGAAATTCTGCTTGTAGGACCGGGCAAAACGAATGTCTACAAAGTCAACAGAAATACATACAATCTTTCTGAGGGTGATTTTGTGCTGGCTTGGCCTATGGAAACCCATGCGATAATCGATGCCGACCGTGAGAAATCGCTCGTCATCCAGTTCAGCAATACATTTATGAACTCGTTGCTCGACATGCGCCGCATAATGCAGTTTTATCGGAATCTTCACGTAATCTGCAGAAATTCTCACCCGAAGCTTGCCGCCAACCTGCAGACGCTTTCTTATGAGATGAAGGACATCTTCTTCTCTGAAGAAGAAAACCGGGAGCTTAGGTGCTGCATCCTTCTTATGCGGTTCATACTGACGCTCGACGAACACCGTGACGAGTTCGCTTCTGAACTGAGTTTTGGCGGGCGGAACAGCGTTACTGACGATGTTATGCGCCGTATGCTCATGGTCACTGACTACATAAAGAACAACCTTACGGCGGATGATTTGTCGCAGACTGCGATGGCTGACAAAGCCGGTGTGAGCAAGGATTATTTTTCGCGTATATTCAAGAACTTTACGGGTATGAATTACAGCAAGTGGCTCAATATGATCCGGCTGGAAAAAGCTACGGAACTGCTTGCGGAAAGCGAAAAATCGCTAACGGAAGTCGCTATGCTTTCTGGGTTCAGAAGTATTCCAAGTTTTAACCGGGTGTTTCATGCCGAAAAAGGAATGGCTCCCGGCGAATATAGGACGTTGTTTGTAGGAGAAGGATTATGAGTATTGACTTAAAAAGTATGCCGAAGCTCGGCTTTGGGCTTATGCGTCTGCCGGAAAAAGACGGCGTTATTGACCATGAGCATTTGTGCCGTATGGTAGACAGCTATATGAAATCTGGACTCAATTATTTTGACACTGCATATATTTATCACGGCGGAAAATCGGAAGTTGCGATACGCGAGGCTCTTGTAAAACGCTATCCGAGGGAAAGCTTCATGGTTGCGACGAAGCTTCCTGCATGGGAAATGAAAACAAAAGACGATGTAGAGCGGATTTTTAACGAGCAGCTAGAAAGGATGGGCGTAGATTATTTTGATTTTTATCTGCTCCATTCCATTGAAGAGGGCTCAAACTACGACTTGCACGAAAAATTCGACAGCTTTAACTGGTGTATGAAGCGTAAGGCTGAAGGAAAAATAAAGCATTTCGGCTTTTCTTTCCATGGAAGCCCGGAGCTTTTGGTAGAAGTTCTGGACAAACACCCGGAAGTAGAGTTCGTGCAGATTCAGCTCAATTATCTTGACAGGAGCAACCCTGTAGTCCGCTCTCAAAGCCTGTATGAAATCCTTTTTAAGCGGAAAATCCCTATTATCGTTATGGAGCCTGTTCGCGGCGGCATGCTCGCAAATATGGCTCCGGAAATAGAGGCTAAGTTCAAAGCCCGTCAGCCGAACAAATCTGTCGCGTCTTGGGCTTTGCGGTTTGTCGCTTCTTTGCCCGGCATTATGACAATCCTTTCCGGCATGTCGAACGACGAACAGATGAAAGACAACATAAGCACGTTCACGAATTTTGAGCCGCTTGCCGCTGACGAGTTTGACATCATCGATGAAGTGACAAAAGAGCTTCTGAGCATGCCGCAAATCGGCTGTACCGGTTGTAAATACTGCTGTGATGGCTGCCCGATGAAGATAAGCATTCCCGACGTTTTCAGAACGATAAACACGCTCCGTCGCTACCCGGATGACTGGCGTTCCAAGAACTTCTATTCAATTTTGATTCAGCGCAACGGAAAAGCATCTGACTGCATTGGGTGCGGACAGTGCGAAAGCGTTTGTCCGCAGCATCTGCCTATAATAAAATACATGAAGGAAGCGGCGGAAATACTTGATAAGCCAAAGGAGAGCGCAAGCTGATGAACGAGTTTTACACGCTTAACGACGGTTTTAAAATCCCGAAAATCGGATTTGGCACATATAACGAAGAATTTGCGGACAACAAGGCCGTTATTTTGCAGGCGATTGAATGCGGCTACCGCTTTTTTGACACCGCGTCGCTTTATGAAACGGAGCGGTCGCTTGGTAACGCTCTTAAAGAAAGCGGAATCGCGCGGAAGGACGTTATTATAGAAACAAAACTTTGGATAGACGAGATGGGCGCGGACAACGTTCAAAAAGCGTTCGACAAATCGCTGAATCGCCTGCAGACCGACTACATCGACATATATATGATGCACTGGCCGCGCCAGACGGGTGCAGACGACGAAAAGTGGAAAGAGCTTGACGTTGAAACTTGGATGGCTATGGAGAGCCTTGTTCGGCAGGGAAAGGTGAAACGGCTGGGATTAAGCAATTTCCTTCCGCATCACCTTAAGAATATCCTTGAAAACTGTACGATAAAACCGGTTGTTGACCAGCTGGAGCTGCATCCCGGCTATTCGCAGGAAGCGGCTGTAGCTTTTTGCAAGGCGAACGATGTGCTTCCTATGGCGTGGAGTCCGCTCGGCAGGGGCAGGGAAAACGCGACGATTGGTAACGCGATTCTTGTGCGGCTCGCTGAAAAATACGGCAAGAGCATTCAGCAGATTAACCTTCGCTTCTTGTTGCAAAAAGGCATTCTCCCCATACCAAAGGCTTCTTCTGTGGCGCACATGAAAGCAAATCTTGAAGTATTTGATTTTGAGCTTTCAGAAGATGATATGGCGATGCTTTCGTACATGCCGCAAACAGCATGGCTTGGCGAGCATCCTGATTTTGTGATTCCGGACAGGAAGAGCAACCCCGCGAACGTGTAGCAGACAGCATAGGAGTTTTATTAAATGAAAGTACTGATGTTAAACGGAAGTCCCAAAGCGGATGGCAACACAGCGATTGCGCTTAACGAGATGATCCGCATTTTTGATGAAGAAGGAATAGAGACTGAAGTCGTTCAGATCGGCAACAAGGTCATAAGAGGCTGTGTTTCCTGCAATTCATGCGGAAAGACGGGAAAATGCGTCTTTGATGACGAAGTGAACGAAATCGCGCGGAAATTCGAGGCGGCTGACGGTCTTGTGCTTGCCTCGCCCGTGTATTATGCGTCAGCCAATGCAACGCTTGTCGCCTGCTTGGACAGGCTGTTTTACAGCACTCACTTCGACAAGACGATGAAAGTCGGGGCAAGCGTTGTCGTTGCCCGGCGTGGCGGCTGCTCCGCGACTTTTGACGAGCTTAACAAATATCTTACGATAAGCGGAATGGCTGTGGCGACAAGCCAATACTGGAACAGTATTCATGGAAACTCCAAGGGCGAGGCTTCCCAGGATGCGGAAGGGTTGCAGACGATGCGGACGCTTGCGCGGAACATGGCGTTTCTTATGAAAAGCATCGCTCTTGGAAAAGAAAAATACGGCTTGCCGCCAAAAGAACCGTGGCAACCGACACACTTCATTAGATAAGTTCGATAAGGAGAAATAATGAAAACGCTTAATGTTAAGAACGGACCGCAGAACGTGTCCAGCATAATTCTTGGTTGCATGAGAATGCCTTCTCTCAGTGTGGAAAAGGCCGCCGGCATGATAAGAAGCGCGGCTGATTTGGGAATTAACTTTTTTGATCATGCCACATGCTACGGTGACGGCGAGGCGGAGAAACGGTTCGGCGATGCGTTCCCGCTTACGGGGCTTAAGCGCGAAAACGTCATAATCCAGAGTAAGTGCGGGCTTCATTTTGACCGCCAGGAATTTGACTGGAGCAAAGACGACATCCTTAAAAGCGCGGATGAAAGTCTTTCCCGCCTTCGCACAGACTACCTTGACGTTCTGCTGTTGCACCGCCCTGATTTGCTTTTTGAACCGGAGCAGGTAGCGGAAGCTTTTGACAAACTCTACACATCGGGAAAAGTTAAGCATTTTGGCGTCAGTAATGTTACGCCAGGCCAGCTTGAACTTCTTAAAAAATACGTAAAGCAGCCTCTCGTTTTCAATCAGCTTCAGTTCTCGCTTGACCAGACGCAGCTTATTGACGGCGGGCTTTATCTTAACAACCTTACGACGGAGCGTTCTATAGACAGGGATAACGGCATTTTGGACTACTGCCGCCTGCATGAAATAACGATTCAGGCTTGGTCGCCGCTTCAGTTTGGAATGTTCAAAGGCTGTTTCGTCGATCACCCTGATTTTCCGGAGCTTAACAAAGTTCTTGCTAAGTTCGGCGAGAAATACGGTGTTCCAAAGACGGCTGTCGCTATTGCGTGGATTCTGCGCCATCCGGCAAAAATGCAGGCTATTGCCGGAACGATGAATCCTCTTCATCTTAAGGATATTTGCGACGCGTCCAAAGTTAATTTAACCCACAACGAATGGTACGAGCTTTATCTTGCTTCCGGCAAAGTTTTGCCGTGATGCATCGTTATGTAAGCTACAAGGAGAAAATTGATTATGAGACTTGGTACTTCTTCCCCTCTAAAACATAATTCGCCCGAAGAATGGGCTTCGAATCAGATTAAGCTGGGCTGCAAAACCGTTGTTTTCCCTGTTCAGAGCAACGAGTCGGAGCAGAAAATAATAGCGTATAAGGATGCGGCAGAAAAAGCCGGGCTTTCTATTGCTGAAGTCGGCATTTGGCGGAACGCACTTTCATCTGACGCTGCTGAACGCAAGGCAAACATGGACTATTGCGTGAATCAGCTTCGTCTTGCCGATTTTCTTAATGCAAGGTGCGCCGTAAATGTCGCCGGGGCGTTCGGCCCCAGGTGGGACGGCGGCTACAAGGCAAATTTTACGGACGAGGCATGGAAATCTACGGTTTCTATGGTTCGCGAGATTATTGACCGCGCTAACGTCAAAAACACATATTTTACGCTTGAGCCGATGCCTTGGATGATTCCTACAGGCCCGCTGGAATATGTAAGGTTGCTTGAAACTGTTGATCGTGATCGTTTTGCAGTCCATCTTGATATCATTAATATGACAAACTCCGCGGAAAGATATTTTAATGCCGAGGAGTTCGTTGATGAATGTGCGGAAGTGCTTGGTAAGTATATAAAAAGCTGTCATATCAAAGATGTTCATTTAAATGAGCGGTATACATTCAGACTGGAAGAGTGCGGCCCCGGCGACGGCGAGTTCCCTCTGCGGTACTATGTGGAGAAGATGAACGCGATTGACCCGGAAATGCCGGTGATTCTTGAGCATCTTGATTCTGACGAGCAATACCTTAAGTATCTTAAAAACTTAAAGGAGATGATAAATGGCCTATACTAGACTTTCTGATGCGAACGAAATAACCGCAAAATACATGGACTCAATTCTTATTGAGGAAAGGCTGATAGATTCTGTAAAGGCCGATGTTAAAACACGGCTTTTGGGCGCGGATTTTGACATGCCTGTTATGACTCCGGCATTTTCGCACTTGGGAAACTACGACGGACGTAAATACAGCGGGCTTGAAGAATATTCGATTGCGGCAAAAGAGTGCAATGTGCTTAATTTTGTCGGCATGATGGAAAACGATTTGTTCAAAAAAATAGTCGATACAGGCGCGAAAACCGTAAGGATCGTGAAGCCGTATGCAGATAACGCGAAGGTGCGTGACCAGCTTAAGTACGCCGAGGATGTAGGCGCGTTCGGTGTTGGAATGGATATAGACCATATTTTTGGAACGACAGGCTATGACATCGTAATAGGCGAGGAGATGGCCGCGCAGACGCTCGATATGCTACGCTCTTATGTTGAGTCAACGTCGCTTCCGTTTGTAGTGAAAGGTGTTCTTAGCGTTACGGATGCCGTCAAATGCGCGGAAATAGGGGCTAAGGCGATAATCGTGAGCCATCATCACGGGCGGCTGCCATACGCGGTTCCGCCGATGATGGTGCTGCCGAAAATTAAGGAAGCTCTTAAAGGCACAGGCGTTGAGATAATGGTTGACTGCGGCATTGCAAGCGGCGCGGACGTGTATAAGGCTCTTGCGCTTGGGGCGGACGCAGCCGCCGTAGGACGCTCAATGCTTCCTGCGCTCGAAAAAGACGGGGTTCAGGGCGTGTCGAAGTTCCTGACTGACGTTGCGAACGAGCTCCGCTACATAATGAGCTCCACCGGCTTCGCACATGTAAAAGACATCGACTCTTCAGCATTGTGGATGGGCTCCGCATCATAAGACTTGAGTGAAAAATGGCGAGAAGGAACGTTGCGTGGGATCAAAAGCACTCTGTTTGTGGAGTGCCGCGCTAGCGGCATTTTTGATAGTTCCCATACCACAAACAGCGTGTAGCGCGTCAACGCGCGTTTTTGCTGCCCCGCTACGTGACTGGAAGCCATTTTTTTGTGAAATTCTTTATAATGTGGAGATAATGTGGAGGCGCTACCGCCTCGCGTTATGGTGATTGACACAGCGGGCGTATTTCACAATAATGTGTGCAAATGGCAAGGACGCCGTAGAAAAGGTCTGTAAGACGCGGACTCTTTTTACGGTGTCTTTTTTTTAGGGGTTTTTTATGGGCTTTCATGACGAATGCGGTGTTGTCGGGATTTTTGGAGCGGATAATGCGGCTTCTCTTTCTTATTATGCATTGACTTGCTTACAGCACCGCGGACAGGAGAGCGCGGGAATTGCGGTTAGTGACGCACTTTCTGCCGCCCCGGCTGACGGCAAGAACGGCGCGCGCATTAAGCTTCACAAAGGCATGGGGCTTGTAAGCGACGTGTTTGCCGCTGACAGCTTTGAGGAGCTTTCCGGTTCTATCGCCGTGGGGCATGTTCGTTATGCGACGGCAGGCGGGCGTACGGTAGAGAACGCGCAGCCGTTCGTGCACTCCTTCAAAATGGGATCAATCGCCTTGGCGCACAACGGCCAGCTCGTTAACCACCAGGCTTTGCGCGAGATGCTTGAAGATTCCGGCTGTACGTTTTCTTCTTCGAGCGACACAGAAGTTATCCTGAAGCTTATAGCTCAGCATGTTATTCGTAATGAAGCCCCCGAAAAGACGCGGCAGGAAAGACTTATTGCCGCTGTAAAAAGCACCGTCCAGCTTATAAAAGGCTCGTATGCTCTTTGTATTATGACGGAAGACACTTTAATCGGTGTAAGGGATCCAAATGGAATACGCCCGCTCTGTCTGGGGGTTTTAGGGGGTGTCCCACTAGGCCAGGGGGTAGGACGCAACGCTTCTGGAGCGGTGCGGACGCAGGGGGGAACGCCCCCCTGTCCTCAGTCTTACATCCTTGCTTCGGAGTCGTGCGCGATTGATGCGGTTGACGGTACTTTTGTGCGCGATATTGAGCCGGGCGAGATCGTCGTGATTGACCGTGACGGGCTTCGGTCGCTTAGTGCCGGAGTTGAGACGCGTAGGCAGACGTGTATTTTTGAGTATGTTTATTTTGCGCGTCCTGATTCTGTGATTGACGGGATTCCTGTTCAGAATGTCCGCTACAGAATGGGCGAGGTTCTTGCCGAGGAAAGCCCGGTAGAGGCTGATGTCGTTATCGGGGTTCCTGACAGCGGTCTTGGAACGGCGCAGGGATATGCGGGTGCGAGCGGCATTCCGTATGTGATGGGAATTATCAAGAATAAATATATCGGGCGGACGTTTATTGCGCCTACGCAGAAGGAACGCGAGAATATGGTGTTCGTAAAGCTGAATGCCATTCGGAGCGATTTGGAGGGGAAGCGCGTTATCGTGATTGACGACTCGATTGTGCGCGGAACTACGAGTCGCCGTCTTGTGGAAGTTTTGCGCCGGGCGGGTGCGAAAGAAGTTCATTTCCGCGTGTCGTCGCCGCCTGTAAAGTTTCCGTGTCATTTGGGAATTGATACTCCGAGCAAAAACGAGCTTATATCGAGCACGCACGAACTGGAAGAAATCAGGCGTGAGATTGGGGCGGATTCGCTCGCGTTTATCAGCCTGGAAGGAATGGTCAAGGCTTTTGGCGCGGATGCGTTCTGCAAAGGCTGCTTTACGGGCGTTTATCCTGTGTAGTTTGATTGGTGTGCATCGGCGTTCAGACTGAACTCGTCAGTATGCGCCGGTAGTCGGCGTTCTGTGGGCGTTGCGGCCCGCGTTTTCAGATACCGCAGCCCACGCAAAGTTGGCGTTGTATGCCCACTTAAAGCTCTTGTTGACGGGAGCACGGCGGTATTTTATACTATATAGTCTGAATAGGGGAGATATAAATAGCAGGAGTTTTTTGATGAAAAAACCGCTTTTTTTGCTTATCGTGTCGTTTGTGCTTTGCTTTGCAACAGTCGTTGCAGAGGAACCATCCAGTTCAATGGATTTAGTTACAGATTTTACAGTCTGGCCGAATAATAATCCCGTATATAACGAAACATCCACTCATTTTGCCCCTGTTACTGGCGTTTATAAAGAGCTTGAGCTTAGGACGACATTCTCATACTACTACAAAATCCCTGTTCCTTTCAGCGACAATCCGCTCGTCAGCGGAAACAACGTAAGGCTTATAGGCGGCGTGGAGCTTACTCCTGTTTCCATAGCACTGCAGCCTTCAGTAGAGTTCACTCCGATAGCGTTTTTGGTTTTCTCTTCCGGGCTTAAGCTCGGTACGGGCTGGCAGTTCATCGGCATAAATGGTTTTGCAAACTATGTTGACGCGACAGCAGAATACGAGCCTGTAACTGCGTTCGGCGACTGGTACTTCAGGTTCTGGGTGCAGGGACTTTTCCAGTTTGACCTTGCGGCAATTCTTCCGGGCGATTGGAATCATGTCGTGACGCAGGCTTCGTATCAGGTTCTGTACACAAGGAACACAAGTGCTGATGACAAGGATGTATGGTGCTGGCAGGGAAGCTCGAATCTTGTTAACGGCTGGGAGTTCTATTCAAGCGTAATTTTTGGCTATCAGATGCCGCTTCTTTTGCAGATGGTCGGCGTTCAGTGTGAGTTCAGCGGATACTATGATGCTGACGGCATAAAGCCGGCATATACAGCGTTCAAAAATGATTTTATGACGACTCAGGTTAATCCTGTGGCGATTTTCAAGTTCAACGAGCACCACAGTCTTACGCTGATGATAAACTTCTCGACTCGCCGCGGATTTAACAGAGCCAAGGGTGAGAACGAAAGCGACGTCAACTTGACGTACACTAGCGAAGAGTGGTTCTTTAAGCGTGTCGCGCTTCGGTACACATTTACTTTTTAGTTCCGATTTCAGATGAGCAGCAGTGTTTCCGGGGCAATCCCGGCAGACGAACTTCCGAATCAAATATCTCCGTATTTCGCAGATGTCCTTAGCAGACTGGGGGCCGCCGCCATATCCGATGAGGCTGCGGCAGCTTGTTTTGCCGCGCTCAACAGGCAGTGCACGCCCGCTCCGGCGGAAAAAAACGTCCGCGAATATGAGCTTGACGACCCTCTAGGTGCACGTAAATACATGGTAACGCCGCGTCTTGTGCGCCAGTACAAAAACCGCTGCCTTCTTCTTACGACGTGCCATTGTTTTTCTTATTGCCGTTTTTGTTTCCGCCGGAATTTTACGGGAAAAAAAGCGGGTTTTGTTTCTACCGCAGAGATACAGAAAGTCGCCGAATGGCTTTCCGAGCATGATGAAATACAGGAAATATTGATTTCTGGCGGCGACCCGCTCACCGCCCCGGACGGGGAGTTGGAAAACCTTTTTGCGGAGCTTAGGAAAGCCCGTCCCGGTATTTTAATCAGGCTTTGTACACGCGCCCCGGTTTTTGCGCCGGAACGCTTTACTCCTGAACTTCTTGCACTTTTAAAGCGGTTCAAGCCGCTTTGGGTTATTCCGCACATAAACCACCCGGCAGAAATTTCTGAAAAATGGTCGCCAGAAAGCTACAAGTGCCTTATGAACATTATTGACTCTGGCGTTCCGGCGCAGTCGCAAACTGTGCTTTTGCGCGGCATAAATGACTCCGTTCCCGTTCTTGCCGAACTTTTTGAAAACCTTGTTATGCTTGGAATTAAGCCCGGTTATCTGTTTCAGGGCGATCTTGCCAAGGGAACGGGTCATTTCCGCGTGCCGCTCGACGAGGGCGTTAAGCTTTATAACGCGCTTAAAAAAGAGCTTTCCGGGCTTTCGTTGCCTGTGTACGCCGTCGATTTACCCGGCGGGGGCGGCAAAGTGAACATTCCTGCGACACGCTTCGTCCGCGACGGTGACAACTGGAAGTACACTGACGCAACCGGCAAATCGTGGTTTTACCCCGTGTAATCGTCGCCCACAGTTCCTCGTGTTTCCTTATTGCCCCGCGCACCCTTCCGCGCCTCTTACACGACTCCGCGCAAGTAT
>JAEEGJ010012560.1_pt1 | contig 20900 bp, 20 predicted proteins | sample 8958761 | NCBI WGS metagenome assembly JAEEGJ01 (sample SAMN16246546, study PRJNA631951) | gut metagenome | biome: gut microbiome; feature: rumen; material: RS-attached | host: Bos | place: Iran: Karaj | collected 2018-10
CGGCGCCCGCCCCCGCCCCTGCGGCAGCGCCGTCGGAGCCCGCTCCCGCGGCTTCCGACGCCCCCGAAGCGTCCGTTCCGGACCTGCCGGAACAGCCGCAGGCCCAGCCGGAGCAGACGCAGGAGCAAGCGCCGGAGGAGGTTGAAGAATCCTTCTCCCCGGAGCTCGTGGCAGAATTCTACCGCACCCACACGATGACCCCGCAACCCGCCGGGATGAAGATCGGCACGGCGTCGGGGATTGTCGGCGGAGGCGGCCTCCTGGCCGCGCTCGTCGCCACGCCGAAGGGACCGGACGGCCGCGAGATGACCCCGCCGAAGGATGGAAAGTTTATGTCAGACTATCCCGTTTCCGGCCACTGGGTCGAGAACATCCGCTCCGTCGACGATCATTTCCCGCTGAAGGCGGGGCTGTCGCTGCGCATCCCCGTGGCAGAGCGCCTGTCCGTCACGACGGGGCTTGAATATACCCTCTACACCTCTGTGATCGAGTTCGTCCGGTCGGGTGAAAAACGCCAGCATGCGCATTATCTGGGTGTCCCCGTGCGTCTGGACTTCTCCCTGGCGTCCAGCCGCCGGCTCGACCTCTATCTGGGCGCCGGCTGCGCGGTGGATTATTGCCTGGGCGCCACGCTGGACGGCGAGCCGCTCCGCAAGGACGGCTTCTCCTTCTCCCTGGTGGCCGCCAGCGGCATCCAGCTCAACCTGACCCACCGGCTGGGACTCTACCTGGAGCCCGAACTGAGCTGGACGGCCCCGGCGCCGGCCCGGAACCTGATTACCTACCGGACCGGGCATCCGCTGACGTTCTCGCTGGCCACCGGCCTGCGCATTACCCTTGGAAATCAAAAGTAATCATTCTAATAACACTTTAAAAATGAGACACTTCATCCTATTGACGGCCGCCATGGCCGCCCTCTCCCTTGGCTGCACTTCCTGCGAGAAAATCGGGGACCAGCCCGGCAACAACCCCTACAAGGCGCTCGAGCTGAGCACCAAATCCGCCGAGTTCGCCCGGCAGGGCAATGACTTCGCGTTCCACTACCTCGACCGCATCAACGCCTCGACCACCGACGACTACGTGGTCTCTCCGCTCAGCATGCAGTTCCTGCTGGGCATGCTCCTGGAAGGCGCGAACGGCCAGACGGCAGACGAGATCTGCTCCGTCCTGGGCTATGGCGCCGGCGAGAAGGAAGCCGTCAACGAATACTGCCTCTCAATGCTTCTGCAGCTGCCCGGGTTGGACAAGAAGACGAAACTGTCCATCGCCGACGCCATCGTGGTCAACCGGAAGTTCTCGATTCTCGACAGCTATAAGGAGACGGTCGGGCACTATTATCAGGCCGAGGTGTCCAATCTGGATTTCAACGACACCGCCGGTACCCTGAAGAAGATCAACAAATGGTGCTCCGACCACACGCAGGGCATGATTCCGAAGGTGCTCAAACAGGTCAATCCCGGTGCGGTGGTGTACCTGCTCAACGCGCTGTACTTCAAGAGCGAGTGGAGCCAGAAGTTCCCGAAGGGGAATACCGCCCGGGAGCCGTTCACGATGGATTCCGGCGCCAAGTCCCAGGTTCCGATGATGAAGATCGAGGACGACTTCTACTATCAGGACAACGACCTCTTCCGCGCCGTCAGCCTGCCGTACGGCAACGGTGCCTTCTCGATGACCGTCATCCTGCCGGTCGAGGGTAAGACGCTCTCCGACGTGACCGCGCAGCTGGACGGGAAGGCCTGGGCGGACTTCGCCGCCAGCATGGTGCGCTGCGACGTGGATCTCTGGCTGCCGAAGTTCGAGACCCGGTTCCATGTCGACCTGAACGATATCCTCTCGGCCATGGGCATGCCCGCGGCATTCAACCCGCTGCTGGCGGACTTCTCGTCGCTGGCCCACGGAGCGCTGTGCCTGAGTTTCGTCCAGCAGGACGCCGTCATCAAGGTGGATGAGGAAGGCACCGAAGCCGCAGCCGTGTCCGTTGCCGGCATGACCCTCGCGGCCGGTCCCGGCCAGTACATCGTCTTCCACGCCGACCGGCCGTTCCTCTACCTGATCTCTGAAAAGAGCTCCGGTGCCGTGCTCTTCGCCGGCCGCTATTCCGGAAAATAAAGCTTTGACGGCCTTTGGCTGCATTCTCGGCATACTATTTGAGATCTGTGCGGGAAAAATGATACAGCTATGAAGAAGGTTATTTTTCTCCTTGCCTTCCTCTTTGTCGCAGGAAGCATCTTTGCCCAGGGTAATTATGGTTGGCCCGAATACGGCAACCGCGACGAGATCTCTGTCGAGAATGACGGGCAGAACAAGAGTATTACGATCGACAAGAATTACTACCGCTGGCGTTCGTTGGACCGCGAGGTCGGCTTGAACTTGTATGGCAGCCGCTATCGCAAGGCATCGTCCAACAAGGGCTGGGGCATGACGCTCTCCTGCCTGGTGGCTCCCGCGCTGCTGGTCGGATCGCTCGCCGCGGTGGATTGCGAAGTCCCGGGGGTTGCGGTCGTCGGAGGCCTGGCACTGGCCGGAACCCTCTACGGCGGCATCACGCTCTGGCGCAAAGGCCAGCGCGAGCTGGACGCGATGCTGGACGACTATGCCGCGAAATACGCCCCCAGACCTCGCACGGCCTCTCTCTCCGTCGGCCCGACGAGAAACGGCATGGGCCTGGCCCTGAACTTCTGATCTGGCCATCCGATAAAAAAGCGTCCGGGAACTCCGGACGCTTTTTTCGTATCCTGCCGGGCGGGCCGCCTAGAACGCCCAGCCGAATTTCAGGCCGAAGTGCATATAGCTGGCAGATACGTCTCCGTAGAGGGAAGTCCACAGGGAGGTCGGCTTCCGGGTGTCCATCCGCACGCGCAGACCGAGGTCGGCGCCGAGGTAAGGTCCTTTGTCCAGAATGTCATAACCGCCTGATACGCCGACGAAAGGGGAGTAGAGCCGGTTGCTCGTCGAGTAGCGCAGATTGGCGAAGACGGGCAGCTTCAAAGTGCTCAGGTCTTCATTGCGGCTGGTCTCCAGATCGTAGGCCAGCCCGAGGCCGGCGCCCAGGAACAGGTTGCGGTTGAAATGATAGCCGGCCGTCGCCTTCATCTCCACCCCTTTCAGGAAACCGCCGGCGTCGAGGATGACGCCGAAGCCCCGCTGGGCGGGATTGTCGTAGGCATTGTTTCTCCAATAAGTATCAGACGCCAGGATTCCGTGGCCGGAAACGATGACCGGGATGCTGCAGAGCGCCGTGAGGACGCCTGCCGCGGCGATCGCGCCGCCCGTGACCAGGAAGATGGGGGAGACCATGTCCTCCCGGGTTTGCCCGTCTTCGGTAATCTGGGAACTATGGCTGAAGAAAGGGACGGCCAGCAAGGCGCCGCCCGCCGCGGTGGCGATCCCGCCCGCGAGCAGCATGTTCTGGCCCGTGTGGATGCGCCGCTGGCCTTCGATCAGGTTGCGCGTATCACGCCCGAGCGAATCCACGGGAGCGTATTGTGCGTGCAGCTGCGTGGCAGCGCACAGCAAAAGTAAGAGTAGTCCGATTCGTTTCATATCGTTATGAAGACATGAGCAGGAGATACGATAAAAGACACGGAGGTATATTGTGTGCAATATGGAACAGGATGGACGCGTGGATGCCATATCCGACCCGGACATATCCATCGAACAATCCGCTCAATACTTTGGGAATCTGTGCGATGAATACAAGCAAGGCTTGCTGGAAGCCGGCGATGTTGCCGACGTAATTGGAAAAATGGGAGAACCCGAAGATGATGGCGGAAGCATAGAACAGGACGACGAAGTTGGCATTGACAATGCGTTCCTTGATCATCAGCGAGACCCCGCCTCCCGCCAATGCGATCAGGCCGCGCAAGACAAATCTTTCCGTGGTAGGGATAGAATCCGGCAGAAAAATGGACGCAAGAGTCCAGGAAAAACCGATGGCAGAGATGAGAATGTTCACCGTATTCCTTTTCATCCACAGCCGGAATGACAATTCTTCAACGACGGGGGCCAGGATAGCAGCGAGCCATACCGGAAAATCCGAGCCGTCGACTTTTAAACTTGGCGTAGGAATAAGGAGGGTGGCAATGCTCAGGATGAACAGTAGACAGAAGACCCAAAATACCGACCAGAATTTCTTGGGCGGCATCTTGAACTCCTCGTAGGGATGCTTGAGAAAAGCGATAAAGTCTTTCATTCGAAGTTGGCGATGGTTTTTGATAAAGGTAGCACTTTCCGATGAGTTTTCAAGCATTATTTGCTAATTTTGGATGTTGTTTCTCAGACTATGAAAGGAAATGATGGTTAGAAGGTTGATACTCATTGCACTGATCGCCGTAGCGGCGAGTTCGTGCTCGGTCCTGCGGGGCCTTCGGATGGATGGCCCGAACGGGCCGGGTCTTTACAGCTTCGAGAAGCGTGACCATGAGATGGTCGTGCGTGGCGAGCGGGCGTTTTCATTCCCGGAGGGCCGCCGGGCGGACTGGATCGACACCCTGCATTTTTATGCCGTGAAGGTGGGTGGCAAGCAGTATTCGTTGCCGGAGGCGATGGAATTCAAGTCTTCGTCGCAGGGGGTGATGATCTTCCAGCACGACAGCCTGGTCTATGAGCGCTATATGGGCAGTATGACCCCGGACCGGCTGGCGACGGTGTTCTCCGTATCCAAGTCGATCACGTCGCTGCTCTGCGGGATCGCCGTCGATGAGGGGTATATCCGCAGCATCGACGACCCCATCACGGACTATATTCCGGAGCTGCTGAAGAAGGATCCGCACTGGCAGCGGCTGACGGTCCGCCACTTGCTGGATATGCAGAGCGGCTTGGATTTCGACGATTCCTATTCGTTGAACCTTAAGAATTTCAAGCGGGTGAGAGCCATCGCGCGCCTGAACTACGGGCACGACGTGATGGGGCAGGTCCGCGGCTTGAAGTTCCGCTGCGAACCGGGCACGGAGTATTTCTACGAGAGCATGACCTCGCAGATCCTGGGCATCGTGATCGAGCGTGCGACGCAGCGGCCGTTCTCCGAGTACCTCAGCGAGAAGGTCTGGAAGCCGCTGGAGATGGAATCGGATGCGGCGGTCAACGTGGACAAGCACGGCGTCCCGCAGTCCTTTGGCGGCATCTCGCTGACGATGAAGGACCTGGCGAAGATTGGCCGCCTGTATCTGCACGGCGGCGTGTGGAACGGACGACGGATTGTGAGCGAGGAGTGGATCCGGCTGTCTACGGCGTATGACACCGGCAACCACGGCTACCATTTCAACTGGTACAATACGGGCAGTTTCGGAATGCAGAAGCCTGCCCATCCCGGCTTCTATGCGCTGGGCATCAAGGCGCAGGTGCTGTATGTCAATCCCGACCGCGACCTGATCATGGTCCGGATCGGACAGTCCACAATGGAGCCGGCGTTCGTCCCCGAACTCTTCGAGGAGCTCGCCAATGTCTGGCCGGAATAATTGCCTGAATATGAAAGTATTTGTCGTCTATTGCCACCCTTCCGAGGATTCCTTCACGCGCCACGTGCGCGATGCCTTCATCCGGGGCATCGTGGACGCCGGGCACGAATATGTGCTCTCGGACCTGTATGCGATGGGGTTCCGGACGGACATGTCCGAACAGGAATATCTACGTGATGCGAACTATACGACCGAGCCGCCGCTCGCCGCCGACGTGCTGGCGGAGCAGGCGAAGGTCAATGCCGCGGATGCGGTCGCTTTTATCTATCCCGTCTTCTGGACGGAGGCGCCGGCGAAGCTCGTCGGCTGGTTCGACCGCGTCTGGACGTACGGATTCGCCTATGGCGAGCGGACGATGAAGACGCTCGACAAGGCGCTCTTCCTCGTCACGGCCGGCAACAAGATGGAGCGGCTGGTGCAGTTCGGCCTGCTGGACAGCATGAAGAAAGTGATGCTGGGCGACCGGCTCTTCAACCGCGTGCGGACGTCCGATTTCGTCGTCTTTGACGGGATGACTAAGAAGCTGGAATCCCGTCTGGAGAATTGGGACGCCAACCTGCAGACGGCCTACGAGAAGGGACGCGACCTGTTTGCGGACGCATCGGGCGAGGTCGGGAAAGAATAGAAGCCGGGCCTACAGGTCGGCGTCGAACTGGATGGTCTGGCCGGGCAGGATGAAGTCGGACTCGATCGTGACGTCGCGGCCGTCGGTGGCCTTCTCTATGACGATCTGACGGGTCTTGCCGGGGAGGAGTCCCTTCAGGGATTCCGCGCTCCGGACGCCGCCGACCGCCAGGAACGCGTCGCGGTAGATGGGCGCGACGCCGGTGTTGGTGATCTCGGCGCGGGTCTTCCCGCCGTCCGTCGAAAGCGCCGTCAACTGGAAGTGATAGCCGCATTCCAGGGCGGCCTCCTTGAAGCGCTGCGCCGTGCCGTAGGTGCCGCGCGGGGCGTCGTTGGCGATCATGAAGGAAATATGGTATTTGGCCGCGGCCTGCTTCCAGGTGACGCCGTACATGCCCGCCGGGTTCAGGAAATTCTTCTGGTCGGCGGAGGTGTAGTAGCTGATCTCGCCGCCGCAGACGCCGGTCTGCCAGCGCGTGCCCGCGCCGATCGCGTCCCAGCATTCTTCGTTGTAGTCGCCTTCGTGCTCCGCGTGCATGAAGCTGTCGTCGAACAGGCCGAAGGTCAGGTCCATCAGCTGGTCGTCATCCACGACAGGGGAGTTGTCGGCCGCGTCGATGGAAATCGCCCAGGGGATGTCCAGCACGCCGTCTACGTAGGTCAGGAACTCCTTCTGGTAGGCCTCGGACGGGAAATTGACGCCCGGATCGAGCTCCGTGCCGAAGATATGGTATTCGCTCCAGTGGCCGAAGCCCAGCTCCAGGAAGGCGATCCGGGGATCCTGGCCGTAGCGCGCGTTGAAATCGGCGTAGAACTGCTTGGTGAACCACTGCAGCTCCTTGTTGGTCCAGTCGGCGTACCAGGTCTCGCCGTCTTCGTTCTCGTTGTAGGTCTCGTGATAGTCGGGCAGCGCCTTGATGTAGGCCGGGACGGCCGTGGTGCCGGGATTGCCGTCCACGCTCTCGTCGCCGGGATACTCGTAGCGGAAGCGCACCACCGCCTGGTGGTTGCGGGACGCCACCTCGCCGAGCCAGGCGTCGAAGCTGCTCCAGTCGTACTGGACGGCGCCGTCCTGCTTGCCGGTCACGACCCGGCAGGGGAGGCAGTAGGCGTATTCGAGCGAAATGGACTTGCCGTAGGTGGCGTTGCGGTCTTCGGCGTTGTCGCTCCACAGCACGAGGCCGGTGGCGGGCTGCACGGCGTCGACCTTGCTCTTGATGTGGACGGGCCGGAAGGAACCGTCGGAGGGCGTGCAGGCGGACAGGAATATGGGGAGGAATGCCAGAATGGCGCTGATCTTTTTCATTGTCTTGTCAGTTTATAGAACAAAGATAGGTGTTTTTTCGGGTCTTTTTTCTTATTTTTGAAGGAACGAAAAACAATAACCATGCGTAAGATTAACCTTTCTGCCATCGCCCTCGCGGCGTCCGCCCTCATTCTTTTATCATCCTGTTCGGCCGGCAACGGCTGGGTCAAAGTCAAAGGAAACAAATTTGTCGACCCGCAGGGCCAGGAGATCATTTTCCGCGGCCTCTGCTTCTCGGATCCGGTCAAGCTGGTCCGGGACGGGCAGTGGAACGAACGCTATTTCGCGGCTGCGGCCGACTGGGGCGCCAACATCGTGCGCTTCGCCGTCCATCCGACCAACCTCAATGCCATGGGCTGGGAGGAGACCTTCGCGGCCATGGACCAGGGCATCGAGTGGGCCAGGCAGCACGGGATGTACGTCATCATGGACTGGCACACGATCGGCAACCTCAAGGACGAGCGCTACACCTCTCCGATGTACAATACCACCAAGGAGGAGACCTTCAAGTTCTGGCGCACCGTGGCCCAGCGCTACAAGGACGAGCCGACGGTTGCGCTCTATGAGCTGTACAACGAGCCGACGGTGACGGGCCCGGGGATGGGATCCTGCAGCTGGACCGAGTGGCGTGATCTGCAGGAGCAGATCATCGACACGGTCCGCACCTACAATCCCAACGCCCTCTGCCTGTGCGCCGGCTTCAACTGGGCCTACGACCTCACGCCTGTGGCGCAGGAGCCCATCCGGCGCCCGAACGTGGCCTATGTCTCGCATCCGTACCCGATGAAGCGTTCCGAGCCGTGGGAGGAGCAGTGGGAGCAGGACTTCGGCTTCGTGGCCGACACCTACCCGGTCATCTGCACGGAGATCGGATTCTGCCTCGCGGACGAGCCGGGGGCCCATATCCCCGTGATGTCCACCGATGTCTACGGCGAGCACATCACCAAATACTTCGAGCAGAAGGGGATTTCCTTCACCGTGTGGTGCTTCGACGTCAACTGGTCCCCGATGCTCATCAGCGACTGGGACTTCACGCCCACCACGCAGGGCCGCTTCTTCAAGGCCTACCTGCAGGGCCAGGCGAAATGTACTCATAACCAAATAACGATGAAAACTGAAATGAATTATTGTCAGAGTTGCGGCATGCCGCTGAACGAAGAGAACCTCGGGACGAATGCCGACGGCTCCAAAAACGAAGAATACTGCAAGTATTGCTATCAAGACGGTGCTTTTTTGCAGGCGTTCACGATGGAGGAGATGATCGAGCATTGCGCACAGTTCGTCGATGATTTCAACCGGGGGCGGGAAATCCCCCTCAGCCGGGAAGAATATATCAGCGAGATGAAGACCTTGTTCCCGCGCCTGAAGCGTTGGAAGGAGGCGATCACCATCAGCGATTCGCGCGAGCTGTCGCCCGATATGGCGGCGCTCAAGAGCGAGATCACCCGGCTGGCCAGCCAGGCTTCGATCGCGTATGCGTCTTCCGTGGATGACGAAGGCTTCCCCTGGACGAAAGCGATGCTCGTCTCGCACGTGCGTGAGGGGATCAAGGTTTTCTATTTCTCCTCCAATACTTTTTCGTTGCGCGCGGCCCAGTTCAAGGCCAATCCCAAGGCTTGCATCTATTTCTGCGACCCGGAGGTCCCTGAGGGGCTGATGCTGCGAGGGACGGTCGAAGTGCTGACGGATGCCGCAAGCAAGGAGTTGCTCTGGTGCCCCGGCGACGAAAAGTATTATCCGAAAGGCGTGACAGACCCCAACTATTGCGTTTTGAAATTCACTGCCATGGATGGCCGCTACTACTCCGGTCGCGATTCCCGGAGTTTCATCCTGGAATAAGATTTTGTATAATACTGATAGTTCGCTTATTATTCGTGATGGCTTGATGATTGTTGTGGAGACGATGTGTTAATGGACAGTCATGTTAACGTTTTTTCGTTTTTTGTCAAATAATAAGTTCTACATTATTGTAGAAATTGTCGGAATTAGTTTAGCCATTGCTTTTTCCATCCCCTTTCTGTCGCTTCTCGCTGATAAGTGGGACATCGATCATGGACGAGACTATAAGCATATCTATGCTGTTTGCCCGGAGGGTACTTTCGAAACGACGCTGGGTCTGGGAAAGGTCCTAAAGGAAACCATCCCGGAAATTGAGCGTTATGATTTTGTTTGAGCAACTGGCCAATGTCTGGCCCGAATGATGAGCCACTTCAGCGTCGAAATAGCCGGGCGGGAATGCTTTGTGCGGGCCGATGAGGCGCCGCGCTTCCTGCTGGTGCAGACGCTGGGGCGGCACGAACGGGCCGGCTTCGACCGCACGGCGGACCTGGTCGCAGCGGCGGTCGGAGCCCCTTTCGTGCTGGTGGCGTTCCAGGTCTTCGACTGGGCCCTGGACCTGATGCCGTGGCACGATCCGGCCATCAGCCGGGATCCCCGGGTGGGCACGATGGCGGAGGACACGCTCCGCTATGTCACGGAAGCCCTCCTGCCTGCGCTGGAGGCCGATTATGGCCCGCTGCCCGTCATCCTGGGCGGCTACTCGCTCGGCGGGCTGTTCGCCCTGTGGGCGGCTTCGCAGACGGACCGTTTCGCGGCCATCGCCGCGGCCTCGCCCTCGCTGTGGATCCGGGACTGGCTGGACTTTGCCGGGAGCCATCCTGTGCGGACCGGGAAGGTCTACCTGAGCCTCGGCGACCGGGAGGAGCACGCCAAGAACCGCGCCATCGCCCGTGTGGGCGACAGCGTGCGGGGCGAATACGAATTGCTGCAGCGCCAGCTGGGGGCGCAGGGCTGCACCCTGGTCTGGCACCCCGGCGGCCATTTCCAGGACGAAGACCGCCGCCTCGCGGCCGCCTTCGGCTGGTGCGCCGGGCAGTTGCAGCAGTAGCCGTTTTGTCGTATCTTTGTCCTGCTTTTAAGACGATGCGCTTCTTCGAAAACTTCCTGTTCGGTGTCATCCTCGCGGCCTGCCTGTGGTCGTGCGGGCACGTCAATTCGGCCCGGACCATCCTGGACCGCGCGGAGATGAGCCTGGAGGCGCATCCGGACAGCGCTTTCGTGGAGCTGGACATGCTGGACCGGCGGATGCTGGACACCCCCGAGCTGCGGGCGCGCCACGCGCTGCTGCTTTCGCAGGCGCTGGAGAAATGCGGCATCGAGGTCTATGGCGACAGCATCATCCACGTGGCCCTGGATTATTATGACGCGGTCGGGGACAGCGCGAACGCGGAGAAGGCGCGCGCCTGCCTGGCGCGGATCCGGGAGAACGCCAGCCTGCTGGCGCCTTCCGACACGCTCAAGCGCCAGAACGCGCGCATCATCGAGGAGCGCTATTCCGACAAGCTTGCGCTGGTCCGCAAGGACGAGCGCATCCGCTGGATTGTCCTTGCGGCGCTGCTCGCGCTGGCCGTGCTCGCAGCCGTCATCCGCGCTGTCGTCCGCAAGCTCCGCTCGCGCCCGGACGACCGGGCGATGGCCGTGATCCGCGAGCGGCTGGCCGTGCTGGACAAGATCATCGCCTCGCGCATCTCGTCGGACGACCGGCTTTACCGCAGCAGCGAGGAGGAACTGGACGTGATGATGGCCGACCGGGAGGAGTTCCTGCGCTCCACCAAGATCCTCTTCGAGGAGAACCATCCCAGGTTCACGGCCTACCTGGCGGGGAAGGGGCTTACCGACTGGGAAATCGGTTATTGCTGCCTCTATACCCTCGGCCTGAAGGGCAAGGACATCGGCGAGTATATCCAGAAGAAGCGGCACTACATCATCAGCCACGAGATCCGGCAGAAGCTGGGCCTGGACGAGCACGACACCAACCTCAGCATCTACCTCCGGGAGCTCCTGCTGGAGACGGAGCGCTGATGTAAAACTTCCCATCTGTCTTACGGGATGAAATTCTTTCGTTCTATTCTGATTGTCAGCAGGATAATCGCGGGAATCCGCGTGCGCCGACGGGATATGTAAAACTTTTCCCGGATAATTTTGTCTTCGAAAAACCTCAAAAATTCCATGAACGCGAAGACAATCATCCTTACAGCATCCGTCCTGCTCGGCGGCCTGTCCGGCCGGGCGCAGGACGCCATGACGGCGCAGCCGGATTCCCTCGGCCGGGTGGAGCGGCTCCGGGAAGCGACCGTCGCCGCCCGCCGCGAACTCGTCACGTCGGACGCCGACAAACTCACCTATAACGTGGAGGCCGACCCGCAGGCGGCGGGCAGCAGCCTGATCGACATCCTCCGGCGCGTGCCGATGGTCAGCGTCAACGGGGAGGAGAAAGTCCTGCTGAACGGCAGCACGGACTACAAGGTGCTCGTCAACGGCCGCCCGACCGGGATGCTGGTCCGCAACTTCGCCCAGCTCGTCAAGACCTTCCCGGCCTCGTCCGTCAAGGAGATCCAGGTCATCACCAATCCGCCCGTCAAGTATGACGCCGAAGGGATCGGCGGCCTCATCAACATCGTGCTGGTCCGCCGGCTGAAGGCGGGCTACAGCGGCTCCGTCGGCCTGCAGGCCGGCACGCTGGGCATGGCCGCCGGCAACGGCTACCTGTCCGCCCAGCTGGGCAAGTTCGCCGTCAGCGCCAGCGCCGGCGGCATGCGCTTCCCCAATCCCCGGTTGTACGGCATCACGGACATCGAAAACCTTACCGGCACGGCGCGCCGCTATCAGCGGCTGGAGTTCGAGGACGACGTCCTCTACTCGACGGGCTCCTTCTCGCTGGAGGCCAGCTACGAGCCGGATTCGCTCAACCTGATCACGCTCTCCGGCTGGGTGGACCTGCAGCGCACGCGGGAGTCTTTCCGGATCTCAGAACGCTTCTGGGACGCTGACCGCCGGCTGACGGCCGACATGCAGGAGCCGCGGCAGGCGTACAACCGGGGCGATTCGTTCTCCGGCGAGTTGGCTTACCAGAAGACGTTCCGGGGCGACGGGGGCGTCCTGACCTTCAGCTATGCGATTGACGGGATCCCGAACGGGGTCGACAACGACGTCACCGTGGTCCCGGTCCTCGGCGTGGAGCCTTACCGGCGGCATTCTTTCAATACGGCCAACACGCTGCAGCATTTCGCGCAGGCCGACTACTTCGCCACCCTGCGCAAGCGGCACCAGCTCGAGGCCGGCGCGAAATACACCCTGCGCAGCCATACGGCCGACTCGCAGGACGAACTATGGGACTTCGAAAAGCAGGATTGGCGGGTGGACGACGGCAATGTCAACGACCTGGACTACCGCCAGCACATCTTCGCCGCCTACGCCAGCTACGGCTACAAGTTCGCGCGCCTGACGCTGAAGGCGGGCGCGCGCCTGGAGTACACCCTCAACCGGGGCCTGTCGAAGAGCGCTTCCGGCAACTTGACCTTCGACAACAGCAACTTCAACGTGGTGCCGTATCTCAACGCGGCCTGGCAGTTCGGCGCGTCGGACGCGCTGACGCTGTCCTACACCCGCCGGCTGGGCCGCCCCAGCGTGAGCTATCTCAATCCCTACATCTTCGAGGAGACGCCTTTCAGCCGCTCGCACGGCAACCCCGACCTGCGGACGGTGGTCTCTGACGCGCTGACGCTGACGTACCGGACGGGCGGCGACAAATGGGGCCTGACGGCCCGCGCTTACGGGAGTCTGTGCGGCAACAAGATCGAATACCTGTCCGTGACGCATCCCGACGGGACCAAGGTCTCCACGTATGAGAACGCTGTCCGGCACCGTCACGTGGACGCGCTGCTGGATTTCGACTGGGAGCCGACGGACAGATTCGGCCTGCAGCTGTCCGGGAATGCGGGCTATGACGATTTCTACGCCCGCGCGCTGGACCAGCGGAACGGCGGCTGGAACTGGTCCGTCGATTTCAGCGCCAACGCCGGTCTCTGGCGGGAGGCGCTGGCGTATGCCTCCGCTTTCGCCTCCGGCGGCGAGACCACGCTGCAGCGGACTTATCACGGAGCGGAATATGCCTATTCCATCGGCCTGCAGCAGCGTTTCTTTCAGGGGCGGATGACGCTTTCCGCGACGGCGGTGTTGCCCTTCCAGAATCGCTACGAAGGCGCTTCGCGCGACACGGAAGCGGCGACCTACCGCCAGCACAATGCGTCCTGGTACAATCCGCGCCAGTTCCGCTTCGGCCTCACGTGGCGCTTCGGCAAGACGGAGATCAGTCTCAAGCGCGCCCGGAAGTCCGCGGTGAGCGATAAACTATGATGGGGATCAGTCTTCCCGCAGGAAGGCCAGGACGGCTTTGTTGAAGGCCTCCGGGCATTTGTTGGCGATGAAATGGTCGCCTTCGATGAAGACCAGCTGCGCGCCTTTGATGTGGGCGGCGATGAGCCGCGTGTGGGCTTCCTTGATCATGTCGCGGGTGCCGGCGATGACCAGCGTCCGGGCCTGGATCTTTGCCAGTTCCTCCGGCGCGACGTTCGGATCGTTGACCATCAGCCCCATCATTTCGGCGTTGCGGCGGGCCTTCTCGCTCTTGTGGGCGAACCGTTTCGAGCAACGGTAGCCGAGCTCGATGAAGGCCTGGACGGAGCGTTTGACGCCCTTCGTGTCGAGGTTGGCGCCGTCGAGAATGAGGCGCCCCACGCGCTCCGGGTACTTCATCGCGAAGATCATCGCGATGTTGCCGCCGTCGGAGAAGCCGAGCAGGTCGGCCTTGTCGATCCCGCGGGCGTCCAGGAACGCCAGCAGGTCGTCGGCGAACTGCCGGATGGTGAAGGGGGCGCTGCCCCGCGGCGTCCGGCCGTGGCCGCGCGTGTCGAGGGCGTAGACGTGGAAATAAGGGGCGAACGCGTCGATCTGTCCCTTGAAATAGCTGCAGTCCTCGCCGTTGCCGTGGAGCAGGACCAGCGGCCGGCCCTGTCCTTTCTCTATGAAATAGTGTTCGATGTCCATCGATGAATGTTTATTGTCGCGACTTCCGCATCGCGCAGAAAGCCGCCACGGTTTCCACGAGGCCGAAAACGAAGTAGACGTTGCTGACCGGGTTGAATCCGAAGATCCACCATTCCAGCACGATCCAGAGCATCAGGATGACGCCGCAGGCGAGCGTGACGCCAAAGGCCTGCGGCAGCTTCTTGACCAGCATCAGCGCCGCCAGGAATTGCGTGAGGCCGTTGACGGCCAGCAGCACGAAGCCGGAAGGGACGAAGTCCTTGAAGAAGATTTCCGGCCAGGGCATCTTGGCCCGGAGCATATCCAGCAATGCGGCGCCGCCCCAGCCGTTGCCGCTGGGATCGACCCACATCATAACGGCGCCGCCCACCGCTCCGATGGCGATGAACAGCGTGAAGATGATCAGAAATTTACGCATGGCGCGCTAACGGACGGCCTCGTCGGCCCAGGCCTTGATCTCGTCCTTGGATGCGCCGTTGAGCGTCTTGCCGGCCTTCCAGTTGATGGCGGGGTAGGCGGCGGCGAACACCTCGTTGGCGTTGTTGAGGTTGCTGCTGCCGGAGGTGGCGAAGAGGATGACCGTCTTGCCGGCGAAACCGTAGGCCTCGATGAAGGTGTTGACGATCCGCGGGGCGGTGTTCCACCAGATGGGGAATCCGATGAAGATGACGTCGTAGCTGTCGGCATTCTCCAGGTCCTGGATGAATGCCGGGCGGGAATCCGGATTCTGCATCTCGGCGGTGCTGCGGGACTGGCGGTTGCGATAGTCGAGGTCGTCGTCGGTGTATTTGACTTCCGGCTTGATCTCGTAGAGGGTCGCGCCGGTCACCTCGGCCAGGTCCCTGGCCACGGCCGCGGTCCTGCCGCTGGCGGAGAAATAGGCCACGAGCGTATGCTGTTTCGGAGCGTTCTGTGCAAAGGCGGCGACCGCGAGGGTCAGTGCCAGGAGGAAAGTGAGGAAGCGTTTCATCGAAATTGATTTTTCTTTTTGCAGCACGAATATGGCAATAATTGCCCGGAATTTCAAGTCCCGCCGTCGAAACCGCTCCGCCCACCAGGCGCACTCCGAAACCCGCGGCCCCACATCCCACATACCGCGACCCGCACCCTGCGGCCCGTACCCTTAGTGCGGTTAACCTGCAAAATAATGGGACGTCTTCCGCAAAAAAGGCCGTTTTTGCGGTTAACCTGCAAGTTTTTGGGACGTCTTCCGCACCCCGCGACCCCATGACCCGCGACCAGGGGAGGAGGCAGGCGCTTTTCGGGGGATGAGGCTTCGGGGATGGGGACTAAGTGTCTTTCCGGGAGGGGCTAAGCGCTTTCCCGGGGATGGGACTAAGCGTCTTTCCTGTGACGGAGGAAGCGGAGGGCAGCGAAGAGGAGCATCGGGCCGAGGCCGCTGTAGAAGGAGGCGGTGAAGGCTGCGGGGACGGCGGGGATGTGTTTCATGACGATTCCGAGGCAGCTCATGCAGGCGATCAGGATCCAGCCGCGGAGCGGGAAGGTCTGCCAGACGGTGGTCTTCTGGGGCTGGGCGGCGATGCGCGCGGAGTAGCGGTCCACGATGCGTGAGAACATCATGTAGAAGCTGACGAGGACGGCAGCGGTGATGAGCAGGAGCCACCAGAGCTGCTGCGGCGCCATCGTCAGATAGGCGCGGATGCCTTTGACGGTGATGATGATGCCGGGGATGCCCCAGATCAGGGCGGCGATGCAGTATAGATTCTTTTTATTCATTTCGGGTGCAAAGGTAGGCAAAAGCGACACAATATTTTAGGTCAATCGGAGAGGAAATTGGGACAATCCTTGCCGCGCCCGGGGTTGTATATGAAGCTCCGAAAGCGTATATTTGCACCGTCTTATGTACTACCGCAAGAAACAAAAACGTCCCAACCCCTACAAGGAGGCGAACGAGGCCTTCCTGGCGGCGAAAGCCCAGGAAGAGGGGATCGTCGCCCTCGACAACGGCGTCCTGTACAAGGTGCTGGAAAAGGGCGGCGGGACCCGCAAGCCCACGCCGCGCGGCATCGTCTATGTCCATTACACCGGGCGGCTCATCGACGGCACGGTGTTCGACACCACCGAAGGAGAGGCGCTCCCGGCCCTGTTCCGGGTGAACGAGCTCATCATGGGCTGGCAGATCGCCCTCACGCGGATGCACGAGGGCGATACCTGGGAAGTCTATATCCCGGCCAAGTGGGCCTACGGCGCCACGAAAATGGACGACATCCCCGCCTACAGCACGCTGATCTTCACCATGACCCTGGTCAAGATCGAGCGATAATCCTGCATATGAATATCCTCTACAAAACCTCGCACGTTGTCGTCATCGTTCTCGCATTGGCAATGGGCTTCGCCAGTTGCGTCAAGGAGCCGAAGAATGTGGGTGACGACACGCCCTCCGTACCTTTTGTATACGACATCCCGACAGAAGGACTGCCGCTGACGCGCGCCTCCCGCCAGGAGAATCTCAATGTCGGCCGGTATGGCCTCTATGGGATAAGCAAAAAGAACGTCTTCGCGAAAAACATCATCCTGTCGAGAAATGAAGACGGGACGTGGAACCAGAGCGGCAGCTTCACCGTTCCTGACGGACCTGTCAGCCTGTATGCCGTCAATGCTTCTTTTGCCAAGAAGAACGCCGGCGGCATCATGGACAAGCTGACGATGACGCCCGCGAAGCAGACCTTCACCTATACCGTGCCGGAACGTGCGGAAGACCAGCTGGACCTGATGTGCGCCTCTTCCATCGGCGTGGACCTGAGTGCGAGCGGCGGCGATTCCGGACTCCGTTTCAAGTCCGCGCTCGCCGCCCTGAACTTCATGATCGTCAACAAGCTGGAAGAAGGCTGGCGTGTCTTCGTAGGCGGCGTATCCGTTCATAACCTGGTCAATTCGGGCACCTTCACGTTCAGCACCACGGAATCGAATTCCGGCACCTGGACGGAGGGCACCACCCGCGGAAAGGTCGAGCGCATCCTGGACGAGCCGTTCGAGATCCCGACCACCCGGACTTACCTGGTGCACAGAGATACCATCCTCATCGTGATGCCGCAGGCAAAAGGCGTGAAGTGGAAAACGAAGGAGTCAAGTCCTATGTCCATAGCGGAGGCGGACGCCAACGGTCAGAACTACCTGAAGCTGCTTTGCAGGATCCAGAACGCCCAGGGCAGATATGTGCTTGGTTCGGCGACCTCTTATGGCGAGGTATACCTTCCGGTCAATGTTCCTAAGACCGTCGCAGGCGCGACGAATACCCTTACCGTCAGCTTCACGGGAGGATATGACAGCAACGGCGAGCCGTTGCCGTTCAGCTCCGGCTTCGTCTTCGACGTCGAACCCTGGACGGAGGGTACGGACGAGCCGGAAGACATTGAATTCTGATACATTCACACATCTAAACACTTTGAAATGAGGATTCATCTATGGCCGTTGGCCATGTCCGCATTCCTGATGCTGTCGCTGTCGGCGTGCAGCCGCGAAGAGCCTGCCGTGCCGCAGAAAAAATGGACTTTCCGCTTCTCCACCGACGCAGTCGCCGTGAAAGGCGCTCCTGAATATGAGCTCAGCAAGAGCGTGGGGATGTCGGCCTTCGTCTTTGACAAGGACGCCCAGCCGGGGCTGCCGGAATATATGTGGAACGGGGAGGTCGTCAGAAAGGGTGCCGGATGGAATACTGTCGGCAGCTACGACAAGCCGGCCGCCGGCCAATCCATCTTGTTCCAGGCCTACTATCCCTTCTGCCCGCAGGACGGCACGGGGCCGGTTCGGCTGGCGGACCGTTCCGTCCCCGGCCCTCTGGCCCTGGAGTATGAGGTCCCTTCGGACGTGTCCGGCCAGCTGGACCTGATGACCGGCGGATCCGAAGCGCTGGGCACCGACGAAGAACTCGAAGATGTGCCCGTGACGATGCATCACCGGCTTGCGGCCATCCAGTTCGTCACCGGAGACATCGGCCTCGCCGGAACGGTCAAAAGCATCTCGCTCAAGAACATCCACGGGAAAGGTTCCTACCGCCATGGCGATGCCGAATGGACGCTGCTGGACCAGCCCGACGGCGTGAGCTTCACCGTCCGGCCCGATTTCGTCGTGGACGGCGTGACGCTGGCCGCGGATCCGGACGGCAGGAAGCCGGTCGCGGACGGGGACAATACCTTCCTGATGCTGCCGCAGGCCATTCCGGACGAGGCCAGGATGGTGATCGAATACGAGGCAACCGTCGATGGCGTGACCTCCGTCCATACGCTGGAGGCCAAGCTTGGCAGCCGTTCCGTACCGGAATGGCAAATGGGAAAGATCTATACTTACCAGATCTCTGTCGTTTCCCTTGCCCTGGAATACGAAACTTTCATCAACGACTGGGAATTCGGAGGCCAGACCGATGTCCAGATAACCTTTTAGCGCAGCCATGAGGACAAAAGACTGTTTGACGGCCGCGGGCATCGTGCTGATGCTCGCCGCATGTTCTTTTTTGCAGGACCTGGGGAATCCCCTGGAGACGCCGGAGCCTGTCGTGCTGCGGGCGGCGCCCGGCGACGGGGCCCTGCGGGCCCGCGACCGGGTGGCCCTGCGCATCGGCGGCGACGTCAGGATTTATGAAGCCTGCGACGAAGACGGAGGCGTCCTGAAGGCGGCGCCGTCCGAAGCGCCGTTCCTCTGGAAAGCGACCGGAGAGAAGAAAGAGATTTCCGGCTGGTTCAGGGGCGATGGCGGGAACCTGAAGGAGATTCCTTCAGAATGGACCGTTGCCGGTGACCAGAACGCAGACGATGGCGCCGGAATGCGGCAGAGCGACTTCCTCTATGCTCCCGCCACCGGAATCACCTATACCGACCGCTTCCATGCCCGGATCAATTTCTATCACCAGACGTCCAAGGTCCTGGTGAGGATCAAGAACGAAGGCGCGTTCAGGGACAACGCCGAAGTATTGGAAGCCCTTACCGTTGGGGATGCATCCTTCCCTCTGGTGATGCGTGCTTCATTCGAGGAAATCCCTTCCGACCGTTACGGCCGCTGGACCCTTTTCAGGGGGAAAGACAATCTGGGCTATGTGACGCCCCACGAGACGGCCGCGGCGGACGCTTCCTCCTACCTTAAATGCTACGAGGCCCTGGTCATTCCCGACAATCTGGACGGCAAGCCGCTGCTGGCCATCACCCTGCGCGGGCACACCTACTACTACGTCCCCGCGCAGAATCAGGCCCGGCTGACGCCGGGGCACGTTTTCATCTACGACATCAGCGCCAGCGAAGACAGCACCAAACTGGTCGTCACCCCGATGGTGGGCGACGACCTGGTATGGACGTGGGATGGCGACGGAACTGTCACGGAAGATGACGAGAAGGGCGCCGAACTCTCCATCCAGGGCTGGATCTGGGACCGGAGCGCAGACACCAACGTCACCTCCGGCGAGATTCCGCTCGCGTTCGGGCCGGAAGGCTGGAAGAAGGAAGGCGACGGGAGCGTCACGGTTGAGGAGGGGAATCCGCCGGCCGAGCCCGGGTCGGATGGCTGGGAGAAAGAAGGAGACGACGGGGAAGTGACACAGGACGGCCCGCCCGGGAGCGTGGATGACGGCGGCGGGAGCCGATGGGAACAGGAGGGCGAGAGTGAAAACATTACCAGTACACCAGAATAAACGTAAAATCATATAATAAAGCTAAGTGAACATGAACAAAAGAATCCTTTCCAGCTTGGGCTGGGCAATCCTCGCCCTGACTGCAGTCGGTTGCGTCCAGAAGGGGTTGGATATCGAGGACGGCGCGGAGAGCGGCAGGCCGCTGACGGTCAAAGTGATAGACGGCGGCTATCAGGACAAGGCCGCCACCCGCGCAGGCGAAAGCAACGAAGAGGAAACGGACGGAGAATCCACGATCATGCGGACCCGTTTCATGGCGGGCGACAAGATCGGCGTGTTCTCCATCTCTTCCGGCGGCGCCACCCACTACAAGAACCTGGAACTCGTCTACGACGGTACCGACTGGAAGAATCCGGACGGAGAGACTTTCTACTTCTTCACCGGGATGAAATACTTCGCCTATTATCCTTATACCGAGGACTTTGATATGGACAAGCTGGACTGGTCAAGAGACAGCGCCGCGGGATTCTTCGCCGGCTATATCAATGACTGGATGCCGCTGGAGGACCAGTCCACGACCCAGAAATACATGGCCAGCGACCTGATGGTGGGAGACGGTGGCCTTACGGAAGGTAACACGTTTACCTTCAGCCTCGGCCACACCATGGGGCTGGTCTTCATCTCTGCGGCAGAGGAGATCAAGGGCACGGTCTACCTTTTCCCCAAACTTCCCGAGGCGGACGCGATGGAGAACCTCTCGGAAGAAAGCAAGATCTACGCTTTCGAGCAGCATGTCTATAAGCCGAGCCGCAAGCAGGGCTACTACCGTTATCTCGTGAAACCGGGACAGGCGAAATTCATTTCCGGCAGGAGTCCTGACGGGAAAGTGTTCAGCTTCACGTGCGAGAACGTAGGCGCCGGGCGCTATCGGAAATATGTCATCGACGGGGGCTTCAATCCGGCCAACTCCGAAATTGAGGATTTCACCGGACAGGTCGGAGACGTGCTGTTCGAGGACATGCACATCGAGCACAGGCCGGCCGACGGTTCC
>JAEEGJ010012561.1_pt1 | contig 20898 bp, 14 predicted proteins | sample 8958761 | NCBI WGS metagenome assembly JAEEGJ01 (sample SAMN16246546, study PRJNA631951) | gut metagenome | biome: gut microbiome; feature: rumen; material: RS-attached | host: Bos | place: Iran: Karaj | collected 2018-10
GAGCGCAAAGTTCTCTTGAAAAAGCATATCGAAAGCCTCCGCAAACACGTAAATGAACTCTCGGTAAAGGATTATTCGAGCTATGTCAAGGCTCCCAAGAAGACAATGGACTTTGTCGTGATGTTTGTGCCGCGAGCGGCAGCCCTTTGGACGGCTCTTGCCGAAGATCATGCGTTATGGCGTGATGCTTTTGAAAAAAATGTCTACATCGCCGATGAACAATCCCTTTACGCGATGCTCCGTATGGTGAAAATGACCTGGCGCCAAGTGCAACAGGCTCAAAACCAGCAAAAGGTCTTTGAACTTGCGAACGAAGTGCTCAAGCGCGTGGGCATTTTCGTAAAAAACATGGATGAAATCGGTGCCGCTCTCGGTAAGGCTCAGGAAGCCTACAATAAGGGAAAGGCAAAACTTGACGATAAGGGCCAAAGCATTGTACAGTCCTGCCGCAAGCTGGAACGTCTTGGTGCAAAACAAGACTCCAAAAATCCGCTTCCGCCAGACGTTGATGCTATTGAAATGCAGACTGTTGATGATGTTTCTGAACCTGAAAAAAATGATAAAGTATAAGGAAACGCATAAATGGAAACGATTGATATTGTAGTGATTGTTGCAGCTGCGCTAGCCTCATTGACAAAGCTTATTGATGTCTTTTCTACAATCGCACGAGTAAGTGTTTATACGGAAATGAATCCTTTGGGACGATCTTTGTTTAGTCGTTTCGGAGTGAAAGGCGGATGCTGGCTTACATTTGCTTTTTGGACGCTTGTGTGTGCTGTTGTTGCTTTTGGAATTGTTACTTGTGGCAGTTTTGTAGAAAAAAACCTTGCTGTTATTCTGTACTGCGTTCTGGTTTACTTCAATATTTCGACGGGACTCTTCAATATGAAAGGATATGCCATTCCGTTGACAAAGTCTATGCTGAAATTTTATGCTTGGCTTGGCAATAAAATGAGAACGTAGTTTTATTTGGACCGATAAAAAGAATCCCGCCTTGTTTGTGAACTGAGGCGGGATTTTTGTAGCCTTTAAAATGTTGGCTGGGTATTACTTTCCAAGAACCAATTTGTTTCCTGGAATATCTACAAGAACCTGATAATTCTTGTACAATCCGACGCCAATAACGCCAACAGCGTTGGAACTTTGAACGTCGCGATCTACTTCGTCTGGCTGAATGCCGAATGGAATGCTGACTTTTTCACCACCGATATCAATGGAAAGAGCGTAAAGCTTGACTTCGTATTTGCCCAATTGTGGGTGGAAATCGATTACAGTTCCCGCAGGTTTGCCTGTTTTGGCGATGAATTCCGTCATGTAGTTTGCAATTGATGCTCCTGTATCGAAAATCAGATTGCGGTTAACTCCCTCAATATTCATTGAAATGATGATTCTGGGGAGTCCGGCACTGTTGATTAGGGGAAATTTTGCAACTGGATTGTCTACGGAAAGTTCTTCGTTTGCGTTTGCTACGATAACTTTTGCATTCTTGTAGTCAAAAAGAACTTTGTGCTGCTTAAAGTATTCCAATCCACGGAATTCTTCGATGTTGACATCGACCATTTGACGAACGCTTTCAAGGTGTTGCGCTCCCCCAGGAATCTGTTTTTTGTTGCTTTCGTTAATTGTGAACGGACATCCTGTGTCAATCAATGCACGGGTGCCGTTGTCATTGATGATAAAATGATCCTGAATTAGTTCAACTTTGTATTCTTTTGCCATATTTCTCCCCAAAGGTTGAATTTAGGTTTGTTTTAATCAAAAAATGCAGTTATATACTTTAATATATCGTAAGTAATGGCAAAAATGTAAAGTATTTGCAAAAAAATCCCCGCGAATGGTCGCGGGGATTCTCGTCTCACATTCTAGTAACTATTAACTAGTAACTAATAACTGCGCGAAGCGCAAACTAGTCGTCCAAGCAGTCCTTCATCACCTGGATTATCTTCTTCTTGTCCATGTGCTGGCCAATGAACACCAGTCGGATGATGCGGTCGCCGTACTTTTCGTCCCAAATTTTCTGGAGCTGCGGATTTTCGGCGAGGATGCGCTGTTGTTCGGCCTTGCTTTCGGCGGCGAACCAGCGTCCAAAATTCTGGGCGGAGGCCTGCTTGCCAGCCTGTTCGAACAAGTAGCTTTCGCTGCGTTCGTCGCTGAACCAGAGGAGACCCTTCGTGCGGATGATGCTCGTTGGATAGTCATCGAGGAATGCTTCGAATTTTTCGCGGTTCAGCGGACGGTGGTCTTCGAACACGAATGTGCTGATGCCGTATTCGTCGCCATGCGGATGATCCTTGTCGTGGTGGTGGCCGCAGTGGCAAACGCCATGTTCATGGTCGCAATGGCTGTGGTCTTCATCGTCGTGGTCATGGTGATGCTCGTGTTCATCATGATTGTGATGATGGTGTTCGTGCTCATCGTGGTCATCGTCATGGTCGTGGTGGTGATGTTCATGTTCGTCATGATCGTCATCATCATCGTCATCGTTGTCGTGACCTTCTTCGTTGAGCTTGATTGCCCAAGTGCTCGATTCGGCAACCTTGTTGAAGTCGAACTGCTTCGTGTCGAGAATGTCCTTCATGTCGACCTTGCCGTAGTTCGTCTCGATCATCTTGGCGGTCGGCTGCAAAGCCTTCACGACTGCCTTCACGTGTTCCAAATCGTGCTTGCTGAGAGCGTCAACCTTGTTCATGATAATCGTGTTGCAGAATTCAATCTGCTGGATGAGCAAGTTTGCGATATCTTCTTCTTCGAGGTCTTCTTCGAGGAGCTTTTCGCCACCGGCAAATTCGTCTGCGAGGCGGAGCACGTCAACGACTGCCACGATGTTGTCCAAATGGCAGGGGAGAGGTCTGCCGTCTTTGCTGCGGAGCTGGCTACCTGCAAAGCTAATGGTCTGGGCTATAGGAATCGGCTCGCAGATACCGCTAGCTTCGATGAGAATGTAGTCGAACTTGCCCATTTCCAAAAGTTCGGCGATTTGTTCGATCAAGTCGGTCTTGAGCGAGCAGCAGATGCAACCGTTCGAAAGCGGGACAACCTTGCCCGAATCTTCCTTCGTGATGTTTCCGCCCTTTTCAATTAAAGTCTGGTCGATGTTCACTTCGCCAATGTCATTTACGATGACGGCGACGTGGTAGCCCTGCTGATTGTTGAGAACGTAGTTGAGGAGAGTTGTTTTGCCGGCTCCCAGGTAACCGGTCAGGAGCGTTATAGGTACTGATTTCATGCGTTAAAATTTACTAAAAAATGGAATTTTAGGCAATGTGCCCCCGATTACAGGTTTTGGCTCCATTCCAAGTTGTACTATCAAACATCTTGCCATTTTCTTAAAATTTTAATACATTTATTTTTAGGGATTGAAGCGAGGGCTTTTGAGCCGAGTTTTATTCCGAAACGAGCTGCTTTGGTTTACTACCCTTCCTTGAGGGTTGCAGATTGTAGCTTCGCTGTGCTAAATCTTTTAACTAAAACAGTTCTGGGCGTCCTTCGGGGCGCCTTTCTTTTTATGCACTTTTTATCTTGTTTTTAATACCAAATTTTTTATTATTGATTTTATAAGAAGTGAGTTGGAAGTATGATTTTTTCTGCAAAAAATAAATTAATCCCCATAATTGTATCTGTTTTTGGCGTGAGCGCTTTGTTATGCTCTTGCTCCGATGATAATTTAACTTCGAGTAATTTCCCGCAAATTGAAAATTCCAAGGAAACGACGCATAACATCGTCGGTTATGTTGATCGAACGCGTGGTTATTCGATGACTGAGGTTGTTTTGCGTGAAGTCGATAGCACGCTTTCGCAAACAGGTGTGGCGTACCATGGTTTTGTGGATGATTATTCTGGGCATTTTTCCCTTGAGAATGTCAAACTTACACAGCCCTATGTTTACCTTGAAGTGAATGGCAATTTCTATTCCAATTGCTATGATGCGAATGAAACAGAACCTATGACTAGCTGGAAGGTTTTAGAAGCTTATGCGGATGTTCGTAAAGGCGATTCGATAAGCGTGAACCTCTTGACTCACATGCAGGCGAAACGTTTAAAGCGCTATATTGATCGTGGACTTTCGTTTGATTCGTCGATGGCTTTGCTGCAAAAAGAAATTTCGGATTTGTTCCTGCTCGATTCTCTGCACGAAGACTTTAGCAAGATGAATCTTTCGACGTTGCGGGACTACAATTACTACTTGTTGGGCGTGAATGTCCTTAACGAGACTTATGTGTGGAAATCTGGTGGACTTGACGAATTGTTGAAAGAAGATGTTTTGACGGATTCGCTGTTCTCGACTTATTGGAGCTATGCGTATTATTTTAATCATAATTCAAGTTGCGATAAGTTCGATGATTTCGTGCCTGGATTCGGCTATAAAACCGATGCATACAAAGTTAAGGAATACTTGAATAACATCTGGCAGAAGAAGTATAATCTCGGAAACTGCTCTGCGGAAAACTATCATGAAATCAAGGCTACCGAATCTAACAAGACGCAGTTCCTGTATTGCGATACATTAGGGTGGACCCTTCCTAGAAATGGATGCTATGATTTGGACATGATTGTTCTGAACTCTTCTGTGGGCGATACGCTTCCGGGCCACTTGACTAAAGGAACATATTGTACGGATGATTATTACAAGTGGGGGCGCATGTACGACGGCTCTGTTGGATGGACTAAGGCTAGTGCTGCCGAAAGTGGTGTCGGCTTTGCTTGTACGAAAGAAACGTTGAATCGCTATGGAAAGAGTGGACGCAAGTGCTACCGTTGCGAATATTCTTATGGATATTATTTGCCTGCTGTTGACATGAGTGAATGCGATGAAAACCTTCCAAAGCAGGAACCATTGAAGTAGGGGAGATGAATATGAAACTGAATGTTTTAGGAATAGTGCTTTGTTTGCTTGCTTTGATGGGCTGTAGTGAAGTATCTAAAGGTGTTAATATCGAAAGCGAAGATAACGCTCCTGAATATGAATTAAACAAATTAGTTGGAGTTGCGTCTTTTATTTCAAGTGAAGATTATAATTCTATTGATAGGGGTGGCACCAAGTACGAAGTGACTTTGTATGAACTGGATTCTAGTGCTTCTTGGACCGGTCGCGAATTTACAACATATGTGACGTATCCGAATGTCTTCAAATTTGAAAATCTCAAATTACAATCGTCTAATATTGTAATGTGTGTTAGGAATAAAATGTCGAGAAGCGGATATTGGAGCTTTGCAGACTTGAGCAGGGTGGATTCTGTCTATGTGAATTTTATGACAAATATGGAGTACAACAGGATTCTCTATTTGATGAAAAAGGGAATACCTTCTGATTCTGCTGAAAGAACCGCTCAGCATGAAATTATGGAGTATATGTTGTCCACTTCACTTGATATTAAACTGTCTAATCAAATTGAAGGGAACGAAAAAGATGCGGAACTTCAAGCCGTATGGCAAATGCTTTCGCGTATCCCCTATACAAGGCTTTCTAGCCAGTTGAGCTCTGATACGGCTGTGTTCTGGATGCTTGAAACGGATTCTGCTAAAATCGATACGTTTAAAACGAAATATGCTGATATGATAGAAAGAAATTTATGGGTAAAGTCTATTCCTAAAACAGATTACCTTGTTACTAAGCTGAGTGGCTACGTGTTCGGACAGACAAATGGTCTTGGAGAATGTTCTGACAAGAACGATGGGGAAGTAAAGAAGGTTACAAATCCTTTGAGCCGCTATGTTGAAAGACCTTACATGTGCTCTAAAGATACGGGCTGGATTTGTCCGAACGGTACTTTTCAGGAATTGTATGGCATTGAAAAAGGTCATGATGGTGAAGTGATAAAAGCGAATTTTACATCGTTTCCCTATGCCTATGATTCGCTTCAGGGCAAATGGGTCAGTGCTGACGTTGAACAAGGATTTGCATGTGTTTCTTCAAGATTTGGTATGGTTTTCGTTTCGGAGGCCATGGGTAAGCCTTCGTACCTTGTATGCAAGGCGGATGATAATGATCCAGATTACCTGTTTTGGTCTGCTACGGGTTCGGAGGAAGATTATATTGCATATTGGTCTCGTAATCTAAAATGTGAGATAGGTATTGTTCAAAAACTACCCAATGACTCAACTGTTGAAGTGGTGTGTGTCGATGGTATATTCCGCAAGGCAACAGATATTGATAAAACGGGTTCTGTACTGGAACTGGAAAAAATCGCAAATCCGTGTGGTGAAAAGGAAGAAGTTCGCCGTGGTAAAACCGATTCTACGCTCTATTTCTATTGCAATAATGGAGAAATGGGCTATTCGAACGAAATGGAATATACTTTGGGCTATGGTTGCAATGCTAATCATGTGGGGTACCACCAGTATCAAAATTCCATTTATTATTGCAACAAATTCACGTGGAAATATGCGACTGATTCACTTGTAAAGGGCGTTTTGGTGGATAGCCGCGACAATTCGGAATACAAGACGATTGGCATCGGTAATCAAGTGTGGATGGCTGAAAACTTGAACTATGAAGTGGAACCGAGCTGGTGCTATGGCGACTCTCTTGAATATTGCGAAAAGTATGGTCGACTTTATCAATGGGATGGTATTCTTGGGGCTAGCGCCAAGGTGGAAAATGTATGCCCGGCAGGATTCCATGTCCCGTCTAATAAAGAATGGGATGAACTCAATGCTTTTGTCAATTTATGGTTCCATGGTAATTCTTATTCGGCGAGAAAAGTTCTTTTAAGTAGTGATCCCAAGGAATTCGATAACATAGTCCATGTCGGTGACGATCTTGTAGGCTTTACGGGAATCTATGCAGGGCATAGAACTGCAAATGGATTCTTTACAGGTCGATTGACTTCGGCATATTTCTGTAGCGCAGACATGAATGAAGATGGCTCGGCATATATTTATATGCTTCGCCAAGATGAATTTGATTTGACCAAGTACGCGCAGAAAACGACTTCGAATTGCAACGTCCGCTGCGTTAAGGACTAGAGATTTAGCGACATTTGATCTTCTGCGGGCGTTGTTGAAACGCTCGCTTTTTCGTTTGCAAAATTGCCCGCGGAACTGCCCGCATTTTCGCTTGTGGCGTCGCCGGATTCGTCGGCGTTTGCAATTTGCGCCATAAGCCATGCTTCGTCGTGCACGGGGATTCCGAGTTCATTTGCTTTCGTGAGCTTGGAACCTGCCGCTTCGCCTGCCAAAACCCAGCTCGTCTTTTTGCTCACGGAACCAGAGACCTTGCCGCCATTCTCTTCGATGAGCTTGCGCGCTTCATCGCGGTCCATGTTCGGGAGCGTTCCCGTGATAACTGCGGTTTGCCCTTGGAATAAAGTCTTGACAACGCCCTTGAATTCTGTAGGGAGGCCGAGCGCTACGAGTTCGTCAATTTCGTTCGTGTAAAGCGGTGTGTGGAAAAACTCGTAAACGGATTTTCCGATGCGTTCACCGACGTCAGTCACGTTTTGCAGTTCTTCAACTGTGGCCGTGCGGATTTTTTCGAGCGTGCGGAAATGCTTTGCGATGTTACGGGCGCTGGTGCGGCCGACAAAGCGGATGCCGAGACCGTGCAACAGATTCTCGAGGCTCTTCTGCTTGGACGCTTGGATGGCGTCGTAGACATTTTTCGCGCTCTTCTTCGCCATGCGTTCCTGCGATTCTAGGTCTTCGAGCGTGAGGCGGTAAAGGTCTGGAATGCGCTTGATTTTGCCAGTGGCGAGGAGACTTGCGATAAGCGCTGGCCCGAGATTTTCGATGTTCATCGCTTCACGGCTTACGAAATGCTCGAACAAGCATTGCACTTGCGCTTGGCAGTGCATGTTTTCGCAACGGAGAATCACTTCGCCGTCGATGTGTGTGAGTTGCTCTCCGCACACAGGGCATTTTTCGGGTGCCACGACGGGGGAGGCTCCGGCGGGGCGCAATTCGCGCTTGACATCGGTGATTTTCGGGATGATCTCGCCACCTTTCTCTACGCCGACTGTGTCGCCGTAGTGCAAGTCAAGCCTTGCCACTTCGTCGAAGTTGTGGAGGGTGGCGCGCTTCACGGTTGTACCTGCGAGGCGCACGGGTGCGAGATTTGCCACTGGCGTCACGGCACCGGTGCGACCGACCTGGAATTCTACAGACAAAAGCGGTGTGTAAGCGCGTTCCGCCTTGAACTTGTAAGCGATGGCCCAGCGCGGGCTCTTGCTCGTGCTGCCGAGTTCTCGCTGCTGCTGCAAATCGTTCAGCTTCACGACCATGCCGTCAATATCGAACGGGAGACTGTCGCGGCTTGCACCAATCTTCTCGGAAATCGCCATGATTTCATCGACCGTGTCGGCGGTCCAGTAATCGTTCGTATGGAATCCGAGGCGCTTGAGCTGTTTCAAGTTCTCTTCGTGAGTTTTGTTGTTGCTCTGCGGAATGTGGTATGCAAAGAATCGCATCGGGCGCGTCTTGCATTCGGCAACGCTCTTGAGCTTGAGCGAGCCCGAAACCGTATTGCGGCAGTTCTGGAAGGTCTTCTTGTTTTCCAAGATGAACTGCTCGTTCAAACGTTCAAATGCTTCGCGTTCCATGTAGACTTCACCGCGGACTTCGAATGTTCCTTGCGGAATCTCGCTCGGGTCAATCTTCAATTTCTTGGCATCAAAATACTCGGGAATATCTGCAATCGTGAGCGCATTCAACGTCACGTCATCGCCTTGGGCGCCATCGCCACGCGTTGCCGCCTGCTTCAAGCGGCCATTCTCGTAAACAACCGAAAGGCTGACCCCGTCGATTTTTCTCTCGCAAATCCACGTCGCGCGCTTCTCGTCATTCTCGGCATTCTTGTCATTCCCGGCGCGTTTGTCATCCTGGGCGGAGTGTAACGGAGTCGAAGGATCCAGTGAAGTCTCGAGACTGGCAATTCCTTCTTCTGCGGCCTTCACAAATTCGCGCATTTCTTCTTCGCTGTACACGTTTGCGATGCTGAGCATCGGCACGGCATGGGCGACTTTTGCAAAATCGTTCGTGAGGTCGCTACCGACCCGTTGCGTGAGCGATTCCTTACCGCGCAATTCTGGATACTTCGCTTCGAGCGCTTCCATCTCCTTGAGCCCAAAGTCAAAATCCTGGTCGCTCATGGGGGAGACTCCGTCCTTGTAATAAAGACGGCTAGCTTCTTCCAGTTGTTTCTTTAATTCAAAATAGCGGGTACGGTCAATATCTTTCTGCTCACTCATGGTAAGCAATATAGAAAGAGTTTGAGGCCGGCGCACCGAAGGCGCTAAATAAACATCTTCACGCCAATCGCAATCAAGATAATCCCGGCGATAATCTCCGGGATTTTTGTCTTGAAACGCTTGGAGGCATGGCGCCCGATTTCAAAGCCGAGTACGCCCATCACAAAGCTAGCAATCGCAATGGCTGAGGTTGCAAAAACCATGTTGGCGTTAAAAAACGCAAACGAAATGCCAACGGCGAATGCGTCAATGCTAGTCGCAATCGACAAAAGCAGAATATTCATGAGACTCAAGTGCGCACAAGATGCGGTGGCCTCGCCACCCCGAATCGCACCCCAGATCATGCGGGCGCCCAGAATGCAGAGAATTGCGCAGGCAATCGGCGTGCCCACGGAGTTGAACCAGCGTTCGGCAAAACTACCCAGGAAATACCCGAGAAGCGTCATGCCACCCTGAAAAACGCCAAACGAAACGGCTTGGAGCACGGCGCGCGAACGCTTGATGCCCGATTTGCAAAGTCCGGTCGAAATAGCGACCGCAAAGCAATCCATTGCCTCGACAATTGCGATAACGATAATCTCTATAGTACTCATGAAAAGCCGTTTTTTATAAAACGCGAAAAACGCCCACAAAAATAAAAAATATATTGTAGGGGGAGGTTGGGCTAGCGGCGAAGCCGTACTATGAACAACAAAGTCGTTACTATCGTTTTTATTGGGTTGTGCTTGTTGCTCCTGCTTTCGGTAGGGGGCTCGTTTTGGGATGGCTCCTTCGACCTTCTTTTGCACAATGGCGGTAACTGGAAATTCCCGAGGACACTTTTTATCTTCTGGGTTGGCATGTCGCAGGCGGGCGTTCTGCTTTCGGCGTTCTTGCTTGTCATGAAGGTGAAAATCCACCGCCGCACATCGCTTTTGCTCGAACTCAGTTCGCTTTGCAGTCTGGTGGTTGCTGTTGCTTTTGCCGCGCTGTATTCTGGTTCCGTAAAGATGAATAGCGATGTCCATAGCGACGTTTATGGCATCGGCATAGTCGGCTTTATTTCGCTCCTGTTTTTCGTGACGCATCTTGTGGCGGCGGACAGCGCCGAGGATGTTTCGCTTTGTAAGGAACTTGCAAAAATCCGGCGACCGCTTGCGTGGATTCTCCTCCCGACGGTATTTTGGGTGGTCTCGGAGTTTGCGCTGGATTACGCAAAAATTGAAAATTCCATGTGGCAGGGCGCGTTCTTTCCTTTATACGTGGTTTCGATTGTCTTTTATATGGGACTCTCAAATTCGATTGCCTTGCTTTCGTTTGAAAACTACTACAACCGCCTTATAGAACGCTTCTTGATGCTTTGTAGCTGGTTTGTGTCTTTGTTGTTCCTTTGGCTTATACTTTTGAAGGGTGTGGGGAGCTATACCGCTTTTGTCTTTGCGTGTGTGCTCCCGCAGCTGTTGTTCTTTGAGGTGGTCCGCGAAAATCTCTGGGGCCGTTTGCTTGTCGTTTCGAGCATTTTGTTTGGTGTGTTGCTTGAATGTGACTTTGTTGTAAACCATAACGACTATCATTTCTTTTCAAACGCTACATTTGCGAACGCAAGCTTGATGTTTGCAGGTGGCGCGTTGTTTGTCGCGCTCTTCTTTGGCGTGCGCTTTTTGCTTTCGCGATTCTTTGAAAACGATGAAATCCTGATGGGCGAGGAAAGCGATAGTTCAGATGGTGAAGTTGGCGATACCGATGAACAAAAGTATTATTCGCCGTTCTCGGCTCCAGAATTCAAGGTGGTGCGGTTGCCTGTGCTGTGTGGCGTGCTTGCCGCGGTGGTGTATGGCTACTTCACTTCGGACTGGATTAATTTGGCGGGGCCGTTCGGCGCATACGTGAGTAGTCTGTTAGTTTGTCTGCAACCATTGGCTCATCTTGGCTTTTCGAAGAAGCGCAAAGGGGGTCGCAAATGAGCATGTTTGCAAATGCGGTGGCTTGCCTTTTGTGCCTTGTTTTTGCGGCGTTCCTCTGGAAAATAAAGGGGATGTTCCGCATCACGCTCGTGATGTTCCTTATCGTCATGACGAGCTGTCTGTATACGGCGTTTGTCGGTAACTTTGGCGACCCGATTTTAGAAAACTATCCGTTCCGTATGGTGGCGCTTGCGCTATGTGTGTTTACTACCGGTTTGCGCGAAAACCGTAGGCGCTTTATGGTGCTTGCCCAGACGTTTTGGCTTTGGGTGGAACTTGTCGGGAATGCATCGCTTTACCAGATGGGGGCGGAGGCTCCGTGGATACGTCTTGCCGCTATAGCCGGGATTGCGCTTGGCTGTAGCTTTATGGCTCGAATTTCAAGGGAAATCGAGTTCGGGCTCATCGTCCTCTGGATGGCTGTCTGGATGTTCTTCTAGGAAATGTGCGTGTAGGTGATTTTGTTCGAGAGCCTCTTTTCAAAGTCTTCCTTGGAAAGAGGCTTGTCGAAAATGAATCCCTGAATAATGGAGCATTTGGCGTTTTGCAAGAAGTCTAGCTGCTTGCTGTTCTCGACACCTTCTGCAACGACCTCGAGATGGAGTTCGTTGATCATGTTCACCATGTTCTTGATGACCACTTCGTCGTGGTATTTTTCATCGCCGATATGGTCGAGGAGCGACTTGTCGAGCTTGATGACGTTGACGTTCAGGTCCTTGATGGCGGCAAACGTCGAGTAGCCGGTTCCAAAGTCGTCGATGGAAACGGTAATGCCGTGTTGACGAAGTCCGTTCACGAACTTCTGCATGGCGACCTTGTCTTCGAAATTGGAAGTTTCGGTCAGCTCGATTTCGATATACTTGCTTTCAATCTGGTATTCCTTCATGATGGCAAGGATATCTTCGGTCAAGTTCGGGTTGCCGAGGTGGTGCCTTGAAAAGTTGGAGGACACGCGGACAGGATTGATGCCTGCGTCTATCCAGGAACGTAAGTCTTCGCAAACCTTGCGGAAGACATAGAAGTCAAGCTGACAAATCGAGGTCTCTTTTTCGAGAATCGGCAAAAATTCGCTGGGCGGGATAATTTGCCCATTGCGGTTCCAGCGCACGAGGGCTTCGCAGCCACAAAGCTTCTGGTCCTTGACGGAGACCTTGGGCTGGTAAAAGACGATAAATTCCTTGCGGCGCAATGCTTCGCGGAAAAGGGATGAAATCTCTTTTTCGTGATAGGCGTCTTCGAGCATCTTCTTGGTGAAATAGACGATGTCGTTGCCCGGATGGAGTCTAGATTCGTTCAGGGCGACCGAGCTGCAATGCATAATCTCGTTCATCGAGTCTTGCGGCTGGATATCGTAGACACCGATGCGGCTTTGGATGGTCAGCGGGATGGTCGGGCCGTGTGGAACGGTTACGGTGACGTTCATGGAGGAGAGCGTCTTGACGAATATGTCCCTGTTTTCCTTTTTCACAAGCACAAAGAAGTTGTCGCCGCCAAGTCTTGCAATCATTTCGTCATCGTGACACATAGCCATGACGGAACGTGTAAAGCTGGTAATTCCCATGTCGCCGATAGCGGGGGATTTGGACTGGTTGATGTACTTGTAGTTTTTGAGGTTCAGGAAAAGCCCGCTGAAGTTCTGCAGCTTGTTTTTGGCCTTGAGTTCGATACTGTGATGGACTAGTTGTGCCGTGTTCGGTGCGCCTGTCATTGTATCGGTCTGGCTTGCGTAGTGGATAGCGCTCATCAGGCGGGAACGTCCGAGAATGATGAATATGTCATCGCTGATGAGTTTTGCGGCTTGCAGTTCAGGGGGTGTAAACTTGTGGCTCTTTTTGGCGCGGATTTCGATGGTGGCCATGCCGTTTTCACCTGTTCTGTAGGTTTGGATGATAGGCATGGACTCGTAACCGTTCGGGTCTTCGTACATGACTCGTTCTTGGTTTAGACCGTTACGCGCAATGATGGAACTAGGGGCAATAAGTTTAATTTTTATAAAGCCAATGTTTAAAATATTACATATAGGAGGAATGGCAGCGCTGACTCGTTTGCTCATCGCTGTCATATCAGGAATATTATCTAAAATCGCATCCCTAAAGTCTTTATAAACACTACTGAAAATGACGTAGTCCATTTTCACCCCTTAAAGTCCACACATTATACACCAAATTAGCGTTCTAAATGTAAATAAAAATTTTTAGAAAGGTTAAAAAATATTTAATATAACACAATATTTTTATTCCATCTTAGAACGCGTGTGTATCATCACAATACTAGTGGATGGGTGGGAAGAAAATGTAGGCGATGATGATGGCTGCGATAACGCCAACGGCGTCTGCAATGAGGGCGCAGGTGACGGCGTGGCGGGTCTTTTTGACGCCCACGGAGCCGAAATAAACAGCGATGATGTAGAACGTCGTGTCGGCAGCTCCTTGGAACATGCAACTGAGGCGGCCTGCAAAGCTATCCGGGCCAAGGTTCTTCATGGCGTCGATCATCATACCGCGTGCACCGCTACCGCTAAGGGGTTTCATAAGGGCGGTGGGGAGTGCAGGGACGACGTCGTTTCCGACGCCGATAAGGCCGAGCAAAGATGAAATGCCGTTCATGACGAGGTCCATGGCTCCACTTGCGCGGAACACGGCGACACCCACGAGAATTGCGACGAGGTTCGGAATAATCATCACGGCGGTGTTGAAACCTTCCTTGGCGCCCTCTACAAATGCTTCGTATGCCTGGACTTTCTTATAGCAGGCGAGACCAAGGAATGCAACAATTACGCCAAACAGCACAAGACCGCTGATGAAAAGGCTCGTGGTGCCGAGAGCTTCGGCGGTGAGGTGGCTAAAGTAGAACATCACGGCGATAACGCAGGCGCTGATGCCGCCGAGCCACATGACGGTTACAGGGTCCTTGAGCTTGATTTTCTGGAAAAAGCTGAGTGCGAAAATGCCTGCGATGGTGCTGAAAAACGTCGAGAGGAGGAGCGGGAGGAACACGTCGCTCGGGTTTGCGGCGCCGAGCTGTGCGCGGTAAGTCATTATGCTAACAGGAATTAGCGTAAGTCCGCTTGCGTTCAGGACGAGGAACATAATTTGCGAATCGCTTGCGACTGTCTTGTCGTCGTTCGGATTCAGGTCTTGGAGCTGCTTCATGGCCTTGAGGCCCATCGGGGTTGCTGCATTGTCGAGACCAAGCATGTTTGCACTGATGTTCATGAGCATGGTGCCCACGACCGGATGGCCCTTCGGAATTTCAGGGAAGAGTCTCGAGAACAGCGGCTGCACGATTTTTGCCAAAATCTGGACGGCGCCTGCCTTTTCTCCGATTTTCAGGATGCCGAGCCACAGGCTCAAAATGCCTGTGAGGCCAAGGGCAATTTCGAATGCCGTTTTGGACATGTCGAAAGCGCCAAGAATTGCCTTGTTAAAAATGCCGGTATCGCCGAAAGCAAGCCATTGGACGATGCATGCGATAAATGCACCGAAGAAAAATACGAGCCAGATTACGTTTAAAACCATGGCTCAAATGTAAGAAAAAAATAGCAGGTGGTGCGCCGTTCCCTATATGCTCACAGCCGCAATTTCCGTGCCATCCTCTAGCGTGTGGATACTGAATTTGGCATGGGCGGGCTCGTTTGCTGTTGCGGGCGTGCTCTCGTAGAATCCGAATGTCGGCGGGTTACCGCCTTTCGGGAGGCTCGTGGAACCCGGATTCACGAGAAGCACATCGCGGAAGTTCTTTTCGAGTTTCCAGATGTGCGTGTGACCGTACAGGTAAACGTCGATTTGCGGTTTTTGCGGAGCGCTTGCTTGAGACTGCGCTGAGGATTGCGACGCCCCCGTAGATTCGATGGCGTTTAGCGCATCTTTCGGGAAACATTCCGGCATAAAAATGTGCCCATGGCTCATGAACAAGTTGAACCCGCAATCTTCGACAACCTTGTATTCGTTTTCGATAGGGAAGTCGAGCATCATCAAGTCGACATCGGCATCGCAGTTGCCGCGGACGGCGACAATGCGGTCTTTGTACGGGGCAAGCGCTTCGACGACTTGCATGGGGCCATGCCCTGCCGGGAGCGGGTTTCGCGGGCCGTGATAGAGCGTGTCGCCTAGCAAGAAAATCTTGTCGCAGTTGAACTTCTCAAAGAACGTGAGCGCCTGTCTTGCTGCCAAGGCTGATCCATGAATGTCGGAGAGTATTAATGCGCGCATTGTATCTCCTACTTCACCGTGATCATCGGGCTCGTTTCGCTCAAGAGGTAGTTCCATTCTTCGCGAATCTTGTCGTATTCGCTCGGATCGGCGTAGAGTGCAAACGTGGTCCACTTGATGCCGCTAGAAGTCTTGGACTTCGGCTGCTTTTCGAAGCTCACGTAATCCGGGGCGCGGTTGAGCGGCTTTGCTTCGGTGAGCGTTACCGTGTGGCCGCTAGCCGTCTTGATGTTCAACTTGAAGCTGAATTGCGTTTCGTGCGGCATGCGGATGGGGTGGTGGCGCTTCGCGACCTTCGGGAGCTTGAAGAGGCTACGTTCCCAGACGTTCGGGAATCTTCCCTTGAGCTCGGAACCGCCCTGACCAAAGTAACCCTTCGAGGCGTAAGTGTTCACGATGATGAGCGGCTTGTTGAACTGGTCGAGATTCTCGATGCGGATGTTGCCGATGCTCACGTCCGGCACGCCTGCGGCGAGGAACTGTTCCAAGAGCTTTTCCTGGTCCTTGACATCACGGCCAAAGAACTTGTTGCGGATGGCGCTTGCGAACTTGCCCTGGAGCTGTACGGAATCGCGGAATTCGCATTCGCCGTTAGCGCCGATGAACAAGTCGTGCTGAATAGCAATCTGGTGTTCCTGGTTGTCTTCGAGAATCGGAGTCGTGACCACGTGGCTCTGGTCTCCGTCAATCACGAGGGCGACCTTGCCTTCCATGTCGAGCGGTACCGGGCGATCGTTGCCCGTCTTGTCGGTTGCATCGACCCAGCGTTCGCTAATCTTCCCTTGCTTCGGGATGTAGAGAATCATGTGGTTGAACTGCTGGATGGTCGGCAAGTGCGAGAAACCTTCTTCCGTGAGGTGGATAGCGGTGAGGTAGCTCTTGACGCCAATCGCTTCGAGCATATCCTTGAGCAAGAGAGCCATGTCCTTGCAGTCGCCGCGGTGTTCCTTGAGCGTCACTTCTGCGGTTTGCGGAATCAGGCTGTGGCCACCGAATCGCACGTCGCGGTAGCGGATGTCCTGACGGACAAAGTTGATAATAGCCTTGACCGCTTCATCGCCAATCTTGTTGCCGCGCACTTCAAAAGCCTGTTCGCGGACCTTGACGGCCTTCTTGAATTGGTGGCTGATGAGGTTCTGGTAGTCATCACCGACATCGCGCCATTCCTGCTTGCCTGTGAGGATAAGTCCTGCACCGAAGTCGCGGTACACCGGCATATAAAGTTCCTTGCGGACAATGACCGGGTTTTCAATCTTCCATTCGATACCGCCCTTGATCGGGGACTTTTCGAGCGGACCGTATTCTTCTGTGACAAAGCGGGTCGTATCGGCGTAAATGCGGAAGACAGATTCTCCGACCGGGACGTCATGGCTGCTTTCGTAGTTCGTGTACGGAATCATGCCCTTGTTTTCGAGGTTCGTGCGGCTGAACTGCATGTAGATAAAGTCACCCGGAGCAAGTTCCGAAAGCGGGAAGTGTGCTGTCTGGCTTTCGTTACCGCCGCCAATTTCTGTTGCGTATGTAATATAGGCGCCGTTGAGCGTTGCCTTTTGCTTGAGCTTCCAGTTGCTGTCGTAGACTTCGAGGGCGTTCAAGAAAATGCGGTCGTAGCCCGGCAAAAAGTCGAACGTGAATTCACGATAAATGGCGGCACCGCGCTGGTCCAAAACTTCGAGGAGCATTTCTTCGCTGCGGACCCAGTTGGCGCTCTTTTCGGCCTTGAGGGTTTCCTTCTGGTAATGGATGACGGCAGGGAAGTCGCCATCGATGGCGTTCTGTTTTGCCTGCGGGCGGAGGAGCGTCTTCAAGTCTGCCGTGCGGTCTTCAACCGGGGTAATCGGCTTTTGGAGCGTACGGTTGTCTGCTTTGCCGAGGTATGCCTTTGTGGCGGAGAGGAAACTTTTGGCGTCTTCGTTATCTGGGCGGAGGGCGAGTGCCTTGGTGAGAGCCTTTTCGGCATCGCGGTAGTTGCGGCTGTAGAACAAAATCTTGCCGTGCATCGTCCAGACTTTATAATCGTTCTTGGCCTTGGCGAGAGTTTCTTCGCTGATGGCACGTGCTTCTTCGTAACGACCGAGGAACATGAGTGCGTCCATGAGGGTTTCGCCAAGTTCCTTGCTCATGCCAAAGCGGCCTCGGATAGCGTACAAGATATCGACGGCTTCGGCGTACTGGTCAAGACCCATGTAGGTTTTTGCGAGGTAAACTCCCAGGCGAGAGCTCGGCTGCGTGTCATAGAGGCGTTGCACCACGATGAGGGACTGGTGGCGCTGTCCCAGGCCCCAGAGGGCATCGCTCAAGTTGATGACGTATTCCGGATTGTTCGGGGTGTAGCGGAGGGCTGCTTCGGCGCATTCACGGGCGTGTCCGTAGTCGAAGAGGGCTTCGTACATTTCGCCGAGAATGGAGAGCAACTTGCCGTTCTTGCGGACAAGATCCATCTGGCTTGTGAAATAGCTGATGCCCGGGCCGTAAAGTTCCTTCATCTGGTAAACGAATCCGCAGTTGATGAGGTAAAGCGGTTCTTCCGGGTCCATCTTGTTGGCTCGTTCAAAGTAGCTGAGGGCGACAAACGGCTGGTCTTCGAGCAAGCGGAGTATGCCGACCTGGCTCATAACGGCTGCGTTGAACTTGTTCTGCTTTTTGCGGGCTTCTTCGTCGCTTGCCATTTTCGGCATTGCACCGACCTTGAGGCCGTTGACCGCATTTTTCATCACGGAGGCGTATTTCTTCTTGTTGATGCCCTGAGTCCAGGTGGCAATCAAGATGCCGCGTCCGTTATCGTAATAGAATCGGCCTGTATAATAGAAGTCGAATTTGTTGACGACATGGGTGAGCGTGAATTCCTGGGCGTAGCGGTCGCCGACCTTAATGCGCTGGACTTCAAAGCTCGGTTCGTTCATAGAAAGTCCGAGGCGGCTGAGGAGTACCTTGAACATGTCTTGCTGGCTGACTTCTTCGCTCGGGACGATAGCGCCATACACGAAAAGTGAAATATCTTCTTTCTTGTTGCTGAGCACTAAATCCGGATCTTCATTTTGGCGGGCAACGCCTGTCCAGTTGTGCCAAAGCGTGTCGCTCGTGTTCCAGGAGTAGCCGAGGTCTGCGCTAGAATATTGCATGATGCGTTCTTCGGAAAGCTCAGAAACGGCTTCCTGGACAACTTCCTTTAATTTGAATGTGGCAAAGAAGTCTTTCCATTCTTGCTTGAGGGCGCCTGCAGGGAGCTGGGCGTCTGTTGCTGCTAACGTAAGCGTGAAGACTCGGTTGCCAGCATTCGTGACTAAGCCAACGGCTTCGTATGGCGTGTCGTAACGCTTGCCGGCGACATCAAAGAATGCGCCAGTTGTACCGAATGCTTCTTCCGGGTAAGTCTCTGCGAAAGATGCTTTTTTGCCGCTCGATTCGAACGACTGCATTTCGATCTGGGCGCGGTCCATAAGACGGAGCGGTTCGCCTTCGGGGAGAGTCACTTCGACGAGGACGGCGCGGCGACCGGTTTTCGGATTGTAAAATTCGTAGGGGGCGTTGTCTTCGCCACCGATGATTGTCCATCCGTTGTCGGGTGCGGTAAACGTGTAACCGCTCGTTTCGATAGTTCCGCCAGTTGCTACAGTGGCGGGAGCTTCTTCGGTAACGTAATCCGCAGAGGATTCGTCTTCGTAATAAGCATCTGTGGATTCAGAAACTTCTTGCGAGGGCTCGGTATTCACATCGGGTGTGTTACCGGCACAGGACACAAGGAAAAACAACCCAAACAGGGAGGCGCAAAGGCAAGAGCGAGATATTTTAACTGTTTTCAAATTCATATTTATAAAAAACAAAATTGTTTTTAAAAAGAGTACTCAACTTATGCAATTTAGATAAATTACGATAGTCCAATTAAGACGATTCCTGAAGCGAAACGTTTTATCTGTTGCTTTGTAACTCTGTGTTTACAAAGGCGGTGAAATGTTATGTGTAATTGTCGCCGGATTAAATATTGGGAATGACTTCGCGGCCTTCGAATGCGTTCTTGAAGTGCGCAAACTGGAGCGGTTCCTGGTAGGCGCGGGTGCTTAACACGTCGAAACGGCACGGCGTGTCAAAGCCCTTGGGGGCGATTGCTTTTTGAGTGGACAAAAAGTGGCAAGCGGTTTGCCAAATTTTCTTTTGCTTGAGAGCGTTCACGCGGGCGGCGGGGTTCCCTTCTTGGTTGTTCCAGACGGACTTGACTTCGACAAAAACGAGCGTCCCGTTATCGCGGGCGACAATGTCGAGCTCTCCGCCATGATAAGCGTAATTACGGGCTACAACTTGGTAGCCTTCGCGCATCAGGAACGCGACCGCCTGAGTCTCGATAAAATTTCCCTTCGACCTGTTCTGTGATTTCTTCGAAATCATTCGCTCCCCTTTTTTTATTACGACGATGTTATTCTAGTTCAATCCCGAGCAGGCGAATCTCGGAGATGGCGTAGTCGTCGTTGTCGGCGGGGTGAACGTCTTCGAGGTAGAAGCGGAGTTCAGTCGTTTCTACCGCTTGGATGTTCGGGTACTGCATTCCCTTGATATTCTCGAGGTGAATCCTTTGTTTGAAACCGTCCTTCGTCTCGATGGTGAGCGTGCGCGGCTTCTTGAAAATGCGGAAGCGGTCGCCGAAGGCGTCATCAACGGACTTCTGGTAGCCAACAGCAATACCGATGTTCGTGATGAGCGTGTTCTGGTCGAAGTACATGGCGAGCACGGGGTTCAGCGGCTTGAGCGGCATCTTGTTGAGCCATGCAGTCGTAAGGTCGCCATCGGTCAAGTTTGCAATCGGGTAACCCTTTTTCATTTCGGGCTCGATAGCTCTTGTCTCGTAGTTTGCGATGACTTCGTTCCATTCGATTTCGTGCAGCATGTTCTGCGGCTTGTGCGTGAACATGAGAAGCATGAGCAAAATCACGATGAGCGGGAACAGCACCGAGAATGCCACAATCATGAGCTTGTGCGGAGTCATGTTGCTGCTGAATCGCTTGGCGGCTTCTGCGATCGATGGCACGTTGCGGTGGCTACCGGTCTTTCGGCCGAGAGACGAATTCTGGTGCGGTGTGTCGTGCTGCGGGAATACCTGGTCGCATTCGTCCAAGAATTCTTGCATGTCGTGGAAACGTTCGTTCAGCTTTTTCTTGAGGCACTTGAGGATTAGCGCCGAAAGTCCATCCGGGATATCTTCGCGGAAAAGTTCCGGAGCTGGAGGCGGTTCCTGCACATGCTTGAGTGCAATTTCTACAGGGCGGCTGCCTTCGAACGGCAAACGTCCGCAAGTCATTTCGTAAAGAATCACGCCCATGCTGTAAATGTCGGACTGGAGCGTGACTTCGTCACCGTGGCACTGTTCGGGCGACATGTATTCGGGCGTACCCATTGTCATGCCGGTGCGGGTGAGGCGTTCCTTTTCCATTTCCTGGATATACGAAATGCCAAAGTCCATGATGTAGACGCGGTTGTCGCGTGTGAGCATGATGTTCGAGGGCTTCACGTCGCGGTGGACAATGCCCTTGCTGTGCGCATAAAGTAATCCGCGTGCAATTTGCTTGA
>JAEEGJ010012563.1_pt1 | contig 20893 bp, 18 predicted proteins | sample 8958761 | NCBI WGS metagenome assembly JAEEGJ01 (sample SAMN16246546, study PRJNA631951) | gut metagenome | biome: gut microbiome; feature: rumen; material: RS-attached | host: Bos | place: Iran: Karaj | collected 2018-10
GTAGTGTTACTCCACACTCCAAATTCAAAGGTCAAGTCTACGTTTTAACAAAAGCAGAAGGTGGCCGTCACACAGCTTTCTTAAGCAACTATCGTCCACAATTCTATTTCCGTACCACAGACGTCACAGGCGTTATCACACTTCCTGCTGGTGTCGACATGGTTATGCCTGGTGACAACGTTTAATTAAGCGTTGAACTCATTCACCCAATCGCCATGGAAAAAGGTACCAAATTCTCCATCCGTGAAGGTGGTAGAACCGTTGGTGCTGGTACAGTTAGCGAAATTATTAAATAATTTAACTAATTAAAACAAACTTAAAACTCACCCGTTAAAAGGTGAGTTTTTATTTTTATATATGATATAATCATTCTATTAAGAAGGTGTACTTATGAAAAAAGCATTGCTTCCTTTATTATTAGTCATCCCATTAGTGGCTTGTCAAAGCGCTAAAACCCCTGTCAGTAATCTAAAAGCCGAAGTTAAAGGCCATTTTACAGAAGCCCAGTTAAATTATCTAAAGAGTGAAAACTATGCTGATACAACCCCATATAATGGCAATATGTCCGTCTCTATGCCCGAACCAGTTCACCTTACTTGGGAAGCAGGAGAAGGAGATTACCAAGTCTATGTTAATAGAGAGGGTGCCGACAACGTTCCTGTCATTTATAACGTTAATAAAAAAGAATTTGATTTTTATAATCCACTTTTTGCTACTCAATATACTGTGACTGTAAAGTATTATGATTCTGTCGTTCCAGTGATTTTTACGGAATCTCCAACTGTTTCTGGTCCAAGAAACATCTATGTTGAAGGCGTAGAAAACTTTAGAGATATCGGTGGTTATGGTCACTTTGTTAATAATTTATATAAAACCCATATTAAGCAAGGCATGCTTTATCGCTCTGGTAGATTTAATGAAGACAAAGTGGAAACTGTTAAACCTTCTATTAGCGAAGAAGGAATCTTTGAAGTAAATAACAATCTAAAGATTAAGACTGAAATTGATTTAAGAAGAACATCTAATAATGAAGTAGGTGGCTTAACTAATAAATCAGTTTTATGTGATAATGTTAACTAGATTCAATTACCAATGGCCTATGGTGGCAATAACATCCTTACATTCACTGGTAAACTCAGTGGTGACGATTATGAATATGATAATCCTAGTGAAATAAAAGAGTTCTTTGAGATTCTTGCTGATGAGAGCAATTATCCAATTAATTTCCACTGTTCAATTGGTAAAGATAGAACTGGCTGTATGGCCTATTTAATCGAGGGTCTATTAGGCTTTGATCAAGAAACAATGTATCGCGATTACATGTTCACTAACTTCGCTAATGCGGGTATGTGTAAATTAACAGATATTACTGATAGATACGGCAAAACTTTGGATGAATATCCAAATGGCGCAAATTTACAAGAAAAGATTTATAACTACTTAAATCAAGAAATCGGTGTATCTAAAGATAACTTAGATAGTATTATTAACATTCTTAAAGCATAAGATGGAAGAAGAAAAACAAAAGTTTATCGATATTAATCCTTTAAGCAAATGGAAAAGGTTGCTTGTCTTTTTGGGCGACTATTTCATCGCTTTCATTCTTTCCTTTATTCTTTTTAACTTAGTGGTCTTTCCTAGCGCTAAAATTATTTGCGACACAGAGAAGCAAAGCGATACCGCTAATGCGCTAGAACAAAAAGCTTTAAAGATGTTAAAGGATGATGGCTACTTATTTATTCCTAAAGATGGTGCCTCTTTTGAAGAAGATGTTGATTATACATGTAAGGTCTTTCTTTCCTATTACGCTTTTGATGACGCTAGTGTTGATCCAAGCAATCCACAATACGGTCATAAGTTAGAAAATGAAGTGGTGCGTCATTATTATGAAAATGTGATTAAAAACACATCTCAATACATTGTTGACTTCAAAGAAGTCAATGAAGCAGATAAGATGTTTGAAATAGGTGAAACAGTTGATTCTATCGTCTTAAAGAGTGATTACAAGACAGTTTTAGCCAATGAACTATTAGAAGTTAAAGATTCCGCTAATTATTCAGTAGCGATGACTAATTATCGTGATCATGTCTTTGCTAAGCTCTTCTATCTCCATGTCTATAATCATGTGACTGAAAATGACTATGTTAAAGGTAATGAATCATTCAATGGATATATGGATGAAGCTCGCCAAATTATGGGTAATCTACAATGGGTTGCTACAGTCTCTACTTTAGTGACTACAGTCATTACTTGGAGCCTAGTATTCATCCTTTATCCAATGGTTAATAAAGAAAATCGCACAATTACGATGTCGGTGATGGGCGTTAGTAAATTGCACTACAATTCGCTCGGCTGTATTGATAAAAAGACTGTCTTGATTCAATCTTTCTATCATTTTGTGATTTTGTTGAGTTCAATTCTGTTTTTACCAATTCTCTTCTTTGGACTCGCTTATTCATTTAACCTTCCTTTGCTATTTATTTTGACTGCAATATCCGCAGGTTTAATTGTCGTTTCTGGTGTATTTATTATCTTTAATGAACACAATAGAAGCGGTAGTGATATATTAACAAATACTGTCATGGTTCCTACTAGTGAACTTGATGCTTTATATATAGAAAGAGAGAAAGATGGAGAATAATGAGATTGAAAGAAATGAAGTGGTGAACGTTAATTACGATCAACCAAAGTTTTGGCATCGCGTGATGGCTAATTTCATTGACTTCTTTTTAATGCTTGTGACTTTTGTTGCTTTATTCATCGCTGCTCGTTCTATTGTTTTAACTACTCCAAAATATCAACAAGCCGAACAAACTATTTATGATACTCAGTTAAATTCTGGTTTATATATGCCAGATACTACAGGAGTTAATAAGACTGTTGATATCGTTTATTACATTGATAATCATATTCAAGTTTATGGTAGTGATTTTGAAGGCACAGCGACTGACACAAATGGTAATGGTGTGATTGATGATAACGAACTACCTACAGGAAAAATCGGTAGAATCGTGTACGCTATTAATAAATTTATGGATTATTGTAATGATCCTAATGTTACTTCAAACGAAAGATATCAAGACTTAGTGGTCTATTATGAATCTGCAAGATTAGATACAGTTACAAGTGATGGCATCCATTATTTCATTAAAGATGGAGATAACATTATTCCAAATGAAACCATCTCTTCTGATCCAGAGAAAAGAAAACTATATTACGATAATGTCTATGTCCCATTAGTAGAAAAGAAGTTCCTTCCATTTATCACTAGTAACGTCACAGCTTATCGTGAAGCTTATCGAGTGGAATTCAATTTCCTAGTATTTTTAGAAATCCCAGTTTCCTATACCTTAGCGGGCTTCCTCGTTTATTTTGTGCCTCCTTTATTCTTTAAAAGAGGAAGAAAAACTTTAGGCAAAGCCCTTTATCATATTGGCTTAGTGGATAGCCGTGTTTTATCTCCAACTATGGCGAGATTTACCGCTAGATTTGCAATCTTCTTCTTTGGTGAATTAATACTTTCATTATTCACACTTGGCATACCCTACATTATCTCATTTTCTATCATGGCGTTTTCCAAAGATAAACAAGGATTCCCAGACTATATGCTCCATTTATATGAAATCGATACCTCTAAAGCTAACATCTATATGGACTATGTAGAAGCTCAACTTAAAAATGAACTACATGGCGAGGCAGTCGATTTTAAAATGGAGAAACCTCTCTAGTTTTATTACACGTTCACGCACGTATACTTATTGAATATAGAATAATTATTCCATATAATACTTATGTATTAATTGTATAAGGCGGCTGAAATATGAAACATATTGCTAAAACAGTGTCGCGTTACTTGTTACTAAGCTTGACTTTAGGCTGTAGTTTTTTTGCTATTAAGTCAAATACACACAGCTGGACAGCTAATTACGCTTCTAACGAGCCTACTGCCCCTACAGTGCAGAAGAAAGCTTATACAGAAGCGGATTTTGCTGGCGAAGTTGAAGCGGATCCCGAAGAACTCGGTGTATCTCTTATTCAAAGCACAACAACAAGTACGTCACAGTACATGAACTTCGCTTTTAAATCTAAAACTCTTGTCGGCTTCACAACTGCTAAAAACGACATCATAGTTAACATTATCGATATGGCCTTCACTGGTGATATCAATAATCCAGTCTCAGAAGACTATGATAGACGTGACGAAGCAGGACTTCCTATCTTGGAAGGTGAGGTCGTTTTTATTACCGATGCTACTTCTAATAAAGGTGGTGTCTACGAAGTTTATATTCCTGAAACACTTACAAGAGACCAAAAATTCGTTGTCAACCTTTCTTCCATCTCATCTAACTGCATTACAGTGGATGGTAGTGAATATAAAGGTGATAACACCTGGTATGATGGTTCTACCTTAAAATTTGAAAGTATCCACATCCCTTCTACAATTACCACTGTTTATTCTGGTGCTTTCACTGGTGTTCCAGACAATGTGACCATTACCTATGAAGGAAATTCTATTCCTGATGGTTTTGCCGCTGACTGGACAGACGCCAAAGCAGAAAACATCATTACAAACTCCTATGGTGGTACAAAAACAGATCGTTTTAGAAACGTTGGTAAAAACGTTACCGATATGGTCGATGAACACGGCCGTCCTGTTAACTTTGTTCTTGGCTGTGAACAAGACCAAAAGAATTACATTGGCGAACAATACGATCGTCCATTAGTCATTCAATTTGACAAAGTCAAATCAGATAATGGTGTGGAAGTTTCTAGAGATACAATCATTGAAGCTCTTCCATTAACCAATACAACTGGTTCTGCTTACGACTCTGTTGGTAATATTTCTGACTTATCTTATTCCCGCGCTCTCTCCTATACATTAGAAGAAGGCGAAACAATTGATGTTGATTCCATCGTTTTCCATAACATCATGAAGTTCTCTACAGGTATCAACATTGATACTTCTAAGACATATTTCGCTAAACCAAGAGTGACTTCTGAAATTTTAGACTTATCCAAGTTAGTGTCATTCAAAGCCGGTGGTAATTCCACATTTGCCGGTTATTCAATGTTCTCTTTAACAATGGATAAGAACTTATCAATTACTTCTAATAAGTATCCAGAACCACATAGTTTATATCTTGATGTTAAATCTGATTTCTATCAACAAAACCTCAATAAGATTCAACAAGGTTTAACAGAAATTAGATATTCCTTATATAACTTATATGCTTCCTTCTATCATTTCGTTTACGAAGGAAATAATGGTGAACTCAAAGACATTACCATGAAAATTGATTCCGCCATTACATATCAAACATTAAATAGCGATAAGAACAATAAAGTTTCTGTCGTATTAAAGAATAGTGATGTTGCTCCAGATTTCGCTGCTAACAAAGTTAAGAAATTTGAATTATTAAATGTCACTATTCAAATGGACTTATTAACAACCAGTGATTCTGGTAGTAAGTCAGTTCTTGCTAAATCTCAAGCAGCTTATAGATTCGGTAGTATCACAGTCGTGAACTTAGAAGGTAATCAAAAACTCAATGTTTTCAATTGGAACATCTTCTTAATCATCTTCTTAGTGGTCTACTTAGCTGCCTTTACTGCTGGTGCTTTCGCTCTTTACAAAGTAAAGAAAGAAAAATATAAAAATGATGAATTTAGACGTGTTAATGATAAGAAATATTTGAAGTCTTCCATTATGTATGGTGCTGGTTTCTTAGTTATTGCTTATGCAATAATCTTCATCATTATGCGTGCGGGTGGTTTCGCTAATACAATCGTCGCGTTCAACCCAACAGATCCTCTTTTAATCGCCTTTGCTATTGCGGGCTTAATTATCGGTGGTTACTTCATCGTCTTAGCCATTAAAGCAATCAAGACTGAAAGAGAAAGACAAAGAGCAATTCGCCTTAGACTCAACGAAGACGTTGATGACGATGGCACTAAATAATTAGTCGAAGGAGTTAATTTATGGAAATTAGAATTAAAGAATTAACAAAAATCTTCCCAGGTGATCCACGAAAGAACATTCGTGACACAATCGCAGTCAAGGACCTTGACTTCGTCGTTAAAGATGGACAATTAGTTGGTTTACTTGGTCCTTCTGGATGTGGTAAGTCCACAACACTTTATATGATTGCTGGTTTACACAATCCAACTTCTGGTGAAGTTTGGTTTGGTGATCAAGAAGTGACAAACCTCTCACCAGAAAAAAGAGGTATTGGTTTAGTCTTCCAAAACTACGCCTTATACCCACACATGACTATTTATAAGAACATTGAGTTCCCACTCACCAACTTACAAGTTGAAGTGCCACTCGTTACTTTCTTTAACTACGTACTTAACTATGAATATCAAATGAAAGCTAACGATGTCCAAGCGGGTATTGTTAAATCAGTTAAATCCCTTGGTAATAAGTGCGGCTTTAATAACAAACAATTTGTGGTCAAGAGCAACTTAAAAGACAACAATTGCTTAGAACTTGAAATCGATCTTAACGCTGTTTCCCCAACCGCGAAAGCGATGTTTATGGAAAACATGCCAAAGATTGTTAATGTTAACCTAGTTAACCAACAAGAAGAACAAGCTTCTGATGCCTTATTTGACACTAATTTTAGAGCCACAGTTAACCACATTGCGGATGATGAATTGGTGGAAATTAACGTCAAAGGTCGTCTTGGAAAATCATTTGAAACAAGCATGATTGACGAAACAATTAGTGGTTTAAAACACGCGGCCAATGGTGCGGGTGGTAAAGCAGAAGAAACAGTCATCACCAAAACACAACATGGTTACGAAATCATGGGTCGTGTTTTAGCCCTTCCACATAAGCGCTTACAAGAATGTGTTGAAGCTGTTAAAGCCGCCTATCCATACGATTCATTTGGCTATTCTGTCACCAAAGTCATTTCTAAGACCTTAACAGAAAGCATTAAGAACTTCTTGAAGCAGAAAAAATTATCCTTCTCTGATTACAAGATTTACTTTGATAAGACAAACGTCAAAGTGTTCTTCAAATTATTAAGAGCCAGTGAAGCTCAAGCTAATGAAGCTTTAAACGAATTAGCGCAACAACTCGAGCTCTCTGATATCGAAAAAGAAACTTCTCAAGCTGTCGCTCACCGTAAACTCACTAAAGAAGAAAGACGTGACATTATCTACGAGACAGCGAAACTTGTCCAAGTTGATGAATATTTACAAAGAAAACCAAATCAATTATCTGGTGGTCAACAACAACGTGTTGCTATTGCAAGAGCGTTAGTTAAACACCCAAGAGTTTTACTCTTAGACGAACCATTATCTAACTTAGACGCCCGTTTAAGATTACAAACCCGTGAAGAAATTAGACGTATTCAACAAGAAACAGGTATTACATCTGTATTCGTTACTCACGACCAAGAAGAAGCGATGTCCATCTCTGATGAAATCGTCGTTATGAAACTTGGTGAAATGCAACAAATGGGTAAACCACAAGACGTTTATAATAGTCCTGCTAACTTATTCGTTGCGCAATTCTTAGGCACTCCACCAATCAATGTCTTTAAGGCACACATTTCTGGAAAGAAAGTGATGATTGGTGATGATTGTGTCTTACAAATTAATGAAGATTTAGGCGAAAAAGATATCTTCGCTGCGATCCGTCCAGAAGGCTTTGCTCTAGCAAAATCTTCAGACAAGAATGTTCTCCACGCTAACTGCGAAATGGTGCAAGTTATGGGTAGAGATATTTCCGTCGTGGCGAATAACCCAGCTTGTATTAAACCTACCTTTAGAGTGATTATCTCCTCTGACGATCAGGTCAGTCCAGGTGAAGTCGCCTTTACCGTTAAACCACATAAGATTTTCTTATTTGATGGTGAAACAGAAGATCGCATTTATCTCAAATAGGAAAGGAGGTCCACATGGGTATTGAACTACTTAACTTTTTAAAGAAAAGGAAGAAAGATCAACCCAGTAATGGTAATGGTTTAAAGACCGTTGAATTCGAAAAAGTACCTGAATATACTCCTGGAATTCAAGAAGACAAAAAGTCAATTGTTCGCTTAGTGAGCAATAAAAAGGTTAAAACTCTATACCGCGTTACTGGCATTGATGATGTCGCCAGCAAAAACAACTGGAAGGCATGGCTTTATCTTGCCCCTGTTATCATCCTTGTCGTGATCTTCTTACTTTATCCTTTAATTAACACCATCTTTATCTCTGTGACGAAGAATTATAACTACACAACTGGTAAGTATGATGGCTTCACACTTGAGAACTTCGGTATCATCCTGCACTTGATACCTTATAAGAGTGATGGTGGTGAGGCTTGGGAAACAAGCTTCACAACGAACGCTATTCCAAATACGTTCATTTTGACATTTATTACTGTTCCTGTATCTATCGCGTTAGCCTTATTAATTTCAGTTTTATTGAACTCTATCAAGGCTTTCCAAAAATTCTTACAAACAGTCTTCTTCCTACCTTATGTTACTAACGCCATCGCTATTGGTATGGTGTTCTCTGTCTTATTTAACGACCAAGGTTTGATTAACTTCATATTCGGCCTACAAGCGGATCCAGTAACAGGTAAAGAAGCCATGCACTGGATCTACAACACACCAACAGCGACTGCTATGGTGCCACTTTGTTTATTCATTGTGTGGAACAGTATTCCATTTAAAATCTTAATCTTGTTATCAGGCTTACAAGGTATTGATAAACAATACTATCAAGCCGCCCAAATCGATGCCGCTCCTAAATGGAAAACGTTCTGGAGAATTACGGTTCCGCTTTTATCACCACAAATCTTGTATCTTATGATTACATCATTTATCGGTGCCTTTAAGGAATATAACAGTATCGTCGCTATCTTTGGTAAAGATGGTGAAACTCTCGCTGGACAAAAGAACATGTACACAGTCGTGTTCTATGTCTATGATAACATCTCATCTAATACATCATTCGCCGCCGCGGCCGCGGTATTCCTATTTATTATTATCTTAATCTTTACGTTCTTCCAATTCTGGGTGAGCAACAAGAGAGTCCATTACTAGGAGGAGTTGGCTATGTCAGAAGAAGTTATGCAACAACAAACATACATCGACTTTAAAAACGTCAAAGTCAATGATCACTTAGTACTCTCTATTACTGAAAGTAGTAAGACAGTTGACCAAATCAAAGCCGCAGAAAAGGTCAGCAAGATTATCTTTACAACATTAACTTATATCTTTATTGTCGCTTTAGCGTTACTCGTGATCTTCCCATTCTATTGGATGATTATCACATCTTTAAAAACATTTAATGAAATTACGCAAGAGCAACAAACATTCTTCCCATCAGTTGTTATGTGGAGTAACTACGTGTACGTTTTCCAACACTTCAAGTTCTTCACATATATGAAAAACACCATCGTGGTTGCGATCTTTAGTACTATCGGTACCTTATTAACCACTGTCTTTGCCGCATTCGCGTTCTCAAGATTACAGTTCAAAGGTCGTGAAGCTTTATTCTTAGTCTTCTTGGCCACCATGATGATTCCTGGTGAAATGATGGTTATCTCTAACTACATCACCGTCGCAAGTTTTGGTTGGATTACATCTTCTACCCATACACAAACACTCTCAGAAGCTTACGCTGCCATGATTGTGCCGTTCTGGGTCAGTGTCTTCCACATCTATTTACTTAGACAAAACTTCAAACAAATTCCAAATGAACTCTATCTCGCCGCCAAAGTCGATGGTAAGAGTGACTGGTCTTATTTATGGAAAGTCATGGTGCCACTTGCCGCGCCAACACTTATTTCCATTACTATTCTTAAGTTCATGGGTACTTGGAACTCATATGTCTGGCCAAACTTAGTTACAGGCATGCCTGAATACCGTCTTATTTCTAACGGTCTTCGTGAATCAACATTCCAAAACCCAGATCTTGGCGTACCAGAATATGGCTACCAAATGGCGGCCTCTATCCTTGTTACCGTCCCATTATTTCTACTCTTCGTCTTCTTCCGTAAGTACATTATGAAGGGCGTTGGTAGAGCCGGTATTAAGGGCTAATCTAGTTTTAATTAACCATATCGTTGGTAATTAAATAAATTCATTTATTAAACGAGTATTTTCTAAGGAGGAAAATTATGAAAAAGAATCGTTTGCTAATTACGGCTATCGTCTCCTTGCTTGCGGTTACAGCTTGTGACATGCTAAGCCCAAACAAAAATAAGAGCGAAGAGTCAAAACCAGCTGGTAGTGTTTCCGGTGGCGAAGTCATCGAAGAAGAAACAAACATCGTCATTTGGACAACTTATAATGACACATATCAAACAATCATCAACAACTGTATTGAAGAATTCAAAACTCTTCAACCAAATGTCACAGTCACCAATGTTAAACAACAAGGTTCCTATGATGATTTAAAGAAAATGTGTGTTGATGGTTTCGCAGTTGATAACTATCCAGATATCGTCTCTGCTTATCCAGATTCCGTCGCGGACTTCTTAAATAATGGTAAAGGTTTAGACCTTACTCCATATATGAATGATCCAGTCATCGGTTGGAGTGAAGATGACTTCAACGATATTCCTGCTAACGTCATCGCCGCAGGACAAAGCTACTCCATTCCAGGTACATATTCCCTTCCATGTTCTAAATCCACAGAAGCTATGTACTATAACCAAGATGTTTTAATCGGTTTAAACCTCGCTGATATCGATGCGACAATCAACGGTGGCATGCCTCTTAACGATGCTTACTTCCAAGACATCACATGGGAAGAATTATTCGAAAAATTAATCCCAGCATTAGACGCTTATGATCAAGCTCAACCAGCCGATAAGAAGATTATTGATAGAACAAACTATGCTGACTGGGCATGGGTTGGCTATGACTCCGATGATAACTTATTCATCACATTAGCCGAACAATATGGCTATGGTTACACCGCCATTGACGAAGTCACTGGTAAAGGCAAAATCGAATTTGATAATGATGGTATGAAAGCCCTCATGAAGAAATTCACTGCTTATAATAAAAACCATTACTTCACCACAAAGGGTGTTATCAAACAAAACGTTAACTACCGTTCAACTGTTGATGCGATGTTATTCTCCATCGGTTCAACTGGTGGCGTTAAATACCAATTCAGTGCTGACAACCCACATAACGTTGGTGTTGCGCCAATCCCACATGCTGAAGGTAAAGCCTTAAAAGTTATTTCCCAAGGTCCAGACTTCGCTTTCTTAGATCACGCTAGTGAAAATAGAGCGAGAGCCACATGGTTATTCTACAAATTATTCACAAATACTAAGTATAACTGCTCCTGGGCTATGACTACTGGTTATTCCCCAATCAGATATTCCGTTATGGAAACTGATGAATTCCTTAATTACGCTGATGCATCTAGCCAAGATCCAAAGACCTTAGATAGACTCTATGCTCTTAACGCTTCTTATGCTGCTAAAGCCGCTAGATACTTCTTCACATCCCCAGTTTTCAAAGGCTCCTCTGAAGCCCGTAACCAAGTCGGTACAATCTATGCCGCCTGTGTCGCTAGTGAAAACTTAGATGCTGATATTGATGGCATCTTCAAAACAGCCGTAGATAATACAAAACTCAAAATGTAACAAAACTTATTCATAGGAGGTAAAATCTATGAAACACATGAAAGTTAAAACTTTCCTTATCACTCTTCCATTAGTTCTTGCATCTCTTACTGCCTGTGGTGGCGGTAATTCTAGTAAGCAAGGTGGTGGTTCTGGTAGTGGTGCCATCACTGTCAAGTTCTGGCATACTTTTGGTCAAGAAATCGTTGATAGCTTAAAGAGCAAAATTAACGACTTCAAACAACTTGTCAAAACCAATGACGGTGTTGATGTTGACATCGACCTTAAATATCAAGGTGGTTATGATGACATCGCTAAATTAATCGCTGATGGTTATTCCGTCAACAATAGCCCAACCATCGCTGTTGCCTATCCAGATAACGTCTCTGACTATATCGATATCGGTAAAAGTGCTGGTCAAGACTTCGTTGTCAATCTCGACAAATTCATTTCCTCTGATACTGTCGGATTTGGTAAAGAAGCTTGGTTAGGCGATGAAGAAGACGAAAATGACTTTGTCCCTGATTTCTATAGAGAAGGTTCTGCTTATTCTATCGCTGGTACTTATTCCTTACCATTCTTAAAATCAACAGAAATCATGTTCTATAACATGGATCTTCTCATTGAAGTCTTAAAAGGCTTTAAACCAGAACTCAATAGTTCTAAGATCGAAATCAAAAAGTATATGGCAAGCATCTCTTGGGATGAATTCATGGAATTATGTGCCTATGCGAAAGATTACATCAATGCGAATAGAGATACATTTGGTGAATCATTCGAAGTACCTATGTGGTATGACAGTGACGCTAACTACATCATCACCAAAATGTTCCAAAATAATGTCCCATATTCTTCAATCGATGCGAACGGCAAAGGCAAAATCGAATTCGAAAGCGGTGATGCCTATAACGGTGTTATCGACTTATTAGATGAAGCTAGACAAAACTACGCTAATAACTTATTCACCACTAAAGGTATTAAGAAAACTTATGGTAGTGATTACTTCACAAGTGAAAAGTGCTTGTTCTCTATCGGTTCTTCCGGTGGTTCAGGCTATAACTTCCCACAAGCCGATGCCTTTGAATTAGGTGTGTGCCGTGTTCCTGCGGACAATAATAAGGCTTTATATGTCTCCCAAGGTCCAACACTTACCATGTTCAACGACCGTGGCCTAAGCCAAGAACAAAACGATCAAAATCAACTTTATGCTTGGAAATTTATGAAATACATTACCAACGGTAAAGTTAACGCAGAAATCTGTATTAATGGTTCTCAAGGCTATATTCCAGTTAGATATAGTGCTTATGAAACAAGTTTCTTCCAAGAATTTATGGAAGAAGGCGAAAGATATGCGATGTGTTATCAAGTCGTTCTTAACGACATCAATGGTAGCAGAAACGCTGGTTACTTAGTTTCTAAGGCCTTCAAAGGCAGCGCTTCCTTAAGAGATGAATGCGGCGCAATGTTAACCGCTGCTCTTAAAGCCGCTAATAAAGAGGCTCTCGCAACAATCGTCAATAAAGCCATTAACGATGCGAAGTTAAAGATGTAAGGAGGTTTAAAATGAAAAAACTAATTCTTAAATCTCTTTGTGTACTTGCGCTATCTATCGGTTTAGCCGCTTGTACCATCCCTGGTGGTAATGGTGGCAATGGAGATGGCGATACCTCAGCAGTCGCGCCTGGTAAGAGCAAAGGCGACGCTAACTGGATTGACTATGCCGCTAATGGCACAGTTAAACTCGGTTTAGATTATGTCGGTAAAGACTTCTATACAGATGGCATCGGTCAATTCTCTTTAAAGACCGCGATTGATGGTGATACTGCTCACTTTACTCCAAAAGTGGACAATACTCATCAAGGCACTATGAAAGCTCGTTTCTTCGGTATCGATACTCCAGAATCTACTGGTAAAGTACAAGAATGGGGCAAAGCTGCTTCTAAATATACAAAAGCAATGCTTACCGAAGCCGATGCTAACGGCACAATTGTTGTTAGTAGTGCGCAAGATACATATGGTGAGCCAGAGCCAGATAGCACTGGTAGCCGTTATGTTTCCCTTGTCTGGATCAATTTAACCAAGAAGAACGCTTCAAAAGACGAATTACAGTTACTTAACCTTATGATCGTCCAAGAAGGCCTCAGCTGGGTTAAAAACGTGCAAGATATGCCACAATATACTGAAACTTTCTATGCTGCACAAAGACAAGCGGAAGATTATAAGCTCAAATTACATTCAGATGAGCCAGATCCAGACTATAACTTTGGTAGTTATGAAGACGTCTCTTTAATCGATCTTAAAAATGAAGTCTTAGAATGTTTGAAAGATCCTACTCACGAAAACAAATTCGATAACTCTAAGATTAGATTTAGAGCAACAGTGGCGGGCTTTATTAACCACATCCTCTACTTACAAGACTATGTCTACTATGACAACGATAATCCTGCTGCAGGCGGTGAATATGTCGGTATTAACGTCTTCGTTGGTATGAGTGATATCTCTTCTAAATACACAAAGATTAATACTTACTTACAAATCTGTGGTTTAGCCCAATACACAGAAAACTATGGTTTCCAAGTGACCGATACACAAGGTAGATTCCCAGTCGGTAGTGCCACTAGTGAAAACGATGCGCAAATCATCTATACACCAGCGCAAAACGAAGAAACCGAACACAATCTTGTTGAACGTGAATACACACTCGCGCAATTAAACACAATTGCCAAAGCAACAAACCCATACAATCTTGAATGCCTTAACTGCAGAACAAAACTCGTCGATGATGAAGGCGAACCACTTGTTCTTACCGTTAATAGACTTTATATCAGTGAAGGTTCCGCTAAAGAAATTACTCTATATTTCGAAGGCGCAGAATTTAACTGCTATATCCCATTCAACTATAAAGGCGATCCAGATCGTCCAAATTATCGTTGGATTCAAGAAGATGACTTCTTAAATAAGAAGTTCACACTTGTTGGTACATATGTACTTCACAAAACAGCAAGTAACAAAATTACTTTCCAAATCATTCCAAACGGATCAAGCGATTTAGTTTGGGTGAATGAATAATTAATAAGGAGGCAAGAAACATGTATTGTAGTCATTGCGGTAAAAAGTTTGACGAACGTGCCTTAGAAAAGAAAAAATCATCATACGTCAATAAAGACGAAAATGGTGAATTATTAGAGATTGATAGCGACGCAAGAATCGAGTACGTCTGCCCACAATGTGGACATTTAGCGCACTTAGATTTGTCAGAGGAGGAATATAAATCACTCTCACGTGCCGCCCACTCTCAACTTCAAAGAGGCGCCAATAGCTTTGCTCGTGGCATGGCTTTAAATCTCATTGGCATCATCATTGGCATTCTTGCCTTCTCTTTCTACTTACTATCATTCACAAGCAGCGGTGGTGGCAAAGTTCTCGATATGAGCAAATCCACCTTCCTCGTCTTTGTGGTGATGGCAGTTGTGGCTGTTATTCTTTTAGGATTTGGTGTTTATAGTACCATTGTCGGCATCAACAAAAAGACTATGTACACTAAATTACTGAAAGATTTAAATAACAAAACCTTTGTTCAGTAAATGAACAAGGTATATATTATAAAAGGTATGTAATAAATAGGAGGGTTTATGAGAAACAAAATTTTATTACCAATCTTATTGCTTGCTACATTCGTTTTAGGTGCTTGTACACCTGGTGGAGATGCCAAGAAATCTTCTGAAGAAGCTGGCGCATCTTCCGAAGTTGACACAACCGAATACGGTGTAGCTATTGCAAACAAAGAAGCGTTACAAGGTGATTGGTTCGTCGGTTCAAGTCAAGATCTCGATATTACTTTAACACCAGCTGCAAATCCATTAGCAGAATTGGGCAAAAATTTAACTGTTACTTCTAGCGATCCAGAAACAGTCGCAGTGACAGGTTTAGGTCTTTCTGCTTTAAAAGCGGGTAATGCTAAAATCACAGTTCAATATCATTCCGCAAGTGATGAAGTTGATGTGGTCATCCTTGAAAACACACCTCAAGGTAAATATGGTGTCGAACACGATGGTACTGCTGAAAGTCCATTCACAAACGAAGAAGCTTTACTAGCTGCTAAATCTCCAAGATATGCTGGTGAAGATTATTATGTTAAAGGTATCGTTGACTCTTTCTATCATGCTCCAGGTAGCAGAGACGATGGTGCATGTAGTTTCTTCTTGAAACCAGCCCAAGAAGGTGGCGAAAGATTCGAAATTTACAAGTGCTATAAAGAAGGTAGTGGCGCTGCTTCTTATTTAACCGCTGATGACATTTGGAAAGGTGGCGAAGTTCTCGCTCACGGTAAATTCACTGTTTATAACGGTCAATATGAAACATCTTCTGCTACATTTGTTAGCTGTACAGGCAATAAGCCACAACCACCACAAACACTCGAAAAGACATTTGCTGAAGCTCTTGCTCTTGGTGTTGCCTTAAAAGATGGTGATGATAGCTACGATTACATTAAATTCCAAGGCTATGTTTCCAAGAAGAATGGTAACGATTACTACTTAACCGCTACCAAAGGTGAAGCATTAGTCTCTGGTAAATCTGATGCCGCTCATGGTGAAAGAGATATTTATACAAATGCTATCGAACTTTATGGTGCTGCCAAAGTTGAAGCTTTAGCCGCTAAGTTATTAGAAAATGCTAAAGTTGAAGTCACTATGGTCCTTAAGAACTACCACGGTACCGTTGAAAACGGCAACACATTAGCCGATGCTGATGTGACAGTTGTTGAAGCTGGTACTCCATGGGCCGTTCCAGAACCAGAAGTTAAAACAAGAACATTAAAAGAATTCATCGATGGTGAAAACGTTAAGACTGCTGCTTATCTTGTTACTGGCACAATTAAAGCCTTCAAGACCGGCGCTACAAAAGATGAATATGGCAATATGACATTAACCGATGGCACAAATGATTTAATCATCTACGGTTCTTCTATTACAGAAACTGCTCTTGCTTGGGATAATTCCAGTGCTTATGCATTCACAAATCCAAAAGACTTCTTAGCAAAACCAGAAACAGTTGCACTTCAAGTTGGTAACACAATTACCATGAAGTTAATCCGTGCTGACTATATCAAAGGTGAAACTCACACAATCGAAGGTACTGGTGTTATTACAAACATCGTTGCCGTTGCCACAACCGCCGTTGCTTTAGATAAAGCTACAGCCGAAGTTGAAGTTGGTTCTTCATTAAATTTAGTCGCTACACGCACTCCAGAAAATTCCAACTCACCAATCGTTTGGTCTTCTAGCGATGAAACAAAAGCCACTGTTGATGCAACAGGTAAAGTTACAGGTGTTGCCGCTGGTGAAGCTACAATTACCGCTAAGATTTCTGACGAAATCAAAGCTCAATGTGTTGTCACAGTTAAAACTCCTGCTCCAGTTGAAGGCACTGTTTATACTATCGACGTGTCTGATTCTGCTTGGCCAACAGCAGCCGAAGATGCCGCAACCGCTCATACTATTGGAACCGTTGCTCTTAAGACATGCGGCCTTAATAAAGATACAAGCAGCAGCGCTCAAGCTGGTGGCGATATTTTCATGAAGAAAGGTGCTGGTTATTTATTCAATACCACATCTCTTGGCAAAATCTTATCAATTAAAGTCACATTCTCAGCAAATTCTTCTGCTGGTAAATATGTAAATATCGTTTTAGGCTCTTCTGCTATTGAAGCAAGAAATACAGACAGCGCCAACGCTCATACATTTGCAAAGGGTGAAACAATTGAAGTCAAAAATACTACAGACGGTGTTGGCTATTTCAACATCAGTAATAACCAAAGCTCTAGTGGTAAAAACATTAGAATCGTTAAGATTGTTATTACCTGTGCAGAATAATTGCTAGGATAGCTATTTGAAACAAGGGGCGTGAGCAATCGCGCTCCTTTTTTGTGCCATCTAAATAATATTTACTTGCCTAAGATTTTAATTTTTTATATTATTATCTAGCGATGCACTCTTAGCTCAGCTGGCAGAGCACGTGACTCTTAATCTCGGGGTCCAGGGTTCGAATCCCTGAGAGTGTACCATCCTATTTAGAATAGACCAGGTTATCCTGGTCTTTTTTGTTTTATTGTTTATCTAATTGTTATGCTTTAAAATGAGAAAGATATAGGAGATATAGTGTATGAAGGGACCTAGTGTATCTGTTTTAAAAAAGTATTTAACAGCGATGAGCAAAAACAAAGTTAGATATATGACTTGTGAAAGACTTTCTCGTATTGTCGGTGTTTATCCAGAAGTAATCGCTGAAAACTTATCTTATTTTGATCCAATGCTTAATATGGATCCTTCTTATGACTTATTAGTGCTTATTCCTCAAATGAAAGAATACATTCAACAAGAGGAAGATAAGAAAGCTAACATCGCTCCAAAAGTGGTGGCCACAAAAAAAGATGTCGTCCCATATGAATCCGTCAGTGATTTCGTCTATAAAAAGATGACTTTTGCCGGCATGGTGGATAGAAATCTCGTCCTTAATGAAAAAGACTTAAAGATCTTAAAACGCCTCGTAAATGACGAATTAGCCACTTTAAAGAAGAAAAATAAATAGTGAGGCTCAAATAAATAAGTAAAAACGGCCACAAATGGTCGTTTTTTTGTTTAATATCACTATGCATAGTGATATAATAAAATCGTCCAATATATGCAGATCTGAAACGCGTCATAAGGTCGAAGAATGAAACACTTCTAGAGTAGACATAAACTTGGCTAAAACGTAAAGGAGGCACCCATATATTAGACTGGTATGTTATATGTGTTAGGACATACCAATGTGGAAAGTATTGCCCAGTCGGTGATCAGTATTTCTATTAGTAAAGGGCGACCATTAGGACACGGCTATAGAAAGAAAAATCGCTCACGCTCCACACAGATAAATTAATCTGAGCATGTGGCCATCCGAAGAGTGGATGTAACACCAGTAGTTAAGTTGCTTGGGATATAGCAGATGTTAACTACATCAATGGTGTTTTCTCTATGGATGGCTTTTTATGTACCTCTTTTGAAGGCACCAGTTGTCCGATTTAGGAGGTATGGAAAATGGACAAATTTGAATTAGTCAGATTTACTGACAATGGTTTTGAATTAGATGTCCGTGCTGATTCAAAAAATGAAACTGTGTGGTTAACACAAAAAGAAATGGCTTTGCTGTTTGATGTCACAACGGACAATATTGGATTGCATATTTCCAATATCTTAAAAGAAAAAGAGCTTGATGCTTCAACAACCGAGGAATCCTCGGTAGTTCAAATTGAAGACTCTAGTAAAGAAAAAAATACTTAAAATTATAAAATAAGTGGGGCAAAATGCTCCACTTATTCTTTTACTTCTATAGATGCAGGATCAACGTGTATCATACAATGTTTTATCTCTTCATATTTTTCTTCTAGTGAATCATGAATAGATAAAGCGATATCATGTCCTTCTTTTACAGTTAAGTTATCGTCTACTGCGATTTCAACTTCTACATATATTTTATTTGCGAATAATCTTGTCTTTAACGAATTAATCTTTTTAACTTGTGGATTAGATTCTATTTCTTTTCTAATACTATTATTAAATTCATCACTCGCAGATGTATCAAGAACTTCTGAGATTGCTTTTCTTCCAATATCTATCGCAACTTTTAAAATAAAGAACGCAATAATAAATGATGCGATAGGGTCAGCAATCGCAAATCCTTTTCCAATAATTAAACCTATTACACCAAGAAGTGATGCGACTGATGAGATAGAATCTGTGAGATGATGAATCGCATCTGCGGCTAAAGCTTCTGATTTAATCTTTTTTGCCTCTTTCTTAGTATAGAAATACATCCATCCTTTGGTGACTATAGATACTACTGCGAATACTAATGCAATATATAACACTAGTCCTTCAGATACTTCTTTTGTACCATTTAAACAACTAATAAATGAAGTAACTGCATTGTATCCCAAAAACGCTGCGGTAAACACTAAAAGCAATGCGAGAATTAGTGTCGCAATAGATTCCATTCTTTCATGGCCAAAAGGATGCTCCTTATCCGCATCTTTTGCGGCCATCTTAGCCCCAATCATTACTACTATTGTTGATAAGATATCAGACATACTGTGTATACCATCTGAAATTAAAGAACTAGATGATGCAAATACACCTGATACTACTTTAGAAATAGCTAATAATATATTTAAAGTAATCGTTACTATTCCTACTTTTTTAACTGTGTTTTTATAGTTATTCATAAGTCACCTCTATATAGATAAAAACCTGTGGATTGTCCCACAGGTTTTACTGTTGCATTAGCCCGACTAACCCTAAATGGTGTCTGATCATTTTTAAGTGTACCACTTAAATAATTTGTTAGTCAATGCTAATTAACTCTATTCTTCCAATACTTTAAATTTGGAAGAACGTTTTTCATATATGAACGAACTTGTTCTTCACTAAAGCCCGGACTAACCATATGCTTAACGCATACATTAATAAGATTGTCCATATTATCATAGGTATATTCACCATCTGCATAGCACCACTTACAATAATCTTCATTAAAATCACCATTAGCATCTTTTGAAATTATTGAATCATCTTCAAGTGGCATGCCACAGCATTGACATATTAACTTTCTTGGTGAACCAAGAAGAGTATTAATAGATACTTGATAGAAATTAGATAATAACTTTAAAGTCTCTGTATTAGGAATTGTTTCGCCAGTTTCCCATCTTGAGACAGCTTGTCTTGTAACAAACATCTTTTCTGCAAGTTCATCTTGCGACAATCCTTTTTGAGTTCTAAGTTGTAATAATATTTCTTTTGTTTCCATATAAATCACCTTCCTAATACAATGATACTTTAATTATATTATATACACAAGCAACTGTCTGTTGCATACCTTTAATTTTTAATATTTTATTTATAAATAAAAAACTATAAAAGCTTGCGAGGGGGCAAGCTTTTATAGTAAGAGAAAGGAGATGAAATGAAATCTATTTAGTTTTACGCTCTTTTACGTGTTTATCAATTTTTGCACGCCACTTCTTATCTACTGAGCCAGTCGCTCTAACTTGGCATACTGCCTTACTTAAGACATCATAACTAATTTTTAGGCCTTCTTTATCACAGTTATATTCAGCAGCATTTGCTTCATTAATGCCAAACTTACGTGCTTCAGTTTGAACATCAATATTTGCGCCTAAGAAAATAAATTCCCAACCAAGTTCTTTTTTCTTATCAATCATTCTTCTTATGCTTGTATAAGTATATTCTTCACTTGAGTTTTCCATACCGT
>JAEEGJ010012564.1_pt1 | contig 20892 bp, 14 predicted proteins | sample 8958761 | NCBI WGS metagenome assembly JAEEGJ01 (sample SAMN16246546, study PRJNA631951) | gut metagenome | biome: gut microbiome; feature: rumen; material: RS-attached | host: Bos | place: Iran: Karaj | collected 2018-10
TCCCAGATTTTCGAATAGCGGATACCTACTGCACTGTAATACATCATTCTGATATTTAAGTTGATGGTGCAAAGGTATACAAAAACCAAATAGCCCGCAAGGCGTCAAAGCGGATACGCTTACCAAATCGATATAAAAAATTGTAAGTTGCGATTGCTTGCCACACTTCGACCTTTAGGTCGAAGAATGCCTATTCTCAAGAAAACCTTCAGAAATCCTTAGGAAAAGGTGTTGCTCCTTTGAGAGTGGCATTCAGAAATCACGTAGAAAAGCTGTTGTCCCAGGGTGTGGGACACTCAGAAATCACGTAGAAAAGTTGCAGAAGTTGCCGTGATTTCTTGAAGAAGTTGCCGTGATTTCCTGAAGAAGTTGCCGTGATTTCTGCAACTTTTCCTAAGGATTCCTTGTTGCTCCAGGGGGTGGAGCAGTCAGCTTTCCTAAGGACTTTTCAGATGGCAGAATTACGCATTTGATTGTTGGTTCCAAATATACTGCATTTGTTTTTGTCATTTTTGGCCGATTTTTGCCACTTACTGCCATCTCCCACCAAACTGCCACCACCCGACGGAGCCTTTATTTACTGGCATTTCAGCGGCCTGGTGGCAGTATGGCAGTAATTTTTGCAAAACTTTTTCATGCAAATAGAGCTTTATGTCGGATAAATATGTTACCTTTGCGGCGTGAACGCCTATCGGCTAAAAAAGGAGATGCTTATGAAAATGACAGAGCAAGAATTAAACAAACGTGTGGAGTGTGCGGTTGAGAACTTCATGCAAGGTTACGGATGTTGCCAGAGTGTGGTGGCGGCATTTGCCGACCTCTATGGTTTGGACGAGGAGATGGCCAAGCGCATTGCTGCTGGTTTCGGCGGTGGGGTTGGCCGCATGCGCATGATGTGCGGCGCCGTATCGGCATTGGTTATATTGGTTGGACTGGACTGCGGCCAGACAGAGGGCTCAGACCGTGAGGGCAAGTCGGCATGCTATAAAGTGGTGCAGGAACTGCTGGCCCAGTCGAAAGAGGAGAACGGTAGTCTGATTTGCGCTGAGATATTGGGAATAAAGGGTCATGAGAAGGCCGTATCGAGCTATGTTGCCTCGCCGCGGACGGCAGAATACTACAAGACGCGACCCTGTGCAGAGAAGGTTGAGAGTGCTGCGCGCATCTTTGCCAATTATCTTATAAATAAGATTTTTTAATATTTAATTCTTATTTTTAATTTTTTTTCGTACCTTTGCAGCCAGAAACAAAAACTGCAAGAAATGAAGAAATATGTAATAGGCGCCGTGGCGGCCTTTATGATGGTGTCGTGCGGCGAAAAGAAGTTCCATGTAGAGGGTAATATTTCTAATGCGAAAGACTCGGTAGTCTATTTTGAAAACCTCTCGCTGGCTGGTCCTGAGGTGCTCGACTCTGCCAAGTTGGGAGATGACGGAGCGTTTCGTTTTGCCGGCGCATCGAGCGAGGCACCAGAGTTCTATCGCTTGCGCATAGCTGACCAGATTATCTCGCTGTCCATCGATTCTACGGAGACAGTGACCATCAAGGCCCAGTATCCACAGATGGCGTCGCAGTATGAGGTGAGCGGTTCTGAGAATTGTGCCAAGATCAAGGAGCTGGCCCTGTTGCAAATGAACCTGCAACAGCGTGCTATGGCTGTCAGTAAGGATATGTCGCTGAGTGTCGACGAGATGAACGACAGCGTGATTTCTATGATCAAGGCTTATAAAAAAGATGTGAAGACGCGCTACATCTTCCCCGACCCAGCAAAGCCCTACGCCTACTTCGCCCTGTTCCAGACAATGGGTAACATGCTGCTGTTCAATCCGCGAACCGACCGTGACGACATCAAGGTGTTTGCTGCCGTGGCTACCAGCTGGGACACCTATTGGCCTAATGCCGAGCGTGGCAAGAACCTGCACAACATCACCATCGAGGGTATGAAGAACGTTCGCACCCTTGATGCCGAGAACTCCCGGACCATTGATGCCAGCAAAGTAGAGGTGGCCGGACTCATCGACATTCCCCTGCCTGACAATCACGGCAAGACACGCCACCTCACCGAACTGAAAGGTAAGGTGGTTCTGCTCGACTTCCACGTTTTTGCCATGGACGAATCGCCAGCCCGCATCCTCTTGTTGCGCGAACTGTATAATAAGTATCATGCTCAGGGACTGGAAATCTATCAGGTCAGCCTTGACGGCGATGAGCACTTCTGGAAACAGCAGACGGCAGCACTGCCTTGGATTAACGTCCGCGATGCCCGGGGCATCAACTCTCCAAATCTGGCGCTTTACAATGTGCAGGGCGTACCTGAGTTCTTCCTCATAGACCGCACCAACACCATTGTCGGCCGTTCCCAGACCATCAAAGACACAGAACAGGAAATCAAGAAACTGATTAACGGTTAACATGAATAGACGAATGCTTTTTCTCGCCGTTTTGGCGGTATTGGCAACAAGCCTCCAGGCTAAGGTTAAGTTGCCCCATCTTGTCAGCGACTATATGATTATCCAGCAGCAGACTGATGTGCGGCTGTGGGGGTGGGCAAAGCCTGCCAGCAAGGTCGTTGCAACAACGTCGTGGTCTGACCAGCGCAGTGAGGCTAAAGCCGACAAGGACGGTCGCTGGCTGCTGACGGTGAAGTCGCCGAAAGCCAGCTACACGCCACTCTCTATCACCTTCGACGACGGCGACGGACAGGTAACTATTCATCAGGTATTGGCCGGAGAGGTATGGGTCTGTGCCGGACAGTCGAATATGGAAATGCCCGTCAAGGGCTTCTGGGGCTGTCCTGTGGAGGACTATAACCAGGTTGTCATCGACGCGGCTCATCATGCTGGTGTGCGCAGTGCCAAGATACCCAGCATTATGCGCATGACACCTCAGGAGGATGCCGACACAAAATGGCTGGACTGTTCACCGGCCACCGTGGGCGAGTTCTCGGCTACGGGCTATTTCTTTGCCCGCGTCATGCACCAGGCCTTGGATATTCCCATCGGCCTCATCGAGGCGAACAAGGGCGGCAGCCGAGTGGAGAGTTGGCTGACCAAGGAGAACTTAGAGAAATACACCCAGGAGCCTACCGACTCTGCTGGCATCGTGGCCTTCAAACCAGAATACGACTACCTGCGCGGACTGCTCTGGGGCAATGGTACTTTTAATCCTATCTTGAACTATACCGTCAAGGGCATCCTGTTCTATCAGGGTTGTTCGAACATCGGCGACCCGGGAAACCAGTATTCCGAGCGTCTGAAACTGCTGGTTGAGCAGTGGCGCAGCCAGTTCCGACTGGGCGAAATACCGTTCTACTTCGTACAGATTGCGCCTTTTGCCTACGATGGCGACAACGTCAACGGCCTTACTGGCGCATTGCTCAGAGAACAGCAGCTGCGTGCCGCAGAAATCATTCCCAACAGTTCGCTGGTCTGCACCAACGACCTGGTCTATCCTTACGAGATGACGCAGATTCACCCCACGCAGAAGCGTCAGGTGGGCGAACGCCTGGCCTGGACAGCCCTGAACCGCGACTACGGCTTCGAGCAGGTGCTCTACAAGAGTTCACGGTATAAGGATATGACGGTAAAGGGTGACACGGTCTTCATCCACCTGCAGGACAACTACCATGCCGATGCCCCCTACGAGATGATTGAGGGTTTCGAGGTGGCTGGCGAAGACCGCGTGTTCCATCCCGCCAAGGCCCGCCACTATTGGCGACCCGGTGGTGCCTATTGGGACGAAGCCATCATCCTCACCAGCGAGGAGGTGAAGCAGCCCGTTGCCGCACGCTACTGCTTCCGCAATTTCCTGTTAGGCAACGTCAAGAACGGTGCCAACCTGCCGCTCTTCCCGTTCCGAACGGACAACTGGGGAGAATAAAGTTTATAGTTTTATAGTTTATAACTTTATAGTTTACAGCTTTATAGTATATAAGTTTATAACTTTATAGTTTACGGTTTACAGTTTATAGTTTAAAGATTATAGATTGAGGGTGGAGCATCCGTTAGAGAAATTCAGATACTGTCCGGTTTGTGGCAGTGCACATTTTGAGGTGAACAACTTCAAGAGCAAGAAGTGTCGCGACTGCGGGTTTACGTACTACGCCAATCCGTGTTCAGCTACGGCGGCATTCATTGTTAATGAAAGGCAGGAGATGCTCGTCGTCCGTCGCGCCAAGGAGCCTGCCAAGGGTACCCTCGACCTGCCAGGCGGCTTCGTTGACATGGGGGAGACCGTCGAGGAAGGCATGCGACGTGAAATAAAAGAAGAGACGGGGCTCGACGTGCAAGACATCCGTTACCTCTTCTCCTCACCTAATATATATATGTATAGCGGCATGGGCGTTCACACCCTCGACATGGACTTCCTCGTTCCCGTCAGTGGCGAACTGCCTGCCATCAGCGCGGCCGACGATGCCGCCGAAGCCTTCTGGCTGCCTGTCAGCGAGATTAATCCTGCCGACTTCGGCCTTACCAGCATACGCAATGCCGTCATCCGTTTTCTAAACAGTCTGCCCGAAGGATTTTGAAGAGCTTGTCGCTGGGGCGTACCTTCTCCGGGACGCGGAAACTGACACGTGTCCCCTGTTGGGCCGTCTCGACGGCACTGGTGTCGTCGTGAATCTCATCGACGGTGACGTAGAGGGCACCTGTGGTTGGTCCGGTGATGAGCATCTTGTCACCCACGGAGAAGGTGTCGGCCTCGACGGTAAACTCTGCCACGCCTAAGCGTGAGAAGTACTTGACTCCCTTGCCGATATACTGTTTACGCTCGGTGGCGTTCGAACCATAGTTCTTGTTCCACTCACCCAACTGCTGTCCTAAGTAGTAGCCGTCCCAGAAACCGCGGTTGAAGACAGTAGAAAGTCGGCGGTCCCACTCATCCTTCTTCGAACTGGCGGCGTGACCTTCCGGACTCTCTCCTTCGCTTAACGTCCCGTCTTGCGACGTTGCTCCTTCGTTAAACGTCCCGTCGAGGACGCTCTGGATGGCCTCCTTGTAGCATTGCACCACGGTGAGCACATATTCCGGACCTCGCGCACGACCTTCTATTTTAAATACGCGCACGCCGGCTTCCATCATCTTGTCGATGAAGCGGATGGTCTTCAGGTCCTTGGGCGACATGATGTACTTGTTGTCAACCTCCAACTCCGTGCCCGTCTCGCGGTCGGTCAGCAGATAGGAACGACGGCAAATCTGCATGCAGGCGCCGCGGTTGGCCGACCGCCCTGTGTTGTCGAGACTCATGTAGCACTTGCCGCTGACGGCCATGCAGAGTGCTCCGTGACAGAACATTTCTATGCGCACCAGTTCGCCACTGGGACCGCAGATGTGCTCCTCCTCTATCTGACGGTGAATCTCCGCCACCTGGTCCAGCTTGAGTTCACGGGCCAGCACCACGACGTCAGCAAACTGGGCATAGAACTTCAGCGCCTCAATGTTAGAGATATTCAGTTGCGTGCTCAGGTGAACCTCCATCCCTACTTTTCTGCAGTAGGTCATCACGGCAATGTCGCAGGCTATCACTGCCGAGATGTCGGCCTCGCGGGCAGCGTCCACTATCTGGTGCATCAGGGCGATGTCCTCGTCGTAGATAATGGTGTTTACCGTCAGGTACGACTTTACGCCGTGTTCACGACATGTCGCGGCAATGTCGCGCAGGTCGTCTATGGTAAAGTGGTTGGCCGAATGCGACCGCATGTTCAGCTGTTCTACGCCGAAATACACCGAGTCTGCTCCCGCCTTCAATGCCGCCGCTAACGAGTCGCGACTCCCCACCGGCGCCATAATCTCAAAGTAATTCATTCAAATCATACTTGCAAAGATGCAATTTAGCGCGTGTCAACAAACTCGTTTGATTGGCCGAGCGTGAGCATCTTCGCCGTTTGCAACGGCAAAGATAGGCATAATTCTTGAAACCTGCAAACGTTTGCGAGGGAAAGTTATACCTATTACTTGTTTATATAGAATATTTGCAATACTTTTGCAGCGGAAAACCAAAACAAACAAACATCATATCTATGAAGAAAACAATTCTTTTGGGCCTTGCAGTCATCTTCTCTCTCGGCGCTATGGCCGATAACACGAAGATTGACGCAACAGAGCTTGCAAAAATCACGTTCAATGGTAATCAGATCGTTCTACACTACAAGAACGGAACACAGCAGACCGTCGATGACATGGAGACTGTGATAGTCGATATGTCGTCAGCTACAAGCATTGAGGAGCGCATCGCCGTCAGCGAAAAGGCAGGCCTCGAGGGTAAGGCCGTCTACAACATGGCCGGACAACTGGTCGGCAACAGCACCGCACAACTCACTAAGGGTATTTACATCATCAACGGAAAGAAAGTAATCATTAAGTAAAAAGGAGGAGCATAGCAATGAAGAAACTGACAACAATTCTCTCCCTGATGCTCCTGATGATGAGCATCGCTGTGAATGCACAGACTTGGGACTTCACCAAGACGCCTGCTGGTGACGTGACGGCCTTGAAGGCTGCCACTACCGAGTGGACTTTTACCGAAAATAATAACCGCTATGAGAGCAAGATAGCCATCGACGGCGCCATCAAGGCCGGCGGCACGGAACTGGAGATGACCCAAGGTCTGACCGTCAAGGCTGCCGAGAAGAAGATCCGCATCGACGTGGACAACCGCCTGCAGCTGGCTGGTAAGAACATTCCCCTGACCACACCCGCCCTAAAGAAGGGTCAGGTGGTGACCATCGTTTGTGCCTCAACGGGTAACACCGCTGTCACCTTCGACCAAATAACCAACCTCTCGGGCATCAGCGGTCTGTCGGCAGCCGACAAGAATACCGAACAGACCGGCACGGGTACGGTAACGGCCGACGGCGTTGTGACGTTCAACTGCTCAGGCGGTTCCATCAACGTCTATAGCATCAAGGTCGAGGGCGAGGGCGGCGGCACAGACCCCGTACAGCCCGGCGATGACTATTCCGTAGCTTCTAACACACAGGTGAACCAGGCCATCCTGACGCTGAAGGACCAGAGCCGTAAGTACTATAACACCGACGCCGTGAGCAGCATCGACTTCGACGGTGCCAACGTCACTGTCAACCAGAGTGTCGGCAACTTCACCTATCAGGGCAACGTCATGGAAATCAACTTCCGCAAAGCTGACACCAGCGGACAGGGAGAGATTGTCAACCCTGAGGGTGCCGTACAGATTACCGAGGCCAAGGGCTGGTTGGAGTCGGCTTACATCAAGTTCCAGAAGATGGACGGTGCCAAGAGCTATAACGTCTATGTCCTGGGAGTCATTTATAATGAGTACACCAAGATAGATCAGCAGTTAGTGCGCGACTATGGCAACTATGGCCGTGCCGACGTCGTGGGACTCCCCGCAGGAACATATAACATCAAGATCGTGGCTGTCAATGCCAACGACGAGGAGATTGCCTCTACAGCCAGCGAAGCCACTGGTCTGGAAGTCAGAAGCTACAATCGTGATGGCTATGCACATTACAATACTAACGAGGGTATTGGTGCATACAACAACGACGGTACGCTGAAAGAGGGCGCACGTGTTATCTACGTTACCAAAGATAATGCCAAGACTGTTGAACTGAGCATGAACACCGGCAACAAGAACGGTGAGGAAGTCCGCGTCGGCATTCAGGAAATTCTTCAGGCCTACGAGAAGGGTAAGGAGACACGCCCTCTGGCCATCCGTATCATCGGTCAGCTGAAGAAGGCCGATATGCCTGAACTGGGTAGTTCCGCCATCGGACTGCAGGTCAAGGGCAAGGATCAACAAATGAACCTCACCATTGAGGGTGTAGGCAACGATGCCACTTTCCACGGCTTTGGTGTACTTTGCCGCAACTGCCAGTTTGTAGAACTACGTAATTTCGCCGTTATGATGCATCCTGAGGATGGAATTAGTTTCGATACCGACAACTTGCATATCTGGGGACACCACCTTGATATCTTCTATGGTGAGAACAAGGGCGGTGATAAGAGCAAGGGCGATGGATCTTTCGACGTAAAAGGCACGCTTTATGCAACAGTTAGCGACAATCACTTCTGGGACAGCGGCAAGTGCAACCTGAACAGCAATAAAGATGAAGTGGACTTCGTCACATACCACCACAACTGGTACGACCACTCCGATTCACGCCATCCGCGTGTACGACTATCAAAGCACCTGCACGTCTACAACAACTACTACGACGGCAACGCCAAGTACGGCATTGGGGCTACCATGGGATCGTGCGTATTCTCTGAGAACAACTACTTCCGTAACTGTAAGAACCCTATGCTTATATCTATGCAGGGAACTGACACCAAGATGGGTACTGATGAGAAGGATGCTCCGACATTCTCCAAAGAAGACGGTGGTATCATCAAAGCCTTCGGTAACATCTTGACAGGCAATTATTCCTTTGTTCCCTACTCAGAAACTAACAGCGTTCAGTTTGATGCCTATGTGGCTACAACCCGAAACGAGCAAGTTCCAGCCAATGTAGTGACCTACCACGGCGGAACAGGCTATAACAACTTCGACACAGCCAGCGACTTCTACAGCTATACGCCAGATGCTGCCGAAGATGTTCCCGCTGTCGTTACCAGCCAATACGGTGCCGGACGTTGTGAGAAGGGCGACTTCCAATGGACATTCAATAATGATACAGAGGACAGAAACTACGAGGTTATCAGCGAATTGTCGAATGCTCTGAAAAACTACCAGTCGAACCTCGTGGGCATCTTCGGCGGCGAGCAAACTGGTGGTGGCGACCAGCCCGGCGGTGGTGACCAGCCTGGCGGTGGTGACCAGCCCGGCGGTGGTGGCGATCAGCCTGAGGGAACCGTCATTGCAACCTTCGATGGTGCACCCTCAAGTACTATGTTCACTGTAGGCGGAAGCTATGGCGACGGTAAGATTACCTACAACGGCACTTATCTGAAGAAAGGCGTCAAGCTCGACTCAAAGGGAAGCATCACCTTCACTCCCGCCAAGAAGTATAACATGACCCTTGTCTTAGCAACAGCCAAGACTGGCCGCGACGTCAGCCTCAACGGCGTCAAGACCACCGTCAGCGGTACCGAAAACACGGAGGGTGCCTACTACGAACTCCAACCCATAGAGCTCACCCCCGGCACCGTCTATACCCTCACAAAGGGAAGTGCAGAGTCTATCGTCATGGTCATCAAACTGGAACCAATCGAGTAACAAGGATAACACTACTACAAACTAACTACTAAGACGCGAGCGGGCGAAGCACCAAGCTTCGCCCGCTTTTTTAGATGTGTCATAGAGTCTAATCTTTGCTGACTATCCAAGGATAGGTTGCTCTGTCATCGTCGGTATTCTCTTTCACGCTGTAGGCTGAGGCACACCAGCTGTCCTCCGGACGGACAGCATATTTTCCGCCATAGAGTTCATAGGTACCAACCACGGCAGAACCTTGCAATCTTCCTTGAATGGTCTTGTTGAAATATCCGCCATAGATTATAAGTTTGCCAGGGCAGCCATTACTTGTGCCATGAAAGATGGTCTGATAGTTGCCACTCTGGATGATATATTCATGGCCGTCGGTGTAAATACCGTTTTGTACTGTCAGATTCTCCAGAATAACAGTTCCTTTGAAAAAATCGACCCAGCCTCCCATACCGTCTATGGCATTGTCATAATAGCTATCGCCACTTATCGTTCCATTCTTTATCGTAACACTTTGACCGACAAAGTCGTTCCGTAAGTTAATGTGATAGAGAGTATATCTATTCAGATCTACAATACCATTACTGCGTGAAATCACAAACTCATGGACACCAGTGCTGATGTCAGAAGTGAACTGTAATACAGGATTGGCATTGGACTCGTTATTAAAGGCGGCAACCTGTGTCGACCAGTCAGAGCCGTTGCATGTATATAATTGGGGATAAGTGAACGGATTATGTCTTATAAACGACTCGCCGTCGTTCAAGTAATCCGAGCCGTCCCAGTAGACGGTGCCGCCGATGGTCAGCGTTCCGCAAGTACCATTATCATTGCGTTTACCAATACAACGAGCAGTTGCAGAACCATTAGTGGTACTTGCTGTTACCTGTGTTACAGTGTTTGCAATTGTGATGTTGCCGCAATCTCCTTGGTAGCCGCCGCCGATACCAGCTGAAGCATTACCACCTCTGGCAATTAAGGTACCTCCTATAATACTGATGTTGCCGCAGGTACTTTTATAGCCTTCACTATCATTATAACCACCACCGATGCCGGCAGCACCATTACCTCCAGACGCAGTTACGTTACCACCCGTGATGTTTATATTGCCACAGGTTCCATCCCTGCTGCCTCCGATACCGGCACAGCCATCACCTCCTGTAGCGGTGATGGTGCCGCCATTGATAGTGATGTTTCCGCACTGGGTGAAGCTTCTGCCTCCAATGCCACAACCATAGCCATAGCTGCTTGCATTAAGCGATCCCGTTCCATTGATGGTGAGCGTTTTGTCTACAGGTACACTAATGCCGGGATAGTCCTGCTGGAATCCATTTACGGTATTCTCGCCATTGAGGATGATAGTAGCATCACCATTACAAGTAATACCTGCCCACTGGTAACTGTCGTTATTCGTACCATTGATGGTTACGCCATCAAATGTCACCGTTGCTCCGTCAGCAATCGAAATCTTCACATTTGAGCTAAGGGTTCCATACAGTCTATAGCCATTCTGTATCTCACAGTCGGAGTTGATTTCAGCAAGGTTAATTGAGCCAACGGGTTCGGCTTTCATCTTCACTGTGACTTCATAATATTGGCCGTTGGAGAACGACGTGTTAGACTTCGTATAAATATAAACTTCGTCACCTACTGTAGCTGTCAGGGTGATAGTCTTGTCTGAGAAGCCCGGAATGGCGACGTAAAGTACGCCAGCGCCATTGTTCGGGTCTGAATAAGTGTCGGCGGGGACATCGGTCAGTGTGGCAATGTCGCCCGTGCCGTCGCTGACCGTCAGAGCTGTGGGGCTTAGCTTCGTCGTTCCGTCGGACTTTTTGATGAGAGTAAACTTCACGATGGCCTGCTGGTTGGTGAACGTCGTGGTTCCGCTGACGTTGATATTGCCATTCGTTACACTGGCTACGGTGATGTCGGCTTTGGCGTAGTCGTAGTTCTGGGCAATGTTGCTAAGAGTACCCTTCTGTCCAGCATAGCTGATGTCGCCTGTTTTGGGGAATTGTAATGTTAACTTGTCTCCAGCTGCTATTTCTACTCCAGAGAGTTCACCGCTCAGATTGGCTGTCGCGTCATTGGCATCAGGTACAAGCGAGCCTGTGGCCCAAGTTGAGCCTTTCTTCACATAGACATGCTCAGACGTGGCCCACGTGGCGGTGAGCGTCTTGTCGCTGAGCGTGAGGGCTCGCGTCGTAGCATTGCCGTTGCCCTTACTGGCCTTAATGGTCATGGTGTACGTACCCATAGCAGATTGCTGAGGCTGTTGCTCTATAGCATCTTCAGAGCTGGAGCAAGCAGTAATTCCCATCGTGAGGGTCGCTGCCATAATCAGCCTGCCCGTAAGTGTCATCACTTTCTTCATCATTGTTTCCTCCGTCTTTTATTCCCAGTTTAGTTCTTCAGCTGTGCCGTAGCTCTCGCGCTTTCCGCTCACACCACTCTCAAAGTCACTGTCCATCAGCAACCGTCTGAATTGAAGCTCGACAACCTTCAATGCGGGCTTCGCATACACTCTTTGCTCTTGTTTCATATTCATGTATTTAATTAATTATGCAGTGTTGGTAATAAATTAGTCTATTTGGCGACAAAATTAAGAAAAATATTCCGTATCAACAAATGATTCGGGCGAAAAAGTAAGAAACATCGGCTTTACAAGCCGAAAAAATACAGATATACACATAATACATGTATTTTCGTAAACTCCTCGTGTACCGTATACGTACCTATTTTATCCGTGCGTATATATACGCTCGGTACGCAAGGAATCTATAAAAAACAACTGTATGTCTGTATAAGTGTATTTGCCCCCTGGCTTACATAGTGCAAAAAACCTTAGGAAAACCTTCGGAAATCCTAAGGAAAAGTTGCGGAAATCACTGCAATAATTGCAAGAAATCACGGCAACTTCTTGAGGAAATCACGGCAACTTCTTGAGGAAATCACGGTGATTTCTTGAGGAAATCCTTAGGAAAACTGACGGAAAAGTATTGGAAAAGTCGACCATCTCCTCAAACCTATGTATGACAGATGACACTTGTGACACATAGTTTCTAAGAGTTTATCGCGTACCGCATACGCGCGGTACGCGAGGAGTTTGTAATTCTTGCTGTCATCTGTCATATGTGTCATCCGGAATGTGTTGTTTTCATACGTTGTATTAGCCCTTCAGCTTTCAAAATGCAAAGATACAAAAATAAAACGCGAAATGCAAGCTTTTTGCCGATTATTTTTCCATGACTCTTACCTTTTTACTTTTTTACCATTTTACTTTATGATGATCTTACGGCCGTTCACGATATACAATCCCTTCTTCGTGGGTTTGGCGTCAAGCTTGCGGCCGTCGAGGGTGTACCACGCGGCATTCTGGCTCCCCTCCTTTTGGAGGGGCTGGGGGAGGCTGCTGGTCTCTACTTCACCGAAGGTAAGCACGAACTCGCGGGCGCTGGTGCCGTCGCTCAGTTCGAAGTATGCGCGGCAGGCGCCGATGCTGGGCTTGTTGTCGCCGTCGGGCTTCGGCCAGAAGAGTTGGTTGTTGGTGCCGAGGAGGAGGATGCTCTGGTTCTCCGTGGTGTACTCCTGCCAGGCGTAGGTACCCTTGAAGCTGACCGTGCCGTCTGTGCTGGGCTGTGTCATCCGGGCGATGGCGTCGGCGCTGTTGTCAATCGTGACGTCCTGGAAAACGGGGTTGGTGATGTTCTCACCCGTATTGTCCCACTTCACGATGAATGGCGTGCCAGCAAGAATCGGTTCTGATGCATTGTCGAAGTTCAGTGTCAGCGTGCTGCCGCTGAGTCCGGAGTCGGACGGACGGAGCACCTTTGCCTCCACATTGTTGCCACTAAGCGGTCCGCTGGCGGTGCTGACGTTGAACGGCAGGCACAGCGTGTTCCAGTCGCCGTCCTTGTAGAGGGTGCGGCCTTGGAGGATGGCGGTAGTCTCAAATTCGTCGAGGGCGGCTACCTGGGCGCTGTTGTCAGCGTTGTCAGTCAGGAGGAGGGCGGGCTTCAGGGTCTTGCCAGCGAAGGCTGAGAGGGCGTCATCGGAAAGAGCGTTGCCGTCGCCGACTGCGTAGTTGGTGCCTTCATCCTGATCTACGAGTGCCTGACCTTTGACTATCTTCACGGTACCTCCAGCGTGGTACGACGAGGCCTTGATGCGGTCTTTGGCGGTAGTCCAGCCAAGGGTGATGTTGCCAACGGCGCTGATGCCATCGGCGTTGTTTCCGGGATTTCCACCCTGTGCGTCGAGTTGTCCGCCGAGGATGTTCATATTGTTGTTTGCTCCGATGGCGATTCCATATTCACGTGTAGCGCTGGCAGTAAGCTTGCCGCGGCTAAGGGTGACGTTGCCACAGCCCGTTTTTTCGGTACCGTTGACAACGAGTGCATACATCCGCCCAAAGAAAGTATTGGTCAGAAAGACGTCACCACCGTGCTGAGTGTAGTTGCCACGGTCAAAAAATATGGTAACAAGGCTTTCGCTGTAGGCTTCAAGCCGTCCGCTCTGGTTGGTCTGACCATAGATGGTGAGGTTGGCGCCAGTTTCTGCCGAAACGGCATAGGTGTTGTAATCGTTCTTGGGCTTGACACTCATCTTCTTGCCGTCGCAGAGGATGAGGTGGATGTCGCCGTCGAGGTAGAGGGTGTTAGTGTAGTTGATGTTGACATTGACGACGTACCAGCCCTGGTCGAGCGTGCCGTCGTTGTCGGTATCGACGTTGTTGGTGAGTTTGTCCTCAGATCCGTTGAGTACGGTGAATTTCTCGCAGGAGGCCTCGTTGCCGTTGGCATCGATGTAGGGGATACTGAAAGCCACTGCTATTCCACTGAACGTGACGACGACATAGCCGTTAGGCTGCGGGGCGGTATAGTAGCCCATGTAACTGTTTTCGCACTGCGCCAATGAACCGACACTACCGCCTACTACGTGTGGGTCGTTTTCGTACCATGTCACGCTTATTACTGAAGCACCGGCGGGAACTTCGACATATATACGCGTCGAACCTTCCTCTACGCTTACTAAGTATTCATAGCCTTCCGGGTCGGTGTAAACGGTAAGTCCTCCCCACGCCGTGGTGGCGTTGGCTATGATCATGATGGTTGCTGCGATGATGGTGCGCAGGGCGCTGCAGCGGGGGTGTAATAACTGTCTCATATTCTCACTTAATCACGACCTTGTTACCTTTATAAATGTATATGCCCTTCGGTAATTTACCATTTGACAATTTACCATTTACAATTTTCCTTCCGCTCAAGTCGTACCACGCGGCAGCCTGGCTCCCCTCCTTTTGGAGGGGCTGGGGGAGGCTTGTCTCTACATCATCAAAGTTTAGTACGAACTCGCGGGCCTCGGTGCCGTCGGTGAGCTGGAAGTATGCGCGGAAGGCACCGATGCTGGGATAGGTGTTGCCGTTGGGCTGTGGCCAGTAGAGGGTGTTGTTGGTGCCGATGAAGAGGATGCTCTTGTTCTCCTGGGTGTACGATATCTTCTCGTAAGTTCCCTTGAACGCGCCGCCCGTGAAAGTGATGTCAGTAGGCGTCGTACTGCTAATGACGACGTTGCTGAACACGGGGTTCGTGATGTCTGCTGCTGTCGTTGTCCACTTCACAATGTATGGCTTGCCAGCCTCGATACTGTTGACCTGCTTGAAGTAGAGATAGAGCGTGTTGTCCTCAACACCCGTTTTATGTCCGTCGTACGAGTTATCAACGTCGAGCTCCATCACCGTGGCACCTGCTAGCGGGCTATTGCCAATGGAGGACACGTTGAACGGCAGGCAGAGTGTGTTCCAGTCGCCATCGCGGTAGAGCGTACGGCCAGCAAGGTCGACGCGGGGATGATCTATGTCAGCAGTTTGAAGGATTTGGCTGTTGAGACCGCTGAAGTCACTGTGGTCATAAAGGGCGATGCCAGGAACGGCACCGTCGTTGTCGGATTCATCACGACCGTTACATCCATAAACCGTGTAGTCTTCTTCTGGTTCAATTGCGAAGTTGCTATAATAGTTGCGAAGAGGGGTTCCTCCATAATTGTTACCGATGATGGCACCGATATCGTATGTAGCGGGAAGGCGGACGCCAAGTGCCAAGTTGTCGTTCAGGGTGCGACCATTTTCACCTGCGATACCACCGTATTCTCCACAGTACGTGGCACCATTCTCGATGGTGAGCGTAGCAGCGCTGGTACAAGCGCTGACGGTGCCCAAGTTATTCCCCACTATGCCGCCATGACAGTAGGATCTGGATTCTGTGGCGCGGATAATGACGGTGCTAGTGACGTGGCAGTCGGTGACGGTGCCGCTGTTGTTGCCCACGATGCCACCGGTACTGCCTCTACCAGTGATGTCAGCATCGGTAAGGATGACACCGCTGATTACTGCATTACCGGTATGACCGAAGAGTCCCTGTTCATCTTTGTTTCCCTTACGGATACGGATGCCGCTGACGGTGTGTCCGTTGCCGAGGAAGTGACCACTGAATTTGCCAATAGCTTCGAAGTTGCTCTCTGTCTCGCCGAGGCCAGCATAGTCGAACTGTAGGTCAGCGACTAACTTATACCACATGGTAGCGTCTTCGTATCGTTGGCCGTCAGCATCCTTCGCACCAGTATTCACACGCCCGGCAAGCAGCATTAAATCATCGCAACTTTGAATGAGGTAGGGGCTGCTCTCAGTACCCTCGCCTGCCCACTCGACAAAGTCGATAATGTCAGTACCAACAATGACAGCTTCCGCAGGCATTTTGAAGCTGTTGCCGATGAATTTTTTACCGTTCAGAGTGTAGTAGGCAAACTCGTTCGTGGCAGTCACTTCAGGAAGTCCGCCGCTGAGGGTGATGATAGTGCTCGCAAGGTAACACGGCGTGTCGTCAAAGGAGATGACTGGCGTAACAGTGGTAGTGATGCCGGCGGCAAGTGTCAATGGATAGACGGGTATGGTTGTGAATGAGGATGTGACTTCCGTATCTTGTGCAGGCATGGTGAAAGCATCGCTGCTGATGGCCGTGCCGTTCACAATATAGCTGTCACCATAGATATAGCCCACGTATGTAGTGGGCTGCGCGGTGCTCAAGGTAATAGTCACGCCCTGTTTGTAGTAGTCCTTCTCGTTGTAGGTGATAGTGGCGGTCGTAGAAGTGCTGATGCCGTTGGCCAACGTCAGTGTGTGTACGGCCACTGCGCCGTCGTTCTCGGTGATATCAGAGATGGTTGCGCGAGACGAGCCGGTGGGCACAGAGTAGCCCACGTTGGTGGCATTGGGAACGCCAGCAACAGTACAGTTGTAATAGTAGTTATTCTCGTATATAGAGTTGTCTGTGCCCTCGCTGGTAATAGCCACCGTAATGGCGGCATGGCGGTTATATCCGGCAGCGGGAATAATGGCACCAATGACGAAGTTATTCGTCACCTTTGCAGGGTTGCTGGAGTTGGCCGTCAAAGTTCTCCCCACGATGCCACCCAAGTAATTGGCACTGATGTCCTTGTCCGAGGCTATGGACATCTGCACGCTGCTGGTGCAGCCGGTAACGGTACCATAGTTGTTCATGCCGACGATGCCTCCGTATATATTGCCGCTTTGAGTGATGTGGATCGCTACGCGGTTAGTGACGGTGCAGTTGCTGACAGTGCTGCTACTATTACTGCCCACGATGCCTCCCACGCTCCCTTTGCCTACGATACGGGCATCGTCAAGAGTGATGCCGCTGACGGTGGCTCCGTCACTGATAGTACCGAAGAGGCCGACGCTAGGTTCACTGTAATTGATGCGGATGCCGCTAATGGTGTGGCCGTTACCGTCGAAAGTCCCTTGGAAGTTGGGTTGCGTGATTAGCCCGTTTTTCCTTTGACCGATGGGAGTGAAGTTGTTCTCCTCACTCGTGATGTCGTTCCAGTCAGAGGTGTGGGAATATTTGAGGTCGTCACCGAGTTGGAAGTAGGTGTCCTTGTACGTCGTGCCGCTATTGACGTTGGTGGCCAACAGGTCAAGCTGCGAGGTATAGAGGATGACGTAGGGATCGTCGGCGGAGGTACCGCTGCCAGTCCAGGGCGTTACCACGAGCTCTGCGTCAAGGCCGATGGTGATGTCGGCAGCAGGCATGACGAGGGTGTTATTTGCTGTGGGGACGCTCTCACCATTCACGATATAAGGATAGGTATAGCCCGTGGGGATACTGGCGGGGTCGTGGCCGTTGTTGAGGACGAGAACGGTGCCCTGTCCGTAGTAGTCAGTGCCGCTGATGTTGACGGAGGGAGGCGTGGTAGTGGTGATGCCGTCGGTGAGCGTCAGCCTGTGAAGGCTGACGGCGGCGCAGTTCTCGGTAATGTCGGCAGCATGGCATCCCACGTTGAGGGCGTTGGCGGTGCCGTTCACCGTGCAGTTGATGTAGTAGTTATTAGTGAAGTTGTCCCCATGGTTACTATAGCCCATAATGGCACCTGCTCGGCCACTGCTGTCTTTAACCGTCGCACCGATGGCGAGGTTGTTGCTCACCGTAGCTCCAGAGTCTGCACCTCCCAGTATGCCACCGTATCCTTCGCAGGCGCCGAGACCGTCCTTAATAGCTACGGTGGCTGAGCTGGTGTTGTTGGTTATCTTCGTATTGCCTCCGGCATTGCCTGCAATGCCACCGTAATAATTGGCTTGGTGCTGATTGGCGTAGATGGCCACGGTGCTGGTGACGGTGCAATGGTCTATCAAGCTATTTGTATAACAGCCTCCGGCGATACCACCGGTATAGGAAAAGCCGATGATGCGCGTATCGGTGAGGGTGAGCTTTATGACGGTGCCCTTAAGGCGACCGAAAAGGCCATTGTGCGAGCTGTTAGATTGTTGGGGGTCTTTGTATATGCGGATGCCGCTGATGGTTTTGTCGTTGCCGTCGAAAATCCCTTGGAAGTAGTAGTTCCTGTAGTTGACCTCTCGGCCGATGGGGTTGAAGTTGTTCTCCTCACTCGTGATGTCGTTCCAAGTGCTGGAGTGAGAGAAGTAGATGTTGTCCATCAGCTTGAAGTACTTGTCTTTATACATCGTGCCGCTGTTGACATCCTCGGAGAGCTTGTTAAGGTCGGCTGCGGTCTTAATCTGGTAAGGCTTTGCCTCCGTGCCCTCGTCGCCCTCATAAATGGGGAACTGCACGGTCTGCGCCCACGCCGTGGCCGTTGTTAATACTGCGAGCAGCAGCGTCATCGCTGTCCGTGAAATAATGGTTGTGAAGGTTTTGTTAGTCTTCATATTGATGTCGTTTTTAGGTTTCGTTGTAAAGTTAGTCGCATTTGGCAGCAAAGTTAATCAAAATATCCCAAACCAACAAACGTTTCGCCCGAAAAAGAAAGAAACATCGGCTTTGCAAGCCTAAAAAATACAGATATACACTTAATACATGTATTTTCGTAAACTCCTCGTGTACCGTATACGTACCTATTTATCCGTGCGTATATATACGCTCGGTACGCAAGGAATCTATAAAAAACAACTGTATGTCTGTATAAGTGTATTTGCCCCCTGGCTTACATAGTGCAAAAAACCTTAGGAAAACCTTCGGAAATCATAAGGAAAAGTTGCGGAAATCACGGCAATAATTGCAAGAAATCACGGCAGACGGAAAAGTACTGGATTTCTGCAACTCTTCCTAAAACAGAAACGGATCAGTCTCTGTATGACGCCACTTCAAAACCAACCTAACAACCTACCATCGACAAACCCAGTGTGCATAGGCATTCCAGGCCACGATGGTAGGTTGTTAGGTTAGAATCGAAACGCCCCCTAGCCTTGGAGCTCACAGTTACTCGTATAGTTTACTGCTTGCATACGGGGCGGACGCTTTGACCTTGGTAGTAGCTGGTGACGTTATAAGCGTTGAAATAGCCTGAGGAGAAGGCCAGTAAACCCGCGCTGATGCCGTATAGCGCACAGCACGATCGCGACCAATAGTAGCCGCCGGTGCCTACTTGGATGCCACCACTCTCGTTGTAGTAGCCCGCAGCGGGCAGGAAAATGCTGTTGTCGTTGCTTTTGCTTGTTATTCTCATGCCATTAACGCCGTTCAGTGTCGTCCATTCCGTCGTCGTGTAGTCTCTGTTGAAGAGTTCCTGCAGCTGATCCCGGCTCGGCATCTGCCAGTTGCTGTCCCAGTTTGCCGTGGCTGCGTCGTCCTCAGCCTCAAGTTCTGTCGGCCCGTTATTGTAGCCGTTGTTGCCATAGTTGCTATTGGTGCAATACTTCGTCAATGTTCTTTCTGTGCCATTACAGTACTTGTAATTGCTCCAGGTGTAGGTGCTCTTAGGCTCTGTCTCACCACAGGCGTAGTAATTGCCGTATCCTTCGGGACTGTTCGCACCGACGTTGCACGTTGCCCAAAGTGTGCCGGAGGGTAAGCCGAGGTCAACATATGCTCTGCCGTTGATGATGCCCGAGTTGTCAAGACTAAACGTCACCTGAAGCGTGGGGTGATAGAACAAGCCAGCTTGCAGATTGGCGCTGGCTGTTTTTTTGTAAACGGATCCGTTGTAGGTTTCTACCTTGAACTTCGTGCTGTTGTTCGAGGGCTTCATGGCGACATAGACCGCTGAAAGTGAGGGGGATGCGGTAACGGTAATTACCTCGGTCGTGGCAAGGTCGGTGATGGTGAGCTTCGTGATGTCGGTGATGGCTTGGTTGTTCTCGTCCTTGAACTGGAACTTGCAGACGGCGAACTGATTTACGAGCGTGACGGAGCCGTTGGGCTGGGCGCTGGTGCCGTCGATGACTATGGTGCCCTCGGCTGTGGCGACGTCGAGCGTGCTGCTCAGTGTGGCGAGTGTGCCGTCCTGACTGCTGAGGAGGTCGCTCAGCACTCCGCTACCGTCGGCAGCCGAAGCGGGATAGATATAGGTAACGGCCTGGTTGTTGGGCGTACCGCTCGGCAGCGTGGCGCTGACGGTGGCACTGCCCTCGCTGTCAACCGCTGTGACCGTAGCGACGTATTTGTTGCCGCCGAAGATGATGGCTATCTGCTCGCCCTGTTGCCATGAGGCGGTGAGTGTGCCGTTGCCTGGGTCGGTGAGGGCACGGGTGGTGGCGTTCTTCACGCCAAAGACGGCGGTGAAGGTGATGTCGCCTTTGACAGGCTGTACTGGTTCTTGGGTGACGTCGTCGTCACTGCTGCACGCTGCAAAGGCAAGAGCTGTCAGCAGCAGGGTGCAAAGATGCTTGAGGTTACTGATGGATGTGTTCATTGTTTGATTTTTATTAGTTACTTATTATTTGTTATTGTCAATTATCTCAATCGAAGCCGTCGCCTCCGTCGCCATAGCCGGAGCGGCCGCTCATGCCAGAGCCGCCAAAGCCGCTGCCGCCATACCCATAGCCAGAGCGTCCGTCCACGCCGGAGTCGACAAAACCGCCGCCTCCGTCATCATAGCCATAGCGGCCGCCCATGCTGGAGCCGCTGTATCCGGATCCACCGTATCTATAGTCAGAACGGCTCAAACCCATCAAGTGTACTTGGAGTTGCTGCTCCACGACCTGCATCGCCGGCCTCTCGTAGAGCTTCTTAATGGTATGGTTTTCCTGTTTCATATTTGTTGAGCTTATGAGTTTATAAGTGATAGTAATGGTTAGATGGTGCAAAGTTAATCAAAATATCCCAAACCAACAAACGTTTCGCCCGAAAAAGAAAGAAACATCGGCTTTGCAAGCCTAAAAAATACAGATATACACTT
>JAEEGJ010012565.1_pt1 | contig 20890 bp, 18 predicted proteins | sample 8958761 | NCBI WGS metagenome assembly JAEEGJ01 (sample SAMN16246546, study PRJNA631951) | gut metagenome | biome: gut microbiome; feature: rumen; material: RS-attached | host: Bos | place: Iran: Karaj | collected 2018-10
ATGAGCTTGTTCTGGTGGCATCATATAACCGTCCCAAATACCAGTGGGTAATAGGATACAAGGATGCCGAGATAGAGGTGAACGGCGTACGTTACAAGGCCACCAAGACTGAAGGCATGGAAGGATTTGAGGACAACTATTTCTGGAGTCCCACCATGGGTATCTTCCTCCAGACACTTCATTTCCCGCCCATTCCCAAGGATGTCAAGACAATTGATTTCTATGACTGCAGCCCCACCAACACAAAGAAGATGATCCAGGTAACCGAGGATGACTCATTCATGAACGATGTCCGTTCCATCAAACTCGATGTCCAGGAGAATCTTAAGACCACTCATATCAATGACGATGTCAAGGATTATTTACGTGCAGACCGTGTTGATTTCTTTAAGGACAAGACCGTGGTCAACTGCCTGATGCATACTCATGCGGCACATTCAGTACCCGGTCATGTAGGCAGCGACTTTACTCTCACTATAGGAAACGGTAAGGTAGTCAAGGCGCTTGGTATCGAAGGCATTCCTGCAGACCAGGATTTCGACCGTCACGGCGACTGGATCAGGACACCGTTCCAGGTAGTGTTCCCGGTAATAAATGAAGATGAGTGGAACTCAACCGATGACGGCAAGATTCAGCTCCGCGGATCCATCCTTCACGAGCCCATGACCCTTACGTTAAATGCTCCCGCCACGGCAAAAAACCCGATACCGATGTTGCCTGTCACATCTCTTGAAAAGGGTAGTTATAAAGCAGCGTTGACAAAAAGGGAGAAGATGAAATTGGGAGATGTGGATCTGGGATGGATGCCTAAAGAGCAAATTGAATTGACCAAATTCGATGTTGCCGCCAACGGCAGAATAACCATTGAGGGTGATACTTCAGGACATCTCGCAGACGGAGTTTATACTCTGAAAGTGATTGCAGGAACCAAGGAAGGATCAGATTATATGTCTTTGGTTGAACTGGCATCATCTAATGCCAGCATAGAGTTTGAAGCATACAAACTGACCTTGGGAGCAGCCGACATCTACACCTTCAATACTCCGACAGAGATCAACGGTGTCCCCGTCGATGACAATGCCGATGTCTGGACTCTGTCACTAACCTCGGCAGAAACAACCGTAACAGACTTGTTCAAATAAAGAACAATACATAAAAAAGGCGGTCCCGATGACCGCCTTTTTTTGTACCCTCGCTGGGAATCGAACCCGTTTGCGAAAGCAAACTAAAACAATTTATAAATGGCGAAGCCATCCCGCCTGGAAGGCGGCCTTTCGCGTTAGCGAAATAAAAAAAGGTCCAGTTTCCTGAACTTTAAATTTGGGTTTCACTAAAAATAAAATGAGTGATAAAGTCAGCCTTATCACTCATTCTTCCTGTACCCTCGCTGGGAATCGAACCCAAATTTAAAGTTTAGGAAACTTCCGTTCTATCCATTGAACTACAAGGGCAAACAGGTTTCAACCTATTCGGCCGCGAAGATACTGCTTTTTTGCGTAAGTTTGCAATAACTAAACCAATTGCATATGAAAAGATTTATTCTGTTTGCAGCATCGCTGCTATTCATTCTGACATCCGGAGCCCAGGAACCCACCATAGTAATCAACATGTGGCCTGACGGCGCTCCCACCAGCAACGGACTTACCGGCCCCGAGAGGGTCATGGATATGCATGTATCGAACGTAACACAGCCCACACTTACCATCTGGGCTGCTCCCAACCCCAACGGCCTGGCAGTAATAGCCTGCCCCGGCGGCGGATATACAGATGTATGGAACGGATCCGAGGGCAACAACATGGCCCAGTGGTATATGGATCAGGGCATAACCCTGGCAGTACTCAAATACCGTCTGCCCAACGGCCATTATGAGGTGCCGCTGGATGACGTACATGAGGCAATGCGTCTGCTTAAGGCCGATGCCGATAAATACGGAATCAAGAAGATAGGAGTACAGGGATGCTCAGCCGGCGGTCATCTGGCTGCAACTGCCGCCACCCATTATTCAAGCCCCGAGCAGCGTCCCGATTTCCAGATACTGTTCTACCCGGTAATCACCATGGACAAGAGTTTCACCCACATGGGTTCACACAACAACCTGCTGGGCAGGAACGCATCGCAGGAACTTATAGACCTCTACTCAAATGAGAAGCAGGTTACCCGTGAGACCCCGCCTGCATTCATTATGGCCAACTCCGATGACAACCTGGTGCCTGTCAAGAACAGCATCGAGTATTACAATGCGCTTCAGGCTAACAGAGTACGTTCAGCACTTCACGTCTATCCGTCAGGCGGACACGGCTGGTGTGCCAATGAAAACTTCGTTTACCGCGAACAATGGATGAGCGACCTCAAGCAGTGGCTCTCACAGATAGCTAAATAAAAAAAGGCGGTCGTCTGACCGCCTTTTTTGTTATGCATTGGGGATTTATTTCTCACCGAAGCAGAGGTCACCGGCATCACCCAGGCCCGGAATGATGTAGGCGTGGCTGTTGAGTTCGGGATCCACAGCGGCGCACCACAGGGTGGTGATGTCCTGCGGGAACATCTTGCATACGTAGTCAACGCCGGCCTGAGCTGCAATGACTGAGCACAGGTGAATACGGGCGGGAGTTCCCTTGAGCAGCAGTGCGCGGTAAGCCAGATACATACTGTTACCGGTTGCAAGCATGGGGTCAACCAGAATCAGGGTCTTACCGTCCAGTTTGGGTGAAGCCATGTACTCGATGTGCACGTCAAAGTTAACCTCATCCAGATATTTACGGTAGGCCGATACGAACGCGTTCTCGCAGTGGTCAAAGTAGTTGTGGAAGCCCTGGTGCAGGGGCAGGCCGGCGCGGAATACGGTACCGAGCACGATATCCTCCTCAGGGACATTGATGGTTGATACTCCAAGCGGGGTCTGGACATCCTTGGTCACGTAATTAAGTTTCTTACTTACCTCAAGTGCCATGATCTCACCGATACGCTCCAGGTTACGGCGGAAACGGAGCTGGTCCTTCTGAATGTTCACGTCACGTATCTCGGCGATGAACTGGTTCAGAATGCTGTTCTGTTTGTTAAAATCAATAACTTCCATATTGTTTTATACTAATTGTAGTCCAAAATCGGGGTGCTCAAACTGGGCAAAAGTACATATTTTGCGTAAAAAACAATCATTATTCTGATTTTAATGGGTAACTTCAAACCCCGAAAAATCATAAACAACACCAATATAAATTATGAGAATCAAGAATCTGACTCTTCTCCTTCTGGCTACAGTCATGACAGGAGCAATCAGTGCCCAGCAGGGCGCATGGTGGCAGCAGGCCCCGTCTACCGTTATCAATCCCGATAACACAGTGACTTTCAACTATCGCAACGCTAACGCCAAGTCCGTAAAGGTATGGACTCAGTTCAGCGAGAGCGTTGACATGACCAAGGGTGCCGGCGGCGTATGGACCGCAACCATCGGCCCCGCAGAGCCCGATATCTACCCCTATCATTTTGAGGTTGACGGCATCAGCGTAATGGATCCCCAGTGCGCCGAGTGGTTCCCGAACGAGACCTTCAAGAACAGCCTTCTGGACATGCGCGCCGACAAACTGAGCGCACTCAAGGATGTTCCCCACGGCAGCGTGGATTACCTGAACTACTGGTCACCCGGACTGAACTTGTTCATCCCGGTAATCGTCTACACCCCGCCTTTCTATGACGATCCCAAGAACAAGGACAAGCAGTACCCCGTAATGTACCTCATCAGCGGTACAACTGATACTGAAGAGGTATATTTCAAGGTTGGTAAGATGAACCTTATCCTTGACAACCTGATTGCCGAGGGCAAAGCCAAGGAGATGATCCTGGTACTCCCCTACGGAAATGCCACACTGCTCAAGACCGAGCGTGAGCCCCAGCGTCAGGGCGGCCGCGGCGGTATGGGCGGCATGGGTGGATTCGGCGGAATGGGCGGAGGCTACAACTTCAATGCCGATTTCACCGATGTACTGATGCCTTTCGTAGAGAGCAACTACCGCACCATTAACGATGCCGATCACCGCGGTATCGGAGGTTTCTCACGCGGCGGCAACCAGGGTATGGCCATCGGACTTGCCAACCTGGACAAGTTCTCATACCTGTGCTCATACAGCTCATTCACTCAGGTTCGCGACAGCCAGTTTGAGGATTCAGAGGCTTTCAACAAGAAGGTACATCTGTTCTGGCTGGGTATCGGCACCGATGATTTCCTGTACGGAAACTCCAAGGACCTGATGCAGATGCTTGACCGTCATAACATCAAGAACGTAAAAGTATTTACACATGACAAGTACGGCCACACCTGGATGAACGCCCGCTACTGGCTCGAGAAGTCATTCCCCCTGCTCTTCCAGGATCAGGCTGTCATCGACGCAGCAGTTGCTGAGAGCATGAGCCTTGAGGAGGCCGAGAAGGTACGTCTGGAGAAGCTGGGCGGCGCAGAGCCCTCACGTCTTACCGGATCACTCATGACCAGCCTCTTCCCCGCCGGCGTAAAGTCACCCGAGTACAATGCTGACGGTACAGTAACATTCCGTTGCCAGGCCGCCGATGCACAGAGAGTTGAGCTTGACTGCCAGATGTGCGGCCGCAAGCCCATGCAGAAGGATGACCGCGGAGTTTGGAGCATAACCGTTACTCCTCCCGCACCGGATATCTACCCCTACTCATTCATCATTGACGGCACACAGACCGCCGATCCCAACAACATGCACCTGTTCCCCAATGAGAACTTCAAGAACAGCCTTGTTGACGTACGCGGTGCCGAGCCCAGCGTTCAGGACATCCAGGATGTTCCCCACGGCAAGGTATCATACCGCTACTACTTCTCAAAGGCCTGCGGTGTAGAGCGTCCCATGTGCGTTTACACTCCCGCCGGATATGATCCCAAGGGCACTGAGAAACTCCCCGTTCTCTATCTGATCCACGGTATGACCGATACCTACGAGACCTGGTTCAAGGTAGGTCAGATGAACAACATCCTGGACAACATGATTGCCAAGGGTGAGGCCAAGCGCATGATCGTAGTAATGCCTTACGCAAACCCCTATCCCGAGATGATCGCCCAGGGTAAGGCCGAGGCATATGACCCCATGGACACCAAGCTCACCACCAAGGAGTTCATCGAGGAGGTAATCCCGTTCATCGAGTCAAATTACAATGTTATAAAGAATGCCGATAACCGCGCAATCGCCGGATTCTCTCTGGGCGGACGTCAGACACTGGCTGCAGGTTTCGGTAACCCCGACAAGTTCCACTACGTAGCAGCCTTTGCACCTGCCATCGGCATGCAGGACAAGGAGGAGCATCTTACCAACTTCAAGAACGGTACATACAAGCCTGTCAAGAAGCTCAAGAAACAGCTCAAGTTCATGTTCATCGGCACAGGTAAGGAGGACGGTCTGGTAACCATATCAGAGGCTCTTGACCAGTATCTGACCGAGAACGGTCTCAAGCACACCTTCTACAACCCCGAGGGTGGCCACACCTGGATGAACTGCCGCGACTATCTGGAACTCACAGTCAAGGAACTGTTCAAGTAATGAAACGCTCACTATTCCTTTCAACATTGTTGCTGGCCGCTCTGCCCCTGATGGCACAGCAGTCAAGAGTGAACATACAGTATGACCCTCAGCGCACCGAGCCTGAGGGCATACTTCCTTATAATGCCCGGGTACTGTCACCCGAGGTGCATGATGACCATACCGTGACATTCCGCGTCAACGCTCCCAACGCCACGACCGTTCAGCTGACCGGTTCAATGTTTGTGGGTAACAACCGCCAGCGCCCCAACTTTACCAAGGGCGACAACGGTGTCTGGGAACTGACCATCGGCCCCCTTGCTCCTGAGATCTATCTCTACTACATCATCATTGACGGAGTTCAGAACATCGATGCCAACAACCAGTTCACCGGACATGCAGCCATGCCTTCATTCAGCATGCTCTTTGTACACGGCGACGAACCCGCATGGTATGATCCCAAGCCCGATGTACCGCACGGTTCATGGACCACACATTACTATTATTCAAATGTGACAAACGGTCTGAGAGACCTGATTGTCTATACACCGGCAAACTACAACCCCAAGAAAAAGTACCCCGTACTCTATCTTATGGGCGGATCGGGTGACCTGACCGAGACATGGATCATGCACGGACGCGCCAACTGGATCCTGGACAACGTGATTGCAGAGGGTAAGGCCAAGGAGATGATCGTGGTATTCCCCAATGACCAGATGGTAACCCGCAGCCATCCGCAGCACACCGAGCTTGCATTCCCCATGATTGAGAGGGACCTGATTGACAACATCATTCCGTTCGTGGAGTCACACTACAGCTGCATCAAGGATAAGCACGCACGTGCTCTGAGCGGTCTATCGATGGGGGGCCGTATGACCCAGTACGTTGCACTGCGCAACCTTGACGTGTTCGGATCGGCCGGTATCCTTAGTGCCGCCATCGAACTCGATGAGACTCCCGCTATCAAGGAGCCCGATGTCAACAAGAAGATTGACTACCTCTTTGTAGGAGGCGGTCAGTACGAGACAGGATTCATGGGCCGTCACACCACCCTGCACAACCAGCTCGACGAGCTTGGCGTAAAGCATGAGTATGACGATGACGCTCCCGGAGCACACGATCTGGTAACCTGGCGCCATCTGCTCTACTACCACTTCCTGCCCGGCCTCTGGCGCAACAACTACAAGTGGAAATAAGCGGTTGATTCATCAGCTAAATGGAGGGTCGGAACATTCCGGCCCTCTTTTTTTGCTATCTGCGGAAAGCACTTATGTTACAAAATATTAAATATTGTGCGCGTGCGAGCAAAAACGCATTTTGGATTTTCCCATCCCTTAAAAAGGAGTTACTTTTGTAGCCGGTTTACAAGTGAGCATTCCCAAACAGAAAGTTTAATAACAATCTAACTGATATAAAACAATGGCAAAAATCGATTTAAGCGTGTACGGAATCAACGGTTCAACCGTGATTGCACACAATCCTTCTTATGAGGAACTGTTCAAAGAGGAGACCAAGGCTGGTCTGACCGGTTATGACAAGGGTCAGGAGACAGAGCTTGGCGCAGTTAACGTAATGACTGGCGTATTCACCGGTCGTTCTCCTAAGGACAAGTACATCGTTGATAACGACGAGAGTCACAACAACGTATGGTGGACCTCTGATGAGTACAAGAACGATAACCACCCCATGTCTGAGGAGATTTGGGCAAAGGTTAAGGAGATTGCCATCAAGGAGCTTTCAAACAAGGAGCTCTATGTAGTTGACGCATTCTGCGGCGCTAACGAGGCTACCCGTCTTGCTGTTCGCTTCATCGTTGAGGTTGCATGGCAGGCTCACTTCATCAAGAACATGTTCATCCAGCCCTCAGCTGAGGAGCTCGAGAAGTTCCAGCCCAACTTCGTTATCTTCAACGCTTCTAAGGCTAAGGTTGAGAACTACAAGGAGCTGGGTCTCAACTCAGATACTTGCGTTGCTTTCAACACCAAGTCACGTCAGCAGGTTATCATCAACACCTGGTACGGTGGTGAGATGAAGAAGGGTATGTTCTCAATGCAGAACTACTATCTGCCTCTGCAGGGCATCGCTTCAATGCACTGCTCAGCAAACACTGATATGCAGGGTAAGAACACCGCCATCTTCTTCGGTCTGTCAGGTACAGGTAAGACCACCCTTTCAACCGATCCTAAGCGTCTGCTTATCGGTGATGACGAGCACGGATGGGACGATGAGGGCGTATTCAACCTGGAGGGCGGCTGCTACGCTAAGGTTATCAACCTGAGCAAGGAGAACGAGCCCGACATCTACGGTGCCATCAAGCGCAACGCTCTTCTGGAGAACGTAACTGTTGACAAGAACGGTAAGATCGATTTCGCTGACAAGAGCGTTACCGAGAACACCCGCGTATCATATCCTATCGACCACATCGAGAAGATCGCTCAGAAGGTAAACGGCAAGAGTGCCGGTCCTGACGCTAAGAACGTTATCTTCCTGTCAGCCGATGCATTCGGCGTACTGCCTCCCGTATCAATCCTGACTCCCGAGCAGACCAAGTACTACTTCCTGTCAGGTTTCACCGCTAAGCTGGCTGGTACAGAGCGCGGCATCACTGAGCCCACTCCCACATTCTCAGCTTGCTTCGGCCAGGCATTCCTCGAGCTGCATCCTACAAAGTATGCTGAGGAGCTGGTTAAGAAGATGGAGAAGAGCGGTGCCAAGGCTTACCTGGTTAACACCGGTTGGAACGGAACTGGCAAGCGTATCTCAATTCCTGATACACGTGGTATCATCGACGCTATTCTGGATGGCAGCATCCTGAAGGCTGAGACCAAGAAGATCCCGTACTTCGACTTTGAGGTTCCCACAGCTCTGCCTAACGTAAATCCTGCAATCCTTGATCCTCGCGACACTTACGCTAACGCTTCAGAGTGGGAGGAGAAGGCTAAGGATCTGGCTGGCCGCTTCATCAAGAACTTCAAGAAGTATGAGGGTAACGAGGCTGGTAAGGCACTTGTTGCAGCTGGACCGAAGCTCTAATCTTTAGAACTTACATATTAGAGATACTCTTTCCGGCGCATAACTGGAAAGAGTATCTTTGCTATAATGCTTTTACTACCAAATATTTTTAACACGAAACAATGAAAAAAGTACTCTTTACAATTGCAGCATGCCTTGTCGCAGTATTAGCATCAGCACAGCCTATGGGTGGAAGACCTATGGGTGGCCGTCCTATGGGAGGCCGTCCTATGGGTGGTTCGATGGGCGGAATGCAGAAACCTTTCTATGAACTCGAGTCTGACTCTATCGCAGACGCCAAGATACAGGATGTAGCCGGACGTCTGGACCTTACCGAGAAGCAGTTCGACAAGATGATCAAGCTCTATGCACAGGAGTTTGAGGAGATCTGCCGCAACCTGCAGATGTCAGTCAGAGAGTATCAGATGATGCAGAACGGCGGTTTCCGTGGACGTGGAAATATGGGCGCACCTGCTGCCAACACCAACGTTCAGTTTGACACCGCTGCCGCCAAGAAGACCTATGACCAGATCATAGCCAAGTTTGACAAACGCTACAAGAAGGCCCTTGAGCCCGCACAGTATGAGGTTTGGAAGACTCTTACGGCAACAACACTTGACAACAAATTCAGCAGCATACTCCAGCACGTTCAGGAGAACACCCAGAGTATGTTCTAACAATCAGACCTAAACATGAAGATAGCTTTAATAGGTTACGGCAAGATGGGCCACGAGATAGAGAAGATTGCTCTGTCACGCGGTCATGAGGTAGTATGTAAGATAGACATTGACAACCCCCAGGACTTTGACAGCCCTGAGTTCAAGAATGCCGATGTCGCAATAGAGTTCACCGCACCCACTCAGGCTTACGGCAACATTCAGAAATGCTTCAAGGCAGGAGTCAAGGTTGTAAGCGGCAGTACCGGATGGATGGAGCAGCACCGCGACGAGATGAAGGATCTCTGCAAGGACGGTTCCAACACTCTTTTCTGGTCAAGCAACTTCAGCATCGGTGTAGCCCTGTTCTCAAAGGTAAACAGCTACCTGGCCAAGCTTATGAACGGCTATCCCATGTATGAGGTACGTATGTCCGAGACTCACCATATCCACAAACTGGATGCACCCAGCGGCACAGCCATCACACTGGCCGAGGGTATCATCTCACAGCTGGACCGCAAGACCGGTTGGAGCAAGGGTACCGTACTCAATGCTGACGGAACAATCAGCGGCTCTTCAGAGTACAAACCCACTGACGTACGTATCGACTCGATCCGTGAAGGCGAGATTGCCGGTATCCACGAGATCACATATGATTCAAGTGCTGATTTCATAAAGATCATCCACTTTGCAAAGGACCGCAGCGGTCTGGCTCTGGGCGCAGTGCTTGCAGCCGAATTCACCGCCGATAAGAAGGGATTCCTCTGCATGGATGACCTGATGAACTCACTCTCATAAGAAACCTATGAAGAAGTTTGGCGAGATAACAAAGAAGGAATGGATAAAGGCAGGCATCTACCTGACACTTTATATCCTTTTCCTGATATGGGTTAGAAGCTGGATGGGCATTATACTCATTCCCTTCATCTTTGATGCACTGACCACCCACATCATCAAGTGGAAATGGTGGAAGGGTATCAAGAACAAGAACCTCTATCAGATCATGGACTGGATCGATGCAATCGTATTTGCACTCGTTGCAGTCTACTTTGTGAACATCTACCTGTTCCAGAACTACGCCATACCCTCTTCATCACTTGAAAAGTCACTCCTTATAGGTGACCACCTCTACGTAAGCAAGGTGGCTTACGGACCCCGCAAACCCATGACTCCGCTCACCATGCCGCTCACTCAGAATGTATTCCCCGGTGGCGGTAAGAGCTACATTGAAAAACCTCAGTGGCCCTACGAGCGCATAAAGGGTTTCGGAAAGATCAAACTGAATGATATCGTGGTATTCAACTACCCGGCCGGTGATACATTGGTAACAAATGCCAGCTGGTCAAGTGCAGACTATTACGGCATGATAGTTTATCCCCTGGGCAAAAGCCTTTGCAGGGATATCAACATTGACAGCCTCTCCACCCTTGAGCAGCGTCACGTATATGATTTCTACTACAAGGTAGGCCGCGATTACTTAATCAAGAACGAACAGAAGTTCGGCAAGATTACATCCCGTCCCGTTGACCGCCGCGAGAACTATGTAAAACGTTGCGTAGGACTGCCCGGTCAGACACTTGAAATCAAAGACGGAATCATCTGGCTGGACGGAGTTGAGAACAAACAGCCCGATGCAGTACAGACCAATTACATTGTCACACTGCTGCGTCCCATACCCGAATCACTCAGGGCTAAACTTAACCTAAACCAGGAGGATCTCCCCGACAGCCACAACAAACCCGGAACCCATATCATTCCTCTTACACAGGAGGCAAAGGAACTGCTGGCAAGTCAGACCGGAATTGTCGGTGAAATCAAGCATTATGAGTGCTCCGTTGAGGAGTCCGAGTGGCTTTACCCGCAGAACAAGAACACCAAGTGGACCGTTGACAACTACGGCCCCATCTGGATTCCCGCCAAGGGTGCCACAATACAGATTGACCTTGAGAACCTCCCGTTCTATGAGCGTGTCATAAAGGTTTATGAGGGCAATGACCTTAAGGTTATGAAAGACGGCACCATTCTGATCAACGGTCAGAAGGCCGATAGCTACACCTTCAAGATGGACTACTACTGGATGATGGGCGATAACCGCCAGAACAGTGCCGATTCCCGATTCTGGGGATTTGTTCCCGAGGATCACATAGTAGGTCGTCCGGTATTCATCTGGCTCTCACTTGACAAGGACAAGAAATGGGGTCAGAAGGGAAAGATCCGTTGGAACCGTCAGTTCCGCTCAGTCAAGAAGTATAACTGATGGAGTCCGTACTGCTCAGTTCGGCATACCTGCCACCAGTAAGTTTCTTCACCGCCATCAACAGTGGCGGTGATGTTCTTATAGAGCAGTATGACAACTACTGCAAGCAGACCTATCGCAACCGCTGCAAGATTGCCACGGCGGCCGGAGTCCAGGCTCTCACCGTCCCCATCGTCAAGGGCACATCACCCAAACAGTTAATGAAGGATGTCCGCATAAGTGACCACGGCGAGTGGCGCCACCAGCACTGGAACGCCCTTGAATCGGCCTACATGAACAGCCCCTTCTTTATGTACTATCAGGATGACTTCCGTCCCTTCTATGAAAAGAAGTATGAGTTCCTGGTTGACTTCAACACAGAACTCACCCTGCTCATCATGAAACTGGCCGGTATTGACAAAACCGTAAAACTGACCGGATCATACGGTAAAAAGGAGCAAAACATTCTTGATTTAAGGCAGATGGTCAATCCCGGAACTGACGAACCGGAAAGCAGCCGTCCATACTGGCAGGTATTCAAGGAGAAATACGGATTCCTGGCCAACCTCAGTGCGGTAGACCTTCTCTTCAACATGGGACCTGAGTTCCCACTCTACCTTTAAAGGTAAGCCTTTACTTTTTCGAAAACTTTGTCGGGATCGATGCCGGTAAGGCAGCGGTAATCGGAGTATATGCACTCCTTCTTGCCGTAGATGGAGCAGGGACGGCACGGCAGGTCAAGCTGAATGCAATTCCGGGGATCCTGTCCCCATCCCATAAATCCAGCAGCCGGATGAGTGGCACCCCAGACTGAAACAACCGGTGTGGCGGTTATAGATGCCAGATGCATGTTTGATGAATCCATGCCAAGCATCACCTCCATATTGCTTATAAGTTTGAGTTCTCCCTCAAGACCCAGACGGGGATCGATAATCTCTACTGAACGGTATTTCTGAGCCCACTCCTCAACAAGCGTACGTTCCTTACCGTAGGCGAACACGAACTGGCGGCACAGGCATGCGCTGTCTATCTGTGAAACCACATCCTCCATGAGGTACAGCGGATAAATCTTACCCTTGTGAGCTGCAAAAGGTGCTATTCCGACCCAAGTGCAGTCCTTGTCTCCTACAATAGCCTTTATGGATGACAAATCTCCCTTTCCATCGCCGAATATGGAGCGGAACTTGAGCTCAAATCCAAAGCCCAGTTTCTCCAGAACGATGCGGTAACGGTCAAAAGAGGTGAGACGCGGAGTAAGGTCCTTGTTCTTGAGACGTGTCAGACGCTTGCGTGACTTACGGTCCTTGTCGATACGGCAGACCCTTGTAAAGAACAGTCTGTAAAAGATTGAGAGTGCGGTGGTACGCAACACTCCGTGAAGATCGGCCACAGCATCAAAACGTCTCTTGCGCAACTGGAAGAACAGCTTGAGCATGGCGCCGAAACCGTGATAATCCTTCTTGAGGTCAACGCCTATGAAACTCACGTTTCCGGGCATTCCGGCAAAAAAGGGAGCAAAACGCACATTTGACAGCATAGTGAAATGCTTGTCAGGATATGCCTTTGCGACCGATTCCAATACCGGAACGGTCATAGCCACGTCTCCTATAGCAGAGAAGCGGATAAGAAGTATGTTCTTGTATTTGGGATTCTTATTTGGATCCATTCTGTCCGTAGAGAACAGGGTTGAGTGAGGGGTCGTTGTACATTTTCATCTGCTTGTAGACTTTCATGTACTTACGGCCTGCAGCCATATCATCAAGAAGCATGTCAATTGCTCCTGACAGGTCTTTCTTCTGCTCCAGAAGAACAGAGAGTTTCTCACGGCAGCGCTGCTGCTGATCAGCCGGCGTGTCGGTACGTTCAGCCTCAATCTTCATGTGGAAGATCTTGAGTGCCAGAATTGAGAGACGGTCAACAGCCCATGCGGGGCTCTCGGTATTTATAGTTGCATCAGGAAGTGTCTTTACCTGACCGAACTTTTCAAGGAAATAGCTGTCGATGAGCTCAACCAGATCCGTACGCTCCTGATTGGAACGGTCAATGCGACGCTTGATTGCCAATGCCTCAACGGGATCGATCTGAGGGTCACGGATTATATCCTCCAGATGCCACTGAACCGTGTCAATCCAGTTCTTGAGATAAAGATAGAATTCTATGCTCTTTTCCTTGTATGGATTTGCAATAGGAGTGTCAACATTGTCGGTCTTATGATAGTCGGCAATTGAGCGATCAAAGATCTCAAAACTTTCCTGGCTGAATGTCATGACTTAAGTGTGTTCTTTAAGATGTTGCAAAATTAGCGGTAATTTTCTGAATAGGCAACGTTTAGAGCCCAATTAGCATTACACACATTATTACCGTTTGTGCATCACTTCTTTGTTTTGTATTTCCATTGTTAGTTACTCTTATTGAAAATGGGTTTCTTTGCAGCCAAAATCATTTTTTAATACATAAAAATTACAATTATGGCAGATTCACAGATTGCAGAGAGAGTTCAGGCTATCATCGTTGACAAACTTGGTGTTGAGGCATCAGAGGTTACTCCCGAGGCAAGCTTCGCAGCTGATCTTGGTGCAGATTCACTGGATACCGTTGAGCTCATCATGGAGTTCGAGAAGGAGTTCGGTATTTCAATTCCCGATGATCAGGCTGAGAAGATCACAACTGTAGGTGAGGCTATCGAGCTCATCAGCGCAGCAGCTACAAAGTAATCCGGCAATCTTCTTTCACATAAGATGGATCTTAAAAGAGTTGTCGTAACCGGACTCGGTACCGTCAACCCTCTTGGTAATTCTATCCCCGAATTCTGGGATAATGCCATAGCAGGTGTCAGCGGCGCCGCTCCTATTACCAATTTTGACACAAACGCCATACAGACCAAGGTCAAATTCGGATGTCAGGTCAAGAACTTTGACATCGCTGAATACATGGACCGCAAGGAGGCACGCAAGCTTGACAAATACAGTCATTTTGCCGTAGCAAGTGCTGTCCAGGCTATCAAGGATTCAGCCCTTGACCTTGAAAAGGAGGATCTCAACCGCATAGGTGTCATCCTTGGTTTCGGTATCGGCGGTGTGGATTCCTTCGAAGAGGGTGTAGATACCATCCATGAACAGAAGAAACTTGGTCAGGAACTCAAGGTAACACCGTTCTTTGTACCCCGCATTCTGGGTTCAATTGCAGCCGGTCTGATTTCAATCATGTACAAGCTCAAGGGACCCAACTACGCTACATCATCAGCCTGCGCATCAAGTACCCACGCCATCATCGATGCCGTGAACCTGATTCGTCTGGGCAAGGCCAGCGTCATCGTAACTGGTGGTGCCGAGGCTGCACTGGGTGACTGTGGCGTAACAGGATTCGGCGTAATGCACGCACTCTCCACCCGTAATGATTCACCTGAGACGGCTTCACGCCCCATGAGCGCCAGCCGCGACGGATTCGTACTCGGTGAGGGAGGCGGTATCCTTATACTTGAAGAGTATGAGCATGCCGTAGCACGCGGCGCCAAAATCTATGCTGAGGTCGCAGGATGGGGTGCTACAGCCGATGCATATCACATGACAGCCCCTGATCCCGAGGGTAACGGTGCTATCCGTGTTATGCAGGAGGCCATTCAGGACGCAGGCATGCAGCCGTCTGACATTGACTATGTCAACATGCACGGTACATCCACTCCGCTTGGAGATATTGCTGAATGCAAGGCCATCAAGGCTGTGTTCGGAGAGCATGTCTATGACATGAACCTGAGTTCAACCAAATCCATGACAGGACATCTGCTCGGCGGTGCCGGCGTCATTGAGGCAATCGCCACCGTGCTTGCCGTCAAGAACGACATTGTCCCGCCCACCATCAACCATGAAGAGGGTGATGAGGACGAGCAGATTGACTACCGAATGAACTTCACCTTCAACAAGGCGCAGAAGAGAGAGGTGCGCGCCGGTCTGTCCAACACATTCGGATTCGGCGGACACAACTCGTGCGTCATCTTCAAAAAGTTCAAGGATTGAATCATCGCTTAAGCGACATAACCCGTACTATCTACAATGCGGCATCGGCTCTACTGGCCTTTGCCGCATTGTCAGGTTGTGCAGCTGTAGGTAATCCTGACGGAGGTCCGTTTGACGAGACTCCCCCCAGAATCACCTCAAGCCATCCTGCAAACGGAGCTACAGGCGTTAAAAGCAAGAAGGTCACCATTGATTTCAACGAGTTCATCAAACTGGAGAACGCCAGTGAAAAGGTGGTGGTATCACCTCCCCAGCTCGAGCAGCCCGAGATCAAAGTGACCGGCAAGAAGATTCACGTAGAACTTTTTGATTCACTCAGACCCAACACAACCTACTCCATCGACTTTGCCGATGGTATCGTCGACAACAATGAAGGAAATCCCCTGGGTGATTTCTGCTTCCGTTTCAGTACCGGCGATGCCATTGACACCATGGAGGTATCAGGTTACGTATTGAATGCCTATGACCTTGAACCTATTAAAGGTATGACGGTAGGTCTTCACAGCGACCTCTCCGACTCGGCATTCATGACCAAACCCTTTGAAAGAGTATCCAGGACCGATGCCAGCGGACATTTCACCATCCGCGGTATAGCCCCCGGCCGATACAGGGTATATGCCGTGACAGACATGGACCAGTCATTCAGCTACTCCCAGCGCAGCGAGAGGATAGCATGGATGGACTCGGTCATAGTACCCACATCCGAGTTGAGATACCGTGTGGATACCCTCTACACTGATGAAGGCAAGGTTGATACAACCGTCACCGTAGCCTTTACCCAGTTCCTTCCCAATGACATAACGCTGCTGGCTTTCACCCCGACGCCGGTACAACAATATATGACCGGATACGAGCGCAAGACACATGATAAGTTCACCTTGCGTTTCGCTCTCCCGCTGGATTCAATGCCAGAGATCAAGGGTCTTAATTTTGATGAGGCCGATGCCTACATCGTGCAGCACACCGAACGTTATGACACCCTGCTCTTCTGGATGAAAGATACAGCCGTCTATTATCAGGATACCCTGAGCATCAGCATAACCTATCTTGCAACAGACAGCACCAACAACCTGTCTCCAAGAACTGATACGCTCAATCTGGTAACCAATAAAACAAGGGAACAGATACTCAAGGAGCAGGCACGCAAGGCCGAAGAAGAGCAGAAGAACCTGGAAAAACAGCTCAAACGTCTGGAGCGTGCAGGTGACTCCATCGGCATAGCAAATCTGCTTAAGCCCAAGATCAAGTTCCTGGACTGCAAGATGACGGCAGGCAGCACACTGAGCCTATACCAGGATGTGACCTTGTCATTCACCGAGCCGGTAACATTCCTTTCAGATACAGCTTTACATCTCTATCTGAAGGTTGACACTGTCTGGAAAACCGTACCTTTTGAAATCGAGCAGGATCCTGTTGACATACTCACCTATTACATCTACGGCGAGTGGAAACCGGAAGAGACATTCAAGTTGGTACTTGACTCGGCCAGTGTACAGGGCCTGTACGGTCTTCACAATGACCTGGAAGAATCAACTCTAAAGTTCAACGCCCTGAGCAAATACAGTACACTCACAGTCAATGTAGCCAATCCCAAGCCCGGTTATACAGTACGTCTGCATAACAACGGAAAGGTTGTAAGAAGTGAGAAACTTGAAAACGGAAGTGTGGATTTCTTCCTGCTCCAACCCTCAACCTACTTTGTATCCATGTTTGACGATGCAAACGGCAACGGCAAGTGGGACACCGGTGAGTATGAGGAAAAGCGCCACGCAGAAAGTGTATGGTACATAAAACGCAGCTTTGAACTCAAGCAGGACTGGACTCATGAGACTGATACATGGTATGTAGATGATATGCCGCTCACCGAGCAGAAACCTGACCAGCTCTCCAAGAACAAGACCCAGAAGAAGGAGAAGGATATCCACAAGAAGAACGTGGACCGCCTTGCCAAGAAAGCCCAGCAGGTCGAGGACGAGAAAAAGAAGAAAGAGCGTAAGCGTCAGGAACGCAAGGACCGCCGCGAAAAGAATAAGGAAAAATACCGTCAGATCAGAGCCAACGCCAAAGCCAGGAAAGAGGCGTCAAAGGCCGATGTTAGCACTCCAGACCCTGAGGAAGTTACGTCCCCACAGGAGTGACAGCTGTTCATCAGTCAAACCTTCAGCCATCAGCCTCCCGGTAAGCGATACAAACCATGAGGCATCCTCCAGACCCGGAATACCGCCTCCGCCGTCAAAATCAGAACCTATTCCCACATGCTCCACTCCCATCACGTCAATCATATGCATGATGTGACGGACTGCGTCATTCACCGTGGCATCTTCCTCCTTCTTATTAAGGAAACCGCCATACATGCAAACCTGGGCAACACCACCCGATGATGCCAGGGCACGCATCTGCTCATCAGTCAGATTGCGGGTATGGTCACAAAGGGCACGGCTGGATGAGTGTGAGCAGATAATTGGCTTGCTGCTGCACTCCAACGCATCCCAGAAACTCTTCTCGGATGCATGAGACAGGTCAACCATCATACCTACCTTGTTCATGCGCTCCACCACCCGCTTTCCGAACTCCGAGAGTCCGTCATGCTCATGGTTACCCTTATGTGAATCACAAATATCATTGTCACCGTTATGACACAGCGTCATATATGCCACACCACGGCTGCGGAAACGGTCCACATTATCTATGTCAAGGCCGATGGCATATCCGTTCTCAATGCCCCTGACCACTGACTTCACGCCCTTGAACTTGTTCTGCCAGAGTTCCTCAGGGGTGGTGGCAAGCGCAGCCTTGCCACCACACTCACCTATACGTTCCTCTATAAGGTCAAGCAGACGGTCTGCTTTGGCGACTGCCGCTTTCAAAGACGCCTCATCACGTCCTTCCTGTTTCAGATAGGCAACCATGAAACTGGCATCCTGACGGCCTAAGTGCATCTTATGCAGGTCAACCAGCATCTTGGGATTCTTCTCAAAGAAATGAGTCCCTTCATCAAACAGCATAGGACTGTCGCAATGGCTGTCCAGTATGATTGTCTTGGAATGGAGTTCCTTGGCACGGCGGTAGAGTTCAGCCTGTTCAATAAGCCAACTGAAAATGGGCAGCATGGTTCGGTCATTCTCCAGCAGGAAACACTCCGGATGCCACTGGACACCCAGAATAGGACGGAATGTGGTTGATTCCATACCCTCAATAATGCCGTCCGGGGCCGATGCCGTAACACGGAATCCCGCCGGAACCTCCTTGACCGCCTGATGATGGAAAGAATTCACTGCAAGTGTCTCCTTACCGAAAAATCCATACAAAAGGGAGTCCTTTTCCAGCTTTACCTCATGTGACGGAAGCCCACGCGCTATGGTCTGGCTATGCTCAATGCAAGGCCGGTCATGTTGAGTCTTGATATCCTGATACAACTTGCCTCCCAGAGCCGCTGCCAGCACCTGAATTCCGCGGCAAATACCCAGTACAGGTATCTGACGGTCAGCTGCCAGGCGCACCAGCGTAAGCTCCTGCCTGTCGCGACGAGGGTTGATGGAGACACAGTCCAATGGTTCTTCGCCAAGAAAATCGGGATCAATATCGGCTCCTCCGGACAAAACTATGCCGTCCAAAGTGTCAAGCAGTGAAACCAGCGCCTTATCATTGTCATATGAAGGAATCACAACAGGTGTTCCGCCTGCCTCCACCACAGACATGTAGTACGCCTGGGCAAGAGTACAGTCTCCCTCCCTGAAATTACCGCTGATACCTATCACGGGAGCATGGAAACTCAATACGTCCATGCCGGATTCCAATGAACGGAGTCCGGATTCAAGCTGCTGAGCCTTATTCATTATTCTATGGGAATTTCTTTCTTGATGCTCTCATCCAGTGAAATAAGGGTCTCTGTTGCGGTGACACCCTTTATCTCCTGAATGCGGCCGTTGATAAGCTCCATAAGATGTGAGTTGTCACGTGCGTAGAGCTTTATCATCATGGTATAGCGACCGGTTGTAAAATGGCTCTCAACTACCTCAGGAATCTGGTCAAGTTCAGCTACAACCTGATGATACATGGAACCCTTTTCAAGGGTAAGACCTACGTATGTACAGGTATTGTAACCGATACTGCGCGGATTTACATGGTAACCTGAGCCGGTTATCACACCGTCATCAAACATCTTCTGCACGCGCTGGTGTATGGCAGCACGTGAAACACCGCACTGAAGTGCTACATCGCGGAACGGAATACGTGCGTTCTGCGATATGATACCAAGAATTTTTCTATCAAGAGCATCCATGCGCTCTGTTGCAGAGATGGGCTTCTTAGGATTCATATTGTAAGCATTAAATGGAAATCCAATGTTATTTTGACCCAAAAGTAGGCATTATTTCAATATCTTGTCATCCTGACGCTTACAAAATGACAAAAAACAAGAGGGAGCATCAAATATGCCCCCTCCCGCTGTATTTATAAGTAAAATTACTTGATGCTTACAAGCTCGACTTCGAATACCAGTGCTGCACCGGGCTTGATGTCGTTACCTGCACCCTGCTCACCGTAACCCAGCTCTGAAGGGATGTAGAATCTGTACTTGTCACCAACGCTCATAAGCTGAAGGCCCTCGGTCCAACCCTTGATTACACCACCAAGGTTAAGGGTGATAGGAGTTGTTGACTCGTCAAATACGGTACCGTCAATCAGCTCACCGCGATAACGAACCTCAACATCACTGGTAGCAGTAGGTTTTGGACCACCGTCACCAAGCTTGATAACCTCATACATAAGGCCGCTTTCTGTCTTTACAACCTTCTCTTCCTTAGCCTTTGCCTCAAGGAAAGCTTCGCTTTCATCACGAACCTTTGAGAACTGTGCTGACATCAGAGCCTCATACAGACGGTTTGAAGTTGCATCGGCCTCATCAAAAGTCATAACATTCCAGTTATCAAGCATAGCATCGCAGAAACCTGCTATATAATTGTTCCTGTTGAACTCCTCACCGTTTCCAAAGAGATTTGAGCTCAAACCGACAAATGCCTGAGTCATTTCCTGGCAACCAATCTCAAAACCAAGTGCATAAGCCAGCTTAGCCTTATCTTCAGGATCCTTGGCTGCTTCCATGAAACCTTTTACAAAGGCCTTCATAGTTACAGAATCAATCATCTCATAAGAGAGCTGATCTTTATAGACGCGGATAGCACGACCCATACCGATTGAATAGGAGATAGTGTCCTTAACGTCCTTCATTACAACTTTACCTGTACCAGCACCAGTACCGCCGCAAGAGGCCAGTACTGCAACGGCCATAACAGCCATCAGAACATTCAGTTTTTTCATTTCCTTTTATATTTGATAAATTACAGTCATTTAGATTTGTGGCGCGAAGTTAATGTTTTTTTATATATATTCGCAGCATAACCAATTAATTGAAAAGAAATGATGAAGAAAAAGAATCTGTT
>JAEEGJ010012566.1_pt1 | contig 20889 bp, 21 predicted proteins | sample 8958761 | NCBI WGS metagenome assembly JAEEGJ01 (sample SAMN16246546, study PRJNA631951) | gut metagenome | biome: gut microbiome; feature: rumen; material: RS-attached | host: Bos | place: Iran: Karaj | collected 2018-10
AGACGATGACGTTGATAGGGTGCAGGTGTAAAGACGGTGACGTCAAAGCCGAGCACTACTAATTGCCCGAAATCTTTCGCCATGCTGATATTATCAGATGTAATGAGTTTCTGGAGCGATCTCATTACAGACAGTTCTTGTGTGGAGATAGTCACCCATACTAGAAAGGCTAGTCATGCTAGTCATGCTAGTCCTGCTAGAAGAAATATCAGGTGGTTATTGCAGCGGGGTCCCACCTCTTCCCATTCCGAACAGAGAAGTTAAGCCCGCCTGCGCCGATGGTACTGCAATGCAATGTGGGAGAGTAGGAAGCCGCCGTCTTTTTTAAGTGAGAGCCCTGATTCACAATCGTGAGTCGGGGCTTTATAATTAACAATCTATTATGGTAGAACTGAAAAACGAACAACTCTCCGTCGTTGTATCGGAGAAGGGAGCAGAACTTCAGAGCATCAAGGATGCTCATGGTAAGGAATACTTGTGGCAGGCTGATCCGAAGTATTGGGGGCGCCATTCACCCATCCTTTTTCCCATTGTCTGTAGTGTCAATGATGAGACCTATCGTGTGGATGGTAAGGAATATCACTTGCCCCGTCATGGGTTCGCCCGCGATGCAACGTTTAAACTCATTGCCCAGAATCAGCGTAAGGTGACCTTCGTGCTTGAATCTTCAGAAGAGACGAAGAAGGTCTATCCCTATGACTTCACCCTCAGCGTGAGTTATGTACTCGATGACAACAAGATCGGCGTCATCTGGCACGTCCACAACACTGATACCCGCGAGATCCACTTCCAGATCGGCGGTCATCCTGCTTTCAACATCCCAGATATGAAACCTGGTGAGCAGCAGAGTGGTCGTATCCGTCTGGACAACGAAGCGCCGATGGATGCGCTTCACAGTTACCTCGATGGTTCGCATGAGATGGACGAGGTGCCTTTCGTCGAGGCAGAGAACGGACTGATGGAGTTCTCTAACAACACCTGGCGCAATGACTCCATCAAGATCCACAAGTGTCAGTTGCATCGTGCAGAACTGCTGAATAAGGCCGGAGAACCAGAGGTGACAGTCATCTTCCGCACCCCAGTGATTGCTTTCTGGAGTCCCTACGACAAACAGGCGCCCTTTGTCTGCATCGAACCTTGGTATGGTATCGGTGATCCGCGTGGCTTTAAGGGAGAGTTCAAGGACAAGCCGCTGATGAACCATCTTCTGCCTGGGGCTTCGTTCATGTCGAAGTATGAGATAAAGATAAAATGAGAAAGGATCGGCAATTGCCGATCCTTTCTCATTCTGAGCCTTAAAAAGGATTGGCTTTCGCCTATCCTTAAAGTCTCTTTTGAGCCTCTTGTCGGATTCGAACCAACGACCCCGAGATTACAAATCACGTGCTCTGGCCAACTGAGCTAAAGAGGCGGGTGAGCGAGCTGACTGTATCGCGCCGCTACAACCAAGTACCCTTGCTGCGTTCCCACCCTGGGGGATTCCGAGGGAGCTGGCCGTACAGGACTCGCTCATGTTTTTTATTGTACCTTTGCAGTGGTTTTTGAAAAACCGGGTGCAAAGGTAGTATAAATAATTAAGAAATAAGAATTAAACATTAAGAAAATGACTCGATTTAACGATTTTTTGAGCCAAACCACTCTTTATATGCGGGAAAATGCTTAATTTTGCACCTTGAATTAGATAAGTGTTAAAATGATCACATCGATTGAATATATTCAACTGAAGGCATTTGCCCGCCAGGATGGAGCACTGCTCGCCCTGCTGTGGGTGTTTACGTCCGTCTTATATATAATAGGTATGACCAACCAGATGATCGGTCTGGCGGCTACCATGCTGATCTGCTACACACCATTCTTTGTGGGTGGCAGACTGCGTAACTTCCGTGACTATGGTCGTGAGGGCTTGATCTCGTTCCGTCGCGGTTATGCCTATACCGTCTTAGTGTTTTTCTATGCAGGTGTGCTTTTCGCCATCGCGATGTATCTCTATCTCACGTTTATGGACAATGGTTATCTGATGAGTCAGATGTCGAAGGTGCTGACCTCCGACGAGGCGCAGCAGGCGATGCAGCAGTATGGGATGACGGAGATGATGAACGAGAGTCTGAGGCAGATGGCGCAGATCCGCCCCATCGACTACGCGCTGGATATGCTGACGGTGAACATCACGTTGGGTTTCATCCTGGGTGTTCCCATCAGCCTGATCATGCAGCGCACTGTGTTAAAAAGTAATGAATAAAATGGATATATCAGTAGTTATTCCTCTTTATAATGAGGATGAATCGATTCCTGAACTGTATGCGTGGATAGCGCGTGTGATGAAGGAGCATCACTTCACTTACGAAGTGATCTTCATCAATGACGGCTCTACCGACCGTTCGTGGGAGATTATCAGCGAGTTGCACAAGCAGCAGCCCGATGTGGTGAAGGGCATCAAGTTCCGTCGTAACTATGGCAAGAGCCCTGCGCTCTATTGCGGTTTCGAACAGGCACAGGGTGATGTGGTGATCACGATGGATGCCGACCTGCAGGATTCGCCTGATGAGATTCCCGATCTTTATCGGATGATCAAGGAAGAGGGCTATGACCTGGTGTCAGGCTACAAGCAGAAACGTTACGATCCGATCTCCAAGACCATCCCCACGAAACTCTTCAATGCCACAGCCCGCAAGATCAGCGGCATCAAGAATCTGCACGACTTCAACTGCGGCTTGAAGGCCTATCGTAAGGCGGTGGTGAAGAATATCGAGGTCTATGGAGAGATGCATCGCTATATCCCTTATCTGGCCAAGAATGCCGGTTTCGACAAGATCGGTGAGAAGGTGGTTCAGCATCAGGCCCGTAAGTACGGCTCGTCGAAGTTCATGGGCTTGAACCGCTTCGTCAACGGCTATCTCGACCTGCTGACCCTCTGGTTCCTCTCTACGTTTGGCAAGAAGCCGATGCACGTGTTCGGTTTCTTAGGCACCATCATGTTCTTCATCGGTTTTGTGGCAGCCTTCTGGATCGGCGCCGATAAGCTCTGGTGCCTGGCGCATCACATTCCGCAGCGTCTGGTGACGGACTCTCCATATTTCTATATCGCTCTGACGATGATGATGATCGGCACCCAACTGTTCCTGACGGGATTCCTGGGCGATCTCATCAGTCGTTCGTCGAGTGGACGTAATGATTATCAGATAGAAGAAACCATATGAGAAAGTGGCTCCTGTTCCTTGGCGTGGCGCTTGTCGCCTCCTGCTCGTCCATTGACTGTCCTGTCAAGAACGTGGTAGCAACCAACTATGATATCCTAAGCAGTGATGGACTTCCGCTTGAACTGTTGGATACGCTGACCATCTGGTCTAAGACGAAGGAGGGCAAAGATACGATCCTCTTGAACAGGGCGATCGAAATCGAAAGCTTCAGTCTGCCGATCAGTAAATCCCATCCGGAGGATGTACTCTATTTCCATTTCTTTGCACCCAATTACGATGAGACGGATACGGTGTGGATCCAGAAAGAAGACTATCCTCACTTCGAGTCTCTCGAGTGTAAGGCGGAATACTTCCATAAACTGACGGGTGTCCGCCATACGAAGCATGCCATCGATTCATTGGTCATCAAATACTCAAACGTGGATTATGACGATACGAAGATTCATTTCTACCTCTATCCGGACAGCGAGCGTTATTAGTCTGCTCCTGCTGCTGACGGCTGCGCCTGCTTCCGCCCAGACGAAGTTCTTCTCCATGCAGAAAGACTCCATCCCGGTGTTTCGTGGTTTTGCCGTATCGTTCGATCTGGTGGGTGCCGGTATGGCGATGTTCGGTGATCGTGGACAGTATGAAGGAGCGCTTCGTGTGAATCTCCACGACGAGTGGTTCCCTGTCGTCGAACTTGGCTATGGTAAGGCCAATAGTGAGGATGAGGTCACGAAAGTCAACTATAAGACCTCTGCTCCCTATTTCAAGGTGGGTATCGACAGGAATCTGCTGAAGGACAAGCATGGTCCCAACCGCCTCTATGTCGGTCTGCGTTATGCCTATACCTCCTATAAGGTGGATATCACCCGCCCGGGTCTTACGGATCCCGTCTGGCATTGGGATGCCCTCTATGAGATCAAGGATGCGTCCTGTAAGATGCATTGGGCAGAGGTGAATGTGGGTCTTGATGCCAAGATCTGGGGCCCGCTCCATCTGGGGTGGAGTGTGCGCTATAAACTCCGCATCTCCCATAAGGAAGGCGACTTCGGCAAGACGTGGTATGTGCCAGGCTTTGGTACCAACGACAACAGCAATATCGACGGCACCTTTAATGTCATCATAGATATCTGATATGGATACCCCTCAGAAGAAACGGCTCCTTTGGCAACTGCCTTTTCTCGTGTTGCTGATTGTGGGAACGGTGCTGATCATCCGTCAGCAACATACGATGCCCTATCAGCAGAATGCTGACCTCATCTTCGGAACGACCTATCATGTCACCTATCAGTGCGACTCGGATATGAGTGCCTCTATCAAGGCCGAACTGATGAAGGTGGACCGTTCCCTCTCACCTTTCAATAAATCTTCCGTCATCACCGCCATCAACAACAACCAGTCGGTGACGCCTGATCAGATGTTTCTCGATGTCTTCCAGCAGGCGATGACGATCTCACAGGAGACGAAGGGTGCCTTTGATATCACGGTGGCGCCTCTGGTCAATGCCTGGGGTTTCGGCTTTAAGAACGGTGAGATACCATCCCGTCATCAGGTGGACAGTCTGATGGCCATCGTGGGTTATCAGAAAGTGTCGCTTGTCGATGGGAAGATCCGGAAAGCCGATCCCCGGATGATGCTCGACTGCTCGGCGATTGCCAAGGGCTATGGCACGGATGTGGTGGCCAACTTCCTGCGCAAACGAGGCGTCGAGAACTTCATGGTGGAGATTGGTGGTGAGATCGTCACGCAGGGAGTTAATCCCAAACGCCTGCCTTGGCGCATCGGGGTGACGAAGCCGACGGAGGATCCGCTGAACGTCGAGCACGAGTTGCAGACCACGCTGAATGTCACCGACATCGCGATGGCCACCAGCGGTAACTATCGTAATTTCTATTACAAGGGCAACAAACGCTATGCCCATACCATCGATCCGCATACGGGCTATCCTGTGCAGCATAACATCCTCTCTGCCACCGTCCTGGCAAAGACCTGTATGGTGGCGGATGCCTATGCCACCTCCTTCATGGTGATGGGACTCGATGGGGCCAAGGAGGTGCTCCAGCGCCATCCGGAACTGATGGCTTACCTGATCTATGACGACGGACAAGGGGGGAATGCCATCTGGTTCTCGCCCTCCCTGAAAAACCGGATTGCCAAATAAGAAACACCGCCTATGCCAGTATTGAAAATCTATGACCAACTGCTGCAGTTTCCCCTCTTCCAGGGAATGAGCCACGATGATTTGGAGATTGTGGCGGGTCATATCCGCTTCGGCTTTTTAAAGGTCTCTGCCGGCAAGCGGATTGTCACGGCGGGCGATCCCTGCAACCAACTCTATTTCGTGATCAGCGGCATGGTGAAGGTGGAGCATTTCGCTGACGACGGACGTTTCTCCGTGCTGGAACATATGAGTGCCCCGTACGTCATCCAGCAGGAGGCGATCTTCGGTTATTACCAACGTTACACCAGAAGCGTCACGGCTCAGACGGATGTCAGTCTGCTCACGATCGATAAGGAGGAGATGTTACGGCTGCTGGAAGACTTCCTGGTGTTCCGTCTGAATCTCGTCAACCACTATGCCACCCAGACCCAGAAACTCTCTCAGCAACTGTGGCGCGGTGCACCTCAGACCCTGCGGGAACGACTGGTCCGTTTCCTGGTCGCCCACTGCAGTTATCCTGCAGGCACCAAGACCTTCTTCATCCTGATGGAACGACTGGCACAGGAACTGAACGACAGTCGCCTGAACGTGTCGCGTGTCCTGAATCAGTTGCAATACGAAGGGCTCGTCGAACTGCATCGGGGTAGGGTGGTCATTCCCCAACTGGAGCGCCTATTACAATCATAATAATTCACTTCAATTTTGAAGAAAATTACAAAAGATTTGTAATCCCATTACACATTGTTTGTAATGTTGTTACAACAGCCATGTAATATTGTTACAAAAGTCTTGTAATTTTGGAGAGCTTCCCAAATAATATGAAAATCAAGTAAAATTATTGTTTAACACTCTAAAATTTGGTGGATTGGAAAAGAAATCGTAATTTTGCAGGCTGAACGTGTTAGTATTTTAGTTATGAGCAAGCAACAAGAGAGAAAGAATCCTTTTTTTCTGCCTTATGATACGCCCCATGATGTGGCGCCCTTCGACCGTATCCGCCTTGAAGATTTCGAGGAGGCAATGCTGGAGGGTATCCGTCGTGATGACGAGCAGATCGAGAAGATCATCAACAACCCCGAGAAACCCACCTTCGACAATACCATCATCAGTGTGGACGACGAGAAAGACGGCGATCACTACTACGACCTGCTGGGTCGTGTCTCTACGGTGTTCTTCAACCTGCTTTCTGCAGAGACGAACGACGAGATGGATGCCCTGGCGCAGAAGATGAGTCCGATCCTGACGAAACATGCGAATGACATCCGTCTGAACGAACAGCTGTTCAAACGTATCCAATATGTGCACCGCCATCACCGCAAACTGACGCCTGAGGAGAAGATGCTGCTTGACAACTGCTACGACGGTTTTGTGCGGAGCGGTGCGCTGCTCGATGCCGCCGGCAAGGAGCGTCTGCGCCAACTCACCGAAGAGGCCTCGATGCTCAGTCTGCAGTTCTCCCAGAATCTGTTGAAGGAGAACAAGGCGTTTACGCTCCATCTTACTGACGAGGCCCAACTCGACGGTCTGCCTGATACCGCCCGTGAGGCTGCTGCCCTGACGGCGAAGGAGATGAATCTGGAAGGGTGGGTGTTCACCCTCGACTTCCCCAGCTACTCGCCGTTTATGACCTACAGCACCCAGCGCGACCTGCGCCGCCAGCTGTATATGGCGAAGAACACGGAGTGTATCCACGATAACACCGAGAATAATATCGGGATCTGCAAGCGACTCATCAACCTGCGTCGAGAACTGGCTCAGTTGTTGGGGCACAAGACCTATGCCGACTATGTGCTGAAACGCCGTATGGCCGGCAACGTGCGTCGTGTGTATCAACTGCTCAACGAGCTCGTGAAAGCCTATAAGCCCACCGCCAAGAAGGAGGTGAAGGAGATAGCAGACATGGCTCGTAAGTTGGAGGGCAAGGATTTTAAGTTAGAGCCTTGGGATCTCAGCTTCTATGCCCACAAACTCAAACTGAAGCGCTATAACATCGATGCCGAAATGCTGCGCCCTTACTTCGAACTGTCGAAGGTGATTGAGGGCGTGTTCGGTCTGGCTAATCGCCTGTATGGCATCACGTTTCAGGAGAATAAGGAGATTCCCGTCTATCATCCGGATGTAAAGGCCTACGAGGTCTTCGATAAGGACGGTTCCTATCTGGCCGTGTTCTATGCCGACTTCCATCCGCGCAAAGGTAAGCAGGGTGGGGCCTGGATGACGGAATATCAGGGTCAGTGGATCGACCGTCAGGGTGAGAACCATCGCCCGCATGTCAGTGTGGTGATGAATCTCACGAAGCCGACGGAAGAGAAACCCGCCCTGTTGACATTAGGTGAGGTGGAGACCTTCCTCCATGAGTTCGGACACTCGTTGCACGGGATGTTTGCCAACACGCGTTTCGAGAGTCTGAGCGGCACGAACGTGTGGTGGGACTTTGTGGAGCTGCCTTCGCAGTTCATGGAGAACTTCGCCATCGAGAAGGAGTTCCTGCGGACGTTCGCCTTCCATTACCAGACGGGAGAACCGCTGCCCGACGAGCTCATCCACAGGATTGTGAGGAGCCGTAACTTCAACGTGGCATACGCCTGCATGCGACAGGTGAGCTTCGGCCTGCTCGATATGGCTTATTACACGAAGAAAGAACCCTTCGACGAGGATATCATAGCGTTTGAGAAGAAAGCCTGGGAGAAGGCGATGGTGATGCCCCAGTTGCCCGATACCTGTATGACAGTGCAGTTCTCGCATATCATGGCGGGAGGGTATGCTGCAGGCTATTACAGCTACAAGTGGGCCGAGGTGCTCGATGCCGACGCCTTCAGCGTGTTCAAGAAGCATGGCATCTTCAACCGGCAGACTGCCCAGAGCTTCCGCGACAACATCCTCTCCAAGGGAGGAACTGAGAACCCCATGACATTATATCAACGTTTCCGTGGTGGCGAACCCACCATCGATGCCTTATTAAAACGAAATGGAATCAAACGATAAACAACAGAAACTGGATATGCGCTATCTGAGGATGGCGCGCATCTGGGCAGAGAACTCCTACTGCGTGCGCCGTCAGGTCGGTGCGCTGGTGGTCAAGGACAAGATGATCATCAGCGACGGCTATAACGGTACGCCCAGCGGGTTTGAGAATGTGTGTGAGGACGACAACAACGTCACCAAACCCTATGTGCTGCATGCCGAGGCTAATGCGATCACGAAACTCGCCCGTAGCAACAACAACAGCGACGGTGCCACCATCTATATCACGGCCTCGCCCTGTATCGAGTGTGCCAAACTCATCATCCAGGCCGGCATCCGTCGGGTGGTCTATGGCGAACAGTATCGGCTCACCGACGGCATCGACCTGCTGCGCCGTGCAGGCATCGAGGTGGTCTTTATGGATATCAATTCTACCAAATAACATCATGCAATGAGCACGAATAGGAACTTACGCTTCACACCGCTCTGGATGGCCATCTGTGTGGTCATCGGTGTCCTGATCGGTTCGTTCTATGCGAACCACTTCTCAGGCAACCGGTTGAATATCATCAACTCCAGCGGTAATAAGCTCAACAACCTGCTTCATATCATCGACGATCAGTATGTCGATACCGTGAACATCAACGACCTGGTGGAGAAGGCGATGCCGCAGATCCTGGCAGAACTTGATCCCCATTCGGTCTATATCACCGCCCGTGACGGTGAGATTGCCAACGACGATCTGCGCGGCTCGTTCTCTGGTATCGGTATCGAGTTTACCATCCGTCAGGACACGATCCGCGTACAGAATGTCATCGGCAACGGTCCTGCGGAAAGGGCTGGCGTGCTGGCTGGTGACAAGATCGTAGAGGTGGATGACTCTGTCTTTGTCGGTAAGAAGGTCACCAATGCCGAGGCGATGCATCGGCTGAAGGGACCGAAGGACACGAAGGTGAAACTCGGCATCATCCGCTATGGTGAACAGAAGATCCGCCATATCACGGTGACGCGTGGCGAGATCCCCACCAAGAGTGTCACTGCCAGCTATATGCTCGACGATGAGACTGGCTATATCCGGATCAAGAACTTCGGTGAGAATACCTATCCTGAACTGCTCATTGCCCTGGCAAAGCTCTCGCAGCGCGGGTTCTCCAGTCTGGCAATCGACCTGCGTGGCAATACGGGCGGCTATCTGGAGTCGGCTGTCCAGATCGCGAATGAGTTCTTGTCGAAGGGACAGCTGATCGTCTATACCGAAGGTCGTCGCTATCCCCGACAGGACTACAAGGCCGACGGGCGCGGCTCTTACCAGCATATTCCGCTGGTGGTGCTCGTCGATGAGAGCTCTGCCTCTGCTGCCGAGATTCTCGCAGGCGCCATCCAGGATAATGACCGTGGTACGATCATCGGGCGCCGTTCTTTCGGAAAGGGTCTGGTTCAGAAGCCGATGGAGTTCTCCGACCACTCGATGATCCGCCTTACCATCGCCCGTTATTACACACCGTCAGGCCGTTGTATCCAGAAACCGTATGCCGACGGTGAGGACTATGAGGGCGACTGGATGAAACGCTATAAGCACGGTGAGTTCTTCTCCGAGGACAGCATCAAGCATACAGGTCCTGCCTATCACACCAACAATGGTCGTACGGTCTATGGCGGCGGTGGTATCACGCCCGATATCTTCATCCCGGAGGATACGCTTGGCATGACCTCCTACTATAAGGAAGCCACGATGTCAGGTCTGATCCTGCAGTTTGCCTATACCTATACCGACGAGAACCGTGCCAAACTCAGTACGATGGAGGATGTGTGGGAGTTGGAGCGTTACCTGAAGAGTCAGAACACCCTGGAGAAGTTCGTGACCTATGCCGATAAGAATGGTCTCAAGCGCCGTAACCTGATGATCCAGAAGTCGCGTAAACTCTTGGAGCGTTTCGTGAATAGCCGTATCATCTATAACATCCTCAATGAACAGGCCTGGACGGAGTATCTCAATCAGGATGATCCCGCCATCATCGAGACCTTGAAACTCTTTAAGAACGGCGATGCCTTCCCTCAGAAACCTGAAGCCTCGAAGCCTAACCATGCTTAAAGACGAACTCAGAAAATATATCTTACAACAGAAGCGACAGTTCACCCCAGCCCAACTGGAGGAACTGTCGCTTCCTGTCCTTGAGCGCCTGCGCCCGCTGCTTCGTGAGGCTCAGGTGGTCTTAGCCTATTATGCCTTGCCTGACGAGGTGGATACCCATGCTCTGCTCGATGAACTGGTGGGGGAGGGGAAGACGGTGCTGTTGCCGAAGGTGCTTGATGATACCTCGATGGAACTGCGGCGTTATACGGGTCTGCAGGATCTTTCCGAGGGTGCCTATCATATCATGGAACCCGCGGGAACTCCCTTTACCGACCTGAAGCAGATTGATGTAGCCCTCATCCCTGGAATAGCGTTTGATGCACAAGGGCATCGCCTGGGGCGGGGCAAAGGCTACTATGACCGGTTCCTGACGGCTTTTACAGGTAGGACTATCGGCGTATGCTTCGACTTCCAGAAGGTGGCCGAAGTGCCTGTCGATGCCCATGATGTGGCTGTGAATAGGGTGGTTTAGCAGAAACGGATATCAGCAATCACCTGACTGCCGACGGCGGCGTTCAACTTCTTCACGATCTCTGGTCTCATCAACGAGAGGTCGGCCCGTAGGGCGGGATTCGTCAGCCGTACGTTCAAGGTCTGGTTCCTGATATACAGGTCTTGGGTGTAGCCTGCGATCATCTCACCCATCACTTCTGGCCAGGCTGCTATCAGCCGCTTCTGTTGAAGCGGTGTCTCCAGTCCCTGTGCCCTGAGATTCTTCAGGATCAGTTCGCCGATGCTCTTGACTTCTTTCCTAAACATGTATGTTGCCGTTTTCTACCTGGAAGATCCGATAGTCGTGTGAGGTCCGGCTCAGGATCTGGTCCAGATGTTCCCGATTGGTGTCTGTAATGAATATTTGTCCGAACTCGTCGCTTGCCACGAGTTTTACGATCTGTTCCACACGGTCGGCATCGAGTTTGTCGAAGATATCGTCGAGCAGGAGTAGGGGCGTCGTCTGGTTGTTCGTTCGCTTCAGGAAGTCAAACTGTGCCAGTTTCAGGGCGATGACAAAGGTCTTGTGCTGTCCCTGACTGCCTTCGCGCTTCAGCGGATGCCCGCCCAGACTGAACACCAGGTCGTCGCGATGCACGCCATGCAGCGAGTAACCCATGATACGGTCTTTGGCGCGGTCGCGCTGGATCACCTCCAACAGCGGTCCTCTCTGACAGTGGGAGATATAGGTCATCTCCACCTGTTCCCGATTGCCCGAGATCGTCTCGTAATACCGTTGGAACACAGGTGTCAGCGCTTTCACGAACGCATCGCGACAGGCAAAGATGCGCTCCCCCTCGATCGCCATCTGCTCTTCCCACAGACGAAGCACCTCCAGGTCGGGTTCCTCTTCCTGTTTCAGCATCGTGTTACGTTGCAGCAGGGCCTTATTATAGCGGTTCATCGCATCGATATAACTGCGGTCGTATTGCGAGATCACCACATCCATCAGTTTCCTGCGCTCCTCACTGCCGCCTTCGATCAGAAAGGTGTCTGAGGGCGATACCATCACCAACGGGATCAGACCGATATGCTCCGACAGTCGTTTGTATTCTTTCTTGTTGCGTTTGAAGTGCTTTTTGGTGCCACGCTTCATGCCGCAGGAGATACAAAGATCCTCCTGATACGTGCCCTCAATCAGGAAGAACCCCTCGTCGTGCGTGATCACCTGGGAGTCGATGGGGTTACTCGCCGAGTGACAGAACGAGAGGAAGTAGATGGCATCCAGCACATTGGTCTTGCCGACACCATTCTGACCAATCAGACAGTTGATCTTCGGTGACAACTCCAGATTGGCAACTCGGATGTTCTTATAATTAATTAGCGATAGTTTCTCGAGAATCATGGCTGCAAAGATACGAATAAGGGAGCAAAAAACCAAAAGAAACAAAAAAAAATATGTACTTATGTTCTTATGTCTAAAATTTGTTGTAACTTTGCACCCGATTTTCGAAAATTAATACATAATTATAATGGCAAATACATCAAATCAACAGCAGGCTGCACCTACCATGGAGCAGACACTGAATCAGAGTGAGGCCTTCTTCCTGAAGTACAAGAAGGCTATTATCACCGTCGTGGTGGCTATCATCGTCATCATCGTCGGTGCAGTTCTTTACAAGACTTACATCGCCGAGCCCAAGGAGCAGAAGGCTTCTACAGCTATCGCCAAGGGGCAGGCTTATTTCGCACAGGGGCTCTTCCAGCAGGCACTGGAGGGCGACAGCACTGGTTTCAAGGGCTTTGCCAAGCTCGCCGACGAGTACAGCTCAACAGCTGCAGGTAACTTGTCAAACCTCTACGCAGGTCTCTGCAATGCCCAGTTGGGTAAGTGGGACGCTGCCGTGAAGTTCCTTGAGGCATACGACGGTGCCGACGACGCCATGATCTCTCCCGCAGCAGAAGCAGCGCTGGGTAACGCTTATGCCCACCTCAAGCAGCTCGACAAGGCTGTCACCCATCTGAAGAAGGCTGCCGAGAAGGCTGACAACAACTCCCTGTCTCCCACCTTCCTGATTCAGGCCGGTGAGATCCTTGAGAGTCAGGGTAAGAACGATGAGGCACTGAAACTGTATCAGACCGTGAAGGAGAAGTACTTCAACTCTATGCAGTATCAGACCATCGATGCCTATATCGAGCGCGTATCTGCAAAATAAGTTATGGCTACAAAGAATCTCTCTGACTACGACATCGCGAAAGTGCCCGATGCATCGAACATGATCTTCGGTGTGGTCGTGGCAGAATGGAATCCCGAGATTACGGGTGCGCTGCTTGATGGTTGTGTGTCAACCCTCGAAAAGCACGGTGCCCTGCCTGAGAATATCCATGTGAAGACTGTTCCTGGTTCGTTTGAACTGATCTACGGTGCCCACCAGATGACGCTCAACGACGGCTATGATGCTGTGATCATCCTGGGGTCGGTGATTCGTGGTGAGACCCCGCATTTCGACTATATCTGTCAGGGTGTCACTGAGGGCGTTGCCCGTCTGAATGCCACCAGTAACATCCCCGTGATCTACGGATTGTTGACAACCAACGATCTGCAGCAGGCGAAGGATCGTGCTGGCGGTCGCTTAGGTAATAAAGGCGATGAGTGTGCAGTCGTCGCCATCAAAATGGCAAAGTTCTAAAGCCGTATGAAGTTTGTCTCCTGGAACGTGAATGGCCTGCGGGCCTGTGAGGGCAAGGGGTTCAGCGACACCTTCCGTCAGTTGGATGCCGACTTCTTCTGTCTGCAGGAGACCAAGATGCAGGCCGGGCAACTCGACCTTCAGTTTGAGGGGTACCAGTCGTTCTGGAACTATGCCGACAAGAAAGGTTATTCCGGCACTGCCGTCTATACGCGCCACCAGCCTCTGAACGTCACTTACGGCATCGGCATCGATGCCCACGACCATGAGGGCCGTGTCATCACCCTTGAGATGCCCGACTTCTTCCTGGTGTGCTGCTATACGCCCAACTCACAGGACGGCCTGAAGCGTCTCGACTACCGTATGACGTGGGAGGACGACTTCCGGGGCTATCTGCAGCGACTCGATGCGCAGAAGCCTGTGATCCTCTGTGGCGACCTGAATGTGGCTCACGAGGAGATCGACATCAAGAATCCCAAGACCAACCGCCATAATGCGGGCTTTACCGATGAGGAGCGTGCCAGGTTCTCCACCTTGTTGAAGAGCGGGTTTACCGACACCTTCCGTTATCTGTATCCAGAGGAGGTGAAATACTCATGGTGGTCCTACCGCTTTCAGGCGCGCCAGAAGAATGCGGGGTGGCGCATCGACTACTTTGTCGTCTCCGATCGCCTGCGCCCGCAACTCTCCGATGCCCTGATCCACACCGACGTCTTAGGCTCCGACCATTGTCCGGTAGCACTTGTCCTGAAATAAGAAATCCCCGCTGTCATAGCGGGGATTTCTTGATTAAGAGGGAAATATTTATTATTAACCTGAAGATACAAAACTTAGAGTCCCAGAGCGCTCTTGGCTTTATTGGCGGCATCGTCGATAGTCTGACCAGCCTTATCCTTAGCAGCAGCCTTGGTGTCCTCAACGGCCTTGTCGGCAGCAGCCTTCGTATCCTCAACAGCCTTGTCAGCAGCGGCCTTGGTGTCGTCAACCACCTGGTTGGCAGCAGCCTCTGCATTCTCGCCGATAGAAGCCAGACTGTTCACGATGCTCTCGGCAGGAGCCTCGGTCAGAGCGGCTACAGCAGAAGTCACAGCAGCGTTGTCACCGGCAAATGATTTGATCTTCTCTGCATTCTCCTTCAGGAAAGCCTGTACCTGAGCCACGAAGTTCTTGGCAGCCTCGGGGTTGGCAGCAACCAGCTCCTTGACCTTAGCCTGGACAGCAGCCAGAGCCTCCTGGAACTTGTTGGCATCCTGAGCGTTTATCTGTTCTGTCAACGCGCTGATGGTGCCGGCAATCTCGTCCTCTACGTTCATTACTGCCACAGAGTCAGCAGCCTCTGCAGTTGCCTGTGTCTTGTTACCACAAGATGTAAAACCGATGGCCATTACTGCCATCACGACGAATAATACTTTCTTCATAACACTACAATTTTAATTAGGTATAATTGATAAATCGCAACAAAAGTATAGCATTTCATTCAAAAATAGATAATTTTTAGTGTATTTTTAAACTTTTTTGTACTTTTGCACCCATGACAACATTATCATTCAAACCAAAACTGTTCTCCACGTTGAGACATTACGATCGTCAGCAGTTTATGACCGACTTGCTGGCAGGTATCATTGTGGGAATTGTGGCACTGCCTTTGGCGATTGCCTTCGGTATCGCTTCTGGCGTGACGCCCGAGAAGGGTATCATCACCGCCATCGTGGCTGGTCTCATCGTTTCCGTCTTCGGAGGTTCGAAGGTGCAGATCGGTGGTCCCACGGGCGCGTTCATTATTATAATATATGGTATCATCCAGCAGTATGGCTTCGAGGGTCTGACCATTGCCACACTGATGGCGGGTGTGTTCCTCATCATGTTCGGCATCCTCCATCTGGGTACCATCATCAAGTACATCCCATATCCGATCGTCGTCGGATTCACGTCGGGTATTGCCCTTACCATCTTCACCACGCAGATCAAGGATCTCTTCGGACTGACGATGGCCTCGGTGCCTTCCGACTTCATCGAGAAGTGGATTGCCTATTTCTCCGCCTTCCCCACGATCGACTGTTGGAGTGCTGGTGTGGGCGTCCTCAGTGTCGCCATCATCGCTCTGTGGCCGCGTTTTACGCGTCATTCGGCGCTTGGAAAACTGCCTGGTAGTCTGATTGCCATCATCGTGATGACACTTGCCGTGCTCCTGCTGAAGCATCAGTGGGGTATCACCAGTGTCGAGACGATCGGCGACCGATTTGCCATCTCCAACCAGTTACCTGGTGCCGAGGTGCCTGTGCTCACATGGGACATCATCAAGGGACTCGTGTCGCCCGCCATCACCATTGCCATCCTCGGTGCCATTGAGTCGTTGCTCTCTGCCACTGTGGCGGATGGTGTCATCGGCGACCGTCATGACTCGAATACCGAACTCATCGCCCAGGGTATGGCCAACCTGGCGAGTCCGCTCTTCGGCGGCATCCCTGCCACTGGTGCCATCGCCCGCACGATGACCAATATCAACAACGGCGGACGTACGCCTGTGGCTGGTATCATCCATGCTGCCGTGCTGCTGCTCATCTTCCTGTTTCTCATGCCGTTGGCGCAATATATCCCCATGGCATGTCTGGCAGGTGTGCTGGTTATTGTGAGTTATAATATGAGTGGCTGGCGCTCGTTCCTGAGCATCATGAAGAATCCGAAGAGTGATGTCATCGTGCTCTGGGTCACCTTCCTGCTTACGGTCATCTTCGACCTCACCATCGCCATAGAGGTGGGCCTGATCTGTGCCTGTCTGCTCTTCATGCGCCGTATGGCAGAGACCACCGATGTGCGTGTCATCAGCGATGAGATCAATCCCGACGAGGAGGAGAGCGACTTCCTGATGGGCAATCTGGAACACCTCACTATTCCCGAGGGTGTGGAGGTCTATGAGATCAACGGCCCTTACTTCTTCGGAGCCGGCAACAAGTTCGAGGAGATTATGGGTGCCTTAGGCCATCAGCGTCCGAAGGTGCGTATCATCCGTATGCGTAAGGTGCCCTTTGTCGATTCCACGGGTATCCACAACCTCACCAACCTCTGTCTGATGTCTCAGGCCGAGGGCATCCAGGTGGTGCTCTCAGGCGTCAATCCGCGTGTGCAGCAGGTGCTCCACAAGGCCCGTTTCGACACACTCCTGGGTGAGAAGAACATCTGCTCCCACATCACCCTCGCTTTGGAACGCGCCAAGGAACTGCTGTAACTTTTTGTTTTTGTTTGTACCGTATAACTGATAAGTTCTTTTATGCAGAAGATTGATTTGAATGGTAAGACCATCTTGGTGACAGGAGCTGCGGGATTCATCGGCAGCTACCTGGTGAAACGGCTGAAGAATGACCTGAAAGGGGCAACGGTCATCGGTATCGACAATATGAACGATTACTATGACGTGAGCCTGAAGGAGTGGCGGCTGGAGAAACTTGTTGCAGAAAGTGAAAGGCAGGATGTGAAGTTTCATTTCGTCAAGGGTGACATCGCGTCTAAGGAAACCATCGACGGCATCTTCGAGGCCTATCAGCCACAGGTGGTGGTGAACCTGGCTGCGCAGGCTGGCGTGAGGTATTCGATTACGAATCCCGATGCGTATATCACGAGCAATCTGATCGGCTTCTACAATATCCTGGAGGCTTGTAGGCATTGGCCTGTGGAGCATCTGGTGTATGCGTCGAGTTCGAGCGTATATGGCGGCAATAAGAAGGTACCGTTCTCAACAGACGACCATGTGGATAACCCTGTGAGCCTCTATGCCGCCACGAAGAAGAGCAACGAGCTGATGGCCCACTGCTATTCCAAGCTCTACGACATGCCCACCACAGGCTTGCGCTTCTTTACCGTTTACGGGCCTGCCGGAAGACCCGACATGGCGTATTTCGGCTTTACCGACAAACTGCTGAAAGGTGAGACCATCCAGATCTTCAATTATGGCAAGTGCAGCAGGGATTTTACATATGTAGATGACTGCGTAGAGGGTATCGTGAGGGTGATGCAAGGTGCACCCGACCGGAAGACGGGCGACGACGGCCTGCCCATCCCGCCATATGCCGTCTATAACATCGGTGGCGGGCAGCCTGAGAGTCTGTTGGACTTCGTGCAGATCCTGCAGGAGGAACTGGTGAGGGCTGGCGTTTTGCCACAGGATTTCGACTTCGAGGCCCACAAGCAGTTGGTGCCGATGCAGCCTGGCGATGTGCCCACGACGTATGCGGATGCCACCGCCCTGGAGCGCGACTACGGATTTAAGCCGAATGTCACCCTCCGAGAGGGTTTGAGGAAGTTTGCAGAGTGGTACAAGTGCTTTTATCATTAAAAAATATTTTTTTATTTTGATATTTGCCTGCTTATTCGTATCTTTGCAGGCGAATTGAAGAATAGAGATGATATGATAAAGAAAATAACTTTTCTGTTGATGACGCTTGCTGTGGTGGTGAGCAGTTGTAGCGACTACGAGACCTATGGTGACAAGAAGGAGAAGGAGCGTAATGCCATCTCCAAGTTCATCTCTGATCACAACATCACCGTCATCAGCGAGGATCAGTTCAATAAGCAGGGGAAGACAACCGATATCTCGAAGAACGAGTTTGTGAAGTTCGACAGAAACGGTGTGTATCTGCAGATCGTGCGACAGGGTTGTGGTTCGGAACTGGTTGACGGTGGTCAGGCCACCTTGGTGTGCCGTTACGCTGAGACGAATATCTTTGCCGATACGATCCAGACGTATAACAATACCCCAGGATATGCCGCTACGCCCGACAGAATGTTCATCTCTCGTGCGACGAGTGTGTATAGCGCTCAGTTCTTAGATGGCGTGATGAGCAAAGTCTATGGTGCGACGGTGCCTGCCGGTTGGCTGGTGCCAATGCCGTATATCAAGATTGGGCATCCGACGTCAGAGACTGAGGAGTGTTCGAAGGTGCGTCTGATTGTGCCGCATACCCAGGGACATGCCTACTCGTCGAGCAATGTGATCCCCTATTATTATGAGATCACCTACGAAAGAGAAGTATAAAAACATAAAGTATGACACTGATAAAATCTATTTCGGGCATTCGCGGAACGATCGGCGGAAAGACCGGCGATACGCTGAATCCCCTTGATATCGTAAAGTTCACAACGGCGTATGCCACCTTTATCGGCAGCAAGAAGCACGAGAAGGGAGCAGCCGACGGCGAGAAACCGCTGATCGTTGTGGGCCGCGACGGCCGTATCTCAGGCCTGATGGTACGTAACGTGGTGGTGGGAACACTCATGGGCATGGGCTATGATGTGATCGACATCGGCTATGCCACAACGCCTACCACAGAGCTGGCCGTGAAGATGGCAGGTGCCGATGGCGGCATCATCATCACCGCCTCGCATAACCCACGCCAGTGGAACGCCTTGAAGCTCCTGAACAGCGAGGGCGAGTTCCTGACAGCAGCCGATGGAGCCGAGGTGCTCCGGATGGCTGAGGCTGAGGACTTCAACTATGCCGAGGTGGACCAGCTGGGACAGTTGACCATCGACGATACATACAACCAGCGGCATATCGACGCCGTGCTGGCACTGAAGCTCGTGGATCGTGAGGCGATCAAGGCCCGTAAGTTCCGTGTGTGCGTGGATACCATCAACTCCGTGGGAGGCATCATCCTGCCAGAGCTCTTCAAGCAGCTGGGAGTCGATTACGAGATCCTGAACGGCGCCTGCACAGGCGACTTCGCCCATAACCCGGAGCCCCTGGAGAAGAACCTGTTGGGCATCATGGACAAGATGAAGCATGGCGGCTTCGACCTGGGAATCGTCGTGGATCCCGATGTCGATCGCCTCGCCTTTATCTGTGAGGATGGCGTCATGTTCGGCGAGGAATATACGCTCGTGTCGGTGGCAGACTATGTGCTCTCACATACGGTGGGCAATACCGTGTCGAACCTGAGTTCTACCCGTGCCCTGCGCGATGTCACGGAGAAGCACGGCGGTGTCTATACCGCTGCGGCTGTGGGAGAGGTGAACGTCACCACGAAGATGAAGGAGGTAGGAGCCGTGATCGGCGGCGAAGGCAACGGTGGCGTGATCTATCCTGAGAGCCACTATGGCCGTGATGCCCTCGTGGGTATCGCCCTGTTCCTGTCGAGCCTTGCTCAGAAGGGCTGCAAAGCCAGTGAGCTGCGCAAGACCTTCCCCGACTATCAGATAGCCAAGAACCGCATCGACCTGACGCCGGAGACCGATGTGGATGCCATCCTGGTGAAGGTGAAGGAGCTGTTTGCCCAGGATTCTCGAGCCAAGGTAAACGATATCGACGGCGTGAAGATCGACTTCCCCGACAAATGGGTTCATCTGCGGAAATCGAACACAGAGCCGATCATCCGAGTGTATAGCGAAGCCCAGACGATGACCGAGGCGGATGAGCTGGGAAAGAAACTGATGCAGGTCGTTTACGATATGAGATAAAGAAAAAGCGTTCCGGAATAATTCTCCAGAACGCTTTTTTTTATTTACTACCATGCAGGGTTATAACTCATACATGATACCGCTCCCAGTGCCGTCAGAATCGCCGATGCAATCGACACGATGATCTGCACAATAAACTTAGCCGCCCCATGCCACAGGACTACAAGAACTTGCGGTCGGTAGCTATTTTAAATTATTGGTGAAGAACTCTTCCAAATTGTCCCAAGGGATCATGTTTTTTGCTTGACCCTTACCAGCTTTTTCCTCATAGCCGCCGTCGTAGAGATCGCAGTGAGAGGCATCGGGTATGATGAGCAGCTGCTTGTTCTCTGGATTGGGGTTGGGCTCGCCAACAAACTTATATCCCTCGACCTTTCCGTCCACCATATAGTGATAGGCAGCCTCGCCAAAGTAGCGTGAGTGGGCGTCGGCACCGTGCATCACGAGAACAGCGGAGCGGATCTCGTTGATGTAATAGAGGAAACGGCTGTTGGCATAGGCCTGAGTACCGATGACGCGCCAACCGTCGTTAGAGTTGCCAGAACGCTTGTGATAACCGCGTGGGGTCTTATAGTAGTCGAAGTAGTCGTGCACGAAGTTGGGGGCCTGTGGTGGCACAGTGTCCAATACACCGCCAGCCATTGCGTTGGGGTCGGCAAGACGCTGCTTTGAAAGATTCTCGCGGTTCTTGTGGCGCCACTGCTCATTGTCGAAAGCATCATTATAGTCGTTACCACTGACGCGTGTCATATCATACATTGTTGAGGCTACCGTAGCCTTGATGCGAGTATCGGCAGCGGCAGCATTCAGCGCGATGCCTCCCCAACCGCAAATGCCGATGATGCCAATCCGTTCGGCATCCACATTGTCCTGCTT